>Ga0163199_1000854_pt1 | contig 19128 bp, 17 predicted proteins | sample PL_2010_150m_FD_113537 | JGI IMG/M metagenome (GOLD analysis project Ga0163199, IMG submission 113537) | Freshwater microbial communities from Powell Lake, British Columbia, Canada to study Microbial Dark Matter (Phase II) - PL_2010_150m | ecosystem: Environmental > Aquatic > Freshwater > Lake ...
ATCGGGTATAGCGATAGTCCGGCACTGCATATTGCGCAGTGGCTTAAAAAGTTGCGGCGGGAGAGATTTGATTTCATAATGTGTTGATTTGTTGATATATTGATGTGCTGATTTGCTAATATGTCAGTTATAGCGTTTTTACTTGTGCTCCGTATTTCCCGCGACAGCCTTGTCATCCCGGCGAAGGCCGGGACCCCGTCACGCTACCAGAGGATTCCGCTAATTGAACTTACTCTTCATCTTCATAACCGCCTCAATCTCGGCGATCTCCTTGGGTACGGCACTTGTGATCACTTCGTTGCCGGCGGGGGTGATGAGTACGTCATCTTCAATACGGACACCGATGTTGATGTACTTTTTGAAAATCGGCTCAACATTTTTCAGGAAGGCTTTCCAATCGGTTTCCGAAACATTGCGGGCTCTGCCGGCTCCTTTTTCCAGGTAATCCGCGGGGAAATAGAGCCCGGGTTCCATGGTATAAATCATACCCGGAATTAAGAGATCTGATTTTCCAGGAACATACGGTCCTGAAACATCATGCACCACTAGACCGATATGATGACCCCAGCCGTGCTGCATCCAGAAGGATTTCTGCCACACCTGGGTCGTATCGGTAAGGAGTCCAAGCGCAAACAGGCCTTTGTTCAGTTCATTGGTTACCGTTTGGTAGGCTTCGTTGATGCTCCTGCCTGGCTGCATTTTTGCAATAGCTGCTTTTTGGGCGTTCAGCACCACGGAATAAATCTCTTTCTGTTCCCTGGTAAACTTGCCCGAGATTGGTATGGTACGGCTGATATCGGCGGTATAACTCATGTACTCGGCCCCGATATCGAAAACCATCATATCACCCGGCTGTGTGGTCCGGTTGTTGGCTCCATAGTGCACTGATGTTGAATTCGGCCCCGAAGCTGCCTGTGTTCCAAAGCTATATCCGGTTGATCCGAGCTTTTTAAAAGTGTAATCCAGGATGAGGTCAAGATCCTTTTCGTTCATTCCGGGCTCGGCGGCCTTCATCATTTCAACCAGGCCCAGTGCATTGATCTCTGCCGCTTTCCTGATCAGACCGATCTCCGCATCATCCTTCACCGGTCGCATATCGTTGATCTGCGGGGTGATATTTTTAATGGTTTCGAGCCGGCCGAGACCGAACCCTGCCTGATCAAGCATTTTTAACTGATTCATCTCCATCCAGAGGGTAGGGTTTGCCGGTGCCAGTTTCGGTAAATCTTTCGCAAGGTCTTCACTGGCCTTAACTTCCAATCCGGCCGGTGTGGATTCCGGCTGACCGTAGCGGCTGGCTGCCCGGTAAACGGTGGATTTACCGGATTTGCCGTCGATTACCAGCACGGCGTTGGGGGTTTTAATCCCGGTGAGATAATAGAAGTTCATGCTTTCCCCGCTGGTCGAAACATAATCCTGTCCACCGTTATTAACCAGGATGACCAGTGCTTTATCGGTTTTTGCGACAAGCTTGTCGCGGCGGGACTGGTAGGGATCGGGTTGGGCACTGATGCTGGCCGTAAAGAGGATAAAGTAGACTATAAGACTGGAAGACTTTAAGACATTAAGATTGGAAGAGGTGAAAGATTTCATAGGTGTTGAATTTTGACTAAAGGTATGAAATCAACGGATTAGATGATGTGATGATGTGATGATTTGATCATGTGCTGATGTGCTGATTAACGCTCTTTTCGTTCTTCACGTTCTTCACGTTCTTTACCTTCTTAACGTCCGTAATGTCCTCATGTCCTCGCGATAAAACTGCATTAAGCGCGAGTTCCCGACCTTCCCTTCCTGTTTTGGTTGGAACGGGAACTGCGGCGCCTTCACTCCGCTGCCGAACCATCCGGGGCCGATGAATACCCTTGCTTCGTCCCAGAGGTTTTCACGGATCAGGGTTTCAACCAGGGTTGGGCCGCCTTCAATCAATACCGACTGGATATTGCGATTATACAGATCGGCCAGCACTTGAGGCCAAACCGGTTCTTCGGGAGATATCCGGATAAATTCCAGGTTTGGTTGATTTTTGTGATCGGTACCCGTATATATCACCGTCGGTATCGCCCCATCCAATATCCATAGTGGCGACCTGCGGTCGCCCATTTCAAGGCGGCCAGTCCGGTCAATGGTGATCCGCAGCGGATCCTTTCCCGCCCAGGCCCGGACGTTTAGTTGCGGGTTATCGAGTAAAATAGTTTGAGAACCTGCGAGTATCGCCTGTTCTTCGGTGCGCCATTTATGAACCAGCCGGCGACCCGTTTCGTCGGTGATCCAGGTGGGCTTTTGATTTTCAGTCTGATCCCGCAGGGTATCGACAAATCCATCAGTCGTTTGAGCCCATTTCAAGATCAGCCAGGGCCGTTTTTGTTCATGAAAAGTATTAAAACGGCGGTTGAGCCAGCGCGATTCCTGTTCGAGCACCCCGGTAATTACCTCAACACCCTTATTGCGCAAACGATCAAGCCCGCCGCTGGCAGCTGAGTTTGGGTCGTTTTGTCCGATCACTACTCTCCCGATCCCTTTATCGAGGATCAGATTGGTGCAGGGTGGAGCTTTTCCATGATGGTTGCACGGTTCGAGATTGACGTACAGCGTTGAATCCGGTAAAATTGACTGATCCTTAACCTGATTGACCGCTTCCGCCTCGGCATGCGGATTGCCGTACCCGGTATGATATCCTTCGCCAATGATCCGGTCGTTATGTACGATCACCGCCCCCACCATAGGATTGGGGGCAACTGATCCCAGCCCGTTGCGGGCCAGATCGAGGCAGCGTTGCATATAAAATTCGTGCAATAGCGTCATGATGGCAAAGATAGGGAATTGGTTGAAGTAGAAATTTTGAGATTCGAATGAAGAGTTCCGAATTCTGACTTCAAAGATTCAAGTAGATTCAAGTATCGTACGGAAAGGCTTCAGAGTCGTTCCTGATACCCCATGCCCGACACCGACAACGCATCACTATCACAACCATCACAACAACCACAACCGATAACTGACAACCGACAACTGATAATGGTTCGTGTTTCACGAAACTTCCCTAATTTTAAACTCTGTCAATCCATTAAACCAAGCCAAAATGATCTACTCAGATATCAACAAATTATTAAGAGAGACTCTTGATAACTTGTACCCCGATCACGAGATTGAGTCGATCGGGAGGCTGGTTTTGGAGCATCTTACAGGGATGGCCTGGGTTCAGGTTCGGTTGAATTATGGGAAGGAGTTTATACCCGATGAGAAAAGTCAGATCGGAGGCATCATCGCCCGCTTGATAAAGCACGAACCGATCCAGTATATTCTCGGCGAAACCGAATTTTACGGATTGAAGCTTAAGGTGCGGCCCGGAGTGCTGATACCAAGGGGGGAGACCGAAGAATTGGTAGATTGGATCATTAAGGCTCAAGGCTCAAGGCTCAAGGCTCAAGGGAAGGAAGGAAGGGCAGAAGGGAAGAAAAGATTAAGGGTTTTAGATATTGGATGCGGAAGTGGGGCGATAGCGATTGCCTTGGCTAAATATTTACCTGGTGCTGAAGTAGTTGCTTCTGATATCTCGGAGGAGGCCTTGCAATTGACCCAGGAGAATGCAACCCTTAATCATTTGGAACTAACCATAATCTCCCTTGATATTCTTTCCCCTCAGGGCACTTGTCATCCCGGCGAAGGCCGGGATCCCGTCACGCTACTCCGAGGCTCTCCTTGTCATCCCGGCGAAGGCCGGGACCCCGTCCCTGACCACGACATTCGCCAAGGCGTCAATGGTTCTTGCAGCTATGACGTTATCGTCTCTAATCCTCCCTATGTTCCCATGGGCGAGATGACGTCGATGGATCTGCATGTGGTTGATTATGAGCCGGTACAGGCTCTATTTGTACCGGATAACGACCCGCTGCTGTTTTACAGGGCGATTGCAGAGTTTGCTGCGACGCATCTGAACCCGGACGGACAGGTATATGTGGAGATTCACGATCGGCTGGGGGAGGAAACGGCCAATTTATTCCGAAAATGGTTTAAAAATGTTGAACTTCGTAAAGATATTCACGGCAAGGACCGTATGATTCGCGCACATCATGGATAAAAATCAGGCATTAAGCAGAGCAATGGCCCTCTGCTCCCATTCCGAATACAGCGAGGCTGATATTCGTGGCAAACTGAAATTCTGGGGAACCCCGCAAGAGGATATGGATTGGATTGCCGGTGAACTCATCAAGGAGAAGTTTATCGATGATTTACGGTTTACGATTGCATACGTTAGAGATAAAATCCGGATCAACCAATGGGGCCGGATCAAGATCCGGTATATGCTCTCGATGGAAAAAGTTAACCATTCCGTTATCGATCAGGCTTTTGAAGAAATCGATGAGGAATTCTACGCCGACACGCTGCAGAAACTTTTGCAGAAAAAAGCCCGGGAACTGAAAAACGAATCCAATCCATTCAACAAAAGACAGAGACTCATCAAATTTGCCCAGGGCCGCGGGTTTGAGGTGGACCTCATCATTAAGCAGATGAAGGATTTAACATGAGGACATTAAGAGAGAAAAGAACGTAAAGAATGTTAAGAAAGGGAGAACCGAAGCACTTGTCATTCCCGCGAAGGGGGGATCTTTTGACGCTGCACTGAGCCTCATAGACCCCATGAATTCCACCAGACTCCTTATTCCAGCTATACTGCTGACCATCAATCAGACAATGATGGCCCGGGAACAAATCACCATCGATCCTGTCAACCCGGGCAAAACTTTTGAAGGGATCGGAGCGCTCAGTGCCGGGGCTATGAATCGTGGCTGATGGCGGAAGCACGAAAAAGGAACCCGGCTAACTTCCTCGATATCCTTCAATGGGGCGCGCCCGGATGGATCGGAAACGGGGAGTTCTTTTCGAAAGACAACGCGAATTCTATCGCCCGTTTTATCGAAAAAAACAAAGAATATTTCGGATTGGATATCAACTATTGCGGAGTCTGGCACAAAGCGGAGTTTGATAACTTTATAATTGAGAAATAATCAGTATGATTGTATAGCTAATACTTATTAATTATATTTGTACTTTATACTTATAAATATGAAGCCCGTCAACTATACCAGTTCACTTCCATCAGAACTTCTGAAAATGTTAGAGCATTACGCGGTTAGGTTTAAAGTTCCGAAAAACCGGATCATTGAGAATTCACTCAAAGCCTACTTCGATAGTATTAAAAAGGCCGAATATACTCGCTCGTTCAAAAAGGCAGCGGGCGATCCCGAAATAGTTGATATGGCAGAAGAGGGCCTGGAAGATTATTTAAGGATACTGGATGAACCATGAAACAGGGAGAAATCTGGATGGCCGATATGAATCCTGTCGTGGGAAGTGAGCAGCAAGGAATAAGGCCTGTGGTTATCATCAGTGGTAATGCGATGAATAAAAACCTGGGAATCAGTATTGTGTGTCCGTTTACCAGCAAAGTTAAGAACTATGCCGGTTGCCTGGTTCTTCCCATGGATTCTGTCAATGGATTGGAATCTGATTCCGAAGTGATCACTTTCCAGATCAGGACTATCTCCCATGCCCGTCTGATCCGTAAAACCGGGAGCATTACACCGGCACAACTGGAGCAGATAAAAAAGGGGCTGACAGAGATACTTACCTATTAGAAGGCTAAATGCAGCGCCAAAAGGTAAATTGCTTGTCAAATAAGGTGCATTGCTGATTTTTAGTTCACCTTAGAAACCCACCGCCAAAGGCGGTGGTTATGTACTGAAGGCTATGCCAAAAATAGGTATATTTGGTACATGGGCAAGTATAAGAAACTATCACATGTGATCTACAAGTGTGATTACCACATTGTTTGGGTACCGAAGTACCGGTATAGGATATTGACGGGAGAAGTAGGAAAGCAAGTTGATGAAGATATACGGAAGCTGAGTGAATGGTTGGGGTGTGAAGTGAAGGAATTGAACGTACAGACGGACCATATACATGTGATCGTGAGCATTCCACCGAAGGTTTCGATATCGGTTTATATGGGAACGATCAAAGGGAAAATAGCGATCAAGCTGTTTAAGAGTTACCCGGTATTGAAGAAGAAGCCATATTGGGGGAATCATTTTTGGGCCGAAGGGTATTTTGTGAATACAGTGGGCTTGGACGAAGAGATGATCAGACGGTATGTTAAATACCAAGAGGAAGAAGAGCGAAAAGAGGAGGGAGACAAAAAGGAATTCAAGCAGTTGGAACTGGGGCTATAGCCCTTTGGGCGTTTTTTTCAAGCCACCGCCTCTGGCGGTGGTAATTGACATGTGGGCTGTGGAACGGGCAGCCTGATCGTTTCGCTGGCCAAAGTTTTCAGGGAAACGGCCGGGCTGGATCCCGATGAAGCCATGCTCGATGCTGCCCGCCCTGAAGACATGTCACGATCCTTAATTAGCGATAACTTTAAACACGCATGATTATAACGATTTAAAAAGCTAAAATACAACAATGATGGTAACCCGGAATGGGAAACTTTATTGGAATACCGCGATTTGACAAGCAACTGGAATAAATCTGATTCTATCACCTATTTATACAATCCCGACCGTATACTCAGCGAAACGTATTGTTATTCTAAAAGTTACGTAAAGCCTGCTCCGGTTTCACCGGATAGGTCACTGGAAAAGAGGTTGAGATACCAGTTTCAGATCTTGCCCCGGGATTATTTTTTGTAAGGATTCTGGCTGATGGAAAGGTTCAGGTTATTAAGGTGGTTAAGAATTAGGCCTGACAGGTTTAAGACCTAAGTTTCAGAAAGCAGGTTGAACAGATCTATATTCATATATATAACCTCTTTGCCGATCTTTTGTGGCACCAAAATTTTTAGATCCTCAATCTGTTTCAGGTATTTCTTGGCCGTATTTAAGCTCCTGATTCCAGTTGACCGGAATAGATTATTCTGATCGAGCAGTTTCTTCGGACTTGTATAGGGTTGCTCAAAGATTCTTTCAATGACCTCAGTAGGAATATGAGGTAGTTTTGAACCGGCCATTTCCAGAGTTCTCCGGTATAACCTATCGATTTCTGTGATTTTTTGGATTGTAAATACAGAAGTCTCCTCAATGGCTTTCATCATGTACAGGATCCAGTCGTGCCAATTCCGGCGGGTGGTCACCCCATTCAGGGTTTCATAATAATTGTCCTTGTTACTAATAATATAAGAGCTAAGATATAGGATGGGAACATCAAGTAAACGTTTGTGTATCAGTGAAAGAATATTCAGGATCCTACCCGCTCTTCCATTTCCGTCACGAAAAGGATGTATGGCTTCAAATTGGTAATGTGCCACGGCCATTTTAATCAGTGGGTCATATGGATACTTGCTGTCATCATTCAAATATTGACTAAGGTTTTCCAGCTTTTGCTCAATTATCTTCTCACCCCGTGGAGGAGTATAAACCACAGTTCCTCCCAGTATGCCGCTTCCCCGCCGTTTTATGGTAGTTTCGGTTTGTGGAGGCCGGATACCATCATTGACCTGCTTTATCTCCCGGTAGAGTTCAACCATTAATTCCACTGAGAACTGTCCGGTATTGTTTATGATGTCGAATCCCTTCCATAATGCCTGACGGTAACGCAATACCTCCTTTGCATTTCCATTTAGGTTGGTATCATTACCAGAAAGGGCTTTGTACAATTCATCATCGGTTGTGAAGATGTTCTCAATTTCTGTACTGGCTTTGGCTTCACGCAGGGCAAGAGTATTGACCAGCATGGATTGATTCGGAAGAATTCTTGCCAGGCCTTTCAGTTCAGCCAAAGCTTTATTGGCATTATTTAAAGCGAGTAAGATTTCAATAGTCAGCACCTTATTGTCCGGTGGAGGCAACAAAGGCAAATGATTGTAAGGTTCGGTGCGATCGTATGGCAGTTGGTTTGACATATAAAGCATTTTATGTCAAAGATATTTAAATTATGACATTTAAGTAAGTTTTATGTCAAAAATTAAAATATTTTGATTTATACTGTTGTAATCATGGAAATTTGACGCCTGCTTAACCAAGTGTCAAATTTGAATGATATTTGACAGGTTTATTTGGAAACCACCATCCTCTTAGTTATGCTGAATTTCCCGGCTTTCAGCGTATAAAAATAGATCCCGGCATCCAGATCAGTATTTCTTATCGTTACCGAATGCATACCGGCAGGCTTCGTCCCTTCCTCTGTTATCTGAACAACTTTACCGGTAATATCCTTGATTTCGATGGTCACAGGAGCTTCCTTCCCAAGTTGATAACTAATCTGAGTTTCAGCAGAAAATGGATTCGGAAAGTTTTGCCCAAGTGAATTTTCAAGGCCGTATTGCGGAATACCGTCAACCCTGTTCTCATGATTATTAATATTCAGCCTGATCATTTTATTAAATGAGGAACCATTCTTCCATTCGCTATTATAACTCTCGTAACCCCACTGCTTGTCATAGGAGCCCGGATAATTTTTGGTGCTGCCTATCCAAAATGTATTTTTACGGTTTATCAGATTATCTGCCGTAATATAGGTCCAGAATTCAACGGCAGCGAGATATCTTTTCCCGGCTTTCATTAACTCTCCCTGGCCATCAGTTGCCAAAGGTAAAGTTACCCAGCCTTGCTTCAGTAACGTTGAGTCAACGGTAACCATATCAGTGGTTAACAATTCTATCATCTCTACCTGATTCTCTGCAGCCGGGGTAATTTCCAGCAGAACGAACCTGAAATCTGCTCCTACATTTGCCTTGGAAATGTATACGGATATAGAACTGGCTTCACAATCAGAGATCGGATCATACTCTGTTCCCATCAGATCTCCTTCGTGAGTATATTGATAATAATCCCTCCAGGGACTTTCATTCGCTTCGCTCTCATCCGGTGTCCTGGAATAGACGCTGTCGGTAACATGGAAGAAATAGGATTTCCGGTTGTTTTCAGGGTTCTGATCTACCTGATCAGATTTCATACCAAAAACCAGTTCATAGTGCCCGTAATCCACCGGCGTATAAGTCTTGTTAATGAATAAAGTATCTGCAGGATCACCAAAATAGCTGTAGGAAAGCGAATTAGAGCTCTCATTGAACTGGGATGCACCATTTTTCAGGATTTCAGCTTGAAACCGGATATTGGTCTGTTCAATTTCCCCGTAATTAATCACGCTGGCCTCAAATAATCCTATCGGCAATATTTGGGTTTTTGGCATCATGTATAAAAATCCGGCGGATGCATCGGGATTATTATCGATCAGTTGAGCCTGCCAGTGGTTCATCTTCAGATCATAATCCCAACCCTCCGAAAATGTCAGATCATCCAGCATCCAGAAGTAAAGAATAGAGCCCGACCAGGTAAGTTTGATAGTCACTTCCGGCTGGCCTGCCGCTACCTCGGAAATATTGGCAGTAAAATGGGCCACCTGGTTATTGGGCAGGTTCATCACGTTTACTCCCCGTGCAGTTCCCATTTTAAGATCGAACTCAGCCCAGTGTTTGCCCTTGTCATTGGTTACTTCGATGACCATCCTGGGGCTATTGAAGTATTTGAACATCTGTTCCAGACTCAAAATGACCGAAGGATGAGTGCTGAAGTTCATGACAGGCAGGGTTATAGAGCTGTTGACATACAGCATATCCGTATAATTTTTGAAGGCATTAAGATTGTCGAGATCAATCGCGAGAAATCCATTTTCGCGGGTGGTTGAGTTTAAAATATATCCTCCATCCCGATGGGCAAATGGCCCCTGCATGCTGTCCCTGGTCCATGCCCAGACAAAACCCGTATCATCAGCAGAGAGATCTTCGATTACCCATCCTGCAGGGGCAGTCCACCCTTTGGCATCGGCAGGATTTCCCCAGTCGAAATGTTCCTCCCAGAAAACCTGTCCGTTGCCTTTTAACAGGTGTGTTTGTCCGATGGAAGCAATTCCTGTCAGGCATATCAGAGCAAGTATTAGTAATCTTTTCATAGCTATTATCTTTTGGTCAATATTTCAACGAAATTAGAGGTTAAATATATATGTCTCAATCCACACGACCTGAAAATTGCATCTTTAGTTACAAAAAAATTATAATTATTTAAAGATGAAGGTATTGCAACGTTATTTTCTTACAACATTTTCCCTGGTACTGGTTAATGTTCTAACCGGTTACCGGTCCATACGGTTTTAGTACCACCTTCAGGTTAGTAGATTTCCTACTTGAAAATAATTTTCAACTTTCTTTGGTGCTTTAAGAAATAATTATTAAATTTGTAGTGTTATTACAGAGATTAAAATTTGAGAACGAAACTTAAAAATATAGCCAGTATTCAAACCGGGCTCTTTGCCAGGACTGTTTCTGAAGGAGAAATAGTGTTCCTGAAAGCAAAGCATTTTAACGAAAATGGGCTGATAGTGAATTATATCCGTCCGGAATTGATCAGAAGCAGTTCTGTGGAGCTACACTTGCTAAAACCCGGCGACGTGCTTTTTGCAGCCAAGGGGACCAGGAATTTTGCAGCAGTTTACGATATCCCAGACCAATCTTGTGTTGCCTCCACTTCGTTTTTTGTGATTCGATTAAAAGAAAATTCCATTTTGCCGGAATACCTTGTTTGGTATCTTAATCATCCTGGTACACTTCAACTATTGAAAGCCCAGGCAATCGGGACCTCTATTGTTTCGATTTCAAAACCTGTTTTAGAGGAGCTTGAAATTTCAATTCCTGATATGAAAACCCAACAAACCATCTTAATAATCACAAAACTCCGAATAAAGGAAAAGCAGTTGAAGCAACAGGTTGAAAAGCTTCGTGAAACGCAAATTCAACATCTGATCATAAAAGCAATAAAATAATATGACTCACAAGATCAAGCAAAAAGACATCAACGATGCGGTCTGGAAAGCCTGCGACACCTTTCGCGGAAGCATCGACCCCAGCGTTTACAAAGACTATGTGCTGACCATGCTTTTCATCAAGTATCTCAGCGATGTTCACGATGATAAGTATGAAGCCTATCTTAAGAAATATAGTGGTGATGCCGAAAGAGCTAACCGTGCCATGCAGCATGAACGGTTTGTGGTGCCTGCAACCAGCCACTTTAATTATTTGTTCGACCACCGCAACGAAGCCAATATCGGGGAGCTGATCAGTATTGCCTTGAATGATCTGGAAGAGGCAAACCGTGAAAAATTCTACAGCGAGGATGGTGCCGGCATTTTCCAGAACATTGATTTCAACAGCAGTAAGTTAGGTGAACCAAAGGACAAAAACACGCGATTGAAAAACCTGCTGCTCGATTTTAATCAGGAAGAACTGGATTTGCGGCCCTCACACTTAGGGGGTGCAGATATTATCGGGGGTGCATACGAATACCTTATTGCCAACTTTGCCAGCGATGCAGGAAAAAAAGCCGGAGAATTTTATACTCCAAGTGAAGTGTCCACATTGCTTGCAAAGTTGACCAAATCTTTACCAGGCTCCCGGATATGTGACCCAACCTGCGGTTCTGGCTCATTGCTGATTAAAGCTGGTTTGGAAGTTGGCTCCGACAACTTTTCCCTGTACGGACAGGAAGCTAATGGCAGTACCTGGGCATTGGCTGTTATGAATATGTTTTTGCATGGGTTCGACAATTCCACCATCCGCTGGGGCGATACCATTCGAAACCCCAAACTGAAGGAAGGTGATGCCTTGATGAAGTTCGATACGGTGGTGGCCAATCCACCCTTTTCGTTGGACAAGTGGGGCAAGGTCGACGACAAGGAAGAAAACAAGGCCAGCGACAGTTTTGATCCCGAGACCGATAAATACAACCGTTTCTGGCGGGGCATTCCACCTAAAAGCAAGGGCGATTGGGCCTTTATCAGCCACATGATCGAAACCACTTACGAAGGCAAAGGCAAAGTGGGAGTGGTAGTGCCGCACGGGGTTTTGTTCCGAGGGGCAAGCGAAGGAAAAATCCGGCAGAAAACCATCGAAGAAAATTTGTTGGAAGCCGTGATCGGCTTGCCGGCTAACCTTTTTTTCGGAACCGGCATACCCGCGGCCATCCTGGTTTTTAATAAAGGAAAAGGGGACAACAAAAATGTACTGTTCATTAATGCCAGCCAGCATTACGAGAGTGCGAAAAACCAGAATAAGCTTCGCCCCGTTGGTATCGACCTGATTGTGGATACCTACCGCCAGTTTAATGCAGGAAAATCTCAACCTGGTGTAGTGGCCGATAAATTCAGCTATGTAGCCACGTTTGACGAGATTAAAGAAAATGACTTTAACCTGAACATCCCCCGGTATGTGGATACCTTCGAGGAAGAACCCGAAGTAGATATTGCAGCCGTACAGAAGGAGATCGACAAACTGGAAGGCGAACTGAAAATCGTGCAGGCTGAGATGGACAAATATTTAAAAGAATTAGGCGTCTGAAATGCTGATCCAATACGCATCCGACCTGCATTTGGAGTTTCCTGAAAACAGGGAATTTCTCAAATTGAATCCCTTGCAGCCTAAAGGTGATATTTTATTGCTGGCCGGCGACATTGTTCTTTTTGCCGTGATGAATGAACATGCTGATTTTTTTAGCTATGTATCCGATCATTTTCAAACCACCTATTGGATACCGGGTAATCACGAGTATTATTATTCTGATGCTGCTAAAAAGTCGGGCACAATCCATGAAAACATCCGGTCTAATGTATTTCTGGTCAATAATGTTGCTATTGAGCAAGCCTCTGTGAAATTCATTTTCTCTACGCTTTGGTCGAGGATAAATCCTGCCAATCAGTGGCTTATCGAAAGAAAAGTCAGTGATTTCCATGTTATCAAATTCAATGGGAAACACTTCACCACTCCGGATTTCAATCTATTACATGAGGAAGACCTGAAATTCATTACGGCTGAATTGCAGTCTACCCGTCAGTTCAAGACAGTAATGGTTACACATCACGTTCCCACCATGATGAATTATCCGGCAAAACACAAGGGAGATCCGCTGAATGAGGCTTTTGGAGTAGAGCTATCCGGTCTGATTGAAGACCAGGGTCCGGATTGGTGGATTTACGGTCATACGCATTCCAACACTCCGCATTTCCCTATCGGGAACACGCAACTATTAACAAATCAATTGGGTTATGTTAAGTACAAAGAGCATTATGAGTTTAGTGCAACGAATACTATATCTATTGATTATTAGAATAATAAACTTAAATTAGCATGATAAACAAATTGGGTTTATTATAAGAAAATCAGTTTACTAACAAAATGGAGATATGAAACAGCTTAAGCAATACATAGAAGGTACATTAGGCTTGATTATTGAACCCGTACCATTCCCATCGGCCAAAATGGGTGGGTTACCGATGTTTATCGGCGAAACTTATACCCTTGAACATGCAGTAATGTTTGATCGGGAGCTGGTGTTTGCGGAGCCCCGTGCTAACGTAGGGTTCAGCATTCAACAAATCGAAAAGCATTTCGAACTGATCAGAAAAGAACTAAACGTAGATGTGATACTCGTACTATCGGAACTTGCTGCTTATTATCGAAAAAGGTTGATTGAGAAGGGTATAAGCTTTGTTGTACCAGGGAAGCAGCTTTTTTTACCTAATCTGTTGATTGATTTAAGAGAAAATTACACGCATCCGAAGACAAGGGAAAGGGGACTAAAGCTCTTACCTTCAGCACAATTCTTGTTGATCTATCATTTACTCCATCGGCATGAAAAAAAACAGATTGAAAGCTATTCTTTTAAGAAGATAGCTAAGGTGCTGGGATACACGGCTATGGCAATAACCAAAGTAGCTGAAAACCTAAAACAACTTGAAATTATTGAGGTGGCCGGGGACAAAGAAAAATTCATCCGCTTTAAACTTGACAGAGCAGAACTGTGGCGGGATTTGGAACAGCGGAATCTATGGATTAATCCTGTTTTGAAAAAAGTGTTTGTAGATGAAAAGCCGAATGGTGTTTTTATGTTACTCTCGAATGCTACGGCCTTACCCCAATACACAGATATGAACCCCAGCCGGCAAGAATTCTTTGCCCTGGATAAAACTCTGTATTACGGGTTGCAAAAAAACAATGTATTGAGGAATGCCAATGAAAGCGAGGGAAAGTATTGCCTCGAAATATGGAAATACAATCCGCTTACCCTGGTAGGTGAAATGCCAAATGATAGTGCTGTGGTTGACCCGCTTTCATTGTATCTCAGCTTAAAGGAAAACCATGATGAGCGAATGGAAATGGCTCTGGAACAAATAATTAATAAATTTATATGGTAATCGGATTAGATATATTCAGGAAATATTTTGAGCCCTTTCCTGGCAATTACATTATTATTGGTGGAACGGCCTGCGATATTATAATTGACGAGGCAGGGTTTACTCCCAGGGCAACAAAAGATATTGACATCATTCTTGTGGTTGAAGCTTTAAGCGCTGAATTTGTGAAACAATTCTGGCAGTTTATCAATGACGGAAAATATGAACGGAATGAGAAAAGTGCCGATGATAGAAAATACTATCGGTTTGCCAATCCTGCAGATACAAGCTTCCCCAAACAGATTGAGTTGTTTTCACGTAAACCGGATCTGGTTGATCTTGAGGAGCCTGCTCATCTTACTCCGATTCCGGCTGATGATGATCTGTCCAGCCTTTCTGCGATTCTGATGGATAAAGACTATTATTCCTTCCTGACTGATCATAGTACTTTGAATGATGGATTGCACCTCGCTAATATCGAAGCTTTGATTTGTCTTAAGGCTATGGCTTTCTTAGATATATCCGAACGGATAGCTAAGGGTGGCACAGTAGATAGTAGGCATCTCAGAAAACACAAGAATGATGTGTTCCGGCTTGCCGGAATGCTTCCGGAAGGCACTGTATTTGAATTGCCAGGTAGTATTCAAGATAATATGCAGGCATTTGTCGATGCTATTTCCGGCGACCTGCCTGACCAGACAATTTTTAAAGAGATGGGGTTAGGGAGAATTGAACCTAAAAAGGTATTCAGTCAATTAGTTAAATCATTTAAACTAACTCTCCGGTGAACAGTAACAAAACAGCATATAAAGACTCTCTGCTGGGCAGAATACCGGAGGATTGGGAGGTTATGCCATTTGGCGAATTCGCAGAAATAGTGATGGGGCAATCACCACAAGGAAATACTTACAATCAAAATGGTAATGGTATTGCGCTAATAAATGGACCTACTGAGTTTACAGAGAAATATCCAATCAAAGTTCAATGGACAATATCACCGACCAAGATTTGTAAAAATGGAGATATATTGCTTTGTGTAAGAGGGAGTTCTACCGGAAGATTGAATATCGCCAATGAACAATTTTGTATTGGAAGAGGTGTCGCAGCAATCAGAGCCAATAAAAATTCGGACCATTCATTTTTAGAATTCCAGGTGCAAAATATTGTAAATAAAATTCTTGTACTTACTACTGGGTCAACATTTCCTAATATAGATAGTCAATCGTTAAAAAAGATTAAGGTTGCCCTTCCCCCTCTCCCCGAACAACGCGCCATCGCCCATGTTCTCAGTACCATGGATGAAGTCGTCACCAAAACCAACCAACTCATTGCCCAAAAGGAACTGCGTAAAAAATGGCTGATGCAGCAATTGCTAAGCGGGAGGAAAAGATTGAAGGGGTTTGGTGGGGAGTGGAGAGAAATTCACATTCGGGATGTTGCTGATGAGATAAGTATTAAAAACAAATCCGATAAGCAACTTACTGTTTTGTCATGCACAAAATATGACGGTTTGGTCCCTTCATTAGAATACTTTGGAAGGAAGATTTTTGCTGATGATATAAGTACATATAAAGTGGTACCCAGAAATCATTTTGCCTACGCAACCAATCATATTGAAGAAGGTTCCATCGGTTATCAAGATAGTTATCAAGAAGCCTTGATAAGTCCAATGTATACTGTATTTAGTACAAAAATGTCAATCAATGATTATTTCTTTTACACGCTCTTAAAATCACATAGATTAGTTCATGAGTTCAGGGCAAGAATGGAAGGCTCAATTGACAGAAGGGGAGGTTTAAGATGGGATTCATTTTCGATTATTAAACTATCTATTCCATCGCTCGAAGAACAAGATGCCATTGCCCAAGTGCTTCAAGTTGCTGATAAAGAAATCCACTTGCTGAAAGCCAAAGCGGCTAAGCTGAAGGAGCAGAAGAAGGGGATGATGCAGGTGCTGCTGACAGGAAAAAAGAGGTTAACAGTGAACGATGAAAAACAAAAAAACGCTGATTGCTGGTTCAGCGTTTGAAACCTCTGTAGTTTCCATACCAAGGGTAAAGAACGATGTAAGTATACTGTAAAATTTTGAAATGAAAAACGATCGTTTTCCTGACGTCAGGAAAACGATAAAAAAACCGATTATGAAAACGGAAGAAATTAAACATCTTTTTGCGCAGTTTGAATTGGTAGCATCTGAAATTGAAGGTGTTGAGTGCTGGAGTGCCCACGAAATGCAAAGACTTTTAGGATACGGCAAATGGGAGAATTTTGGAAAAGTTATCCAAAAGGCTAAGGAAGCCTGTACGAATGCCGGTGAAGAAATCAGCGATCACTTTCCTGACATCAGGAAGGTGATCGAAGCTGGTAAGGGTGCACAACATGTTATAGAGGATATTGCTCTTACCCGAAGGCCTAAAATTCATAAATTAACCCCAAACCATTAAGCATGCAGGAACTCAATCGGTTGCTGAATGAGCTTCGCAATCTTCCCGGCGAAACCGAGATTGTCGAATTCAAGGAAGCGAATACCGGATATGATTTTGGTAAATTAGGTAAATATTTTTCAGCACTAAGTAATGAAGCTAACTTAAAGGGTAAGCCTGAGTCTTGGCTGGTATTTGGTATTGAAAACAAGCACCATAGCATTGTTGGCAGTCAGTTCCGTGCCAAACGAAAAGATCTGGACCACATCAAAGGTGAGATTGCCGATAAAACCACTAACCGGATCACATTTATAGAGATTCACGAGCTGAATCTGACTGATGGCAGAGTAGTTATGTTTCAGATTCCTGCCGCGCCTAAGGGCATACCGATTGCATTTGAAGGACATTATTATGGAAGGGATCGAGAGGAATTAGTTCCTCTGAATCTGGAAGAAATTGAGCGTATACGGGCTCAGGCAACAGGGGTAGACTGGAGTGTAGTAGTAATTCCTGAAGCTTCTTTGGGCGATTTAGATGAAAATGCAATCGCTTTGGCTAGAGTAAACTTCAAAAATAAGTTTCCGGAATATGCCGTGGAAGTTGATTCCTGGGATACAATAACGTTTCTCAACAAAGCTAAAGTTACAATCAAAGGTCAAATAACGCGTACAGCAATTATTCTATTGGGCAAAGATGAGTCGGAGCAATTCATAGGCCCGGCAGAGGCTAAAATCCGTTGGCTACTTAAGGATGCCAGGGGCAATGATAAGGATTACCTGATCCTTGGCTGCCCGTTGTTACTGACTGTCGATAAAGTATATGCAAAGATCCGAAACCTGAAATACCGTTATCTCAAGGACGGAACTCTATTCCCTGATGAGCTAGATCAATATGAGCCTTTTACGATTCGTGAGGCTATTAATAATTGTATTGCCCATCAGGATTACACAAAGAATGGCAGGATCAATGTGGTTGAACTGGACGATCAATTGGTATTTACAAACCTCGGCAGTTTTATACCGGGTAGTGTGGAAAGGGTTGTAAGAGAGGATGCTCCCGAGGAAAATTATCGTAACCGGTTTCTGGCAACCGCTATGTTTAACCTGAAGATGGTCGATACAGCTGGAAGTGGGATCCGTAAAATCTTCAATTACCAGAGGCAGCGTTTTTTTCCTATGCCGGATTATGACCTTTCAGGCGGCAGAGTCAAGGTAACCATTACCGGGAAAGTTCTGGATGTGGAATATGCTCGTCTGCTGGCCAGGAACGGTGATCTTACTCTGGAGGAGATCATTATGCTTGATAAGGTCCAGAAAAAATTATCCTTAAAATCTGATGAGGAGAAGCTGCTGAAATCTAAGGGCTTGATTGAGGGAAGAAAACCGAATTTTTATGTCTCATCCTCTGTTGCAAAAAATGCAGGCACGATGGATGAGTATATCAAAAACAGAAGTTTTGATGATCGCTATTTTAAAGACTTAGTCTTAGAGTTTATCCGGAAAAAAGGTCATGCATCAAAGAAGGAAATAGAAAAACTTTTATTAGATAAACTTCCTGCGGTTTTAGATGAAGATCAGCGGAAGAATAAAATTAGAAATTTGATTTATGCATTGTCTAAAAGAGAGAAAAGTATTGATAATCATGGAACTAATAGGGTTCCAATTTGGAAGCTAGCCAGTGGTGCTTAGTCAATCTTTAGTCAATTATTAGTCAATTATTAGTTGAACTGACCTAGCAAGTAAACATGGAAACACCCTCATTCAAAGAAGACCATATCTCCCAGATCCCGGCTTTGCAGCTGCTGTTAAAGCTTGGATATACTTATTTGAGTCCGGTGGAGGCTGAGAAACTGCGCGGGGGTAAAACCAGAAATGTTTTGTTGGATGATATCCTTCGGTCGCAGCTGAAGGAAATTAACAGCATCCGGGTTAGTACCAGCAAAACCGCCTTCTTCAGTGATGCCAATATTGAAAATGGTATCCGTGCTCTAAAGGAACTGCCCATGAATGAGGGCTATATGGCCGCCAGTGAAGCGGTTTACAATCTGCTGACGCTCGGTAAAGCTCTGGAGCAAAACATTGATGGCGACAAGAAGAGTTTTACTATGAAATACATGGACTGGGAGACACCCGAAAACAATGTATTCCATGTAACGGAAGAATTCAGCGTCCTGCGAAGCATGAGCAAAGAGCATTACCGTCCCGACTTGATTTTGTTTGTGAATGGTATTCCGCTGTGTGTGATTGAATGCAAGCGGCCGGATATGAAAGATCCTTTGAAACAGGCTGTTAGCCAGCACTTGCGCAGTCAGCAGGATGGCGGAATCCGCAGTTTGTATGTGTATGCTCAGGTCTTATTAAGCATTGCAACACAGGAAGCCGCCTATGCAACCAATGCTACACCTGAAAAGTTCTGGGCCAAATGGGAGGAGAAATTCATTGCCGACACCGAGTACCTTCAATACAGAGCAACGTTACTGGAGTTAAAGAAC
>Ga0163199_1000855_pt1 | contig 19121 bp, 11 predicted proteins | sample PL_2010_150m_FD_113537 | JGI IMG/M metagenome (GOLD analysis project Ga0163199, IMG submission 113537) | Freshwater microbial communities from Powell Lake, British Columbia, Canada to study Microbial Dark Matter (Phase II) - PL_2010_150m | ecosystem: Environmental > Aquatic > Freshwater > Lake ...
ATATTCCGACGACCGTGATGATCCGGCCCATCGTCATGTAGTGGGCGTCGCTCTTGTTCGGGGCGATGTAGGCCTGGTAGATGTCGTAGGTCCAGACCGTGTTGAAAGCCGTGACGTTGCCAGCCATACCCGACATGAACGATGCCAGAAGCGCGGTGAGCGCCAGCCCGAGCAGTCCGGGCGGACAGTATTTCTGGACCAGCGAAAGAATCACGCCGTCGTAGTCGTTTTCCAGAACGGCGCCCTGGATTCCGGATCGGATCTCCGCGTCGGTAAGCGGCTTCGCCGAGTTGGCGGCAATCAAGGCGGCGATCTTCGGTTCGCTCAGCTTGAGGCCGACCGCCTCGCTGACCGCTGCCGATACCGTGGCTGCGTTCGCTTTTTTAGCCTCCTGGACAAGTGGAACCGCCTTGGTGTAGGCGGAATTCGAAACCGGCCGAGGTGGCAGGCGGTATCCGTCCTTGTTCGTGAAGGCGAGGCCGACCGCGATCATACCGGGCAGGATCACAAGGACTGGGAAAAGCATCTTCGGCACGGCGGCGATGAGCGGGGTCCGGCGGGCGGCGCCCATATTGCGGGCCGCCATCGCACGCTGCACGACGAGGAAGTTCGTGCACCAGTAGCCGAACGAAAGAACGAATCCGAGGCCGAAGACCATGGAAAACAGATCGATGCCCATCGGGTTCGCCGACGAGCCGGCGAGAAGCGGCGTCCACGCGCTTGTCCAAGCGTCCGGCGCAAAGGTCTTGGTGGAGAGGTCCAGAGTTGCCGGATCGACGGCGACTTTTGCCAGTGTGCTTTTGAGCTGCGTCCATCCGCCGATGTCTTTCAAGCTCAGATAGACCACCGGAGCAAACCCGAGGACGATCATGAAGAACTGGAGGACCTCGGTGTAGATCGCGGAGGTGAGTCCACCTTTGAGAACGTAGAGAAGCACGACGGCCGAGCAGATCCAGAGGCTCAAATCATAATTCCAACCGAGAAGCTGGTGAAGCAGTTTGGCCAGGGCGTTCATCGAGATGCCCGACGCAAAAACCGTCATGACGGCGAACGACAGCGAGTTGAAGCAGCGGATCCGCTCGTCAAATCGCAGTTTGAGGTATTCCGGCACGGATCGCGCCTTCGAACCATAGTAAAACGGCATCATGAAGATCCCGAGGAAGACCATGGCCGGGATCGCGCCCACCCAGTAAAAGTGACAGGTCATGATCCCGTATTTCGCACCGGAGGCCGCCATGCCGACGAGCTCCAGAGCGCCGAGGTTTGCCGAGAGGAACGCGAGTCCCGTGACCCATGCGGGAATGCTCTGGCCGGACATGAAGAAGTCCGCGGACGTCTTCATGTATCGTTTCAGCGCAAACCCGATCCCGATGACGAAGAGGCAGTAAAGAAACAGGATCGCATAGTCGATCCCCTGGAGGTGGATATTGATCGGCATGAAGCCGGATTGTGGCAAAACCGGATTTACTTGGCAAGCTGTCGCATGCGGGAATTCAGGGCGTATGGAGCGGAGTGCCGTTGGCGCGGTTCCATTCCTCGAAGCGGGCTTTCAGTGCAGCGGCTTTTTCGGGATTGCCGGGAGCAAGATCGGTGGTTTCGGAGATGTCATTTTTCAAATCGTAGAGTTCGCTTTTTCTTCCGTAATCCTGACCGATGAATTTCAAGCCACCTTCCCTGACGACAATCTGGTTGTAGAATTTCCAGAAGAATGGCTGGCGGTCCGGGGCGGAGGCTTTTCCTTCAGCCCATGGGAGGATGTTCACGCCATCCAGGGTGGAATCCGACGGAACACCGGCCAGAGCGAGAACGCTCGGAAGGACATCGAGGCTGATGACCGGCTCATCCAGCACGCGGCCCGCCGGAATGCGGCCCGTCCAGCGCATGAAAAACGGAACCCGGATGCCGCCCTCCCAAAGCTCGGCCTTGCCACCGCGCAGGGGCTTGTTGCTGGCACCGTTGGCGGCGGCTTCTTTCATGATCGGACCGCCGTTGTCGCTGAAGAAAATCACGAGGGTATTTTGATCGAGTCCGTTTTTGCGGAGGGATTCGAGAATGGAACCGACTCCGTCGTCGAGCGCGCGCACCATGGCAAGATACGTGCGGCGCACGGGGTCCGTGATCCCCTCCGGGATCCGGGTCAGATAGCCCTCAGGGACCTCGCCCGGAATGTGCGGGGCGTTGAATGCGGCGTAGAGGAAAAATGGCTTATCCTTGTGGCGGTCGATGAAGCTGACGCATTCGTCCGCGATCGCCCGGGTGAGGTATTTGTCGAGTGAGGCGGGTTCGGTGCCGCGGTAAATCTTTCCCCACTGGGGATCGTCGGCATGGAAATACGAATGCATGCCGGAGAGGAAGCCGAAGAATTCGTCGAATCCGCGATTCGTCGGCAGGTATTCCGGCGCCTCACCCTGGTGCCATTTTCCAAAAATGCCGGTCGCGTAACCCTCCGGTTTGAGGCGCTCCGCGATGGTTTTTCGCTCAAGCGGCAGCCCCCACTTGGAGCCCGGCAACGGATTGTCTTCGAAGCCGAAGCGATCCTGCCAGCGGCCTGTGAGAAATCCAGCGCGAGAGGGCGCGCAGACCGGAGCTGTGACATAGCCGCTTGTGAATCGGACACCATCGTTCGCGATGGAATCGATGTTCGGTGTGACGATGTCCTTGCAGCCGTGGACCCCGAGGTCCGCATAGCCGAGATCGTCAGCCACGATGAGAACGATATTCGGAGCGTCCCCGGCCTGCATGGCAGGCGGCAGGAGAACCACTCCGAGGGCGGCCAACAGAAGCGGGAGGTATTTTTTTATTTTGGGGAGGACTCGGTTTTGTCGAGCGGCTTGGGATTCAATTTTTCCCATTCGTCGTATTCGGCCCGCATCGCGCTCACCCGCTCAGGGTGGTCGGAAGCGATATCCTTGGTTTCGGAAATATCCCTGGGCAGATCGTAGAGCTCGAGGTTTTTCTCATAATCCGGTCGGATCATCTTCAGACCGCCCTCGCGGACCGCAATGCGGCCGTAGAATTTCCAGAAGAACGGTTTGCGATCTGCCGGCACCGGAGCTTTTCCCTCCACCCATGGGAGGATGTTCACGCCATCCAGCGTGGGGTCCGCGGGAGCACCGGCAAGAGCGAGGAGGCTGGGAAGGACATCGAGGCTGATGACCGGGCCGTCCAGCACCCGCCCCGCTGGAATGTGGTCCGTCCAGCGCATGAAGAACGGAACCCGGATGCCTCCCTCCCAAAGCTCGGCTTTGCCTCCCCGCAGCGGAGCATTGCAGGCCCCATTGGCAGCCGCGCCCGCCAACAACGCGCCACCGTTGTCGCTGAAAAATACGACGAGGGTGTTTTTATCCAGTTCGTTCTTGTGGAGCGCAGCCAGGATCGAGCCGACCCCATCGTCGAGCGCGCGCACCATGGCGAGATACGTGCGGCGCACAGGATCTGTGATCCCCTCCGGGATCTGGGCCAGATAGCCCTCCGGAACCTGACCGGGAATGTGGGGAGCATTGAATGCGACGTAGAGGAAAAACGGCTTCTCCTTGTGTCGGTCGATGAAGCTGACGCTCTCATCCGCAATCGCCTGGGTGAGGTATTTGTCGAGTTCCACTGGTTCGGTGCCGCGATAGATTTTCCCCCACTTGCCGTCGTCCGACTTGAAATATGAATGCATGGCGGAAAGAAACCCGTAGAACTCGTCAAACCCGCGCTTCAGCGGGTGGAATTCTGGGGTTTCCCCCTGATGCCATTTTCCGAAAATGCCGGTCGCGTAGCCCAGCGGCTTGAGGCGCTCCGCGATGGTTTTTTCAGTTGTTGGAAGGCCCCACGCGACGCCCGGCTCGGGGTTGTATTCGAAGCCGAAGTGGTTCTGCCAGCGTCCGGTGAGAAACCCGGCGCGGGATGGGGCGCAGAGCGGGGCCGTGACGTAGCCGCTCGTAAAGCGGACGCCGTCATGCGCCAGAGAATCCATATTCGGGGTGGCAATCTCCTTGCTGCCGTGAATCCCGAGGTCCGCATACCCGAGGTCATCCACCACGATCAAAACGACATTCGGCGGGGCATCCGCCGAACGCGCCGCAGGCAGGAGTGAGAGTGCGCAGAAGCAGGCGGGGAGAAGTCTTTTCATTTGCTGGATAGAGGGGTGTTTATTCCGAGTTTGTTATTTTTGGGAAGGAGAGGATCCGGCGACGTCACGAAGTTCGAGGAGGCGGAAGTCGATCGTGAACGTCTTGCCGATCAGCGGGGACGCGGGTGGCACTTCGGGGTGGAGGAAGAGAGCGGTGAAGGCACGATTGGAAAAATCCATGCCTTCCCAAGTGCTCAACGCATCCCCTATCCCGTGGACAAAGGGAGAAACTTCCTTGCCCTCCATGTGAATCGTTTTGAGGTCGGCGGGGATGGAAACCTCGTAGCGGGCCCAAGAGCCATCGGCGGGCAACGGCAACGGTTTTGAGTCGGATCCGGTCTCCCCAAACGATTTGAAAACGAAACTGGAACCGTTGCGCTCCATCGCCGCGCTGCCGAGATAAACCGGAGCGCCATCCGTCCCCTTGATACGAACTTCGATGGAAAAGCTGTTGAACTGGATCGGGACGAGATCCCAGAGGACAAGGGCCCGCGGATGCCCGGGAACCGGAGCGACAGTCACGCGCATGAAACGCGTGCCGTCGGGTTCGGTGAGAATTTTCCAGTCGCTGCAACTCTCCGCGATCCGCGTATAATGGCCCGGATCGCGGAAGTCGGGGAATGTCTCATGGTAAACGACACGGGCTTCCGCAGCGCATGCCGCCGCGAAGAAGAGGAGGGCGGAGGAAAGGAGGGGTTTCATGGTTGTTCGGCTCCGGCTTCTTTTTCCTCAGCGGACACCTTCCCCTCCGGAGTGAGGAGCCATGCGCCCGTGGCCGGAACGGTGATTTCCGCGCCACGGATGACCGGATCCTTGGCCTTGGCATCGGCGGTGATCGTGTAATTTTTTCCCGCGAAGTAAAAATCACGCACCGTGGCGGAAGGCCAGTCCTTCGGAAGTTGAGGGGCAATCCGCAGCCCCTTTGTCACCGGCCTCATCCCCATGAGCCCGTCGATGAAAAAATACGGAACAAGCCCCGACTCGGGGAATTCGCGGGTGATGCCGACGATCTCGCAGAATCCGAATTTGTTCGAAGGATCGCGGCGGAGCTGGTCCTTGGAAAACTCTGCCTCGATCCCGCGCCAGCGGTTCATGATGCCCTCCGGCCCGCGCGATTTCTGCCGCGCGTGCAGGTCGTAGTAGGAGGTGAAGAAAACGGCTCCGCCATTCTGAATCTGCTGCCCGAATTCCCCGTTGCCGCCGGGCTCGATATTCACCGCGCCGTTCCATGTGTTGACCGGCGGGGGCGTGCCGCGCCGGGCCTCGACGGTATTGACCCTGGGCGCGATGCCGAGGCCGTAGATGTCCTTTCCGGTCGAGTCATCCCCCTCGACCGTGCGCTCCCCGTCAAGCCATGACAGGACACGTTCCGCGCGCTCCTTGTCCGCCAGCCCGTAGGCCAGGGCCATGGCATTCACACAAGTGAAACCGAAATCCTGGCGCTTCCCGTTGGCGTCGATCCAGCCGATATAGCGCCCCGCCTTTTCATCCCAGAAAGTCGCATTGAAGGCCTCGCGCACTTTCGGGCGCAATGCGCGAAGCTCCGCCGCCCGGCTCTCGTTGCCGAGCGCCGACTCCAGTTCCGCCATGATCTTCAATGATTCGTAGAAGAAGGCGGTGCCGAAGGCGTCCTTGTATCCGCTGAGCCAGAAATCCCAGTAGTTACTGCCCTTGCTGGTCTGCGTGCCGTCGTTTTCCGGATCCTTCGTTGTGATGACGCCCTCACGTCCACCGAGCACATCCAACTGGTAATCCATCGCGCGGCGCGCCTTCGAGAGCACGCTTTCGCCCGTGGTCGGATCCTTCATCTCAAGAAATGCCGGATCGCGCCGCATGAGGTAATGGTGGGCCACGGCCATCGGGTAAATCGAGTTGTAGTCGTTATGCCGCGAGTGGCCGAGATGCTTCTCGGAGCCGGGTGCCGCCCACACATAGCCATCCGGACCGACCGGATTTCCCGCGATGTAGGATTCAAGGCGCTTGTTCAGCGTCGGGTTGTCGAGCCAGCTGAGTTTGAGAGCACCCCATGCCAGCCATTCGCAGCTCGGGATGCAAACCATGCCCCCGTCCAGCGGGCGGTTCGTCTCCCACCAAGGATCGAATTTCTGGTGAACCTCGTTGCCGGCGACACCGAAATTCAGCCAGAGATTGTTCCATGCCGCAACGTCGGCTGCCTGCGCTCCGACAAGTCCGAACTTCGGCTCCGCGCCACCCAGCACGCGCACCGAACCCAGCGACCAGCCGAAACCGCCACCGGGAAAAGGATTGCCGCGCGGCACCACGATCCGCAGCGCGCCGGCCACGAGACCGCGCAGGGGGATCCAGACTTCCTTGTCTTTGGGATCCGGAAAAAATGGAAAATCCGCACTTGCGACAGGATGCCACGGACCGGAAGGAGAAACTGCGGACTCAACGAAAAAATGCCCGGGGAACATGGACTTTTCCCCGCCATGTGGTGCCGTAAGAACCAGCCAGTCGACGCGGAAAACGGAGGGATCTGTTCCGGGTTTTCCTTCATCGCCCAAAGACAGAGTCAGTGTCGAAGGCAGAAACTCCGCATTTTGCTTCACCCCGTTCCAGCCCAGATCTCCCGTCGGGCTGATCGAAATATTTCCCGAGGAAGGCGAAGCCTCGACCTTGCGGATCACGAGCGACGACGGCTGTTCGGCAGGCTTCCCGGTCACCTCAACCTTCGGCCCCGGCATCACATCCCCCACCCATCCGGAAACTCCCACAACTCGCCAAGAGGTCTGAATTGCGCCCGGCTTCCACCACGTCAAATCCACAGGTGCCACCACTTCCGCAAACCCCCGTGCGGTCGGCACCAGCCGCCCGTCACCGGCATCCCAGACATAATAGATCATCTCCTGCCGCTTCCCTTCGCTGGCATGGAGCGTCAAGGGTGCGCCAGTCGTTGAGGTTTGCTCCGCATGGCAGGGCAGGAGGCTGGCACCAAAAACAATTGCCAATGTCCAGTGGGGGGAGAATCGCTTCATACCGGGATATAAAGACCAATGGCATACATTCATTCAAACCGCAATGATTTATTTGTTTTTGATTGAGAAACCTAATTTTTTGTATATTTTAAAAATTTGCTTTCCCGCCATAAAAAGCCCAAAAATCCGGGTGCCAGAAACCGTTGAAGCAACGAAAGAACAATCCCCACCATGAACAGCAAAGAACGGATATTCAGACAAATCGAAGGAACCCCGGTGGATCATATTCCCCTGATCGGAGGATGGGTTCTCGGGGCGCGGAACATCGCAGCGATTGCCGGCATCACGGTCGAGCAGTATCAGTCGGACCCTCATGGCAGCGTGCTGGCAGCGAACCATGCCCTGGGCTGCGACGGACTCGTTCCCCCGGCCATTCCCAGTCCAGACAATCTCGATGAAAACCACCAGGGAGAGGTTGTTGAGGAAAATTTCAAGGACATCGAGGCTGAAGCGCTGCTCGAATACGCGGAGAGAATCCCGGACACGGAAGAGCAACTTCTGGCCGAGCGCTACAACGAGAAAAAAGCGGAGGACGATATCAAAGCGCTTTACGAGATGCACTTGAGGAACACCAGAGGGTTCACACTCATCCCGAACGACTGGGGGATTTCAGCCAATTTCACCCTCTTCGCTATTTACGGCTATCAGGCCTTCCTGGAGGCCATTGCGATATATCCCGAGGCGGTCGAAAAGATTTTCTGGGAATCCGCCGTGCTCGCCCGCCAGACAAATCGCTTCCATATCGAAATGATCAAGAAGCACGACCTGCCGCGCATGATGTTCACCGGTCATGATATCTGCAACCAGACCGGGCCGATGTGCTCGCCCAAATTTCTCAGGGAGAGTTACTGGCCCCACGCCAAATATGCGCTGGAGCCGTTTGTTCGAGAGGGAATCCGCCTGCTCCACCATTGTGATGGCAACGTCACCCCGCTCATCGATGATATGCTGGATGCCGGCTATACCGGGTTCCAAGGATTTCAATTCGAGTGCGGTGTGGATCCCTACGATCTCGCCGCACGGCGCGGTCCCAACGGGGAGCGTCCGCTGTTCATGGCCGGGCTCTCCGTGGCACGGACCCTTCCGTTCGGGACGCCCGAAGACCTCAAAGCGGAAGTCGATTACTTCATGGACTTCACCGACGGCGGAAAAGGACTCTTTCTCTTCACCAGCAACGTGGTCGGCATCGAGGTGCCTCCAATCAACCTCACAACGGCTTATCACCACGCCGCATCGATCGATCCGTCGGCATGGAACGCGAAAAAGCGCGCCTGGCCGTGGTCGCTGCAGGAATCAAAAACTCTCCTGAGTTGAGCCGCCCCTGGATTTTACCGTTCCATCCTTCCGTCCTGCACTCTGCCGCCGCGCTGTGTCAGGTTCGCCGGGGCAAGCGCCAGAGAGAGTGTCGTTTTCATTCGTAAAAAATGGCTTCTGGATTTATGGGATGATCGGCGGCTTCTTTCCCTTGGAATCCCCCCACCGCGGAGGCTGAAGGGGCTTCATCCACTCGTTGAGTTTTGTCTCCAGTTCCTTTCGCTTCCCGGGCTCTTCCCCGCGGAGGTCGCGATCCTCGTGGATGTCTTCGGCGACATGGAAAAGAGCGGTCTTCGCATGCAGGGGCATGGAGAGGTCGTCCGGACCGCGCCAGAATTTCCAGTCCCCCTGCCGGATCCCCCACGAATGCCGCGCATCCGGATGATGCAGGCGGAACAGCCAATAGAGGGCCCGGTCGTCCGGCGGCTCCTTGCCCGTGGTCAGGGTGTCGAGCAGGCTCCGCCCGTCGAGTCCGGCGGGCACGGCTTCTCCCGCCAGATCCAGGAAGGTGGGAAGCAGGTCCAGCGCGCTCACCGGGGCATGGATCCTGACCCCGGCGGGAACATGTCCGCACCACTGCACGAAAAACGGAACGCGGATTCCCCCTTCCAGAACGCTCCCTTTTTCCCCGCGAAGAGGAGCGTTGCTGGCCGGTTTCGCGACACCGAGAGGTGCCCCGTTGTCGCTGAGGAAGACGACGAGCGTCCGGTGATCCAGATTGAGGTCTTGCAGCGTTCTCAGGGCAACTCCCACGGCGTCATCCAGCGCGGAGACCATTGCCGCATACGTTCTCTCACTGCGGCAACGATACCCGCCGATGACTTCGTCGTATGGGATGGGTTCATCGGAAACTTTGGGAAACCGGTCGAGATCCTTTTGTGACGCCTCCCATGGCCCATGCGGAGCATTGAAGGCGAGGTAAAGAAACCAGGGGCGGTCTTTGTTTCTTTCGATGAAGGCCCCGGCCTCCGCGCCCAGAACATCCGTGAGGTAGGAAGTGACCTCCACCGGATCATTGTTCCGCAGGATGCCGGGGATGCGTTTCCCATCGGGCATCAGGTAGTGGGAACTCCCGCCGAGAAATCCGAAAAATTCATCGAACCCGCGCCGCAGCGGATGGAACTCCGGTTCTTCACCAAGATGCCATTTCCCGATGATCCCGGTGTGATACCCGGCGGCCCGGAGATGATCGCCCATCGTCCGTTCCTCGAGCGGAAGGCAGCCGGCGTGCTCCACGGATGGCTCGGGCGCATCGAGATTATACTCGAAGCCGAACCGTTGCTGGTAGCGCCCGGTCATCAGCCCGGCCCGCGACGGGGCGCATTGCGGCGCGGTGACGTAGCCACTCGCGAAGGACATTCCATTCCGGGCGATGGAATCGATGTGAGGGGTGGAGAACTTCCCGCCATGACATCCAAGGTCACCGTAACCCAGATCGTCGGCGAGGATCAGAAGGATGTTCGGACGCAAGGCTTCGGGCAACGGACCGGATGCCGCACATCTCCCACCCAAAAAACAAAGGACAGCCCATGCTGCAAGCGCTTTCATCATGGCAGAATCGCGGCCTGCTCCGCCGCTTGAGCTGAGAGGACAGCGGCAAGCGACAGAATGAGGGGAATATATGATTTCATTTGAATGGGATCGTTTGTGCGCGAGTCTGATGGAGCCCGGTTAGCGCCGAACGGATCGCGCAACGGTCGGCGGGAGGAAGGCTAAGGATCTTCGATGGGAGGGGAGATCATGCGGCTCGGGGGTTCATCGCGCGGTAGCCGGTTCGATCCGGACCAGGACGACACCATGCCTCGGCACCTCGGTTTCAAAACCGCCGGGAAATTCTCCGAGATCTTTCTGCCGCCAGAGATCACGCACTTTTTGTTTGTCGGTCAAACCGAGATCCGACCACCTGACCGCCACCGGTGCCGCCCGGTATCCGAGATTGAAAAGGCCCACGGTTTTCGAGCCGTCCTCCATGTCCTTGGTCCAGACCTCGGTCTCGCCGAGTTGTGCGACGCGCACGGCCGGCTTCCCAAGGGGATCCTGATTCACGTTCAGCACCTCGTCATTGGTCAGCAGGCTCAGCGTGAATGCATCCAACTGCGCGAGATCACAGCCGATCAGCAAAGGGGCCGACAGCAGACACCACAGGCTGATATGGGTGTATTGCTCATTGGGGCTCAGCCTCGAGGGATGGAGCGTCGGCCCCCAACCGACCTGCCCCACCACCAGCATGTCCGGATCCGGCCAGTGTCCGGGCCCGGCAAACGGTGTCCAGGAATCCTGATGGAATCCGATGCGGCTCATGCTTCTCCAACTGTCCTGGATATCAATGGTCGTGCGCCAGCAGTGGGAAAGCCGGGCCCAGTCGGCGGCCCCGGCGAAACCCGCGTTATTCGAGAGGCTGTAAACGATGTCGCGGCCCGACATGAGAAGCGCGCGCCCCATCGCCTCCGTATGGGAGGCATCGATCGGAGCCCAGTCGTATTTCAGATAATCAACGCCCCACTCCGCCCACTGTTTCGAGTCCTGCCCGATGAAGGGGACCTTTCCGAAGCCGTGGTGTTCCCGAGGATTCTTGCATTGGAAGAACTCGTTGCAGTCTCCATCTTCGATCCACTCGTATGTCCCGTCGGCGTTGTCGCAGGAAGACCCGATGTGCCCGGCATAGGTTCCATGCCAAGGCGACGAATAGATCCCGAAACGAAGCCCCATCCCGTGGATCTGTTCGCCCAGGGATTTCATGTCCGGAAATTTCGCGTTGGGCTGGATTGCGAGACTGGGTCCGCCGCGGCGGCCCTGCCAGCCATCGTCAATATTGACATAGCTCCAGCCGTGCTGGACGAGACCTTTGTCAATCATGGCCCTGGCGGAACTGAGGACCTTCTCTTGGCTTACCGCATCGCCCCAGCAGTTCCAACTGTTCCATCCCATCGGAGGGGTCAGGGCGATCCGGTCGCCGACGACGATCCTTAAATCCCGACTCGCCTCACCCAACGCATTTTTTGCGCGCAGGGTCACGGTGTGCGTTCCCGTTTCCTCCAGGCAACCGGTGATGCACCCGGTCTGCGGGTCGAGGTGAAGTCCGGGCGGCAATCCGTCCGCCGCAAATGACATCGGACGGTCGCCGGTCGCGGGGATGGTATAGAAAAACGGAGATCCTGGGCGGACACCGAAGATTTTGGCCCCGTTGACCCGCGGTTCGGGAGGAGGCGGGGGAGTGAGAATGACCGCCTCTTCCGGCATGGAGGGGACGACCACCGGCACCGGATGTTTCCTCACCATGATGAGCCTCGCATCAGCCCAGTCGGCAGGACAGTCCCCCTCCTCGACCAGAAGCGTCAATCTCTTCACGTCCACCAGCGAGATCTGGACGCTTTCTGCCGCGTCCCCGACATGTAATTTTTTGCTTTCGAAGAGCGTCCGCCCGTCGCCGAGCACTTTGAAGACCACTCCCCCGCCATCCGCATCGGCCGTGTCGTCCACGCCCACTTCAGCTGAAAATCCCAGTGCCAGGCCGTTGATATCGACAACGAATCTGCTGGCCGCGCGGGTGCCAACGCCATTCGCAAACGTCCGGCCCCCGATGGACAGCGGGCCGCCGCCCGCGGAGCTGTTGACCTGCGGTTCTCCAGCGTCCTGTGCCATCTGGCTGATATCCAGATCGCTCAGGAGATACACGGGGGTCGGGTCACCGGCGCTCGTTGAAGCAGCGGCAAACACGGACATTGAGGCAACCAGCGGCGCAAGCCATAGCTTCAGCAGTGTTCTGTCGATCGTTTTCAAGAGGATTCATTACTTGGCCGCCTCCCGCTGGAGTTTTTGGCGGCCTCCGACAACGAAAGCCGTTCATGAAAGACATCCGGGAGGGGGGCATTTCATTACTTGGCCGCCGCCTTCACGGGGATTTCGAGCGCTGCCGGCTTCAAGCCATCCGCGGTCGCTTGGATTTTTACGGCTCCATCCTTCCGTCCCGCACGGACGACGAGCAGCGCCCGGCCCTGATAGGCGGAACGCTCGTCTCCCTGCCAGGATTCGCTGCAATACATGTCGCCGTTGTCCACTCCCGCGTTCGTGCCGTCGCCGGTCACTGAAAAATGGATCTTCTGCGTGGCATCGGGAACCGTGACTCCCTTGTCATCCACAACTCTCACGGCAACGTGGGCTAGATCGAGCCCGTCGGCTTTCAATAACGGACGGTCGGTCTGCAAAGCCAGCTTGGCAGCCGGTCCGGCGGTCTGCAACTGGTCCTCTGCGATCACTTTTCCGTCCCTGGAAGCCACGGCCTTGAGCGTGCCGGGCTCGAAAGGAACTTCCCACGACATTTTCTTTTTCTTGAAGTCGGCCATCTTCTTCGTTCCGAGCGAGCGCCCGTTCAGGAACAGCTCGACCGTATCGCCGGTGCTGTAAGTAAAGACCTTCATCTTTTCTCCTGCCGTCCAGTTCCAATGGGAGTCGAGGTATTCCCAATTCAGGGCGACATCGTTCCAGACGACGTTGCTGCCGGGTTTCGGATTCTGGACGGCGATGTGGACCATCGGCTTGTCGGAATAGAACGACTGGACGTAGTAGGAGGCCGGTTTGCGGAAACCGGCGAGGTCGATCATCCCGCGGAACCACCCCTTGCACGGCCATCCGAACGATTCGCCGATGTAGTCGAATCCACCCCAGTAATACTGCCCGACAGCATAGGAATGATCATATTCGAACCACTGGTCACCGCTCCCGTTGGTCCCGATCTCGCTCACCAGAAAGACCATCTTCGGGTATTTTTCGTGATCTTTGACGAAGAACGACTGCGTGTAGTTGCAGCTGTTCACATCCATCACGAGACTCAACTCTGCCGGCTCGCTGTCCTGGAACAACTCCTTTGGTTTGGCGTTGTAGCGGACTCCCTTCGCTCGAGCCGGGAACAGCCCACAGGTTACCGCGCGCGTCGGGTCGATGCTCTTCACAAGGTCAGCCATCGCCTTGTATTGGGTGACTCCGAAATCCGGCTCGGTCATCTGGTGGCTCGTCTGTTCGTTCCCAACGCTCCAGAGATAAACCGACGGATGGTTGCGGTCCCGCAGGACAAATTCCTTCAGATCCTCCGGCCAGGCTTTGGCAAACGGCCGATCCGGTCCGGTGTATTGGTCGCTCCACTTGTCGTAGGCCTCGTCAAAAACCAGAATCCCCATCTTGTCGCACAGGTCGAGGATCGCGGGCTGGTAGGGATTGTGGGCAAGGCGGACCGAGTTGCATCCCATTTCCTTGATAATCTCGAGGCGCCGCTCGAAACCCCGGTCGAAAGCGGCCGATCCCAGGCACCCGAGATCGTGGTGAAAATTCATCCCCTTGATGTCGGTCTTCTTCCCGTTGACCAGCAGTCCCTGGTCGGGCTTGAACTCGATCGTCCGGATGCCGAAATTCGTGCTGGCCAGATCGCGAGGCTTCCCGTCCACGGTCACCCGGCTGACGGCTTTGTAAAGGTTCGGCGACTCGGTCGACCACAGTTCCGGATTGGCGACGACCAGATCCTGCTTGATCGTGACCGAGGCCCCGGCTGCCAGCGTTTCGGTTTTGTCGCCCGTGGCGACAACCTTTCCGGCCGGATCGACGATTTCTGTCGTCAGTTTGATCACGCTTTCGACCGCTCCGCTGTTGGTGACGACCGTCTCGACATGCACATCCGCGTTGTCCTTGGAAATTTTCGGCGTCGTGATCCATGTCCCGTAGACCGGGATATGGACGGGATCGGTCGTGATCAGGTTGATATCGCGGTAGATCCCGCTGCCCGTATACCAGCGCGAACTGCCGATGCGCGAGTTGTCCGCCCGCACGGCGAGCACGTTGATTTCTCCAGGCGGCTTGAGAAGCTTGGTGATGTCGAACCGGAACCCGAGATACCCGTGGTAATTCTTTCCCAGGTGCGTCCCGTTCAGCCAGACATCGGCCGCCGAGTAAACCCCGCCGAAATCGAGCGTCACGATCTTCCCGGCTTGGGGAGACGGGAACTCCTTGCGATACCAACCGATCCCGCGCGGAAGAAACCCACACGATCCGCCCATCTCCACTTTTTTGTCAAACGGCCCGGCGACCGCGAAATCGTGCGGCACATTCACGCCCTGCCACTTGCTGTCGTCAAATCCGGGCTTCTGCGCGCCATCGACATCGCCCAAATAAAATTTCCAATCGAAGTTCATGGGGATCGTGGTGCGCGAATCCGATTCCGCGGCGGAGAGGGTGGCTGTGCCGCAGGCAAGGAAAGCGGCAAAGCCGGTCAGGACACCTGCGAAATATTTATAACACCAAATGCACTCCGCAAAAGGCAAAAAATCACGGCGGGTTCGGCGAAACCGCCCTACCCCCCGCCGGTAGGGATGGCTCGCCGAGCCGTCCGACGATTCCACCAAATTCGGTGTCAAAATGGTATGCGAGGAAGAAAAAAACGCGCCAATCAGAGGTTTGGAGAGGAACATGGAAAGAGTTATTGATTGCGCCTTCCCGGCGCTGGTTTGTCGAGGGGAAAATTGCCGAACAAAAGTGCGTGGCGTCAGGCAAGCAACCCGGTCTTCAGCTCTTCAATTCGTGCTTTTTCAGCAGGCGTCAGAGCCGGCAGTTCCGTGGCGCGAATCGCCTGCCGGTAATCGTCCAGGCTCTTTCCGCCGGGGATGATGACGTGCGTGGTCGGCTCGTCGAGCAGCCAGCGCAGGGCGAGTTGGACCATCCCGCGCTCCGGCGTCAGCAATTCCTCGAACACCGCATGGCGGGCGAAGTCGGTGGTGATTTCCTCCACCCGGGCATTGCTCCGGATATCGTCGGGACTGAATTTCGGCGGCTGATGGAAATATTTCCCGCAGAGCCGTCCGCCAGCGAACGCACCGCGCACGACCCCGCCGGCGTTGTGTTTAGCAAGAAAATCCACGATCGGATCCGGCGGGCTGACCATGCTGTGAGGAAATTGCACCACGTCGAGGCAGCCGAGGGAATGCAGGAACTCGACATCCTCGACGCTTGAAGTCGAGATCCCGACAGCGCGCACCTGACCTTTTTGTTTGGCCGCCAGAAGAAATTCCACCACCTGCTCGGCCTCGCCGGGTTCGGGGCTGATGTGATAAACGTAGACGTCCAGGTAATCCGTCTGCAGCCGCTTCAGCGACCCCTCGAGCGAAACAGGAACGCGAGCGGGTGAGGCATCGCGCAGGCGCTCGCCGTTCGGTCCGACCTGGTTGCCGAACTTCGTACTGAGAATCCACTTGCCGCGCTGGCCTTTCAGCGCCTCACCGACGCGCCGTTCGCTCTCGCCGCGGCCGTATTGCTCGGCCGTGTCCACAAAGTTGATGCCGAGGTCTCCGCACTGCCGGATGAGGTTGATGCAGAAGTCCCGTCCCAATTCGGGATGTCCATCCGCCTTGCCGTCCAGCACCAGCGGTCCTCCCAACTGCCAGGCTCCCACGCCGATTTCAGAGACCTGCATTCCAGTATTCCCGAGTTTTCGTTGTTTCATAATTTATATGGCTGTGTCGATTAACGGTAATGGATCGAGGACGAGCATTGCACGTCCCGGCTGGAATTTCCAATCAGCAAGGTGAAAGTCCCCGGCTCGGCGAGCCACGCATGGGTTTTCTCATCCCAGAACGCCAGCGCCTTCCAATCCAACGGCATTGTGACCGTTTTGCTCTCTCCGGGTTGGAGGAAGACTTTCTGGAAGCCTTTGAGTTCCCGATACGGACGCTCAACGCTCGCCTCGTCATCATGGACATAAAGCTGCACGACTTCCGCTCCGGCGACCTTGCCGGTGTTGGTGACGGCTGCGCTTACGGTGACCGGCTTTTCTTTCGTGAGGGTGTCCGATGAAACCTTTATGTCGCCGATTTTGAATGTCGTGTAGGAAAGCCCGAAGCCGAACGGGAAGTTCACCGGCTTTTTCTTCGCCTCATACCAGCGGTAGCCGGCAAAGACGCCTTCCTGATAGGGAATATCGTAGAGGTAGGCTTCGGTTTTTTCCTCATTCACATAAGGAATCTTTCCATTGGCCCGAGCGAAAACGGCGGGAGGATACGGGCGGGATGTGTTCGGCTTTCCTTGATCATAACCAAACGCCGGAGAGTCTTCGAAACGGGGCTCCATCGTGAAGGGAAGCTTGCCGGACGGGTTGGCTTTTCCGGTCACCACATCCAGAAGCGCGGGCGCTCCGGTCTGGCCGCCGTAGAATGCCTGGATGATCGCCGCGGCCCCATCGGCCCAGTTCATCGCGACACCTCCGCCGGTGACCGGGCAGACCACGGTCCTGGGATTGCCTTTGACGCAGCGCGCGATCAACTCGTCATCGGGCAGGGCAAACGTGCGGTCGGCATCTCCACCTTCATTGCCCGCACCCCGTTCGGGAAATCCCGGAAACAACAGGATCAAGTCAGCTGCGGCAATCTCCTCGGCGGACGGATTTTCCACATAATGAATGGCGTCTGGAGCAACGGATTTGGCGAACACATCAAAACAGCTGATCTGATCGTAGCCGGGAGCCTTCCCACCGCCGCCACGCGCCAAGTCCCGGCGTCGGGCGGCATTGCCGGAGACGAGAATCCTGCTGTGATCACTCAAGCGGAGAGGAAGAATCCCGTTGTTTTTTAGAAGGACGATCCCTTCTTCGTTCGCTTTGCGCGCAATCGCCACCCGGGCTGCCGCGTCTTTCGCCTTCGACGGATCACGGAATTCCTTGTCGTAAAATCCGGCGGCAATGCAGGTCTTGAGAACGTTCCCGGCCATGCGATCAATTTGCGGGTTCCCCAGGAGCTCCGCGCGGGCAGGCCCGAGCGACGTGCCGAGCGGCATGTCCAGATCAACCCCGGATTCGATCACTTTGCCCGGCTGCCATGAACCCTCCCAAGCGGTCATGACCAATCCCTGAAACCCGAGTTCGCCGCGAAGCAAGTCCGTGACAGTCCGGCGGCTTTCCGACGTCCATTCGCCGTTGAGCTGGTTGTAAGACATCATCACCGCCCGGGCACCGGCATCTATTCCGGCCTGGAAAGGCGGAAGGTAGATCTCATGCAATGAGCGCTCGCCGATCAGGCAATTGACGAAGCGACGGTGGAACGAGCTTTCAAGCCCGATGAAATGCTTGAGGGTCGCGGCGGTCCCCGTGGATTGCAGTCCGTACACGAAGGCCTCCACCATCCGGCTTGAAAGAAACGGATCCTCGCCCATGTAATCAAAATTCCGGCTGCCGCGCGAATGGCGGTAAAGGTTCATTCCCGGCCCGAGCAAAAACTGGATGTCCGCGGCTTTGCACTCTTCGCCAACAGCCCGGCCGCAGGCCCGGGCGACGTCCGGATTCCATGTGGCCGCAAGGAGCAGATTGCACGGGAACGCCGTGCTCTGCCTGGAAACACCGGCATCCTGCAGCAGCACTCCCGCTCCGCTTCTCGCGAAGTTGACGGGTGGGATGCCCAGACGAGGGAATCCGGGAATACCCATGTCCGTGCCGCAGACAAGGGTGTAGCGTTCCTCCGGCGTCATGGCGGCGAGCAATTCGGCCGCTTGTTTCCCGGCGTCTTCCGGACGCGCCGGCTTGAGCAGGAGCGAGGATTGCGCTGGGGTTGGGGGATTTTCCGCAGCCCGGCAGACGGATGCCGCCAATACCATGGCAGCCAGGATCAAGAGCGGATGAAATCCGATGGGCTTCACTTCAACTCCATATACTTCGCCGCCATCCGTTCGCCGATAGTTTTGGCGCAGTCGGCGTTGTAATGTCCCTTGTCCCCGATATGCCCCTTGAGATCACGGGCATCCACACAAGCGGTGTGTGGGCAGACGCTTGGAAGGGTCAGCAAGGCCTTGTTGAAAGCCTCATTTTTCTTGGGAGCCGGATCCGTGAATTCGCCTAGCGTGGCCGCGATGAATGGAAGATCCTTCACGCCGAGATCGGCCCGCAGGTCGGCGATCATGCGGGTCAGCCGATCCATGTAAGTCGCCTGCGATTCCGGCGCCGTGTCTGCCTCGCCCTGCAGCCACAGCGCGCCTTTGAGAACAACCGGAACGGAAGATTTCACCCCGAGAGCAAGTCGGGCGCGGCGCACGGCATTTTCATACCATCTGCCACCCTTCACCCAGTTCTCGAGGTTGGTGCCCCCGACCGCGCACGGCACAAGACCGACCAGAACCTTCGGATTCTGCGCCGCGATCGTCTGGGCGAAGGCGAGACCGGGTCCGACGCCTTCGTTGCCGGCTCCTTCAAACGTCACGGGATCGCCAACAAGATGCAACGGGTGCTGCGCAAGATACCACTGGTCATTTTTCAGATGCATCATGACGATCCGCGGGTTCAGCGTTTGCTCCGCCGGCACTTCGCCGCGACCCTTCATGTTCGACTGACCCATGAGCAGGAAAAGTTCGATGCGATCAACTCCCCCGGGAGGTTTGGAGAGATCAGTTGGCGTCAGCGGTTGAGCGGCCTGGAGTGCGAGGCTGGACGTTGCAAGCAGAATGGCGGATACGGAACGAAGTTTCATGGTTATATTATTTCTACATCGAAACAGTCCAAATCGACGGACGGCTCGGCGAGCCATCCCTACCGTTGGGTGGCAGGGCGGTTTCGCCGAAACCGCCGTGATGTTTTTTCTCATGTCGCCGTGCGTTTGGTATTATTTGTAGTGGAGGCTTGTCTGGCATTGCACGTCCCGGCTGGAATTTCCAATCAGCAAGGTGAAAGTCCCCGG
>Ga0163199_1000856_pt1 | contig 19118 bp, 13 predicted proteins | sample PL_2010_150m_FD_113537 | JGI IMG/M metagenome (GOLD analysis project Ga0163199, IMG submission 113537) | Freshwater microbial communities from Powell Lake, British Columbia, Canada to study Microbial Dark Matter (Phase II) - PL_2010_150m | ecosystem: Environmental > Aquatic > Freshwater > Lake ...
GGATCCGCAGCAACAAGCGTGGCAACCGCCGCAAAAAACACGAGCGCCGGAAGGCAAACAGGAAGGCGGTGGAGAAGGGATTTCATGGCGGATATGTGGCAAATTTGTGGAAATGAGTCCTCCCTCGCCTCAACCTCAAAAGCATTCACGGCTGCGAACAGCCATTCCAAGAAACGGACCCAGCCACATCGACCAGATTGGCAATTTTACGGAACATAATAAATACCCACTTGCCGGTATTTTGGGCGCGGCCGATTTCTGGCATTTTTAAATTTCACGCAAAACTTCCACGATAATTCCACACGACTGCTCATTACATGAAAACACTGCTCGCAAAAAACGCCGACATCCTCGTGACCATGGACAAGGACCGTCGGGAAATCAAAAATGCCAGCCTCTATGCCGAGGACGGTGTCATCAAAAAGGTCGGCCCCGCGTCCGAGCTTCCGGAGACAGCGGATACGGTCATCGACATGAGCGGTCAGGTCGTCCTGCCGGGCTTTGTCAACTGCCACCACCACCTCAACCAGACGCTCACCCGCAACCTCCCGAACTCGCAAAACAACAACCTGTTTCCGTGGCTGCGCGGCCAATACCGGATCTGGGCGGGGACCACGCCGGAAGCCTCGCGCACGAGCGTGATCGTCGGCCTTGCCGAGCTGGCGCTGAGCGGGTGCACGACGGTCTTCGACCATTCGTATATTTTCAAAAGCGGGAACACTGTGGACTGCATCATTGACGCGGCGAAGGAATTCGGCTCCCGCTTCCACTGCAGCCGCGGCTCGATGTCGCTCGGCGAATCGAAGGGAGGGCTCCCTCCCGACGACTGCGTCGAGGACGAGAAATTCATCCTCAAGGACTCGCAGCGCGCGATCGAGACCTACCATGATTCCAAGCACGGCGCTATGACCCGCATCGTGATCGGGCCGTGCTCGCCGTTTTCGGTGACCGCGAGCCTGCTGAAGGAATCCGCCGCCCTCGCCCGCCAATACAAAGTCGGCCTGCACACGCACCTCTGCGAGACGTTCGACGAGGAGCGCTTCACCCTGAATAATTTTTCCATGCGCCCGATCGAATGGATGGAGACGGTGGACTGGCTCGGCGACGAGGTCTGGTTCGGCCACGCGATCCACGTGCTCGACGAGGAGATCCAGCAATTTGCCCGCTGCGGATGCGGCGCCTCGCACTGCCCGTCCTCGAACATGCGCCTCGCCTCCGGCATCGCGCCGATCAAGAAATACATGGCGGCCGGCGTGAAGGTCGGCCTCGGGGTCGATGGCTCGGCGAGCAACGACAGCTCGAACATGATGCTCGAAGTCCGCACCGCCTTCCTGCTCGCCCGGGTGAAGATGGGCCTCCTGCCGCCCGAAGGTCCGGAGAAATACATGAACCTTTCGCAGTCGCACCCGAAGCGCGCGGCCGAATGGATGACCGCCCGCGAGGCGCTCGAACTCGGCACGCTCGGAGGCGCGAAGGTTATTGGACGCGATGACATCGGCTCGCTGGAAACCGGCAAGTGCGCCGACTTCTTCAGCATCAACCTGAACACTGTGGATTTTGCGGGGGCGCTCCACGACCCTGTCGCCGCCACGGTTTTCTGCGCGCCGCAGAAGGCGCAGCACACGGTCATCAACGGCCGCGTGATCGTCAAGGACGGCAAGTGCGTCACGGTGGACCTCGGCAAGATCGTCGAGGAACACAATAAATTCAGCATCAAACTCGCCAACGCCGCGATCTGATTTTCATGCACCCGCCGGTGCCCGCCTCAACAGCGGGCCCCGGCGGGGCAAATTTCCCCACACAACTATGAACGACCGCTCCTCCACACGCGCCGGCGCGCTCCCCAGTTGGGCAGCCGCCGAACTCTTTTTCACCGCCGGGGTTGCCGTCGCCATCCTTTTCGCAGTCCTATCCGGCACGGTTTCCAAATCGCTCGGGATCAACCAAGCGCAGCTCGGCCAGCTCAGCGGCGTCTACACTCTCGCCTACTCGGTGGGGCAGCTCATCCTCGGCATCCTCCTCACCTCGCGCAACATCAAGGCCCTCCTGGGCATCGGTTCCGCGCTCGGCGCGGCGGGATGCTTCCTCCTTTCCACCAGCACCGGCTACGCCACCGCCTTCGTTGCACAGATCCTGCTCGGCATCGGCTTTTCCGGCACGTTTGTCGGACTCATCTTCCTCATCGGGCGCGACTTCTCGGCGAATTTCTCCTTCATGTCCTCGCTGAGCCAGAGCATCACGAACATCGCCGGTGCCGCGCTCTCGATCACCGCCAGCCTCACTCCGTGGCTGGCCGACTTCCGCGTCACCTTCCGCGTCATGGCCGCCGCGCTCCTCGGTGTCGCCGTTCTCCAATTCCTCTTCGTCCGCGGCAAATCCGCCGAGGCTTCCGCTGCCGCCGCCCCAGCGACGCCGTTCCTCGCCGCGCTTCGGCTCGCGGCCTCAAACCTCCAGTTCTGGTGGGCCGCGATCTACTACGCCGGACTCTTCGGCACCATGCTCGCCTACGCGAACCTCTGGAATATCCAATTTCAGATCAATTATTTCGGAAACACGCCGCAGCAATCCGCGATGATGAACGCCATGATCGCCATCGGCATCACCGTCGGCAGCATCGTCGCCGGCATGTGGGCGAAAAAAGCGGGGTTTCTCGTTCCCGCCCGCGCCTTTGCACTTCTTTCGCTGGCGATCTTTGTCTTGATGGCCCTACTGCCATTGCCCCGCTGGGAAGCCACGACCTTCATCCTCGTCATAGGCTTCGGGCTCGCCGGTTCCATCCTCGCGCTCTCGGTCATCTACGCACACATTCCGCCGGCCGCCACCGCCGTGGCCACCTCCCTCGTCGTGACCGCCGCATTCGTCCACGGGGCCATCCTCCAAACACTCATCGGTAGTTCCCTCGCCCACGCCACCCCGGTAACCTCCGCTGCCGGCACCCATGTGGCCATGTTCACGATTTACCAGCACGGTATGGTTTGGCTGCTCGGCAGCGTCGTCTGCTCGGTCATCGCCAGCTTCCTTTTCCGCCCGGCACCTGCTAAATAGCGGTCCCATGAGCGGAATCCTTCCAGCCAGCCTGGACATCTTTGCGGCGGATGCCCTCCGCTTGGCGGCCGGACTCGCGGGCGTGCTGGCTATTCTCTATTTTTTTAAATCCATCATCCGCGTCGGCGTCCTGAACCAGCGCTATCAGGATCCGCTGGCGTTCTGGGTGGGGCGCGTCCTGCTGAACCTTTTCCGCTTCCGCATTTCACGGCTTCCGAAAAACGATCCGCACCGGCATGAGATCATGGTCTGGTATTGGCCGTGCTCGCTGATCGGCATCATCACAGCCTGGTTTTTGCTTGTGACCTTCGGGTTCGCGCTGCTCAACTGGGCGTTGCGCGCCGACGCCACGTTTACCAGCGCGGTCGTCTCGAGCGGCTCTGCCCTGAGCACGCTGGGTTTTTCCACCCCCACCAGCCTCTCCGGCCAGATTCTCGCCATCATCGAGGGAGCCATCGGGCTGTTTCTCATCGTCTATCTTTTCACGTTTCTTCCGGGGTTCATGCAGCTCATCCATGAACGCGGAAGCCGGGTCGCATGGGTTTATGCGCGCACCGGCCCTAACCCCTCCGGAGCGGAAGTCCTCCGATGGTTCTACCGGAACGGACGGGCCGGCGAAATCGCCAGCCTCTGCGATGACTGGGAAATTTTTTTCCGCGACCTCGGCCAGTCGAGGAGCTTTCTGCCCATTCTCTGTGTCGTCCGGCCGCTGAATCCGTCGGAGTCCTGGGTCTGCGCCTTCGGGGCCTTTCTTGATGCGCTCGCTCTGTTGAACACAACAGTGGACCGTCCCACCGAGAGTTCCCGAATCTGTTTTGAACTGGGGGTAACCGCCGTGCAGAATATCCATGAAGCGATGCGCGGAACGCCAATCAGTCCGGAGCGGAGCCCGACGCTGATGCATGTCCGCCGCCAGGACTACGACACCGCGTGCGGGATGCTTTCCAAAGAGGGAGTCGCGCTCAAGGCCGACCGCGAGGCGGCGTGGAAGGATTTCATCGGCGCCCACATGCTTTACGAACAGGAAATCGCATGGCTCGCCGCCTCGCTCGGCGACCCGACGCCCTTCTGGACCCGTTCGATTTGATGCTTCGACCAGGGGCAAACTGCTGAAAAAATGCGGGGTCGCATGGTTTTGCTGAGAAGCAGCTCATTCAGCCTTGATCGTCCGCCCGACCCGGTCCAATACTTCCCGCCTACGTTTTGAATTTTTCCACACATCACAAACCAAAAGATGAGTGCGGGGTCTTCGGGGTTTTCGGCCATCCGGACTCGGCTCTGTTGACCTATTACGGATTGTTTGCACTGCAGCACCGCGGCCAGGAGAGCGCGGGGATTGTTTCCGCAAAAGGCTCCGACCGCGCGTTCATGAGCCACAAGGGGATGGGGTTGGTCTCCCAGGTTTTTCCGATGGAGGAGCTCGACCACCTCACCGGCACGCGCGCGATCGGGCACGTCAGGTATTCGACCACGGGATCCAGCAACAAAAAGAACGCACAGCCGTTTGTCGTGGACACCGCCCGCGGGCAGCTGGCGGTTGCGCACAACGGGAATCTTGTCAATGCGGCGGCCCTCCGGACCGAGCTCGAGGCGCGCGGATCGATTTTTCAGACGACCGTGGACAGCGAGATTGTTCTGCATCTGCTTGCCCAGCCGCGCGGAACCGGCGGCGGGCTTGCCGCGCTCCGCAGGCTCGAAGGCGCGTTCTCCATCGTCCTCATGGGCGAGCACGAAATCATCGGCTTCCGGGATCCGCAGGGATTCCGCCCGCTCTGCATCGGTAAGGTGGATGGGGCGTATGTCCTCGCCTCCGAGAGCTGCGCATTCGATTTGATCCACGCCGAGTTCATCCGCGACGTGGAGCCCGGCGAGGTCGTGATCATCGACAGCAACGGCCTGCGCAGCGAGTGGCCGTTCAAGGCCGCCCGGAGCGCGTTCTGCATTTTTGAGTATGTGTATTTCGCGCGGCCGGACAGCAATGTCGGGGGAGTCAACGTCAGTAAGGTCCGCGTCGAGATGGGCCGGGAGCTGGCGCGCAGGCATCCGGTCGAGGCCGATCTCGTCGTGCCCGTGCCCGACTCCGGGATCTTCGCGGCGATCGGGTTCGCCGAGGAGCTGGGGATTCCGTATTATCCGGCATTCGTCCGCAACCACTACATCGGCCGCACGTTCATCCAGCCGACCCAGCTCATCCGGGATTTCAACGTCAGGGTGAAGCTCAACCTGATCCGCGAGGCGGTCGAGGGGAAGCGGGTGGTCGTGGTGGACGACTCGATTGTGCGCGGCACCACCGCCCGCACCCGCGTCGTCAACCTGCGGGAAAACGGCGCGAAGGAAGTCCACATGCGGATCAGCTGCCCGCCACACAAGCACGCCTGCTATTACGGAATTGATTTTCCGGATCCCGAGAAGCTCCTCGCGAACCAGTGCACGCATGAGGAAATCTGCAAATATCTCGGTGCGGACTCGATCGGGTATCTCGACGTCGAGGGGATGGTGAAGGCGACCGGGCGGCCGTTCAACGAGTTCTGCATGGCGTGTTTCAACGGCGACTACCCGGTGCCGTTCGATGCGGGTTTCGACAAGCTGATCATGGAGAAGCGCCGCGACAACGCCCGCCTGCTCGACCCGGACACCAACCGCCTCATCTGATTTATGCCACGCAAACAAAAAGCCTACGCCGCCGCCGGAGTCGATGTGGACCTCGGCAACCGCGTCAAGAAGGGGATCCACGCACTGGTCAGCTCGACGCACGGGCCGGAGGTTCTGGGGAAAATCGGTGGATTCGGCGGGTTGTTCCGTCCGAACTTCAAGGGCATGAAGGATCCCGTGCTGGTGTCGAGCGTGGACGGAGTCGGCACGAAACTGAAGATCGCATTCGCGACCGGGCGGCATGACACGATCGGCGAGGATCTCGTCAACCACTGCATTAACGACATTGCCGTCATCGGGGCGCGCCCGCTTTTTTTTCTGGATTACATCGCCGGCGGAAAGCTTGATCCCATCGTCTTCCGCCAGATTCTCAAAGGATTTGCGAAGGCCTGCCGGGAGGGCGGATGTGCCCTCATCGGCGGTGAGACGGCGCAGATGCCCGGCATGTATCATCCCGGCGAATACGACGTGGCCGGCACGATTGTCGGCGTCGTGGACCGGGCGAAGCTCCTCGACGGCTCAAAAATCCGCAGGGGGGATGTTCTGATCGGCCTCAAGGGGAACGGACTTCACACCAACGGATATTCGCTCGCCCGCCATGTCCTTTTTGAAAAGCTGCGTGTTCCGCTCGATCATCCGATTCCCGGCACGAAGACGACCTTCGCGAAGGAGCTTCTCCGCGTGCATCCGAACTACCAGCCGCTGATGGCCTCGCTGCCGTCCGGGATTCTTCATGGAGCAGCACACATCACGGGCGGCGGGCTGCTCGACAACATCCCGCGTGTTCTGCCGGAGGGCTGCCGGGCGTTGATCGACAGCCGCTCATGGAAAGTGCCGATCCTGTTCCATTTGATCCAGCATGGCGGCGAGGTTCCGCAGAGGGAGATGTATCAGGTTTTCAACATGGGAATCGGCATGGTGCTCGTGGTGCCGCCTTCCCGCGCCGTCGAAGCGTGTCGTCTGACCAGGGGAATCCGGATCGGCGAAGTCGTCGATGGTCCCCGCGATGTCGTGATCGAATGAGCCTGTGAAAATCTGGAAACGGAAACCGGCGCTGGGTATAGGAATCGGGGTGGGCGTCCTCGGTGCCGTCGCGCTGGCTCTCCGCTACGGGGTGCGCCGCGCCGCGCGTGAGCCGATTCCCGACACGATCTCACCCGCGATCTTCGCGACGCGGGTCGCGCGCACCGGATTCGGCGAGATGATCTACCATGTGAGCGGGTCCGGCGAACCGCTCGTCTTTCTGCATGGGGTCTTCCTCGGGGCCTCGTCCTACGAGTGGTCAAAAGTTTATCCGCGGTTTGTGATGGACCACGAGGTGATTGTTCCTGATCTGATCGGGTTCGGCGAGTCGGAGCGTCCCTCCACGCCGATGGATGCGGCCGATTATGTGGAGGCGCTGGCCGAGTTCCTTCGTGAGGTCGCGCCGGACAGGAAGCCGATCGTCGTCGCCAGCGGCCTCACGGCCGGAATTTCTCTCCTGCTGGCCGCGCGCCATCCGGAGCTCGTCTCCAGGCTGGTGGTCTTTCTTCCAACCGGCCTCAAGGAATCCGGGAAGTGGCGTGCGATGGGCATGCTGGCGCTCAGCGGAATTCCGGGGGTGAGCCGGTTTGTTTACCGGAACTACCTCGCCCGCGCGCCGTTCATCCGGGGCTGGCTCACCCGGTTCGCGCTCGTGGACCCTGCTTCGCTGACCGATGAAATGGTGGAGATTCTGGCCACATGCGCCCAGCAATACGGGGCGGAGTATGCGATTCTCGGTTTTCTCCGCGGCCGACTGGCTTTCGACATCGAGCGCCGTCTGCGCGATGTCGCGGCCCCGGTTCATATTTTGTGGCCCGACCGGGCCACCGGCTTCCCGATCGGAGGAGGGGAGGCAATCCGGGCCCGCATTCCCCGCGCTTCGCTCGAAGAGCTCTCCGGGTGCGGCATCCTCGCCGCTCTCGAAAATCCGGATCTTGTGACCGAATCGATTTTTCAATCCCTGCGGGGAGATCTTCCCGCCGTCGCCTGAAGGCGGGTGGTGATTTTTCCCCTGTGTTTCGCCGGCGGTCTGTGATAGACATCCCGCCAGCCGTAAAGTGAACGTATCCGATCTCCGTGAAATTCTTCAGTATGTGCCCCGGTTCCGGGAGCGCACGTTTGTTGTTGCCGTGGACGGCGAGGTCGTCGCCTCGGAAAATTTTTCCAATGTTCTGCTGGACATTGCGGTGCTCCGCTCGCTGAGCGTCAAGGTGGTGCTCGTGCATGGCGCGAGCCACCAGATCCAGCATCTTGCCGCGGAGCGGGGGGTGAAAATTTCCAATTCCGACGGCATCGGCCTCACCGATGCCCCCACGCTCCAGCTCAGCATCGATGCCGCCATCCGGCTTACGAACGAGATCATGGAGGGGCTCTCCTCGGTGGATCTTCGGGCGGCGTATATCAACGCGCTCATCACCCATCCGGCCGGGATCCTGGGCGGAGTGGACCAGCAATACACCGGAAAGGTCGAGCGCGTGGACGTGAAGGCGCTCAAACTTCTGCTCGACGAGGGGATCATTCCCGTCGTGCCCCCGCTCGGCTTCGACGGGGAGGGCCGGACGTATCGGGTGAACTCCGACAGCATCGCCGTCGAGATCGCAGAGGAACTGTCCGCCGCAAAAATTCTTTATCTGGCACCGGGCAATGCTTTTTCCGGCGCCGCCGACCTGCCCCGGCAGCTTTCCGTCCCCGAGACGCAGGAGCTGCTGAAGAAGAGGCGTCAGGATTTTGCCCCGGGTGTCGTCTCCAAGCTCGAGCATGGCGCGCGGGCGTGCATGCAGGGAGTCCCGCGGGTGCATGTGCTCAACGGAGGCGTCAACGAGGCGTTGCTCAACGAGGTATTCAGCCACGACGGCATCGGCACGATGGTTTATTCCAACGAATACCAGCAGATCCGGCGGATCTTCAAAAAGGACGTCCGGGCGGTCATGTCGCTCATCCGGCAGTCGGTGAGAAACGAGGAACTCGTCCGCAGGAACCGGACCGAAATCCTCGAACACCTCGAGGATTACTGGCTGCTCGAAATCGACCGCTCGCCGCTCGCCTGCGTCGCTCTCCACCTTTATCCGGAGGAGTCCGCCGGCGAGCTAGCCTGCCTTCATGTCAGCAAGGCCCATGAGAACCAGGGCCATGGGAAAAAACTCATGGCATTTGTCGAAAACCTCGCCCGCGAAAAGGGGGTGAAGGATCTCTTTGCCCTCTCGACCCAGGCTTACAGTTATCTTCAGCAGAAGGGCGGATATCACTCGGCGGATCCGTCGCAGTTGCCTGCCGCCCGGCGTGCCAAATACGAGGCCAGCGGAAGGAATTCCATGGTGCTCCTGAAGACTCTGCGGTCCTGATATGCATCCGGCGCAGACCTGGTTCAACCTCGCCGTGGACGGCGCGGTCATTCTTGTTTATTTCGTCGGAATCGTCGGCATCGGACTCCATGCGGCGCGGAAAAACACGAGCCTCAAGGATTTTTCGCTCGGCGGGCACTCGATCCCCTGGTGGGCGGTGCTGGCTTCGATCATCGCAGCGGAGACCAGTGCCGTGACATTTCTCGGGGCGCCTGCGGAGGGGTTCAAGACCCGCAGCTACGCCTATGCACAGCTGGCGATCGGAACCATCATCGCGCGCGTCATCATCGCGTGGCTCTTCATCGCGCCGTATTACCGCTACAAGGTCGAGAGCATTTACGAGTTCCTCACGCTGCGGTTCGGGGAGCGGACAAAAAACATGGCCAGCGGGATTTTTCTGGCCACTCGGGTGCTCGGGATCGGCGTCCGCCTTTACCTCGGCGGCGTGATCATGGTTGTCGTATACCGCTATCTTTTCCCCGGTTCGGAAATCACGATCTGGACATATTTCTGGGGCATTGTCTTCGTCACTTTCGTCACGACGCTCTATACCACAGCCGGCGGGATCAAGGCGGTGGTTTGGACCGATCTGATCCAGGCCTGCCTGATGATGGGGGCCATCCTCTTCTCGATCGTCGCCGTCTTCAACGACATCCCGGGCGGAATGCGGACCGTGCACGAGCAACTCGCCGGTCAGAACCTTTCCATGTTCCAAACCGGATGGGATTCGGCGAAGCCGTTCGGTGAGGCGCTTCGCGGGCTTCTGGAATCCGAATACACGATCTTTGCCGCCCTGGTCGGCATCACGTTCTTCACCATGGCGACCCACGGGACCGACCAGGACATGGTCCAGCGCATGCTCACCGCGGAGAACACCGCCAAGTCCCGGCTTTCGCTGATCTTGAGCGGATTCGCAGACATTCCGATCGTGCTGTCTTTTCTGACCGTTGGAATCCTGCTTTACGTCCGCTACCAGATCCACCCGGATGCATCGCTTCCTTCGGAGGACAACGAAATCTTCGCGCATTACATTGTCAACGAGATGCCGGTCGGGATCCGCGGACTGATCGTAGCGGGCGTCTTTGCCACCATGATGGGCTCCACATCGGCGGCGCTGAATGCGCTGGCCACCTCGTTCATCAAGGACTTTTACCAGCCTTACATCCGGCCATCCGGCACCGACCGGCAGGCGGTCACTGCCGCGCGCTGGGCGACCTCGGTCTTCGGTGTGCTGATGATTGTCGTGGCGACCGTGGCGGCCTACACCGTGCTGCACACAAACATCACCATCATTCCTCTTGCCCTCGGGATCCTCGGCTACAGCTATGGCTCGCTGCTGGGCGTTTTTCTCCTGGGGGTCCTCACGCGCGGGAGGGGGGACGACCGGGCGAATGTCCTCGCGATGATCTTCGGCATCCTCGCGGTTCTCGTGCTTTGCAAAATTCAGATCCCGCTCTGGGAATCCGTCGATTCTGCGGGGAATGTGGTGAAGCAGAGCTTTCGCTTCGGTCTCCTCCTTCCCTCGTGGTGGCCGGCGATCGCCTGGCCATACTACGTCTTCATCGGATGCCTTGTCACCTTCGGCTTCAGCATCCTTTTCCCATCAACCGCAGCGCGACTTCCGGCGGGCACCGGGGAAAGCTGATCAGTCTTACTCCGGGTGCTTTTTTACAGGTTTTTTTCTTGCTTTTCAGCGGGTTTTTTGAGGTTCCGAATCCGGGGTTTGTTCGCACGGGAATCCGCCGTTTTTTTTTGCATTTTCAATCAACTCGGCACAAGCGACTTAAAGAGTTTTCTACCGGGCGTGAAAATTCCGCGCTTTTCATCGCAATGAAATCTGTAATTCTGAACCTCCCTCGGAACGCTGGATTAAGTGCGGTGTGAGAGAGGGAAGGAATAACCAGTTGGTATAGTTATGATCACAGAATCAAACGACGTATGGGATGAAATATCATCCAGGATTCGCGAGCGGGTGAGCGCCGACGGGTTTGAGCGATGGTTTTCCGGCGTGAGCGCTTCTGTATCCGGCGGGGAGACGATCACGCTTTGCGTGCCGAACCCGATCCATCAGTTTTTTATCGAGAGCAACTACCTCCCGATCCTCGAGGAATCCGTCCGGGACGTTATCCCCTCCATCAAATCCGTTCATTTTTCCACGACATCCGCGGAGATGGAACCCGCCCCCAAGCCGGTGCCGGCTGCCAGGGCCTCCCGGGAAAAATCCACGCTTGTTCCGGTCAATGGGATGAATTCGCGGAACACTTTCGAGTCCTTCGTCGTGGGGTCGAACAACCAGTTTGCCCATTCGGCAGCACTGGCCGTTGCGAAGTCGCCCGCCCGCACATACAACCCGCTTTTTGTCTATGGCGGCAGCGGACTGGGGAAAACCCACCTTCTTCAGGCCATCGGACACTACGTCATTTCCGCGAACAAATCCGCGAAGGTCGTTTATCTCTCCAGTGAGCAGTTCACGAACGAGTTCATCGACGCGATCCAGCACGGAACACTCGTCAAATTCCGCAAGAAATACCGCAATGCCGACGTCCTCATGATCGACGACATCCAGTTTCTTGCCGGCAAGGAACGTTCGCAGGAGGAATTCTTCCACACCTTCAACGCGCTCCACGACGGACACAAGCAGGTCGTTCTTTCGAGCGATCGTCCCGCCAGCGAAATTGACAAGCTCGAGCAGCGCCTTGTGTCCCGCTTCGAGTGGGGGATGACCGCAGAGATCCAGCCGCCCGATGCCGAGACCCGCATCGCGATTCTTCGCAGCAAGGCCGCCGGGCTGAACATCGAGCTCGAGTCGTGGGTGATTGACTTTCTTGCCGACAAGATCCGCAACAATGTGCGACGGCTTGAGGGAGCTCTCATGCGCGTGGCTTCCTACAAATCCCTCAGCGACCGTCCGATCACGCGTGAAGTCATCGAGAACCTCCTGCGCGACATCTTCCAGGAGCAGGCGCGCAAAATGGTGACTATCGACCAGATCCAGCGCCGCGTTGCCGAACATTTCGATGTCCGCCTCGCCGACATGACCAGCAAGCGTCGCCCGGCTAACATCGCATTCCCTCGGCAGATCGCCATGTATCTCTCCCGCGAGCACACCAAATCCTCCCTCAGCGACATCGGCGAGGCATTCGGAGGGAAGGACCACGGAACGGTCATCCACGCCTGCAAGCTGGTCAAGAAGCGCATCGAGGAAGATGAAAAGACGCGCAGCGCGGTCAGCCTCCTAGACAACCAGCTCCAGCGGTAGGTCGCAGAAACTCGGGCTGGAAGACGGGGCATTCTCTTCCATGCGTTGGATTTTCCCTGCCGACGAAAAGCAGTTCGGGCTTGTGATCGCTATCTGATCAATTCGCGATGCTGCAGCGCGAGGTAGCGGTCGGTCATGCCCGAGATGTAGTCGCCGATGCTGCGTTCGAGTCCGTCCCTGCGCACTCTGGCGCTGGCCTTGCGTCCGAGTTGTGATGGATTTTTCAGCAGGTGATGAAAAAGGTCCGAGATCATGCCTGCGGCTTGGCGGTTGACTCCGGCGACGTCCGGGTGGTGGTAAAGGTTTTTGAAAAGAAACTTCCGGAGCGCGGAGAGTTCCCTGCGGATTTCGACATGGAATGCCGCCAGGCGGGACGGATGGTTCCGGATCCCCTCGAACGTGGAAATTCCGGATTTTTCGATGTTGGAAGATGTCCTTTGGACGAGGTCTTCGACGAGGAGGGTGACGAGGCAGCGGATGACGAAGCCTTTGTGGCGGTCGGGATCGATGCGGGAATGTTCGGACCGCGCGCGGTCCAGCGCACGCCTCCAGAGGGCGACGGAGTCCAGTGTGCCGGTGTCCAGAAAGCCCGCGTCCAGTCCGTCGTCGAGATCGTGGCTGGAGTAGGCGATCTCATCGGCGAGGTCGGCAACTTGCGCTTCGAGCGAGGGCGAGGGGTGGTTGCCGAGTGATGGATGAGTGTATCCACCTGCATGTTTCTGAATGCCTTCCCGGACATCCCAGGTCAGGTTGAGCCCGTGGTGGCCGGGGTATTTTTCCTCGAGGATTTCCACGATGCGCAGGCTCTGTGCGTTGTGGTCGAATCCACCATGGGCCTTGAGAAGAAGGTCGAGTTCCTCTTCGCCGGTATGCCCGCAGGGCGGATGTCCGAGGTCGTGTGCGAGGGCGATGGCCTCCGCCAGGTCCTCGTTGAGGCGGAGTGCCCGCGCGATCGTGCGGCTGATCGAGGCCACTTCGATCGTGTGGGTGAGTCGGGTGCGGTAGTGGTCGCCGGTGCCGTTGAGGAAAACTTGAGTCTTTCCATCAAGCCTGCGGAACGCCGAGCAATGGATGATTCGCGCGCGGTCGCGCTGGATCTCGGATCGGAAGGAGTGGCCGGGTTCGCGGCGTTCGCGTCCGGCGGATCCGCCTCCCGGGATGGCGCACGGCGAGAGCCGGGAGGTTTCCTCCCGGTCGAATTCCTTTGATGATCGCGTGGTATTCAAACGTCAAAAAACTTCGCACTCAGGGGCATCCGACTCAAGGAATTCTCAGGTCGCATGTCAAATCCCGATGGTTTCCGGCCTTGCATGGCGAGCCTGCCGGTCCGGCCAGGCGGGATCCCGCGGCGCGGAACTGATAGCGGGTGGCACTGAGCGTGAAGCGGGCCGCCTTTTCCTTCCGGATGATATCAAGATGGAGGGGAATCTGCGGCGGAAGACCCGGATGCAACGACGGGTAGAGATTGGTGCGGCGGTATCGGAGCCCTGCAATGAAATGGTCGTCTCCAACCGGAACCAGGCGGAGCGGACGGTTGTTGAAACGGACCTCGTAATTCGCGGCGAAGTCCGGGTTCGCCGACACCTCCAACCGCTGCATTGAGGTGTCCACAAACCGGCTCGTCGTGCCACCATCGACCGGAGTCTCGCAAAGCAGCGGCCAGTTTTCGTGTGCCTTCCGCACTTCGGCGCGGGCGGCTCCACCCTGGAAATCCAGAAGTTTTGGAAACTTCCAGTTCCAAATGTTCCGGTAGATTTGCGGATCAAGGCGGAATCCGTGGTCCGCAAGGTCCTTCAGAACTTCGTCCAGGTCCTTCCAGAGAATGGATGGAAGAAAATACCGGTCGTGCAATGCCGAGGCAAACCGTCGCAGTCCGCCGCGCTCCGGATGATCCAGTAGCCTTGCGGCAAGCGAGGTCCACAGCAGCGCCACCGCGCTCATCCAATCCGCCTTCGGCAGAGACTCGATCGCACGGAATTCCAGGAGACCAAGAGTTCCGGCCGGCCATCCAGGGTTCCAGAACTTGTCGAGGCTCACTTCGCTCCGGTGGGAGTTTCCCGTGACGTCGGTCTGAAGATGACGGAGCGTTTCGGAGATCATCGCCCTGTGGTCGCCCGCGGGAAGTGATTCAAGAAAAGAGAGCGCCATTTCCAGATCGTGTAAATCCCTGGCGGATTCATCCGCGCGGGGCGCCTGGGACGAGGCCCCCGCATAGCATCCTGTGAAAAGGTATGCGAGCGAGGGATGGTGCTGCCAGTGGCGCAGAATGGATGCCAGCCAGTCCGGACGTGAGAAGAAGGGGTTTTCCTCAATCGATGGTCCCCCGAAGAGGAGATGGTTGCCTCCGCCGGTGCCTTCCGGCGATGCTCCGGTCGGTTGCTTCCATGGGCGAAGCCCCGACGCGGCCGCAGCTTTCGTCACGGCCTCGATCCAGCGCGCATACTCGGACCAGTCGACGCAAGCGGGGAGATTCACCTCCAAAACGCCGGGATCCGCAGCCAGCCCAAGCTGGATCCATGAACGGGTTTCGTCCTCTGGAAGATACCCCTGCATGCTGACCCGGCCGATGCCTGCGGAAATCAGGGCGGTTTCCACGACGCGGAGCAGGTGAAGGAATGGCTTTTGAAAAACAGGCGGCAGAAAAATCGAGAGGCCGTCGTCATTCCATTCCATTGTGAGAGCACGACGCGGAGCCGACTTCGGGAGGGTGTGGAGTGGAAGCCGCAACCCTGCGGCTCCTTGGGCGGTTGTGAGTATCAGTCGTCCATCGGGCCATTTGTGGGCCCGCCACCGGCCTTTGTTTTCGCCGAGCACAATCGCCCAGACCTGGTTTTTGCGATCCAGCGGATCGGGCAGAAGTTTCCACATCGGGGGAACCTCCAGGCCGGCCGCGACAGCGTTGCGGAAGGCGGCCAGCGAACCGGATGAGGGCAGTCTTTTGGAGCGCAGTCGGAACACCGGCGAGCCGTCCCGATTCGCGAGAATCCGGATTGCCCACCTCGGGTTCACTTCGCCTGGATACGATTTTCCCGGCGAAAAAAAGTCGACGCCGCCGCGCAGGGGGTCTTTGAGCAGGCAGGCGGCAACCGCCTTCGCGTATCCGAGTTTTGTTGGGCCGACGGCGGAATAGCTCCACTCCGGTCCCTGAGGATGGATCGGCAGGAATGTGGGCTCTCCGCCAAGCGTCAGCTTTGCTCCGTGCCGCATGAACACTTCCCCGCATTTGTCCGAGACCCCCTGTTGCCAGCCCTTCATGATTTTGTGATTTCCAAATTGGTGAGCAGTGTGCTCGGGATCTGTTTTTTTCCGTAATACGTCCCGGCGATCGGCGCGACATCGGCATGCCGGAGCCCGACCGCTGTCGTGATGAAATGGTGGTCGCACAGCACTCCGTTTGTCGGATCGATCCCGATCCATCCGGCTCCCGGCAGATAAGCCTCCACCCAGGCATGCATCGCGCTTTCCGCCCGGCGGTCCTCCGCCTTCTTGTCGCCTTCCCAGACGAACCCGCTCGCCAGGCGTGCCGCGACCCCGTTGATCCGCAGTACCTCTGCGAAGAGCACGCCAAAATCCCGGCAGGATCCGGCAGCCCTGTTCAAGGTTTCCTGCGGCGGAAACGGATCCCCCTCTTCGCGTCTCTCGTATTCCAGATTCTCGTGGATCCAGCGATTCAGTGTCACCAGGGTTTCAACCGTCGGGCGGGGGCCGGATGGTCCCAGGGTCGATGGGAGAGACAATGCCGACTCCGAATGCAGAAAGGAGGCGAGGATCGCGCGCTCGTCGTCCGAGTAGTCGCAGGGAATTTTCAATCCCCTGGAGTCGAGAAGAAAGTGGAACGGGTTCCTCTCGCGGACATCGAGGTCCAGCTCGAGTTCAAAGGGGAGTTCCTGCACGGGTTCCGGAAAAAAACAATACGCAATCAGATTGTCACAAAGATCCCTGCGCCACTGGACGTCGGCGGTCGGATGGGTCGCGAATGCCGTGTGTCCGATTTTGACAAACAGGTCTGTGCGCGGGAAAACACGGGCAAGGTGAGGGGACAGGGAGGCCGGTTCCCCGTAGGAATAGACGGCCTTGTAGCGGATCGAAAGTCTCATTGTGTTTTCCCCGTCAGTCGTCTCATCGTGACACGGACCTTCATGCTTTGCGAACCGGATCCTTTGAACATTCCTCGGACCGGAGCGGCGTCCTCGAAGTCCCGGCCGAGGGAGACCGTGATGTGGCGTTCTCCGCACCATTGGTCGTTCGTCGGATCCAATGCGAGCCATTCCATGCCCGGGAGGAGGACCTCGACCCATGCGTGCGTCGCGACCGAGCCGATGAGTTTTCTCCCTCCGGGTCCGGGCGGAGCGTCGGACTCGATGTAGCCGCAGACGTAGCGCGCGGGAATCCCGGCGGTGCGGAGCACGCTCAGCATGATGTGCGCAAAATCCTGGCAGACGCCGGCCCTTTTTTTCCACACAGCCGCGAGCGGGGTGTTCAGCTCCGTCGAGCCCGGCTTGTATTCGAACTTTTCGTGGATCGCCCGGTTCAGAGATTCCACGGCCTCGCCAACAGGGATGCTTCCCTTGAGGAATTTTTTTGCCCAATCGGTGGACATGCCTCCTGTCGGGACGGCAGGAGTCGGCTGCAGGTAGTCGAAGACATCGGTCAGCGAGGAGGCCAGGATCTGCCGGGCCTCGGCCAGCGGCAGGGCCAGCGCCTCGCCAAGCGGCTCCCTGGGCTTCGTCTGCACGCTCATCCGGTTCGTCACCGTCAGGCGTTCGTGCCGGAGCGTCATCGAGTAAAATGTCGTCGAGTTTCCAAAGTAGTCCACGTAGTCGGACATGGCCGCACCGGGTTGGAATTCGATCTTGTGGGAAAGAATCTGCTGTTCCTCCCTGTGTGGCGGGGTAAGCCTCGCTTCGAGGTAGGCTTCACTGACAGGTTCGCTGTAGCGGTAGTCAGTGGTATGGACGACTTCGAAGAGCATCTCAGGGCCTTGCGAAAAGCGGCTGGGTTTCGTGCCGCATGTGGATCTGGTGGTTCAAAAAGCCATCGGCGATCAAATCGTGAATGCCGAGCACCTTCGAGAGGAGCTCATCGCTTTGGACCTGCAGGTCGGACTTGCGCGCCGGCGGCCCGGAGGGCGTGTCCATGAGCGAGTGCCAGTCGGTCGACAGGACGGCCTGCACAAGGGCTTCGATGGCGGCAACGGCACGGCCGGTCGCCGGAGACGCCGTATCCTCGCTGCCTGCAATCAGCGCCGCGCAACCGCGCAGGCAGCGGGTGACTGAACGCGGGGCCACCGGGTTTTTCCAGAGCAAGTCCAGCAGAGGCACGGGCTCGATGCGCATTTGATAAACCCTCCGGTAGATATCGCGGCTGTTCAGGAGCCTCAGGAATGCGGACAGGCGGATCTCCACCGCATGATCGCCTACAGATTCCTCGGCGGGCTGGAGAAGGGGGTCCGAGATCGAGGTGATCGCGTTCGCTGTGATGGCGGCCCGCTCGATCAGCTGTCCGATCTCACAGAATTTCCAACCTCCGTCGGCGAGCATTGTGCACTCGGCGGTTCCGAAGAACTGGGGGATCAAAGCCCTGGCGAAATCGCAGAGTTTCCGGCTCGATGAAGTCAGGATTTCCGGTGCGGCGTCGGGGCGGAACCGTGTTTGTTGAAAGCGGTCGCGCAGCGTGCTGAGCACACCCCATGCTTCAAGGCTCAAGGTTTCCGACACGCTTTCCGCATTTCGGGAGGCCCGCAAAATCGCGGTGACCACCGAGCCCGGTTCCTCGATGTCGAGGGTGAGCCGGTAGCGGCCGGCCGGATTCGAGATGGTCCGCCTGGTCGCCGCGCCTTCTCCCTCCAGCATGGGAAGAATCCTGTTCCATACCGGGCGGTAATGGGTCCGTTCAGTCGGGTTCAATTCCTCCAACTCTAGGGATTCGATGGCTCCCACCATGCCGGCGAGGTTGTAGGCGCGTTCCATGTATCTACCGATCCAGTAGAATGCCTCGGCGACACGGCTGGTGACGTAGGCGGAGGGCAGAATTGTTTCGCTCGCTCGAGGCGACTCCCAGTCCTCCGATTCGGGTTCGAATCCCACCTGCACCCAGGTGTCCTTGCTCCCTCCGCCGAGCTCGGACGATGTATAGGGCGTTTCATCGGTCGACACGCGGGTCAGCGCGCCGGGGAACACCTCGTATTCGCCATCGGGCCGCCGGAGTGCGAAGACGATATGATCCTGCCGCCGGACCGCCCGCCGTCCATCGTGGTAGCAAACCGTCTCCGCGTCGCAGTCCTGTGGCTGGGCGACAAAGTGCGAGGCGTTGCGGAGGATTTCCTCCTTCACGGATTTCACCTGTTCGGCCGTGGGACGGCGTCCGTCTCCGCCGAGGAGGATGCGTTCTCCATGGAGCGGGCGGATCGTGTAGTCAGCGAGGTCAGAAAGAACCAGCTCCCTCTGGTCGATGTCTCCGAGCCAGTAGGTCGGCAGACTTTTGAGCAGTGGGCGCTCGCTCAGGTAGTGGCGGATGATATGCCCAGCGAGCGGAAGGAGGGCACGGTCGTCGGCGAGCTGGGAGCCGATGCCGTTGACGACGGCCACGGTTCCCTTGCGGATGCAGTGGACAAGACCGGGAACGCCCAGCAGGGAATCCCGCCGGAACGCCATGGGATCAAGCCATTGGTCGGAGATGCGGCTGTAGATGATCTCCACGCGCTCGAGCCCGGACACTGTCTTCAGATAGACCGCATCATTGAGCACGAGTAAGTCTCCGCCCTGCACGAGCGGGATGCCCATCCTTCTCGCCAGAAA
>Ga0163199_1000858_pt1 | contig 19091 bp, 17 predicted proteins | sample PL_2010_150m_FD_113537 | JGI IMG/M metagenome (GOLD analysis project Ga0163199, IMG submission 113537) | Freshwater microbial communities from Powell Lake, British Columbia, Canada to study Microbial Dark Matter (Phase II) - PL_2010_150m | ecosystem: Environmental > Aquatic > Freshwater > Lake ...
GATCTCGGCCCCGCTCCAGACCATCGGCGTAGGCCACTCCTGCGCGACTTTGATTGCGGCGGGGATGTCGAACTTGACGTTGAACTCGAGAAAGTAGTTTTGCGCGCGCACCGGCGCGAACGCACCGGCCATGAGCGAGAGCAGCTTCACCTTGCGCTTGATCAACTCGCGGCCGGGCAGCGGACTGAATTCGTCGGCGGGGCTGTCGAGGAGCCGGGCCAGGTTCGGGAAGAAGCCCACCTGGACCACCACCACCTCCTGGTCCGCAGCGGCGGCGAGGGTCTTGCGCAACAGCGCGAGCGCCGGCGGCGCCTTCTCCGGATCGAAGTCATGCGGGTAATCCAGCGCCGCTTTCAGGTAGCGGCTGACCTTCGTCGCCTGCGGCGCAGCCGGATTGACGCCGATGGGAATGTCCGGTCGACCATAAAACGTGTTGATCGCATCAATCAGCCGCCCCGCGAGCGGATCAGGATTGGTCAGCGTCACCGCGAGCAACCGGCACGCCCCGCGATTCTGCAAGGCATGGATCACCGCGAGCGCCATTGCATCGTCGCAATCGTTGCCGATGTCGGTGTCGAAAATGAGCTGCACCGGCTTGGGGGGCGACGGCTGGCTGGTCGCGGCGGCCTGGGCCGCACCCGACAGCACGCCGAGCGCGAGGAGAAGACGGAGGACGGTTTTCATGGGGAAATTTTCCGGGGCCGGTCCGCCAGGCGTGCGCGGACGGCCTCGGCGGCGACCGCGCCGACGATGACGACGCCCGTGACAACGCGTTTCATGGGCTCGGACACGCCGAGATGGGCCAAGCCGGCCTCCAGCGTCGCGATGATCAGCACGCCCACGAACGTCGCCGGCATCGAGCCGCGTCCACCCATCAGGCTCGTGCCGCCGATCACCGCCGCGGCGATCGCGGAGAGTTCGAGCCCGGACCCGGCGTTGGGATCGGCGGCGCCAAGGCGGGCCACGTGGCAGAGACCGGCGAGTCCGGCGAGGACGCCGGAGATCGCAAAGACGATCATTCGCACGCGGGACGGCGACACGCCCACCAGCAGCGCAGCCTCCTCATTGGTGCCGACCGCGACCATGTGCCGGCCAAACACCGTGCGCGTGAGGACGAAGTGCGCGATGCCCGTGAGCGCCAGCGCGAGCAGAAAGGCCACCGACAGCCCGCCGACCGGCGTCGCCTGCAGCACGCCGAGCCGTTCGCCGAGGTATTTCGTCTGCGAGCTCGTCACGAGGTAGGCCACGCCGCGCGCGCCTTCGAGCAGCCCGAGCGTCACGATAAAGGACGGCATGCGCAGTGCATTGACGAGCGCACCGTTGACGAGGCCGCACACCAGGCTCGCAGCGAGCGCCGCGCCGGCCGCCATCGCCACCGGCGCGCCACGGTCCGCCACGCACCAGCCGAAGACCGCGCCCGCCACGGCGGACACCGAGCCCACCGAAAGATCGATGCCGCCGGCGACGAGCACGAATGTCATCCCCAGCGCCGCGAGCGCGAGCGACGGAATCCGGTTCGTCACCGTCTGCAACGTCGCCAGCGACCAGAAGTGCTCATTGAGCACGCCGAAGAGGCCGACGAGCGCGGCGAGCAGAAGCGCGAGGAAGAGAAACTCGGACGTGGCGCGATGGCGGAACATGGGGAGATCAGTTGGGCGCCGGTTCGGCGAATCCGCGGAAGGCCGCGGCCATGAAGGCGGCCGGCGTCAGGGTCGCCGGGGTGAACTCTCCCGCGACCTCGCCCCGCGAGAGCACGACGATACGATCGCACAGCGTGGCCAGCTCCTCGTAGTCGCTCGACGCCACGAGCATCGCGGCGCCGGCGGCGGCGCGCTCGCGCAGCAACGCGTAGATGCCGCGGCGCGCGGCCATGTCCACGCCGCGCGTCGGCTCGTCGAGCAGCCATACACGCACATCGCGGCGCAGCCAGCGGCCGATGACGACCTTCTGTTGGTTTCCGCCGCTGAGTTCGGCGATCGGCTGCGTGGGGTCCGCGTAGCGCACCTGGAGCTGCGTGAGGAGCGCCGCGGTTTCCCGCGCCTCAGCCTCGCGATCGAGCCAGCCGGGAAGAAACCGTCGGAGCGGCAGGCGGGCGACGCTTGCGTTGCGGCGCACACTCAGCGGCGCGAACAGGCCGTGGTGCATGCGATCCTCCGGCACAAACGCCAGGCCGGCGGCGACCGCCTCGCGCGTGGATGCAGGACGGAAAGGTGTCAGCCCGGGACCGAGCTGCAACGAGCCGCGCGCAAAGCGATCGGCACCGAAGACCGCCCGCAGCAACTCCGTGCGCCCCGCGCCAACCAGCCCGCCGAGGCCGACGATTTCGCCCGCGTGCACGTCGAGCGAGACGCCACGCACGGCCGGCCCCGCGTGGAGATCGGCGATGCGCAGGGCGAGTGCCCCGCGCCTGGTTGGCGCGGCCGGCGCGACGCTCCGGGCTGCGGCTTCGCCTGCCATGAGTTCGATGAGTCGCTCGCGGGAGGTCTCGCGCGCCGGGAGCGTAGCGACGAGCTGGCCGTCGCGCAGCACGCTGACGCGGTCGGCGAGCGCGCCAATCTCGTCGAGCCGGTGGCTGATGTAGAGGAGTGACGCGCCCTTGGCACGAAGTTCGCGCAGCAGGGCGAAGAGCGTAGCGATCTCCGCGCCAGTGAGCGCCGCGGTGGGCTCGTCGAGGATGAGCACGCGGCACTCTTGCGCGAGGCCGGCGGCGATCTCGACGAGTTGCTGGTGGCCGACGCCGAGCGTGGCGGCCGATTCGTCGGGATCGAGCGCGGCCAACCCGACGCGCGCCAGCGCCGCACTCGCCACCGTGCGCAGGCGCCGGCGGTCGATGACGTCGCCGAAACGCGCTGGCAGTGCGTGGAGGAACAAATTTTCCGCCACCGAGAGCGTGGGCAGGACGCTCAGTTCCTGCAGGACCATGACCACGCCGGCCGCCTGCCCTGCGCGGCGGCTGGCCGGGGCAAAGGGCACGCCGTCGAGCACGAGTGCGCCGGCATCGCGGGTTTCGATCCCGGCGATGATTTTCGAAAGCGTGGACTTGCCCGCGCCGTTGCCGCCGACGAGCGCGTGGATTTCGCCCACCGCCAGGTCGAGGTCGAGGCCGCGCAGCACGGCATTGGCGCCGAAAGATTTCTTCAGCGCGCGAACCTGGAGGCGAGGGACGACACCGGACACGGGAAGAGCGAAAGGAGGCGGCGGTCGTGAACTCAGCGGGTGATGAGGTCGACAGGCGTGGCGCGGTCGGCGGTGGCCTTGGTTTTCAGCATTTCCCGGGCGGCCTCGATGCCGAAGACGGCGAGCTGGTCGCCGTGCTGGTCGGCAGTGGCGACAACGGCGCCGCTCGCGAGCAGCGGTTTGATCGCGCTGATGTGATCGAAGCCGGCGACGAGCACCTTGCCTTCGCGGCCGGCGGCCTTAATGGCCGCGACGGCGCCGAGCGCCATGTTGTCGTTGGCGCACAGGAGGGCTTTGAGATGGGGATGCGCATTGAGCAGCGAAGCAGCGACCGTATTGGCGCGCTCCATTTCCCACTGGCCACTTTGGGTGGCGATGAGGTCTAGGCCGGCTTCCTTCACGGCGTCCTCGAAACCGAGGCGGCGCTGCCGGCCGTTGTCGGCTGTGGGGATGCCCTCGATGATCGCGACGGCGTCGCCCTTGGTAAGTTTCTTGGTGAGCGCGCGGCCGACGGCGGCGGCACCGGCGCGGTTGTCGGGACCGACGAAGGGAATCGCTATGCCAGCGTCCTTCAGCGCGGCGGGATCGAGGCGGTTGTCGATGTTGACGACCACGATGCCGGCAGCCCGGGCGCGTTTGAGGACGGGCACGAGCGCCTTCGAGTCGGCCGGCGCAATGACGATCGCGTTGACGCCCATCGCGACCATCTGCTCGACGAGCGACACCTGTTCGCCGAGGTCGGTCTCGTTCTTGATGCCATTGACGACGAGATCGAAGTCGGCGGCGTGAGCGGCGGCGTGCTTCTTCGCGCCCTCAGCCATCGTGCCGAAGAACTCGTTGGCGAGGGATTTCATCACGAGCGCGACGCGGGGCTTGGCGGGCGCGGCAGCCGAAGGCCCGGCAGATTTGCCGCACGCAGCGAGCAGGCACAAGATCGCGGCCGCGGCGGACACGCACAGCACCGTGCGCGGAGACATGGGGTGGTTCATCGAGGTTGGGTGTGAGCGGTGATGACTCAGTTTGAAAATGCCTGCAACTCGGCACAGGACGAGAACGCCTGCTTCCGGTTGTCGCCAGAGGCGGGCACGCCGATGACGCGGACGGCCATGAAGGTCACGGGCGCGGCCAGTTTCAGGGTGAACTCGTTGTCGCCCGCCGAGAGCCGGCGGGGGTTGCCGGTCGTCGCCGTCGTCGCCGGATAGTCGGCAAGTTCGCCGATCGGTTCCCATGCGCCGTCCGCCGTGCGCCGAACCTGCACACGCGGCTTGCCCGCGCTGGTGTCGAACCAGCCGCCGTCATGAAACACCTTGCCGGGGATGAACACCACCCGCCGGGCCGCGACCGGGCGCGTCAAGGTGACGGCGAACCAATCCTCGGCCGCGCGCTGGCCATCGAAGGTGCACACCAGGCTGTCGCGGTCCCCGTCGTTGATCGAACCGCCGAGGTTGCCGGCCCGCGAACGGCTTTCCACGCCGTCGAGCAGCAGCGAGTCGTCCGCCGCGGCCGCCACTCCCGGCGCGCGGAGCCAGATGCGGAACTGCCCGTTCTCCGTGCCGGCATCGGCATACGTGAGGAACTTCGCGGACTGCGCGCGAGACCCCGCGGTCGCGATCACGGACGCCTCAAACGTGAGCGGCTCGCCGGCCTGCGGCGCGGCGGGAATGCTGGCACCAGCGAAGCCGAGCCGGTGCGGCGCGGGCAGGGCCGGATTGGCCTTTTGTTCGTAGGCGAGGACGAAGGGACCCCACGTGAGCGCGGCGCGCCCGGCGTTGGTGTGTTCGCCGGTCACGAGACGGGCGGCGAGGGCGAACTTGACCGGAATGCGGTCGCCGTCCTTCCACTGGCGCGCGGGCAACACGGCCCAGCCCGCTTGCACCGTGGCGCCGGGAATCGTCAGCGGCGCGGCCCACGCGGGCACGCGCACCTTGATCGCGAACGTGGCGGGTTTCGCCAGCCGGAGGGTGAGCACACTTTCACCCGTGCGGGGAAAGCCGCTCTGCTGCTCGATCGTCACGTCCTGGCCGCCGAGCGCGAGCGTCGCGTGCGAGGGCTCGAAGGTGCTGACGAGCAGGGTGTCGCCGCCAGCGGCGCGCACGCGCAGGTAGGCGGCCTGCGGCGCGAGCGCGAGGCCGCGCGGTCCGCTGGAGTGGCAGCAGGTGATGCCTGCGTCGTATTGTTTCCGGCCTTCGAGGGCGGTGTAGTAGCACCAGTCGTTGCCGCCGGGATGCTGCGCGGCGGCGAGATGATTGTAGAAGGTGCGTTCGAGTTCGTCGCCGAAGCGCGCCTCGCCGGTGAGCTGGAGGAGCGACAGGTTGAGCTGAATCCAAGTCGTGGTGACGCAGGTCTCGCCAAGATGTGCCGCGACCTGGTTGGGCAGGTCGTGGTCCGGCCCAAAGTGTTCCTTCTGGCTGGCGGAGCCGGTGACATAGAGCCGGCGGGCCACGACATCTTCCCACGCGATGAGCGACGCCTCGATCAGCGACTGGTCACCCGTGGCGCGCGCGAGGTCGCACAGCCCGACGATATTGGAGAGCATCTCGTAGGCCTTTGCGTTGGCCACCTTGTTGACCTGCTTTTCCGCCAGCAGGGTTTTGAGGATCGCCGGGCCCTTCGGTTCGTCCCACGACTTCACGATGTAATGGGCAAAAGCGAGGTAGCGGTCCTCGCCGGTGAGCCGGTAGAGCAGCACGATGGGCTCGAGGACGCTGGTGGCCGCCATGCCCACATGCGTGCCCGCCGCGAGAATGCTCTTCTTGGCGGGAAAGGTCGCGATCAGCAGGTCGGCGGCCCTGCGCGACGCGGCAAGCGCAGCGGCGTTGCCCGTGAACTGGTAGTAACTGAGCAAACCGATGAGGCAGTATTTGTGCGACCACACATCCCAATCCGCGCCCTTGACCAGACTAAAGCGCTGGCCGGGCACGTAGGTGCCGAGGTAGCCGTCGGGCTCCTGGGCCGCGATGAGTTCGGACGCGACGCGGTCGAGTTTCGCGCGGAGCGCCGGGTCGCCGGTGTTGGCCCAGGCGAGCGTGGCGGCGTGCAGCCATTTGCCGACGTGTTCACCGATCCAAGGGTGGCTGCCAGGTTTTTGGCGAAAGCCGGCGAGCAGCGGCTCCATATCCACGCTGAGCAGACGGACCTGTTCGTTTAGCGCGATGCGGTGGCCGAGCCAGCCGTCGATGCGCACGGCGGAGGGCGGGAGAATCTCCGCGGTGTCGGCGAGGCGGGCGGCGACGCGATACGGGAGCGGCGCAGGGGCGGTGGTGGCGGCTTCGCCCCGCATGGGGGCGGTGGTCACCAGCCAACCAAACGCAACGGCAACACGTGACAGGGCCTTGTTCATCGGGGTGGTAGAGGGTTTCATGGTTGATTGAGCGGCCCGTGCACGCGCGCCGGCAACGGTTCCAGCAGTTGCGGCAATTGGAGTTTCACGCGGTAGCCGGGTTCGCCACCGGTGATGATGCGTTCGCCGCCGTGAGCGAGAATGATGCGTTCAGCGACTCGCAAAATAGTCTCCGCCTGCTCGCTCACGGTGCATTCCGCGGGCAACTGCGGGCGGGTTTTGTTCACGTAGTGATCGGGCATCTTGAACTGCGGCAGCGCGGCGATGCGGTTGAAGCCGATTCTCGCACCGACGACTGTGCCGGCGGTGGCCGCGTTGCAGTCGGCATCGTAGCCGAGGGCCATCGCGTATTGCAGCGTGCGGTAAAAATCGTCGTGTCCGTAGAGCAATGCGAGGCAGACGGCCGCGCCGTTGAGCGGTGAGGAATTGGTGTTCCACTGACGCTGCACCCGCCACTTCGCATCGATTTCCTGCCGCGCGGCCTTCCAGTCGTCCGGGTGCGCGCGATAAGCCGCCCGCGTGTCGGCGACGACTTCGGCCAGGCAACTCCTCGGGTCGACGGCGGCAAGCGCGGTCTGCAGGGCCGCTTCCGGCGCCGCGGGATCGAACATCCGGAGGCTGATGAGACTGGTCCAGAACTGCGTCGCCTGCAACGGCTCCTCGGACACGGCGACGTGCGCGTAGTGCAGGCCAATGTCGGCCGCAGTCTGCGGCATGCCAGGCGCGATGAGGCCGTAGGCTTCGACGCAAAACTGACCCGAGAGATTGAACCACGCAGCCGGATTGCGCGCCACGCTGCCCGTTTCGGGCGGCACGACGCCCTGATCCATCAGCTCGCGCGCCCGCTTGTTGGCAACCCAGATGCCGGAGTTCATGTTGGCCTTCCAGATTTCGACGAGGCGCGGATACGGCAGCTTGCTCACGCGCTCCTTGTCCATGAACCACAGATGCGGCCACTCGAAGTCGTTGTCGTCGTCGGACCGCGCGCCCTTCTCCAGAAACGTGAACTCCGGCAGCGTGTCGCGCGGCCGTTCCTTGTATTTGAATTCATGGGGCAGCCCCTCGAGTCCGCCGATCAACATGCCGGTCCATCCGCCACGGATGCGGTCGAGGAGGGTCGCACGCGTGATCTCGGCGGTGGTAGGCGACGCCGCGGAGTCCTGCGCGAGCATGGCGGCGGTGGTCGCGGCCATGCCGGCCAAAACCCGCGCGAGCCGGGAGAGTTCAGAAAGGCGGCAGGGCTTCATTCTAAATGGACGCGGAGATACGGCTGGTAGCCGAGTTCGCGCATGATGCGGCGGACATGCTCCTGCGTGGCGGCGTTGATCTGGCCGGTCTGGTTGATCGTGCGGGAAACCGTGAGGAGCGAAACTTTCGCGCGGCGGGCGACCTCGATCAGATTGGACCTGGCAGGCATGACCGGGGCAGGGCCGGAGGTCACGGCGTGGCAGTTGCGGCGGAGGGAGGGCGAAGGCCCGTCTCGCGTTTCAGGCCGCGCGTCATCAGGGCCGTGAGAGCGGCGGCGGGATGCTTGTCCTCAAACAGAATCGCGCGCACTTCGCGCAAGATCGGCGCGTCGATGTTCTTCTGCGCGCACAGCTCGGCAAACGACGCCGTGGTCTGGTAGCCCTCGACCACCGTCTTGCGGTGGGCTATCAGGTCCGCGGCGCGGCGCCCTTCGCCGAGTTGGTGACCGAACTGGCGGTTGCGGCTCCAGCCGCCATGGCAGGTCGCCACGAGATCACCGAAGCCGCTCAGGCCGTAAAAGGTCTCCGTCCTAGCGCCGAGTGCGGCGCCCACGCGCACCATCTCCGCGAGCGCGCGCGTGAGCAGCGCGGCCTTGGTGTTGTCGCCGAGCTTCAGGCCGTCGCTGCAGCCAGCCGCGATCGCGTAGATGTTTTTCAGGCAGCCGCCGAATTCCACGCCCGCGAGATCGTCGCTGGTGTAGACGCGCAGCGTCGCCCCGCTGATCGCCGCCTGCACCTCTTCCAGCCCGGCGCCGGCCCGCGCCGTCGCCAGCACCATCGCCGCCGGCTGGCCGCGCGCAACCTCCAGGGCGTTGGTTGGCCCGGTGAGCGCGCCAACGAGCAATTCGGGCAACACCTCCGCGATGACCTGCGAGGGCCGCAGGTGCGTGCCGAGTTCGAGGCCCTTGGCCAGACTCACCACCATTCGCGCGCGCACCGGCCACCCCGGGCGCAGACGCGTGCAGGTTTCGCGCAACGACTGCGCGGGGCAGGCGATCAGCACGACGTCGGCCGCGGCGAGCGCCGCGCCGGAATCGGCTGTGATGCGCACCGCCGCCGGCAGCGCAACCCCTGGCAGATAGTCGCGATTTTCGCGCGCCGCCACGAGCGCCGCGGCCTGTTCGGCGCGGCGCGGCACGAGCGTGACGGCGCGGCCGGTTCGCGCCACGTGCAGCGCGAAGGCCGTGCCCCAGGCACCGGCGCCGATGATCGCGAAATTCATGGCAGAAACCCTAACCACGGATGAACACGGATGAACACTGATTTTTCAATCCGTGTTTATCCGTGGTCATCCGTGGTTCTTATTTGAGGAACGCCGGCACCTTCTCGCCGGCCACCATGTGTTCGAAGGTCTCGCGGGCATTGATGAGCTCGAACGCGCTGCCCTGCACGAACACCTCGGCGGCCATCGCCCGCGTGTTGTAGCGGCTCGCCATCGCGTAGCCATAGGCGCCCGCGCTCATGAACGCGAGCAGTTCCCCCTCGCCCACTTCCTGGAGCTGGCGGTCCTTCGCGAAGCAGTCGCCGCTCTCGCAAATCGGGCCGACCACGTCCGCCGTGAGCGCACGGCGCGAGGAGTCGCGGTGCAGCGGCACGATTTCGTGGTAACTCTCATACATCGCCGGCCGCACGAGGTCGTTCATCGCCGCATCGACAATGAGGAAGTTCTTCCCGGCGCCGCGCTTGAGGTGCTCGACGCGGGCCAGCAGCACGCCGGCGTTGCCAACCATGAACCGGCCGGGTTCGAGCAGAATCTGCAGTCCGAGCGGCTTGAGGAGCGGCACGAGGGCCGCACCGTAGATTTCCGGCGTGATCGGGCGCTTGCCCTCAGGCTGGGCCTCCCACCAGGCCGGCGCGCCGCTCGCGAGCGCATCGCGGTAAACGATCCCAATGCCGCCGCCCACGGAGAAATACGTGATCCCGAACTTCGCCTTCAGCTCGGCGGCGAACGGCGCGACCTTTTCCACCGCCTCGACGAACGGCCCGACTTCCGTGAGCTGCGAGCCGATGTGCATCTGCACGCCCTTCAGCGCGAGGTTCGGGTATTTCGACGCGGCCTCGTAGGCGGCGGCGGCGAACTTCAGCGGAATGCCAAACTTGTTGTCGCTCTTGCCGGTGGTGATTTTCGCGTGGGTGTGGGCGTCGACATCCGGGTTGATCCGGATCGCGATGGGCGCCTTGACCCCCATGGTGCCGGCGACGTGGTTGATGCGGACGAGCTCGGGCTCGCTCTCGACATGGAACGAAAAAATCTCGTTCTCCAGCGCCAGCTTGATTTCCGCCTCGGTCTTGCCGACGCCGGCAAAGACGCTGCGCTTCACCTCCGCACCGGCCACGAGCACGCGGCGCAATTCGCCGCCGCTCACGAGGTCGAAGCCCGCGCCGAGATTCGCGAAGTGGCGGAGCACGGCGACGTTGGAATTGGCCTTCATCGCATAGCAGATCTGCGCGTCGAGCCCGGTCAGCCCGCGCTGGAGGCGCGTCACATTGTCGGCGATGGTGGCGCCGCTGTAGACGTAGGTCGGCGTGCCATAGAGTTTGGCGACGGCGGCCAGGTCGACGGACTCGCAGTGCAGATCGTGGCCGGAATAGCGGAAGTGGTGCATGGGAGGGAGGCGCAGCGGTAAAAGGTCGTGAAAACCGGCGACGCTAGCGGGATTCGCCTTGAAAAAACGACTCCAAAGTTCGAGATGGCCGCTGTGCTCCGCTTCCTGCTCAACGCCTGCCATCGGCCCGCCATCCGCTTCGGCTTGGTGCGCGATCCACGCGGGCGGTTCCGCGACCCGCGATTCGTGAGCTTCCTGGCCCAGAGCAACCGCAAGGCGCTCGACACCGACCTGCACGACACCGTGCTGCGGGGCCGGAGACTGGTGCGCAACCTGCTCAAGCTGTCGGTCATCGGCGGCGGCGCCTGGATCGTGCTCGAAAGCGCGAAGGCGCTCTCGATGTTTTAAGGAAGCGGGGGCTGACGCCCGCCCTACCTGATGCCGCCGATCGCAAATTGATCTCCCGCGCGCACGGCCCGCCCGCCGGCGAAGTCGATTTCGAGCAGCTTCTCGCTCTGCACGTCGAGGCCATTCTCGTCCCTCAGCGCCGCGACTATCTTGCGCGTGCGGGCGTCGATGACCTCACCGGTCGAGGGGTAAACCAGCCGACCGTCGATCCCAAAGGTAATCCAGCCGGGCTCGTCGCGAACCTCGATCGAGGCGAGTTGCTTCGGCGGCATGACCTCGTTGCTGAAGATGTGGAGTCGGCGGTTGTGCGCGTCGCACAGCCAGATTTCCCTTTCGTCAAGGGTCATCGCGATGCCGTGGCTCGGGCAGCCGTGACGTTTCACGCCGCCGGTTTCGAAGCCAACCACTTCGACGTGGCGCAGCATCTTTCCCGTTCTTAGATCGCCAATCTCGTAGCCAAGCAGGCTGTTGACGTTGACGTAGACCTTCGTCTGCTGGCCGTTCACGGTGAACGGCCGGATGAAATTACCGAACGGCCCCACGGTGCGCGTCGCGGTGTGCGTGGTCATGTCCGCGACGCTGAGCAGCGGCGACTTCAAGCCGGCGAGATACGCCTCCCGGCCGTTGGGCCCGACGATCGTGTTGTGCGCGCCGGACTTCGGCACGATTTTCGCGAGCACGTCGCCCGTGAGGGCATTGATGACATGCCAGTGGTCTTTCTCGAGCGAGGGGAGATAGATGACCTGCCCGTCCGGCGAGATCGACATCCGGTCGCAACCGCCCTCGTAGGATCTTTCCCAGAGCATCTGGTCGGTCGTCAGGTCGAAACAGATCAGCGTCTTGAGAGTGCTGACGTAGAGGCGCTGCGTCGCCGCGCTCGCACAGATGCCCTTCACGTTGATCGGCTTGCCCGTGTCGTCGACGCCGCTCGACCTGATGCGCCGCACGAAGCGGTGGCCGTGGTCGATGTCGAACACGAGCAGGCCGTGTCCGCCGTATTCGAGGTAGTCGCGGACGCCAGGCGTGGCGACATAGAGGAACCGTCCCTCCGCCGGCCTCGGCTCAGCCGCGCGACCGGTCAGCGCAGCAACGCAGACGGTGAACAGGGCAAGCCAGACGCGACGCAGCGGGGTGTTCATGGTCGGAGGGTGCGCCGACGTTGCCCGCAATCGCCGGGCGCTTGCCAGCGAAAAAATTTGCGGCCCCTGCGCGCGGGGCACAGGGGCCGGTTCCAGTGCGGAGCTGCGGTGATTAGGCCGCGAGTCCAAATCGCTCGGAGCACGGCGGCGTCATGGCGGCGACCGGCGCGGGGCGCACCCTGAGAATGCGCGGGCCGCGGCTGTAGTCAGCGATGAGGATTGCGGCGAGACCGGCGCCAAAGAGCAGTGAGACGGTGGCGACAAAGTTGACGGGCAGGAGGACAAACGCGACGAGCGCGGCGATGACGGCGAAGGCGGGAATTGTTTTCATGGTGGGACGTGTTTCGTTGCCGGGAAAACACGGACCCTCGCGCAAAGTTACAAAAAAGACGCCCCGGTAGCGGCGGTCTATGACCGCCGAATAAACGACGTTGGGGTTTCGCCGGCGGTCATAGACCGCCGCTACATGCTCAGCCGCCGCCGCCCGCGCTGGCCGACTCGGGCTTGAGCGCGGCGCGAATCGTCGCGCCGAGGTAATCGCGGTTCATGCGCGCGATGAAATCGTGCGTGATGTTCTTCGGGCACGCGGCGCTGCACTCGTATTGGTTCGTGCAATTGCCGAAGCCGAGCGCGTCCATCGTCGACACCATCGCGAGCACGCGGCGGTCGCGCTCGGGCTGGCCCTGCGGGAGCAGGCCGAACTGCGAAACCTTGGCGCCGACGAAGAGCATCGCGGAAGCGTTCTTGCACGCGGCCACGCAGGCGCCGCAGCCGATGCAGGCCGCCGCATCCATCGCGAGCTCGGCGTCGGCCTTCGGCACGGGAATGGAGTTCGCGTCGGGCGCGGCGCCCGTGCGCACGGAGATGAAGCCGCCGGCCTGCTGAATCTTGTCGAACGCGCCGCGGTCGGTGATGAGATCCTTGACGACAGGAAACGGCTTGGCGCGGAACGGCTCGATGGTGATCACCGCGCCATCCTCGAAGCTGCGCATGTAGGTCTGGCAGCTGGCGATGCCGCGGTGCGGGCCGTGCGGCTTGCCGTCGATGACGAGCGAGCAGGTGCCGCAGATGCCCTCACGGCAGTCGTGCGCAAACGCGATCGGCTCCTCGCCCTTGCGCTCGAGGTCGTCGTTGACGACGTCGAGCATCTCGAGGAGCGACATGTTCGGGTTGAGGTTCGCCGCCTTGTATTCGACAAACTTGCCGGGCTGGTTGGGGCCGGCCTGGCGCCAAACGCGCAGGGTGGCCGAAATGTTTTTCGTAGAGTGGTTAGCAGCAACCATGGGAAAATTTCGATTGAAGGGTTTCGAGTTTCCGGCCGTGGCGCCGGGTCATTTGTAGGAACGCACGCTCATCTTCACCGTCTCGTAATTGAGTGGCTCGACGTTGCGCAGCGGGGCCTTGCCCTCGCCTTGAAACTCCCACGCCGCCACGTGTCCGAACTTCTCGTCGTCGCGCTTGCACTCGCCGTCCGGATACTGGTGCTCCTCGCGGAAGTGGCCGCCGCAGCTTTCCTCACGGGTGAGCGCGTCGAGGCACAGGAGCTCGCCGAGTTCGAAGAAGTCGGCGACGCGGCCGGCGCGCTCCAGCGCCTGGTTGAGCGAGTCGGCGGAGCCGGGGACGTTGACGTTGGCCCAGAATTCCTCGCGCAGCGCGGGAATTTCCTTGAGCGCCTTTTCGAGGCCTTCCTTCGTGCGCGCCATGCCGCAACCAGCCCACATGATCTGGCCGAGCTTCTTGTGGTAGTAGTTGACCGGCTCCTTGCCCTTGTGGCCGAGCAGGCGCTTGGTGATCGCCGCAACGTTTTCCTCGGCCTGTTTGAACTCGGCACCGTCGGTCGAGGGCTTCGAACCGGGCTTCTGCTGAGCGAGGTAATCGCCGATGGTGTAGGGGATGACGAAGTAGCCGTCGGCCAGGCCCTGCATCAGCGCGGAGGCGCCGAGGCGGTTGGCGCCGTGGTCGGAGAAGTTGGCTTCGCCGAGCACGAACAGGCCGGGGATGTTGGACATCAAGTTGTAGTCCACCCACAGGCCGCCCATCGTGTAGTGCACCGCCGGGTAGATCCGCATCGGCGTCTGATAGGCATTCTCGTTCGTGATCTCGTGATAGATGTCGAAGAGGTTGCCGTAACGCTCGCGCACCGTGTTTTCGCCGAGACGCTTGATGACGTCGGCAAAATCAAGGTAAACGCCGAGGCCGGTTTCGCCGACACCACGGCCCTCGTCGCACATCCGCTTGGCGGCGCGGGACGACACGTCGCGCGGGGCGAGATTGCCGAAGCTCGGATAGATGCGCTCGAGGTAGTAATCGCGATCCGCCTCGGGGATGTCGGCCGGATTCTTCTTCACGTCCTCCTGCTTCTTCGGGACCCAGATGCGGCCGTCGTTGCGCAGCGATTCGGACATCAGCGTGAGCTTCGACTGATAGTCGCCGGAAACCGGGATGCACGTCGGGTGAATCTGCGTGTAGCACGGATTCGCCATGCACGCGCCGCGCTTGTAGGCGCGCCAGATCGCGGTGGCGTTGGAGCCCCGCGCGTAGGTGGAGAGGTTGAACACGTTGCCGTAGCCGCCGGTGGCGAGAATCACCGCGTCGCCCGAGTGCCGCACGAGCTGACCGGTGCGCAGATCGCGCGTGATGACGCCCTTGGCGTGGCCGTTGACAACGACGAGGTCGACCATCTCGTGCTCCGTGACCATCTGCACGCCGCCGCTGCCGATCATTTTCGACAACGCGGAGTAGGCGCCGAGGAGGAGCTGCTGGCCGGTCTGGCCGCGGGCGTAAAACGTGCGCGACACCTGCGCGCCGCCGAACGAGCGATTCGCGAGGAGCCCACCGTATTCGCGCGCGAACGGCACGCCCTGCGCGACGCACTGGTCGATGATGTTGACCGAGACCTCGGCGAGCCGGTGGACGTTGGCCTCGCGAGCGCGGTAGTCGCCGCCCTTGATTGTGTCGTAGAAGAGGCGGTAAACGCTGTCGCCGTCGTTCTGGTAGTTTTTCGCGGCGTTGATGCCGCCCTGCGCGGCGATCGAGTGCGCGCGGCGCGGGCTGTCGTGAAACACGATGCACTTCACCCGGTAGCCCAGCTCGGCGAGCGTAGCGGCCGCGGACGCGCCCGCGAGGCCGGCGCCGACGACGATGACCTCGTATTTCCGCTTGTTGGCGGGATTGACGAGCTTGATGTCCACCTTGTGCTTGCGCCACTTGTCGGCGAGCGGGCCGGACGGAGTCTTGGAGTCGAGCTTGGCCATGGCGGAGATTCTTAGTGTTGGACGGCGGCGACACTCGCGGCGCGCGGTTGCAGTTTGCCGGCGAGCACCGCGCCGGGGATGGCGAGATTGCCGAGGAAATAGACGACGCAGAACAGGAGCGCGACCTTGCGCAGCCCGCCCGCCCATTTTTCCGAGCGCAGCCCGAGCGTCTGGAACAGGCTGTCGAAGCCGTGCAGCAGGTGGAAGCTCAGCAGCCCCACCGCGACGATGTAGAAAAGCGACACGATCTTTTTCTGGAAGCCGAGGATAACCATGCTGTGAACGTTCATCACGTCGGTGCCCGCCTTCACGACGACGAAGCCGGCGACCCGGTAGTCGGCCTTCATCGTGTAGTGATCGAGCGGCGCCGTTTCCTTGAACGTCTCGGTCTGCACCACGCCCCAGGTGAAATGCGCGAGGTGATAAAGCAGGAAGGCGAGCACCATGTAACCCGTCGCGCGCATCGCGCGGGAGGCGAGCGTCGCCCGGATGGTGTGCGCCACCCCGTAGGGCACGACACCGCGCGCCTGCCTGTTCTCGAGCGTGAGCACGCTCGCCGCCCAGATGTGCAGGACGACACTGCCGACGATCACGAGCCGCGCGATCCACAGGAGCGGCCCGAGTTGGTGGAGAAATTGCGCGTAGCCGTTGATGTGGTCAGGATGCTGAAACACCTGCAGGTTGCCCACGAGGTGGCCCGCCACAAAGCCGATGAGGATCACGCCGGTCACGGCCATGAGGATTTTCCGGCCGATGGACGAGCAAAAGAGGGAGCTTACGAAGTTCATCAAAAAATTTCGCAATTGGGGTCAGGACGCGATGCGGGTGGAAAATCACGGAGGCGCTCGCCGATGTAAAGCGTGCGCATAGGGTGAGGCGCGTCATTAGCGAGCCTAACCCCGGAGAGAAGCGGCGGCGCGTCCACCTGCGGCAGAGTCACTTCACCAGCGGTTTCAACAGCGCAAACTTCCCGCTCGCCGCCGGCGCGATGAACTTCCGCCGAAACGCCGCCACGCGCGCACCGCCGCCAATCAGTTTCGCCAGCGCCGCCTCGATTTCGCGGTGCGCCGCGACCTCGTCGGCCACGTAATGAAAATCCCAGCGAGTCTCGCCCGTCTGCACGAGCGCGTAGTGCCAGCAGCGGAAGCCCGCGGGCAGCGCCGCGTCGATATCGGTCGGCGACACGAGCGAGCCGTCCCCACGGAAATACAGGTTGCCCTCGCGGCCGAGCAACCGGAAGCCCGTCGGAAATCTTTGGACGATGTCGCCCGTGTGATAGCGCAGCAGCGGCATCGCCTCGCGGTCGCGCGTCGTGACGTAGATTTGGAAAACATCGGCCAGCCCGGGTGCCTGTGGGTAGGGCGCGTTATCCTTAACGCGCCGCTCATCGCTGTCGAACGACGGCGCGTTAGGGATAACGCGCCCTACCTGCCACGGCACGAGCTCGATGAACGCATTGGCATCGATCACGCGCGAGTTATCCTTGAACGCCTCGCCGACAAACAGGTAGCCCGCCTCGGTCGAGCCGTAGAGATCGACCTGCGCGGCGGGAAACGTCTCCGCGATGCGTGCGCCGTGCTGCGTGCTGGCCTTGCCGTAGGTGAGAATCACCGCGCGCACGCTCGGGACCTTCACGCCGCGCCGCTTCGCCGCCCGCGCGAGCAGCGAGAGATAAACTGGCTCGCCCTCGATCACCTCGGGCTGCGTCGCCTGCAACTCCACCACGATGCGGTCCCATTCCGCCTCGGGAAACGCGAACGGATCGCTCGACAGATTCAGGTAGACGACCCCGTCGAAGTAGCGGTGCGGAAACGGATGGTCCTCGTAGGGGCAGAGGTTGCTCGAGCAGCCGACCGGCGCGAGCACGCACTTGCGATATTTGCGGCCGGTGAACTGCCGCAGAATCGGCGACGCGCGGTAGGCGCGCTCGGTCTGCGCATTCCACCAGCCGTCTTCCATCACCACCGTCATCGGCGCCTGCGACGTGCCGCCGGTGTACTCGTATTCGACTTTCTTCGCGGCCAGGCCCCGCTCGATCACCGCGTAGTCCGCAAAAAACGCCTGGTGCCCGCGCTCGACGATTTCCTTCTTTGACAGCGCCGGAATCTCCCGGAAGCACGACCACCGCAACGGGGCCGCGTGCAATGGAAAGCGTTGCCCGTAGAGCGGGCTGCGCGCGTAGATCTTCCGCACCTCGCTCTCCAACGGCGCGGGCACGAGGCCATTCACGGCCGTGCCGATCACGGCGGGATCGTTGGCAAAAAGGGAGGCGGTCATGCGGGATGGTCGGACGCGCAGCTAAGCGGCGCACCCGGTGAAGTCAAACGCCACGCCCCATCCGCTCGCGCCAGCCGGGCTCAAACAGGAACAAGGCGTTGAGCACGAGCCCGTGGGTGATCGCGCCGCTGCGCGCGAGCGCCAGCACTTCGTCGGCCGGGAGCGTCGTCACTTCGATTTCCTCGTCGGTGTCCCATTCGAGATCCTCGGTGCGCACGGCATCCTCGACCAGGACAATGTGACAGCGATTCGACTGGATCGCGGGGTTCGGGTGCACGCTGCCCAGCAGCCACGCCCGTGCGCCGGTGAAGCCCGTCTCCTCCCGCAGCTCGCGCAATCCCGCCTCCACGGGATCCTCGCCCGCCTCCATCACACCGCCGGGAATCTCCAGCGAGAATGCATCGACCCCGAAGCGAAACTGCCGCACGAGCACGAGGTGGCCGTCGGGCGTGAGCGCGAGCACGTTGACCCAATCGGGCGCCCGCACGACCACGAAGTCGCGCTCGGTGCCGCGCACCGGGTGCCGGTAGCGCACGCGCTGTAAGTCAAAGACGACGGTCTTCGCTTGCGTGGTGTGGCCGAGTTTTTCCCAGCGCGCCGGGGCGTGGTGCGGATGGCTCATGGGGCGACGTGAAAACAAAAATGCCTCCCGGCCGCGGGGGCGAGGAGGCATTTGGAAATTTTCGAAACGGCTTACTTCGCCTTCGCCGGCAGCTTGATCTTCTGGCCGACCTTGAGGCTCGAGGAATTCACGTTGGGGTTGACGGCCTGGATGTCCGAGAGGCTGCAGCCATGCGCGCGCGCGATCTTCGCGAACGTGTCGCCCGCCTTGATCACGTATTCGCCGGGGCCGGCCACGACCGGGCCGCCCTTGCCTGCGACCGGGGCGGGTTTCTTGAGCGACTCCTGAATCTTGGAGACGTCCTCGCGCAGGGTCTGGAGCGCGGGGCCGACTTGGTTGAACGCGTCCTGCGTGGAGCGGGACAGCGCTGCGAGGTCGGCCTTGGCCTTGTCGGCGGTGGCCGCGCCGCCTTCGGCGGTGGCCTTGATGCCGTCGATCTGGGCCACTTTGACATCGTGGTCGGCCACGGTCTGTTTGACCTTGGAAAGTTGCACCAGCGCAATGCCACCGAGCAGCAGCCCGATAACGCCTACGACGACTCCGGCGACCGGAAGCATGCTGTTATTTTCGCGAGAAATAGTGTCCATGTGTGAGAGATTGGAGTGGGCAGGAGAAAGGTTATCGGAGGTCGAGGCAAGCAGAGATTATTCACAACGCCCGCCGGCGGGATCGAGGCGGATTTCGAGCCCGGTTTCTGATCGCCGCCTCGTCCGACCGCCCGGCGGCTCGTCAAAATGGTCGGGGCGACAGGACTTGTCCACCTGCGGCGGCTTCGAATGCGCCAGAGGCGCACGACCTGCGACCTCCTGGTCCCAAACTCGCCTCCGGCGAGCAAGCCAGGCGTTTACCCGCCGCAGGCGGGCTCTACCAGATGGTTTCTCTCACGTGGGTTTTAAGAATGGTCGGGGCGACAGGACTTGCCCGCCTACGGCGGGTTCGAATGCGCCAGAGGCGCACAAGCCTGCGACCTCCTGGTCCCAAACTCGCCTCCGGCGAGCAAGCCAGGCGTTTACCCGCCGCAGGCGGGCTCTACCAGATGGTTTCTCTCACGTGGGTTTTAAGAATGGTCGGGGCGACAGGA
>Ga0163199_1000859_pt1 | contig 19063 bp, 15 predicted proteins | sample PL_2010_150m_FD_113537 | JGI IMG/M metagenome (GOLD analysis project Ga0163199, IMG submission 113537) | Freshwater microbial communities from Powell Lake, British Columbia, Canada to study Microbial Dark Matter (Phase II) - PL_2010_150m | ecosystem: Environmental > Aquatic > Freshwater > Lake ...
GCGCTCTTATGCTCTCTCGGCGGGTAGAGGTTGTTGCCTAGCATGTTGTGTGCCGGATATCCTCTAAGTATTTTATTTGAGATGCCGGTATCCGGCCTGCCGCACGGCAGAACTTTGAGATTTTCTTCGACCCGTGTAACGGAACAACGCAATGGAGACAGCAAATGAACAAAATCCAACTGCTATATGTGGAAAATGTAATTACCCGAAAGAAAAGGCTGGTTCAGCAGGAGCTGTCATTTTTTATCCTGGTTGAAAACATCGGCTATAACAAAAACATAGACGTTATCTGGGCCGGTGAAGACGGCGAATGGCATAGCCTTCCCGCAAACTATCACTGCAAGCTCGGACATGATAAAGAATACTGGCATGCCCAGACAAACAGCCATCTCACAGCCGATCAATCGCTGCCCGGCAATATTGAATTCGGATTGCGCTGCCAGGCCTCAGGCGAGGAATATTGGGATAACAACAACGGTCTTAATTATTCCAGCCAGGCCGATTCCGGCATACAAATCGCTTACGGCATTCCGGTTTTAAATATTGGTTTTCAGCACGCACTCAATGATAAGCAGAAATTCGTTCCCATCACGGTAGCCGTCGATAAATCGCTTGCCGCTGAAAAAATCACCGTGCACTGGACTACCGACAACTGGCATACCACGCACAAAACCCGCTGTTATTTCAAAAGAAAATACTGGGATAAGGAGCTGCTCAGCAACGCCAGGAACCCCAATCAATACGGCGTTCAGATATGGAAAGGCTGGCTTAAAATCGGCAATGCTTTTCGTGTGCAGTACAGTATTGAGTGTGAAGGCAGGGATCAAACCGTATGGGACAACAACTACGGCAATAATTACTCGGCTGGTCATGAACCGCTAAAAGTCATGATACTTAATTTGCATTGTTATCAGGAAGACAACCAGGATTATAAACTGTCCCAGATAGCCAAAGCGATTAACGAACTCAATGCCGACATCGTCTGCTTTCAGGAGGTTGCCGAACATTGGAACGACGGCCAAGGCGACTGGAATTCAAATTCGGCAAAAATCATTAATGACCGCCTTGCTGCGCCCTATCATCTTTACACCGACTGGGCGCACCGAGGTTTTGACAAATATCGCGAAGGCGTCGCCATTTTAAGTCGCTACCCGCTGCTGAAACAGGAATCGGGTTATGTTTCGAATAGCGATGACCCCTTTAATATACATTCGAGAAAAGTCGTCATGACCCAGGTGCATGTGCCCTATATCGGCTTGATCAATGTATTTTCAGCGCATTTGAGCTGGTGGGAAGACGGTTTTCAGGAGCAGTTTAGACGGCTTCATGAATGGGCAAACGTCAGGCATAACAAGCATGTCAAGGCGACCATGCTGTGCGGCGATTTTAACGTCGCGGCAGGCTCAAACGGCTATTATCTGGTGGTCAATAACCATGGCTATGATGACCAATATATAGCGGCCAACACTGCGGGCCTGCCCGAGCAGAACTACAGGGTCAATGATCCTCACCGGCAACAGCATCTGACGGACGATTATCGTATCGATTATATATTTCTGAATAACATCAGTGAGCTTCGCGCCACTTCAGCGAGAACCCTGTTTACAGAACACGATTACGGAAGCGTATCAGACCATTGCGGCTATTTTATGGTCTTTGAACCAAAGTAGCGCCGGAGCTGAAGCCAATGACTAAAACATTATCAAAATTGTTTCACACGAGGAAAACACATGCAGTCGGCAGAACAATACGCGATGCCCATCCACGGCAATCTGGGCGGCTATTTTCAAAGAACTAACGATATTAAAGAAACTTTCAATATCCGCTGGGGGAAAATCGATTTTAACGTGTTCTACGGCGCGCAAGCCAATGTAAAAGTCATTCTGAAAGTCTATCGCGACCATGCCGTTTACGAAACCTATATTGTCGATACCGATGCTTATGACGTTCAATGGAATTTTCACAAGCGATGTACGCGGGATTTTTATGTGCTGCCGCTTTCGACGCATTTCGGCCAGATTCTCTGCATTAAATTCTCCTTCATTGTCCATGTCAATGAGCATTCCACTCCTTCCCAACATGAATACATTTTCATGGACTGGCATCAATTGCAGGATGACCTTCCCCAATACCGCGCGATTACCGGCGACTGGACGACAATCAATACCTATCGCGCCTACGAGCTGAATGCCAAAGAACTGCAAAGCGATGTAGACTGGTACAACCACCATTTTGAAGCGCTGCACCTGATCCCGAAATTTACCAAAGGACAGCAGTATCACCCCTTTCATCCGAAACGCTTTATCCATGAACACATCGATAAAGTGATACGCAGCAAACAGGCGTACCCTGACCGTCTTTGTACCATCAAGGTCAGCGTCGACTGCATCGACGATGCCGATTTTATTTCGCACCTGATTCATGCGCGCTATCACGGCGTCCTGGTGCAGTGCATTGTCGACTGGCGAAAAATGACGCTGACGAACAGCCATAACTACGCCCGGCTAAAGCGGGCCAATATTGAGCTGATAGGCGTTTTCTGCACCCCGAAGCATCATCTGATTGAAGTTGAACCCGATATGCATACCAAATTTATCATTTTTAATAATGATGATTGCATATTGGGTTCTTTTAATATCACCTTCGATCGCTGGTGGGCCAATTGGGAATCGGGCATGACCTTCCATTCCCAAGGCGTATGCCGTTTGCTTGATAACATCTTCCAGAGCCAACGCGGCGGCGTCATTCAAAAATACGGCATCGACCCGTTAAGCCATTTCAACCTGCTCTATACCTTCGGGCGGCATACGATGCTGAATGGAAAACTTTACCGCCCTCATCATGCCATTCTTGCTGAAATCCACCGGGCCAGGCATTCCATCAAACTGTCATTATTTTTGATCGGGGACCTCTTGGGCGGCTATCATGACAGCGTGATAGAGGCCTTGATACAGGCGAAAAACCGCGGCGTAGATGTACATATACTTTTCAATGGACATCTGGCCAGACTGGGAAAAGTCGGTGAAGAACGGCCGATGAAAGAAGAACTGGAACGCCCTCTTCTACCCGCGGTCCAGCGCTTGAAATCAGCAGGAATTCCGGTGGGTCTGGTTTATGGACAAGATGATCTGCCGGTGCCGTATTCCCCCATTCATTCCAAATACTGCATTATTGATGAATCCATTGTCATCGAAGGCAGTTTTAACTGGTACAACACTTCTGTCTTCTCACATGACTTATTGGTGATCGCCAACAACAGGGAAGTTGCACAACCTTATCTTTATGAATTTTATCAAATACAGCGTCTATTTAGAGTGTATTATTAAAAAGGTGGGAGCTAAATAGAAAACAGCCGCGGCGGATGCGGGCATAAATCAAAGCTTAAAAATGCAAGTTTACAACCGGATCAACTAACAGAAAACTCAACAGGCAGGTTTTTATGAATGATATATCGATTGAACAAGAAAAGACTGAGAAATTACAGGCATTAAAAAAACTGGCAGCCACGGTATACCTGTGTCAGGCACTAACTTTCATGCTGGCAGGTTTGCCATTGTTGGTAGGTGTGGCGATAAACTTCTTCAAGCGAAATGAAGTGCAAGGGACCTGGCTGGAATCTCATTTCAACTGGCAAATCAAAACCGCTTGGATAAGTTTGGCAGGATTTGCATTATCCGGGCTGACGTTTGCAATGGGTATCGGCTTTTTTGTTCTGATTGCAACAGTGGTGTTGCTGGTCTACAGGATTGCTATTGGTTGGTATGCGCTGAATGATGATAAGCCTGTCAATAATCGGATGAATTGATTTTATGTTCAGACTGGAAAGGTTAGGTTGACCCTTTTCATTGGTACCCACAGTACCACCTCTCAATCATGTCGAATAACTAACATAAAAAATAAGCAGGCCATCCTTGCCATGCATCTTATTTGATTTTTAAAGCAGGCTGCGGCGCAAATCATGGCCGCAACCTGTAACTACAAATTAATTGATGACGCTTACGTTTTCAGCTTGGGGACCTTTTTGCCCCTGCGTTACGCTGAACTGTACTTTTTGACCTTCAGTCAGTGACTTATAGCCGCCAGAGTTATTAATTTGTTGAAAATGCACGAAAACATCGGGGCCCGATTGCGGCTCGATAAAGCCGAAGCCTTTATCAGAATTAAACCATTTAACGGTGCCGGTAGTGATTGTAGACATAATGAGTCCTATAAATATTTGAGTATGTGAAGCCTTAAAAAGGCGGATCGAGCTGGTAAATTTGGAAGTTACAAAATGAAAAACAGGACGAGAAACTACAGAAGAGACATCGAAATGGTAAGCAGAGGGTAAATCTTATTTTCAAGCTGGAAGTAGTATGATCTCCACATACCCGTGATGTCAAGGTATATATTTCGTAACTATTCAGCTTATTACCAAGTAGCCTGAAGTGTAGGGCGCGCGGCACGCCTACAGTCTGTGGCTTTAGCAAGAGACTGAATAGTTACTACATTTCAACATAAAAAATACGGTTTCTTTTTCTATTCGTCTACTTCACTCGGTTGATCTGACCGTACTTCTGCATTTTTTATCTATCGGTCTGTAATTAAGCTAGGCTGGGTAAGATTTACACAGCAGCCTGGCTTAAGGCATCTGATCGAGACGCAAAAGAAGGTGACGGCTTATTAAAGTAACGAATAATTAAAACTAAAGAGGCTTAAAAACCAAAGAGGCTTTGCAGATTAAATCGATATAGTCGGATTTATTGACAACACCTATATAAGGGGTGCTAATAAACGGTGTCGCAATCGTAGTAATCACGAGCTGGCTTTTAAACTTTGCTTCGCTGATAAGCTCGCCTGATGAATCCGTACCTAAATTAATCGTCGGAATAATAAACGATGCTTTTTTGACCTCCACATCAGCCACAATCTTTATCAACAAGGTTTTAACATCACCCATTACCGTTGTTTGTGTCTCGATATTTGCTTCACCGGCAGTATAGTTTTTTTTGCCGAGGTTAAGATTAACTAACGTCGAATTGGCAAGGTTTGTAGTATCAAATGTCAAAGACACATCCTTTCCTTTGCAGGAATAAAAATTTGGAGTATCTGCATAAACTTGCGTTAAACTCAAACCCAGCAACAAACCAGCAATACCGATTAATACTTTTTTAACAGACATAACTTTCACCTCATGAGTTGAATGATACAAATATACATCGGCAATACTAGCACTCTAATCCAGTCGACTTCAATCTGAATACAATTTTTTATAACCGCTGGAATAGGCCGGGGTTTCTGCTTTCAGCTTCCATTGTTTGTGATTGCATTCCAGGCACTTTACCGCTGATACAATAGCCTTAAACTAAGCAAAGTTTAACGATGTGCTTCGAACCCTAGCTGATCTTACTGCGCAGGAGTTATGCCGGGGTGAGGCGTTGCGGTCTTTAGTTTATCGAATCCCTTCATCACTAAACGGAGCCTAAATACCATGAAACTGCAACCTATTGATATACATAATGCGATTACTGTATTAAGTTCCGCGTTGGATTTGGTGGGCGTTGACGAAGTCATGCACGGCAAGCGGGTTGCGGTCATGGCTCGGGCTATTGCCGTGCATCTGGGCTGGCCGGAACCTGAATGCCTGTCCATCCTCTACGCCGGTATGCTGCATGATTGCGGGGTTTCTAAAATACATGAACATCGGCTGCTGACAGAATCATTAGAGTGGGAAGGTGCCGAGGAGCATTGCATTCGCGGTGCCGATTTTTTGTCAGACTGCCGGCCATTGTCACATTTATCCGCCGAGATTCGTTACCATCACACCCGCTGGGAGCAACTGCTGGAGCTACCTATCGATCATCGCATACGTTTACATGCCAATCTTCTGTTTCTTGCGGACCGGGTTGATGTGCTGCAGGCGCCTTTGCTTAACAGCAGCACCATCCTGATAGAGTATCCTGCGATTATCGCGCGTATTAAAACGCTGTCAGGTCTATTGTTTGCGCCTGAACTGGTGGACGTCTTTTCAGAAATTGCCGATGTCGAGGCTTTTTGGCTGGCAATGGAACCCGACTATTTGGATGAAGACTTGCGTCGTATCGGCAGAGATATACCGGCAGCATTGCTCGATATTCCAGCACTCAAAGAATTGGCGCGGCTATTTTCGCGGGTAGTCGACGCAAAATCACCTTACACGGTTGAGCACTCGCAACGGGTAGCGCTTATCGCCAGGCAATTGGCTGCCGATTTCGGCATTGAAGGTTACCTGCTGGATCAAATTGAAATCGCAGGACTGTTGCACGACATAGGCAAATTGCGGGTATCTGAAGACATCATCGACAAGCCCGGCATGCTGACACCCGAAGAACGGGCCATCATGCACCGGCATAGCTATGATACCTTCCGTATTTTGCAGCGGGTATTTGAAGATTCGAAAATTCCTGTCTGGGCCGGATTTCACCATGAGACCCTGATCGGCGACGGCTATCCTTTTAAATCCGGCAACAAGGAACTGGATCTGGAATGCCGTATTATTGCCGTTGCCGACATATTCCAGGCATTGGCGCAAGAAAGGCCTTATCGCCACACCATGAGTCTTGAGTATATCCTCAACGACCTAAAGTCGCGCGTTGCGGCGCGTCGTCTCGATGCGGAAGTGGTCGCCAAATTGATTGCCGATGCCGAACATTATTACCGGCTTGCCATCGCTTGAAAAATCAGCTTTAAACACGCTGATTACTCATGCCGCAAAGCCTCGATAGGATCAAGCCGAGCCGCCTTGCGTGCCGGAAAATAACCGAAGACCACCCCTACGGAAGCGGAAAATAGGAACGCAATCATCACGATCGGCGCATTAAAAATAAACGGCACCTGCAAAACACCGGACAACGCCACCGAGCTTATCAACGCAAGCATTATGCCGATCAGACCGCCGCATGACGACAACACGACGGCTTCCACCAAAAACTGCAACAGCACTTCCCGCTCCAGTGCGCCGATGGCAAGGCGTATGCCGATTTCGCGGGTACGTTCGGTCACGGAAACCAGCATGATATTCATAATGCCGATGCCGCCTACCAAGAGGCTCACCGCGGCAACGGCGCCCAGCAGCCCGGTCATCATCCGCGTCGTGCTGGAAAACATCGCGGCTATTTCCTTCATGTCGATGACACTGAAATTATTTTCCTCATTCTCGGCTAGATGGCGGCGCACCCGCATCAGCGCTTCAAGTTTCTGCTTGACCAAATCCGTCGAAACGCCGTCCCTGGCCGAGACCTGGATCAGGCTGACATCCTGGTTGCCGGCGATGCGGCGCTGGAAAGTCCGTAGCGGGATAATGATAATATCGTCCTGATCCGAGCCCATCGTGGATTGCCCTTTCGCTTTCAACAAACCAATGACTTGGCAGGCCAGTTTTTGCAGCCGGATTGAACTGCCGACCGGACTCAGTTTGCCGAACAGTTTGGCGCGAACCGTTTCGCCGACGATACAGACGGCAGAGCCCACACGCGCTTCGCTGGCGCTAAAGATGCGGCCCTCCGCCAGCTCGCGGTTGCTGACCGTGAAATACATTTCGGTGCTGCCGGTTACCCCTGTTGACCAATTTTCATTCGCCACGATAGCCGTAGTCGCTGCCGAAGCGAGCGGCGCGACGGCTGAAAGTCCCTGGATTTCCCGAGCAATCGCTTCGGCGTCGGCCGCTTTAAACAACGGTGCGCCTGAAATCTGGCCCGGCCCCATGCGCTTGCCTGCGGTGATCATCAGCAGGTTGCTGCCGAGGCTCGCAATCTGCGCCGTCACCTGCCGGGTCGCGCCGCTGCCCAGCGTAACCAACGTGATCACCGCGGCAACGCCGATAATGATGCCGAGCATCGTCAAAAACGAGCGCATCATATTGCGCCTAAGTTCTCTCAAAGCCAGCAATAAGGCATTGGCAAGCATTAATTATTTACCTCTTGCGCGTGATCGCCTGCAATAAGCCCATCCTTGAAATGCACGATACGCCGGGCATACGCCGCCATCTCCGCTTCATGTGTCACCATGATAACCGTGATGCCCTGGTTGCGATTGAACGATGTCAATAATTCCATGATTTCGACGCTGCGCGCAGAGTCCAGATTACCGGTCGGCTCATCGGCGAGCAATACGACGGGCTCCGTCACAATCGCGCGGGCAATCGCGACACGTTGCTGTTGTCCTCCGGAAAGTTCGCCCGGCGTGTGGTTTTCCCAGTCCGACAAACCGACGGCCTGCAAAGCCCGACGTGCGGCCCGGCGCCTTAGCGCAATGGCTGTGCCGCGGTAAATCAGCGGCAATTCAACGTTTTCCAATGCCGACGTACGATTGAGCAAATTAAAACCCTGAAAGATAAAGCCCAGATAATGCCGACGCAATAGCGCACGCTGATTACGATCCAGTAAACCGACCTCGATGCCCTGGAACAGGTAACTGCCTGTCGTCGGCGTATCGAGGCAACCCAAAATATTCATGCAGGTACTCTTGCCGGAACCACTGGCGCCCATCACGGCGACAAATTCACCCTGATGGATGCGAAGATCGATGCCGCGCAAAGCCTGCATTGCAGCGAGACCGCTGCCGTAGGTTTTGGTTACGGCGCACAGTTCAATCAGCGGTACCGTATCGATTACTGAACTCACCGGCCTACGCCGCTTTCGGTGACTAAAGCCATGCCTTCCGTCACAGGGCCGAAGGCAATTTCCGTAGCTATGCCGTCTGTTGCGCCTTTGGTGATGGTTACGGCAACCAGTTCGCCATTGCGCACGGTCCAGACCTGCTGCTCCTTAGCGGCTGATGCCGTCGCTGCCGGCGTTTTTGATTTCTGGCGCGGCATACGCGGCAACAGCACACTCACTAAGCCGCCGCTTTTGGCTTCATCATCGGCCTGCGACGGCGGCGGCGTAAAGCGCAGCACCGTGTTGGGAACCAGCAACACATTGGTTTTTTTATTGACGGTGATCACGGCCGTTGCCGTCATGCCGGGACGTAGCGACAGTGTTGAATTATCGACTTTAAGCACGGTTTTATACGTCACCACGCCTTCCACCGTTTGGGCGCCAAACCGGACCTTCGTAATGCGCGCAGGAAACGCCCGGTCGGGATAGGCGTCGACGGTAAACCGGGCTTCCTGGCCTTCCCGGACCAGGCCCACATCGGCTTCATCGACATCGACCTGCAATTCCATCTGGGTCAGATCTTCGGCCAGGGTAAACAAAACCGGTGCCTGGAACTGGGAGGCGACGGTTTGCCCCGGCTCTACCGACCGCTCCAGCACCACGCCGTTGATGGGCGAATGCACCACCGCTTTCTTAAGATCGGTGCGATTGACGGCCAGCGCCGCCTGTGCCTGCGCCACCGCGGCTTTGGCGCTGACTTCATCAGCGATGGCGCGGGCCAGCGTTGCTTTTGCCGTATCCAGCTCATACTGCGAAGGCACTTTACCGCCGCTTAATTCGAGCGCTCGATTAAATCGCGCCATTTTTACGCGGGCTTCCCGCAAACTGGCCTGGATCTGCAATACCTTCCCCTGCGCCGACTCCAAAGACGCCTGGGATTGCAAGGCTTGCGCCTCAAGCCGCGTCGTATCGAGACGCGCCAGAACCTGTCCTACGGTTACCCGGTCGTTATAGTCGGCCTCTACGATTTTAATGGTGCCTGAGACTTCAATACCGACATCGACTTGCTTGACTGGCGCCAAGGTGCCGGTCGCACTGACCGTGACGACCAGATCGCCGCGCCTGACGGGTTCCGTAGTGTAGCTCACCGGCGCCGGACGGCTTTCGATGATAAACAGGACAATTGCAATTACGGTCGCCAGCATGGCGGCACCCCAAAGCCAACGCTTTTTTCCTCCTGGGTGCTGTCCGTCCGGGCCGGTCAGACCCAAGGTTTTAGCAATATCCTGTTTTGCTTGTCCGTTTTGATCGATCATGCCGCTTTTATGAATACAGTTGCCTGGAAAAATTTTGTCATCGGCATGTCCGTCGTAGGGCGCACCCTACGACGATAAGGTCCAGCCGCCGCCCAGCGCTTTATAGAGACGAATAAGATCAGAGGCAACTTCAGCATCGCTGGTCGCCAACTGGGTCTGTACGGTCAACAGCGATTTTTGCGAAGTTAACACCGGTTGAAAGTCGTTGGTGCCTGCGCGGTACTGCATCTCAGCCAGTTCCACAGCCCGCCGGCCTGCCTTGACCGCCTCTTGCAGCGTATTGCGGCGCGTTTGTTCCTGCGAGTATGCGACCAGCGCATTTTCAACATCCTTTAACGCCGTCAGCACAGCGCTTTCATACAGTCCCAATGCCTGCTCCTGCAAGGCGGTCTGGATCTCGATGTTTTTCCGGATGCGTCCGGCATCGAACAAGGTCAAGGCGGAACTCGCCGCCATCTGGGCTATTTTTGCCCCGGCGGTGTACAGCGTGCCGAAAGCCAGTGACTCCAGGCCGATGGAGCCGGATAAGCTCAGACTAGGATAGCGGGCGGCTTTGGCGACGCCTATTTGCGCGGTCTGTGCCGCCAGCCGGCGCTCCGCACGCCGCACGTCGGGACGTTGGCGCAACAGGTCGGCCGGAATTCCGACGGCAACCGATGGCGGCGTGACCGGAATCGCCTTAGATTCGGCAAGCATAGCCGTCAACGCCGCAGGCGGCTGCCCCAGCAGGATGGCAAGCCGTTGTTTTGCCTGCTCCATGCCGCTACGCAAGGTCGGAATACCGGAACGAGTCGTCTCCTTATTTAACTTGGCCTGTTCTACATCCAGTTGCGTCGTCAGTCCAGCCTGGTAACGCCACCGGGCAATCTGATAGGTTTCATCCTGCGCGAGCAAATTGCTTTCGGTAATCGCAAGGCGGGCCTGAAAGGAACGCACTTCGACATAATTTAATGCGACTTCGGCATAAAGGCTGACCAGTACATCGCGTAAATCCTCTACCGACGCCTGTAAACCGGCGTCGGCGGATTCTATCGCCCGCCGTTTTTTTCCGAACACATCCAGTTCCCAACCGGCATCGAAACTGTTGGCATACAATTCATTGGTACTACCGATACCGGCTTCTTCGCTGTTCTCTGTCCGGTTGACAGAAGCGTTGGCGGTAATCGTCGGAAACAGATTGGCCCGGGTCAAACCGCGCCTGGCGCGTGCCTCACGCACCCTGGCCTGCGCCTGCTGCAAATCCCAATTGCGCTGCTCTGCTTTCGCGATCAGTTCAGACAGCAACGGGTCTTTAAAAACGCGCCACCAACGGGCCAGCCTATCCGGTTTGGCGGCTGTCGCACCGGCTGAGTGCAAATCAGTGCTCCAAACCACAGGCATAACTGTTTCGGGTCGCCGGTAATCAGGCCCTGCTTTCATGCAGGCCGTCATCGAAAACAGGAATATAAAAGACTTCAGCAACACGCTTACAGATTTGACAGGAGGGGGCATTAACGCACTCTTCAATTGATTAGTACCACGACGAACACGAAGAAAAGCCAAGACAAACACTTCGTGTCCTCAGCACGCCGCCGCTAAGCTGTCCTGCATCCGGGCAACCGTCTATGTTCTTTCCGGTTCATTTATTTTTCAATATTGCCGACCCGCCCTGCCCCACCATAGCTCAGTGCCGCCGGCAATCAGCCATTTCTTCGCCGACGCATCAGATTTCACTATTGCATCCAGAAATGCGGCCGTAATAAAGCGTATCACAACCCACTGTTAAAAGTCCTGCTTTGCTGATTTGGAGCGGAACAGAGGTGAGATATTTAAACCATAATCTGTACGATAAATGAAACGGAAAAATAAAAATCATTTTCACAGGATGAAACCGTCGAACTTGTATCGATACCTCTGCTTAATAACCCGCATTTTCCTGGAATGTTTTTCTTCGCGTCTCAAGGTGTTTTGTGGTAAGTAAAGCGATTAAAACGATCTGATACTTTTGAGGGCTTTCCATGAGCGCAGTACCGAACAGCAATTCCCCCTATCCCCCGTTGATTCAAGCCTTATGCAATGCCGATGTCTATCCGCATCAGGCGGATGCCATCCGGATTATTGAAACCCATATTTCCTGGGTTTTGCTGACCGGCCAGTATGCCTACAAAATAAAAAAACCGGTTAATTTCGGCTTCCTGGATTTTTCGACACTGGAGAAACGGAAGTTTTATTGCGCGGAAGAATTAAGGCTTAACCGGCGTTTGGCGGCAGAGCTGTATGTTGAGGTCGTGCCGATAACGGGAAGCCCGGATAAACCGGAGCTGGGCGGGACCGGACAGGCTATTGAATATGCCGTCAAAATGCAGCAGTTTTCTGCCGGTCAGTTGCTGGGCGAGCGGGCCGCGGGCGGTCAGCTTGAGGTCGGCTGGTGCGATCAAATAGCCGATAGGGTCGGCGATTTTCACGGCCTTATAGAACGAGCGGGCGACGGTTCGCCTTATGGCGATAGCGGGACGATCAGGCATTGGTTTGTCGAGAATTTCGATCATATCGGCTCCCTGCTCGATAACGATCCGGAGTTGCAGCAAATCCGGGCCATACAGGCCTGGGGCGATGACGAATGGCGGCGTAAGGCCGCACTGATGCAGTCACGCAAACAACAGGGCTATGTGCGTGAATGCCACGGCGATCTGCACTTGGGCAATATGACGCTTATCGACGGAAAAGTCATTCTGTTTGATTGTATCGAATTTAATCCTGAATTGCGCTGGATAGATGTGATCAGCGATATGGCATTTTTGATGATTGACTTGCTGCATTTTTCTTATGACGGCTATGCGTACCGCGTGCTCAATCACTATCTGCAAATCACCGGCGACTATGCAGGGCTCTGCGTGTTGCGTTATTACCTTGTGTACCGTGCACTGGTGCGCGCCAAAGTGGCCTTGCTGCGTATCGCTCAGCAGCACGATGCGAAAACTTCTAAACTTGCGCATGACGAATATACTGTCTTTGCCCGGCTTGCCGAACGTTTTACCGGCAGCAGCGAACCGCTGTTAATGATTACGCACGGCTATTCAGGTTCCGGTAAATCGACCTTTGCCGCCCAATTGGCCGAAAAAACAGGTGTAATACAACTGCGTTCGGATGTAGAGCGCAAACGCCTGTTCGGTTATCGTGCAGGGGAGCAAACCGGCGGCGAGGTGTACACTGAGGCAGCCGGGCGGGAAACTTACAGGCGTCTTGAGGAATTGGCGAAAACCGTCATTCAGGCCGGTTTTTCCGTTATTGTCGATGCGACTTTTCTTAAATCCGGGCAGCGTCGGCAGTTTAAACAACTGGCCGAGGAATGCGGTGTAGCGTTTTTTATTCTAGATTTCAAGGCTTCGAAGCAAGTGATGTCGGAACGCATCAGCCGACGCGAGGCGCAGCAAAACGATGCTTCCGAAGCGACTATTAATGTTCTGCACCAGCAGATGCAATCGACAGAGCCGCTCTCGGTGGATGAGCAAAACCATAGTATATGCATTGATACCAGTAACGAAAATGCACTGGAGGAATTGCTGAATCAGATAGTTCGTAGCCCTGTATATTATTAGGAAACTGTCGAACGTCCGGCATAAGATATTGCTGTGTATGATTTGTTCATCAGCTTGAATATTTTCCTCGAAGAATTGAGCTTTTCGAATCATGCGCCCGTTTCTATCTCAGCGATGGCAGCCTTACCTCTATGTTCATTGCGGCTGCCGCAATCAAAAATATTTTACACCTTGTATCCAGAAACGACCCTCCTCATCCGGGGCCGAGGTCGCCGCTTCATCCCCCAGTTTATGGGCGTAATATGCCTTCACGGCAAAACTGTTGCCTGCCCAGTTCAGACCCGCCCCGCCTCCGCTCAGGGTTCTGCTGTTTTGCCCTGCTCCCCAGGGGTTTGTGTTCAGACTTACCGTGCCGTTATCAATAAAGCCGATCAACTGCACCCGTCCCGGCAGGCTTTCCGAAAACGTCGGCAGCAGCCATCTCGCTTCCACATTCAGCACATAGCCTTCGTCCCCATAGGCTTCGCCTTGCGGATAGGCGCGCACCGCGTTGGCGCCGCCCAGTTGCATTTTCTCCGAGACGTCCAGGTTTTTGGAGGCGATCTGTCCGTTGATCGCGGCGTAAAGCGAGACGGTTTCGGTCACGCTCTGCAAGCGCATGGCGTTGAAGCCCAGTTTGTCGTAATGCCCGTTGCTGCGTGCGGTCGCCATATTCACGGCGAGCGCCTCCGCCGTTTGCAGGTCGATATCGCCGGAGGTCCAGGTCAATGAATAATTGTTCAGCCCGCCGCCGCCGAAATCGTCCCGGTAGTCGCCGATGAGGCTCGCCATTCCCACCCATACCTGCTTGTCGTTGATCTTCGATGTCGAGTCCACTTTGTCCTGGAAGGTCTTGGCATCGAAACCGAGCTGGGCGTACAGGTTATGGCGGCGTGAGCGGATCAGCGGATAGCTGCCGTAGAGGCTTGCTATCTGCGCCGTGCCGTTGGCATCAAGGCTCGCAAATTCCCTGCCCAGCCGGTATTCCATACCGGTATAGGCGAGTCCCGCCTTTACTCTGTCGAACTGCGTCTGGTAAGACACGCGGCCGTAGTCCAGGCCGTCAAACGACGTCAGCGCCTGGAGGCTCGCGACATCGCCGTGACCGGTCGGGTTGTTGAGATTAACCGTCGCCCCATAGCGCTCCGCACCGGTGTATCGGTTGCCCTGGTTGTCGATATAGAGATTGCCCGTAATGCGTCGCCCCGCCGTTATATCGACAATCAGGTCGGATGCGCCCCGTGAGGCGCCTGGAACCAGCGTTGATTTCACGGCCACGCCGGGAAGATCGGAGAGCAGCAGCAGGCGGCTTTCCAACGGTACATGGACGATCGCATCGCCGCTGCTCAAACCCGCAAGCAGGCCGTTCGCCAATTCATCGGAAAGCTTGGTCTGGTTACGCAGACTGATCTTGCCGTATTTGCCTTCGAGCACGGCTATCGTCACGGCGCCGTTCTTGATGTCCTGCGCGGGCAGGTAGGCTTGTGCGACGAAGTAGCCGTTCTTGTGGTAATAGTCCGCAATTTTGGCGGCCATGCCGCGCAAATCCGTCAACGTCAGTTCGTTTCCCGGCGTCAATCCCGCGACCGCGACCAGTTCGGCTTCAGAATAGGCATGCGCGCCTGTTACATGCAGACTGTTGACGATGATTTTGACCTGGTCAGAAGCCGGTGCGGCGGGCGCTTTCCTGCCTTGTTCGATATCGATTTCAGGTTCGGCTTTTTGCGGGGTTGGAAGTGATGGAATTTGCTGGAGCTGGGTACCCGCGCTGGGCGGTTCGACGGCAACGGCACTTTGGCTCAGCGCCAGCAGCGCAAACTGCAACAGTTTGTTTTGCAAGATAATCCCTTTCCGACATGCCATGTTCTTCAATTTTTTATTCTTGTACATAGCGGTTCTAAACATTTTGTATGACGGTATGGATGCAGCATTTTCTGACTATTCCCTAATAATATCTTTTGGTTTGTTTGATGCATTGATTTATGTGCAATTGAAACTGGCAACACTTACCGTCAACTGGCCGGATAACGCTGAAATCGCCCGCGGAACACACTGATTGCGATCAATCTCCGCTACAAAACCCAGGTCTTTCAGTCTATCCAGCCGCAAAGACTGGAATCTACGAAAGGCCGGCAAAGCTATCTTCTTTGGGCGGATTTGTCAAAGGAATCGAGTTAAATGTTGGGTTATGTTACCTCGCTCAGCTCAATAAGCTAAGCCAATCTGCAATGTCATTACAATTTTGCCGTTCATCACGGCTTGAGAGATTACATCCCAATTTCAGCGATTAGTAGTAATATTAACGAAAGATCTGTCCCGTCACTTTTTCCTCCTGACCTATTATGCGAATATTCCCAAAACAGTTACTGCTACTGATAGTTTTCCTGTTATCAATCCATTGCCGGAACGTTTTCGCCGATAAACAAACGAAAGCGCTGAAGAAAGATGTTTCTGCGGCATTGCAATGTGTCGCGTTCAGCCCTTATGTCGGCATGCTGAGTCCCGATTACGGGGCACAGCCGTCTAAAGAGCTGATCGATACCTTACTGGACAAACTGATCAAAGATACGCCGTTCCGGTGCCTTATGACTTACGGGGTTATCAACGGGCTGGAAACGATTTTCCCCGCAGCAGAGGCAAGACATATCAAAGTGATTGCGATCATCTGGATAGATAAAGATGTAACCGTCAATTCCCAATCGATTTCCAGCGGTATCCGGCTTGCCAGGACTTATGAAAAAACGATTATCAAACTCAGTTGCGGTTCTGAGGTCAGGACTCGCAACGGCTATGCGTTTGACAGTGAAGTCACGCGCTGTATTCAGGCCTTGCGCGAAGCCAGAGTAAGCCAACCGATCACGACGATAGATACCTGGTGGGAATGGTGCAACCGTTCATTAACCTGCGGACAGACCAGCTTTTCGGCTCAGGTGGACTGGATAGGCATCAATATTTTTCCGTGGTGGGAAAACCGCTTTTCCGGCATTCATACCTGCATTACGGCAAAGCAAGCGGCTGATTTTCATATTGCCCGGCTTGAAGAAGTACAAAAGGCAAATCCCGACAAAGACATCATCATCACTGAATTCGGCTGGCCGAACGGCCCGGATAACGGTACTGAAATCAATATCAAAACCGGGCAACACTGCGGCATTGCCGGCCCCAAAAACCAAGCGGACGTCATTCAATCAACCTTTAAAAAGCTTGCACAGAAAAACCGCTCAGGTGTGGTATTTGAGGCATTTTCAGAAGACTGGAAACCCAGCAATGAAGGTAACTTTGGCCGTTTTTGGGGATTGTGCCAGGGTGAGCCGCCCTATACCTGCAACAAGGAATTGACTCTTCATCGATAGGTCACACCCTATATTATCGAAATACCGTTTTACCATTGCCTATCGTTTGATAGAATGTCGATCGTTTCATCGTCGCATATAAATAGTGGGCTGCATGGGTTGTATTTTTCATGGTATCTGCAACCTCGTATTCCCACTATAATGTTTTTCATGCCATTTAATTATTGACCGTGAGCCACACGCCGCCAATAACGCGGCGTAACCATAAAAAAGTAATGCTGTAACTGTTCTTTAGTGCTCGATTTATTTAAACATCCTCAACAACATGACTAATGTGAAATTAATTCTACTTATTTTGATGCCCATGTGCTTATCTTTGGTATCTGAAGTAAGTTATGGTCGCCATGCCGCCATCCTTATCGATGCTGATAACGGTAGAATATTGCACGAAGTGAATGCCACCCATACCTGGTATCCGGCTTCACTGACCAAGGTAATGACACTTTATATGGCATTTGCCGCTTTGAACCAGAGGCAAATTCAGTTACACGACAGCATGCCGGTTTCCCATCACGCTTCGCGCCAGCCTACCAGCAAGCTGGGTTTAAGAGCCGGAGAACAGTTGACGGTACAAGACGCTATTTTGGCGATTATCACCCGGTCTGCGAATGATGCATCGGTCGTGCTTGCCGAACATCTGGGCGGCAATGAAGAAAATTTCGCCGCTAAAATGACGGCAAAAGCTCATGCATTAGGTATGTACGATACGCATTTTATGAATGCGACGGGTCTTCCGCACCAATGGCAAGTCACCACACCGCGCGACCTGGCTTTACTGGCATGGAAAATACGGCGCGATTTCCCCGATTATTATCCGTATTTTGCTGCGCACAGTTTCCATTTCAAAGGCCAGGAATTGCGCGGCATTAATAAATTTACCGCCGACTATCCTGGCGCCGAAGGTATGAAAACCGGCTTCACCTGCGGTTCCGGCTATAATCTCATGTCTGCGGCACAACAAAACGGCAAGCGACTGATCGGCGTTGTCATGGGCGGAATGACCAGTGCAGAGCGTTATCAATTAATGATTAAGATGATGAATGACGGCTTTGCAGACAAACTCGACATTTATCAGGAGAAATACATTACCGCCATACCCGGTAAGTTTGCCGGTGTTGCACCTTATCAACTCGGTTGTGGAAAAGGCGCTCCTGCCAATCTGACAGCGAAATACACACCCAAAAGCCACAGTAAGTCACGTCATCTTGCCGGTAAAAGCAAAAAATCCGCCAAGACATCTTACGCTCTCAGCAAATACAAAAAATCCGCCAAACTTGTCAGCAAAAGCAAGCCAAATAAAACCCGCTATCGCCGCTCATAGCTGATGCCGGCGTTAAACCTTGCGCTAGAGACTGTGAAAGTATTCGTGAAACACATTATTCACCATGAAGATCACGAAGGACACGAAGACAATACACAATATTGAAACTTCGTGCTCTCGGCAACTGACCTGTCCATAGACTACCCTTGCGGAGGCATCCATGCAGTCGTTCGTGTCCTTCGCGGCTATTAGCTTTATATTGAATACTTTCACAGTCTCGCTATTTATGTTCCAGATAGCTGAATAATGCAAAACGTATCAGCAGTAAGGTCATCGTCACGGGATATAGCAGATAATGTTGTTGTAATGCCAAGCTCGCTAAAACTCCCAGCATGATCATCCACGGCTGAACAACATTACGTTTCGCGAGCATTTGCATCTGCCGTAGCGTTGCGGCATCCATTTTATGTTGCTGGCCGGCAAAAAACAGCTCGATAAATGCCGCCATAAAGACGAAATAAAGCGGGAAAAAGAAAAATATCGGCGAATCTTCATTAAACAGCGAGCGCCAATAAGCAAACCAGGCAATTAAGACGCTGCCGGCAAACACATCAAGCCAGATTTTAGCAGCCCCTTTTTTGAAAATCATTCGTACTATACAAGCGACAGCTATTGCAAGAGCTGCATAAATAAATACCGGAGCATCCAGTAGCTTCAACAATGGGCTGCCCGTTTGCACTAAAAAGCACAAAGCAAGACTCAGGGAGATAAAAATAAACATGACAGTCACCACAAAAGTTTAAGACGAATAGATGCGGAGGGAAACCGCTGATAGTGTTTATGCACAGATTACTGCACTTTGCTGCCGAGAGGTCGAAAAATAGCCTGATGCATTACAAATAATACTAACTTATTGATTATTAAAACAATATATTTTTGTATAAAAATACTACAATCTAAC
>Ga0163199_1000860_pt1 | contig 19043 bp, 11 predicted proteins | sample PL_2010_150m_FD_113537 | JGI IMG/M metagenome (GOLD analysis project Ga0163199, IMG submission 113537) | Freshwater microbial communities from Powell Lake, British Columbia, Canada to study Microbial Dark Matter (Phase II) - PL_2010_150m | ecosystem: Environmental > Aquatic > Freshwater > Lake ...
CGTCCGCCTTCAGCGCAACGGTGTGTGATGTGCCAGCGGCAACCGCGCCAAAGCCCGTACCGATGTGCACCGGAGCATAGCGATTTTGAGGCGTCGAGTCGCCGAGTTGCCCGGCATCGTTCCTGCCCCAGGCCCATAGACTGCCGTCGACCTTCAACCCGAGGGTGTGGAAGGCACCTGCGGCGACAGCGGTAAAGCCGTTGCCGATCGGAGTGGGGGCATAACGGTCGTTGCCCGTGCCGTCACCGAGTTGGCCGAAGTTGTTGGAGCCCCAAGCCCAAAGAGTGCCATCGGTCTTGATGGCGGCGCTGTGCGAGGTCCCGGCGGCCACGGCGTAGAAACCGCTGCCGATCTGGATAGGCGTCGTGTGTAGATTGGTAGTGCCATCGCCGATCTGACCCGTGCCATTATTGCCCCAGGTCCAGAGCGTGTTGTCGTCCTTGATCGCCAGCGTGTGGGCGTTGCCGGAAGCGACCGCGATGTATCCAGTGGCGAGATCCACTGGTATGTTGCGCGAGTCCGTCGAGCCATTGCCGAGTTGGCCGCTGGCGTTGCTACCCCAAAGGAGGAGGCTGCCGTCGTTCTTCAGGGCGGCGCCGTGGCTCGTGCCCGCCGCCAGCATGGGTGAATTTTTCGCCGACCCGCCGAGGGTGACGGTGGCGACGGTGCTTGGGGTCGAGCAGTTGCTGGTGGCATCGCAGGCGATCACGAAGTAGCTCAGGCGGCCGGCATTGTCGGGTTGTGCATCGGTGTAGTTGGTCACATTGCCGGTGAATTTCAACAGAGTGCCGTTTCGGTAGAGTCGGTAGTTGGCTACGCCAATGATGGCGGTGGCGGGGTTCCAGGTTAGCTTGATCTGGTTCGAGTCGACTGCCGTCGCAGTCAGCCCACCCGGCGCTGCCCCAGGTGAAATGCTCGCGGTGGTCGTGACATTGAAGGGTCCGCTGACCGTTCCGATCGTCAGGATGGCTTGGGTGGCGGTGGCGACATTTGCGGAGGCGTTGACGCGGACGGTGATGCTGTCGTCGAGTTTTACGCTTCCCGCTGCCGTCGTGTATGGTCCGCCATTGATCGAATAGCTGCCACCGACGATTGAAACCGCTGTCGGGCCGGCAACGCTGGCAACTTTCAGTGCGTTGGAGGTGACTGTGCTATTCGGCTCCGCATCGGCTTGGGCCGCAAATCCCCAGGTGCCAAATATCTGTCCGCCCCGCACGAGACGGACCCGGTACGACGCGCCGGTACCGTTGACGCCCGCGCCGCCACCGAAAGTCACGCTCCAGGCGACCGAACGGGCGGCCACAACCGAAGCCGACCAGAAATACGAATTGGACGTATTGGGAAATATCGCCGTGTTAATGGGTGGGTTGTATGCCTGATACTCGACAATGCTCAGCAATTCAGTCACGGTCGGCAAACGCCAGTCGTTGTATCCGGCGCTGGCGGAACTCAGTGCAACGGCCGTACGCCAGTCATAAGCCGCCGCGCTGCCGGAACACGTCGAACCGCTCCAGGTCTGTCCCTCGGCGCAGCGCTTCCACATCAATCCGGTCTTGCGGTGGGTTGCCGTGCCATCGCCGTTGTCGATGAAGTCCGCAGTCGGCGTATAGGGCGCTAAAGGATCAAAAGGCTGTCCGGCCCTCATCAGCAGGACCTGGTACGTGGCGCTCCTATTGAGGCCGTAGGCGCCGCCATCGCCGAAGTTCACGACCCAGGCGTCGCCCGAAACACCGGCAACGGCCGTAGCCGACCAGGAAAATGAACGTTGCATATTCGAAAACATCGTGGCGTTGATCGCCGGACTGTCTCCGCTTCTTTCAACGATGGAGTTCAGCTCGGCAATGCTCGGCAAGCGCCAGTCACTCTTCCCCGCGAAGCTTGCCGTGAGCACCCTGGCCTGATCCCAGGTATAGGTGCTGGCCGTACCGGTGCATGTCGTCCCGTTCCAGATCATCCCCATCGCACAACGCATCCAGGTCAGCCCGGTAATCCGGTGCGTCACCGTGCCGTTTCCGTTGTCCGTGAAGTCTTCCGTCGGCGTCGTGGGCGTCAGCGCAAGAGCGAGAGCAGCGGCCGTGGTGGCCGATGCCGCTGCGCTCCGCGCCGAGCAGTTGTTGGCCGCGTCACAGGCGGCGACTTGATAGCCGTAGGTCGTTGCCGCGCTCAGCCCGGCATCGCCATAGCTCGTCACACTGCCCAACCTGGCAAGCCAAGCTCCGTTGCGATACAACTGGTAAGCCGTAACCCCAACGTTGTCGCTGGCGGCGCTCCAGGCGAGATTGATTCTGTTGTCGCCGTACGCCACGGCAGTCAGATTGCCTGGCACGCTCGGCGCCTGGCTGTCCTCGCTCCGGGTCGTTACGCTGAAATCGCCGCTGACCCCGCCGATAGTCAAAGTCGCCCGCGCGGTGGTGGATGGACTGGATAAAGCCGTGACCCTTACGGTGACGCTGTCATCGGGGTTTACCGTGCCTGGCGCCGTGGTATAGGCACCGCCGTTGATCGCATAGCTGCCGCCGGCGATCGAGATCGGCGAGGCACTGTTGGTGCCTATGACCTTGAGCGCATTGGACGTGATGACGGCATTCGGCGCCACGCTGACTTGGGCCGCAAAGCCCCAAATGCCAAATATCTGTCCGGCCCGCACCAGGCGAGCCTGGCCGCCGCGGTCCGTAACGTAGTAGTAGGTGCCGCCAATGCCGAAATTCACGTACCAGGCGTAGTCCGAAGCGTTGGCATAGGCCGAAGCCGACCAGAATTGCGAACCGGACGTATAGGACGTCCCGGGAAATATCACGGTGTTAATGGCTGGGCTATACGCCTGATACTCGACGATGGTCAGCAACTCATTCGCCGTCGGCACACGCCAGTCGTTGTATCCGGCGCTGCCGGAACTCAGTGCGACGGCCGTGCCCCAGTCATAATCCGCCGCGCTACCGGAACACGTCGAACCGCTCCATGTCTGTCCCTCGGCGCAGCGCTTCCACATCAATCCGGTCTTGCGGTGGGTTGCCGTGCCGTCGCCGTTGTCGATGAAGTCCGCAGTCGGCGTATAGGGCGCTAAAGGGTCAAAGGGCGGTCCGGTCCGCACCAGGCGTACCTGGTACGAGGCGCTCTTATAGAGGCTTCTGACGGTGCCGTCGAGGAAAGAGGCGCCCCACGCGCTATCCGAACCGCCAGCTACGGCCGAAGCCGACAAGAAAAAAATCGAATCTTGTTGCCTATTCGGGAATATCGTCGCGTTGATCGCCGGATTGTAGGCGGCTCTTTCAACGATGGTGCTCAACTCGGCAATGCTCGGCAAGCGCCAGTCACTCTTCCCCGCGAAGCTTGCCGTGAGGACTCTGGCTTGATCCCAGGTGTAGGTGCTGGCCCTGCCCGTGCATGTCGTCCCGTCCCAGGTCATCCCCATCGCGCAACGCATCCAGGTGAGACCGGTTACCGTGTGCGTCACCGTACCGTCGCCGTTGTCCGTGAAGCCTTCCGTGGGCGTCGTCGGCGCGGCTATCGCCGTCGAGGCAAACACAAAGAACCAAGCGACTGACCGCGCAAACAGGTTCCTGCTCATGATTGCTTTTTCCATTACCGGCCGAAGCTGGCTATCACTGCACCGTGTAGTAATGCCCCGCCATGTTCAGACTGCGCACGTCCTCCCAGCTGGGACCCATGCCCACATATACGAGCGTTCCGACAAGCGTGGATGCATCGAAGTTATTCAGCACGGGCAAGGTGAGCGGGCCGCTGGCGGGTACGCTGACGCCGGAAATCGCCGCCTGCATGGGCTCGGTCATGTATCCCCAGCCCGTCGGTGTTTGCATGAACTGCAGGCCGCTGGGCGCGACGGCCCAGGAGTAGATATTGAGTGTTTGTCCGCGCTGCTCGGCGAGCGGGTTGATGGTCGCGGTGATGGTCCTTGCCGTGAGCGGGCCGCTGACCTGGGCGGCGTACATCTGCGTCGTCGCCTCGGTCTGCACTGTCGGGCACTGGACCACGCCCTGCACCTGGTCTCCGGTGGCGATCGCCCGCATGATCACCTGGCCCTTGGCGGAGAGGCTGGGCACGCTGAGGCCCATGCAGATGACGGCATTGCTCCTGGCAAGCGGATCGGCAGCGGACTTTTCATAGATCGCAAACTGATCGCCATTGTTGATGGTGCCCGTCGCCCCGGTTTCGGCGGGAATGGCGGGACCCGTTTGCTTGTAGCCGTTGCGGCTGAAACTCACCGTCACCATGCCGACGCCGGCATCCCGGTGGTCCCGCTTCACGAAACGCACCAACGGAGAGTTTCTCGGCAGCAGAGCGGTGAAATAAAGGATGCCGTCAAATCCGTTGATGCGCAAATCCGTGAGTTTGGTCCGCAGGTCGGAACTCGTCTTGTTGACGATTTGCAGGATGGTGTAGGGAGACAGGGAGTTGTCGAAACTGAAACCGGCGAGTGACAGGAATCCCGTGGCGGTCTCGTTGACCACGCGTATCGGATTGCGCAAGGATGCCGTTGTGCCGATGCCCAGCTGGCCGGAATCGTTGTAGCCCCAGGTGTTCACCGTCCCATCGGCACGCATGGCGATGGTGTGCTGCTCGCCTGCGGATATGGCCGTGAATCCTGCGCCGATCTGTTTCGGCGTGGTGATGTCGTTGGACGTACCGTCGCCCATCTGGCCAGAGGCATTGCTGCCCCAGGCCCAGAGCGTATTGTCGTTTTTTAGCGCGAGGGAGTGGCTGGCGCCGGCGGCGATGCTGGCCCCGGAGAAACCCGAGGCGACCTGCGCCGGCGCCAGGACATTGCCGGAATTGCCGAGAATACCCAGTTGGGATACGCGATTGTCGCCCCAGGCCCAGATCGTGCCGTCAGTCTTCAGCGCCAGGGTGTGGCCGCTGCCCGCCGCCACGGCGGCGAAGCCTGTGCCGAGCTTGACGGGAGTGTTGCGGTTGATCGCAGTGCCGTCGCCGATTTGACCGGTGCCGTTGTAACCCCAGACCCAGAGGCTGCCGTCGCTCTTGAGGGCAGCGGTATGGTAGTCCCCCGCCACGACGGCGCTGTAGCCAGCACCCAACGATTTCGGCACGGGATTGTCCGTGGTGCTGCCGTCGCCGAGCTGACCGTAATAATTGAAGCCCCAGGTCCAGACGGAACCGTCGCTCTTGAGCGCAACGCTATGGGCGCTGCCGGCGGCTACCGAAATAAAATCCGTGCCCAGCTTCTGCGGCGTCGAGACGCTGGTATTGTCGCCAGTGCCGAGTTGTCCCGAGTTGTTGCGTCCCCAGACCCACAGGCTGCCGTCGGTCTTCAACGCCAGGGTATGGGCCTGACCCACCGCGATATTGGTGTAATCGCTGCCGACCAGGTTCGGCACCGTCTTGGCGAGATTGCTATCGTCACCCAGTTCGCCTGATCCGTTGCTGCCCCAGGCGAGAATGCTGCCGTCGGTGTTGACGGCGAGAGTATGGGTCGATCCCGCGGCGACCTGAACATAACCACTGCCGATCAGTTTCGGTTCCGTCGCTTGAGTCGTCGAGCCGTCGCCAAGCTGGCCGTAGTTATTCTCGCCCCAGGCCACCAGACTTCCATCGCTGCGCACGGCGACGCTGTGGTGCCAGCCGGCCGAGATCGCGGTGAACCCGCTGCCCGTGACCTGAACTGGCGCGACCTGGTTGTTCAGGTTGCCGATGCCCAACTGGCCGTAAAGGTTCTGTCCCCAGGACCAAAGGGTCTTGTCCGTCTTCACGGCAAGCGTATGGAAATACCCGGCCGCGATAGTCGTGTACCCGGTGCCGATTTGCCTGGGACCGGGACGGTTGATCGAACTGCCGTCGCCGATCTGCCCATAATTGTTGGCGCCCCAGGCCCAGACGCTGCCATCGGTTTTCAAGGCGACGCTATGGAAGTACCCGGCCCTGACCGCTGTGAAATCGGTGCCGACCTGTTTCGGGGTTGAACTGCTGGCAAGTCTTCCATCGCCAAGCTGGCCATACTCGTTGTTGCCCCAGGCCCAGAGGGTACCGTCGCCCTTCAGCGCCAGGGCATGCGCATACCCGGCCGCCACGGCGGTGTAGTTGCTGCCGATCTGTTTGGCTGCGAGGCTCGGCAGCGTGCTGCCATCACCGAGCTGTCCGTAGAAATTGTTGCCCCAGCTCCACAGAGTACCGTCGCTCTTCAGCGCGACCGTAAAAGCGGTTCCTGCCGCGACGCCAATGAAATCGCCGCCGATTTGTTTGGGCGTTGATACGGACTTGGTATCGCCGTCTCCGACCTCGCCCCAGTCGTCGCTGCCCCAGGCCCACAGGGTGTTGTCGCTCTTGACGACGAAGGAATTGTTGGCGCCGGCGGAGACATTGTTGATGTTCCCCGAGATGATTACAGCTTGCGGTGCCGTTCGCTGCAGAGCACGGCCCAGTCCCAGTCGCCCCGAGGCGTCCGATCCCCAGCCATAGAGCTTGCCGCTGCTGTTGATGGCGAAGCTCGCATCGCTGCCGGCCGCGACCACTTTGCTGACATCGGCAAGCGCAGACAAGGACCAGAGACCCGAGAGCGCCAGGCCGAAAAGGACCGAACGCACACCAGGCATCGGCGTCCCCCGTCTTGCCATTGACTTTATCTCCCTACCCTGATTCTACAATGGTTATTGTTACTGCTGGGGTGCCCCGATCGTCATCGACGAGGATTGATCGGCGCAGCAATCGGTCAACAATCGCTGGCTGCCGATCACCGCCGCATCAAGTCAGTTGACGCTGGTTTGCGGGCGACCGGCTCCGCGGTTTTCGACGCGGCCAATGACGAACACCGTTTCTCCCGCGGATTGGAGGAGCTCGACGGCATGCCGCTGATGCTCGGCGGCAACGATCACGGTCATGCCGATACCGCAGTTGAAGACGCGATGCATCTCGCCTGCGGCAACCTGGCCCTCGCGTTGCAGCCACTGGAACAGCGGCGGCAGCCGCCACTGGCTTTGTTCGAGCGTGGCAGTCAGATGTTCGGGCAGGATGCGCGGCAGGTTTTCGGTAAGGCCGCCGCCGGTGATGTGCGCCATGCCTTTCACCGGCAAGGCCTGAATCAGCGCCAGCAATGGCTTGACGTAGATGCGCGTCGGCGCCATCAGCGCCTCTCCAAGCGGGCGACCGTCAAAGTCGGCGGCAAGATCGGGGCGGCTGCGGGCGAGGATTTTTCTGATCAGCGAATATCCGTTGGAGTGGGCGCCGCTGGAAGCCAGGCCGAGTATCACGTCGCCGGGCACGATGCCGCGCCCGTCGATAATCTGCGATTTTTCCACCACACCGACGGCGAAGCCCGCCAGATCGTATTCGCCATCCGGATACATGCCGGGCATCTCGGCAGTCTCGCCGCCGATCAGCGCGCACCCGGCCAGTTCGCAGCCATACGCAATGCCCTGGATGACCGTCGCGGCGGTGGCCACATCGAGCCGGCCGCAGGCGAAGTAATCGAGAAAGAACAAGGGTTCGGCGCCCTGCACCAGAATGTCGTTAACGCTCATCGCCACCAGGTCCTGGCCAACGGTATCGTGGCGATTCAACTGGAAAGCCAGCTTCAGCTTGGTGCCGACGCCGTCGGTGCCGGAAACCAGCACCGGCTCGCGATACTTCCTGGAGATTTCGAACAAGGCGCCGAAGCCGCCGATACCCGCCAGCACTTCCGGCCGCATGGTGCGCTTGGCGTAGGGCTTGATTCGCTCGATCAAGGCATCTCCGGCGTCAATGTCGACTCCGGCATCGCGATAGGTCAGCTCGGAAGAAGAGGTGGACGATGAAGTCAAGTTGAGTTCCTGCGGGCTGGCGGCTAAAGTGTCGTCTTTTCGCGCGCGTTTCGACCGGACCGAAACAGCAAACCACGCACGAAACCGTAATACCACGAATACAGTCGGGAATTCTACCGGAAATGACTATCGAAAGCGGCGACCGCCTGCAAACCCTGATCTGGAGCCTGCTCGGGCTGGCCATCCTGTGGCTGTTGTTCCTGTTGAGCCCGATCCTCTCGCCCTTCCTGCTCGCCGGCATCCTCGGCTACATCTGCGCGCCGCTGGTGGATTGGCTCGAACGCCACCGGATACCGCGAATTGCCGGGGTGCTGATGGTGATGCTGATGCTTGCAGCGATCTTCGCGCTGCTGTTGCTGATCCTGCTGCCGCTGGTCAATCGGGAGGTGCAACAACTGCTGCTCCGCCTACCCGACGTTATCACCCTGCTCAACGAAAGACTGATGCCCTGGCTCCAGGAGCACCTCGACATCCAGCTTACGCTCGATCCGGCCTCCTTCTCCAGACTTCTGAGCGAAAACCGCGACAGCGCCCAGTTGATCGCGAAGAAACTCTTCGAGTCGCTCAAGATAGGCGGTATCGCCCTCTTCGGGATTGTCGCCAACCTGCTGCTGGCGCCGGTAGTGATGTTCTATCTTCTCAACGACTGGCATCCGATCCTCACCCGCCTGAGCAACACGATCCCGCGTCCCTGGCATGCCAAGACTCTGGAAATCGTGCGCGAAATAAACGCTGTTCTGGATGAATTTCTGCGCGGCCAACTTTCCGTCATGCTGCTCATGGCCGTCTATTACTGTGCCGGGCTGTGGCTGGCGGGTATCCACTTCGCACTGCCGGTTGGGATTTTCACCGGTCTGCTGGTATTCATTCCCTATCTGGGGTTTGCCACCGGGTTTTCCCTGGCGCTGGTGGTGGCGCTCCTGCAATTTTCCGGCATGGGGCCGATCTTCGGCGTCCTAATCGTCTACGGCTTGGGTCAGGCCCTCGAGAGTTTTGCCTTGACGCCGTGGCTGGTCGGAAAGCGCATCGGGCTGCACCCTCTGGCGGTCATCTTTGCCTTGCTCGCCTTCGGGCAGCTGTTCGGTTTTTTTGGCGTGCTGCTGGCGCTGCCAGCTTCGGCTGCGTTGCTGGTGGGTTTGCGCGAAGTGCGCGAACTCTATCTCGCCAGCCGGATCTATCGCGGCAAGGATGAAGCGTGACACCGCAACAACTGCTCCTCAACATCCGGCCCGAAACAGCGGAATCACTCGACAATTTCGTCATCGGCGACAACACCGAGTTGCTCGCACGGCTTCGCGCGCAAACGGATCCTGGTTCGATGGACCAAATCTATCTGTGGGGTCCGCCCGGATCCGGCCGCAGCCATCTGCTCCGTGGCGTTGCCAGGCTTGCTCAGGCGCGCGCGCGACCCGTCAGCTTCAGCGAAGGCGCCGGCCTGGCCAGCGAACCCGAGTTGCCTCCCGGCACTTTGTTGATCGTCGATGATATCGACGACATGGGCGAAATCGCCCAGATCAGCCTGTTTCGCACCTTCAACGCCGCAAGAGTCAATGGCCTGGCGCTGCTGCTTTCCGGCAGCACTCCGCCGTTGCGCCTGAAATCGGCGCTGCGCGAGGACTTGCGCACGCGCATCGGCAGTGCCCTGATCTATGAGCTACAGCCACTCAGCGACGTTGAAAAGGCAATAGCGCTGCGCCGCCACGGCGACGGTCGCGGCATGCGTATCGACGATGCGTTGATCGACTACCTGCTGCACCACGGCCGGCGTGACCTGCCCTCGCTAATGGCGGTGCTCGATGCGCTCGACCGGACTTCGCTGGAACAGCAGCGTCCGCTGACGCTGCCGCTGCTGCGCGAAGTTTTGCAGACATCCCTGGAATTGAATCCATGATCGACAAATTCGACCTGGTGTTGTTTGATCTGGACAACACCCTGCTCACCGGCGACAGCGACTTCGAGTGGGCGCAATTCCTCATCGACAAGGGCGTACTCGACCGCGAATTGCAGGAATCCAGGAACCTCGAGTTTTTTCAGCAATACCAGGCAGGCACGCTGGATATACATGCGTTCCTGGATTTTCAGTTGCTGCCGCTGTCCCGCCACTCACGCAGTGAACTCGACGCCTGGCATGCCGAATTCATGGTCGCAAGAATCCGCCCCATCATCGGCGCGGCCGCTTCGGCCCTGGTTCGCCGGCATGCGAATGCGGGTGCGCTGAGCGCCATCGTCACCGCCACCAACAGTTTCGTGACCGGCCCGATCGCGCGCGAATTCGGCATCCCGCACCTGATCGCCACCGTCCCGGAGCAGGACGCCGGCAGCGGCCGCTACAGCGGCAAGCCGCGCGGCCTGCCGGCCTTCCGCGAAGGCAAGATCGCGCGCGTCGAAAGCTGGCTGGAGTCCATGGGCCTGTGGTGGGGCAGCTTCGCGCACAGCTATTTCTACAGTGATTCGCTCAACGACTTGCCGTTGATGAACATGGTATCCGACCCGGTGGCGGTCGATCCGGACGAAACGCTGCGTGCCCATGCCCTTGAGATGGGCTGGCCGGTCATCAGCTTGCACTGAATCCGAACAACCGTCGCAGCTGATCGTGCAACACTGCTGGTAGTGGGGTATCTTTGCCAGATCAATAAGGCAGAGTTATCGGGGAGGACGGCGTGCCAATCATACGCAATACCAGGGCAGAGCCCATGAGCGGGAGCGAGCACCTGCGCCGCCTGCGCTGGCTGGTTTTCCATGCCTGGAATATCCCCCCGCTGTTCGGGCTCGGCTTCATATTGCTGATCGGTGTGCTGCAGCCCTCGCAAATGCTCGGCATTCTCAGCACGCCGCTGGAACCCGCCTATATTCTTGGCTGGCTGGCCTTCGCCCTGTGGTTCCTGCCGCGGCAGATTCGGCCGCTGGCGGACTGGCTCGACAGCAAGCCGGGCAGTAGCCCGGAATCCGCGCAGCGGGCGGTGCGCCGCTTCCCGCTGGTCTTCTGGGGAACATTCCTGATCTATCTGGCGATCGCCCCGGCATCGGTGATCATCGCCGCTGAAATCTACACGGACTTCGTGGCGACGCCCTATGACTGGTTCCGCATCGAACTGGTGGCGCTGATCGTCTCCATCATCGTCGGCCTGCCGATCTTCTTCCTGATCTTCAATCTGTTCGGACAGGCGCTGGGCGCCCTGAAACTCTCGCGACCGATCGTCGGCATCCGCACCAGGGTGTTTTTGATCGGCGCGCTGATGCCGCTGCTCATCGATACCATGCTGGTCCAGTATTACTGGACGCGCACCGGTCATTTCACTTTCGAAACCTTCGGTGTCTGGCTGCTGCTGGAGCTGCTGGCCATTGGCGGCAGCCTGATCTTCGCCCGCAGCTTCGGACAGTCGCTCGAACCGTTGCAGGAGCTGATTGGGGCAGCCCACCCGCTGCCTGAGGGGCGCATCGCGGCGCTGCGGTCCTGCTCCACCGATGAAATTGGGGTGATTACCGCCGACTATCGCCAGTTGCTGGAAGAACAGCGGCTGCAATGGCAGATACTGGAACTCAACAACCGCCTGCTGCGCAGCGCCGGCGGCAATTTCGGCACCGCCGCGGTGTTCCAGCAAGTGGTGGAACTCTGCCGTCAGGCGGTCGATGCCGAGCAGGCTTTCATATTGTTGTTCGACCCGGTGGCGAACGAACTGGTCGGTGTCATCCACTCCGGCGTCGAGTTTTGCGCGGAGGGCCACTACCGCATTCGCCTCGACGAAGCTTCGATCGCCGCGTGGGCCTTCAACCAGCGCCAGACGGTATCGGTGGCGGATACCCGCAATGACCTTCGGGTGAGCCAGCGCATGTGCCAGCAATTCAACGTGCGCGCGGCCCTGGTCGCGCCACTGCGGCTCGACGAAGAGGTGATCGGCGTAATCATGGCGGTGACACACGCCGGACCGCGAAACTATGGAACCCGCGATATCGCCCTCATCGAAGGCCTGGCGCGCGAGGCCGCCTACGCGCTGCATTCGCAGCAACTGCGCGAGGAGAGCAGCCGCGCCGAGGCAAAGCGTCGCGAGTACCAGGAGGAATCGCGGCGCTGGGAGGAAAGATTCTCCAAGGTCTTCCTTGCCAGCCCGATACCCATCTTCATCAGCCGCCTGGCCAACGGAATGTATCTCGACGTCAACCAGGCTTCCGAGAGGATGTTCGGCTGGAGCCGCGAGGATACGATCGGCTACAGCTCGGTCGACCTTGGCGTTTGGGCGGATCCGCAGGCGCGCCAGCGCTGGATCACCGCGCTCAAGGCAGAACGCCGGAGCGAAAACCACGAAGCGGTCTTCCGGGCGCGATCCGGCGAACTGCGCATGGTACTGCTTTCCGCCGAGATCATCGAACTGGAGGGCGAGGAATGCATCCTCGGGCTGGTATTCGACAACACCGCGCGCAAGCGGGACGAGGAACAACTTCGCATCGCTGCGGCGGCCTTCGAGTCCCAGCAGGCCATGATGGTCACCGATGCCGACGCGATGATCCTGCGGGTCAATCGGGCGTTTACCGAGATTACCGGCTACAGCGCGGCGGAAGCGGTGGGCCAGACTCCCCAACTGCTTCAGTCCGGCCGTCACGACGCAAACTTCTATCGTGCCATGTGGGCGACCGTCAACCGCACCGGCGGATGGCAGGGCGAAGTCTGGGACCGACGCAAGAACGGCGAGGAATATCCGAAATGGCTCACCATCTCGGCGGTGAAGGACGAGGCCGGCACGGTGACCCACTACGTCGGCACGCATTCCGACATTACGGAGCGCAAGCAGGCGGAACAACGGATCAACGAGCTGGCCTTTTTCGACCAGCTGACCGGCCTGCCCAATCGCACACTGCTGCTGGATCGCCTGAAGCAGACCATGGCCGCCAGTTCGCGTAGCGGCAGCTATGCCGCGCTGCTGTTCATCGATCTGGACAATTTCAAGACGCTCAATGACACACTCGGCCACGACATGGGCGACCTGCTGCTCAAGCAGGTCGCCCAGCGCCTCACGGCGTGCGTGCGCGACGGCGACACGGTGGCCCGCCTGGGCGGCGACGAATTCGTGGTGCTACTGGCGGGATTTGGTGTGGGCGAGGCAGACGCGGCCACGGGTGTCGAGACTGTCACCGAGAAGATTCTTGCCGCGCTCGGCCAGTCTTACCTGCTCGGCCAGGTGCCGCATCGCAGCACGGCGAGCATTGGCGTGGCCCTGTTCAAGGGCGACCTTGCGACCAGCGACGAGCTGATGAAGCAGGCCGATCTTGCCATGTACAAGTCCAAGGCCGCCGGGCGCAACATGATTCGCTTCTTCGATCCAGCCCTGGAGGTCGCGGTGAAGGAGCGTGCGGCGCTGGAGGCGGATCTGCGACGAGCCATCGATGAGAAACAACTATTGCTCCACTATCAGGCCCAGATAGTCGGCGAAGGCCGCGTGACGGGTGCCGAAGCACTGGTGCGCTGGCAGCGTCCCGAACACGGCATGGTGTCGCCCGACAAATTCATTCCCCTGGCCGAGGACACCGGGTTGATCCTGCCATTGGGCCACTGGGTGCTGGAAACCGCCTGCGCCCAACTGGCCGAATGGGCTACCCGACCGAAGATGGCCGGAATGACGATGGCGGTGAATGTCAGTGCCCATCAGTTCCGCCAACCCGACTTCGTCGATCAGGTGCTGGCGGTACTCGAGAATACCGGTGCCAACCCGCAGCGGCTGAAACTGGAACTGACCGAGAGCCTGCTGGTCTCCGATGTCGAGGAAATTATCGACAAGATGTTTGCGCTGAAGGCCAAGGGCGTCGGTTTCTCGCTGGATGACTTCGGCACCGGTTATTCCTCGCTGTCCTACCTGAAGCGCCTGCCGCTGGACCAGTTGAAGATCGACCAGTCGTTTGTGCGCGACATCCTGGTCGATCCCAACGACGCCGCGATCGCCAAAACCATTATTGCGCTGGCCGCGAGCCTGGGGCTGGGGGTGCTCGCCGAGGGCGTCGAAACCGAAGCCCAGCGGGATTTTCTGGCCAGCTCGGGCTGCCATGCCTATCAGGGCTATTTCTTCAGCCGTCCTCTGTCACTGGAACGTTTTGAAGAGTACTTGCTGCCGAGTGTCGTGCAGTCGGATACTGCGCCCCCGGCGCCCAGCCCCCACTGATCAGCATTTTCGCGAGCAAGCGGTTCTCGACCTGCGTCAAGGTCCGCGCCTATGATTCCGGCATGCTGTTGATTCCTGTATCATTGCGGCCACTCCGAACTATCTTCCCGTTCACACTCCCTCCGCATGATCCGAAAGCTGCTGCGTCGCGCGATCAACGTCCTGCGTCGCTCGCCCCCTGCCGCAACGACCGAACCGGCATTGATTCCCCTGGTGCGCCACGGCATACACCGCGAAGCCATTGCTTCTGGTGCGCGGCGTACCTGCGAGACCCTGCAGAAGAACGGATTCATGGCGTTTGTGGTGGGCGGTGCGGTGCGCGATCTGATCGCCGGCATCATCCCCAAGGACTATGACATCGCCACCAACGCCACACCCGACCAGGTGCGCGGACTGTTCCGCCGCTCGCGCATCATCGGCCGGCGTTTCCAGATCGTGCATGTGATGCAGGGCGGCGAGACCCTGGAAGTCTCGACTTTCCGCGCCGCCCACGATGCCGACACGCAGAAGGACGAACACGGCCGGGTGTTGCGCGACAACGTCTGGGGGAGCCTGGCGGAAGACGCGGCACGGCGCGACTTCACGATCAATGCGCTTTATTACGATCCGGGCAACGAAACGGTGCTGGACTATCACCATGGGGTTGCCGACATTCGCCAGAAGACCCTGCGCATCATCGGCGACCCGCGCGCCCGCTATCGCGAGGATCCGGTGCGCATGCTGCGTGCCGTGCGCCTCTCGGCGAAACTGGGACTCACCATCGATCCGGCGGCGCGAACGCCGATCCGCGAAATGGCGAGCCTGATGGAAAACGTGCCGGCCCCGAGAGCGTTCGACGAAATGCTCAAGCTGCTGTTTTCCGGTCACTCCGTGGAATGTCTCCGGCGCCTGCGGGATGAAGGCCTGCATCATGGTCTGCTGCCGCTGCTCGACGTGATCCTGGAGCAACCGATGGGCGAGCGCTTCGTCATGCTGGCACTGACCAGCACCGACCAACGGGTGCTCCAGGGCAAGCCCACTTCGCCCGGATTTCTGTTCGCCACCTTGCTGTGGCATGAAGTCCTGTCCGACTGGGAAGAACGCAAGCGGCAGGGGCAGACCCCGATCCCGGCGCTGCTGGAGGCGATGGATGCGGTACTCGACCAGCAATCGGAGAAGCTCGCCATCACCCGCCGCATAGGCGGCGACATCAAGGATATCTGGGCGCTCCAGCCGCGCTTCGAGAAGCGCTCGGGCAAGATGGCGCTGCGGCTTCTGGAGCAGCCGCGCTTCCGGGCCGGCTACGATTTCCTGCTGCTGCGCGCCGAGAGCGGTGAAGTGGCAATGGAACTGGCCGATTGGTGGACCCGCTTCCAGGAAGTCGACATGGACGAACGCATGGCGATGTTGCAACCTGACACCGCCAAGAAGCGCGGTCGCGGCGGACGCCGGCGCGGGGCCAAAGCCCAGGCGGATGCGCAGGACGTTGCAAAGACGGGCGAATTATTCGGTGCGGAGCCGAAAAAGTGAACTCGCCGACGGCCATCACCGCTTATGTCGCACTCGGCGCCAACCTGGGCGACCCGCAGGCGACCTTGAACGCCGCGCTCGCGGCGCTCTGCGAGATGCCAGCGACAACTCTCGGGCCGATTTCATCCCTCTACCGGACCGCACCGGTCGGACTACGCAATCAACCGGATTTCGTCAATGCCGTCGCCCGCTTGCAAACGATGCTGTCCCCCCTCCAGACGCTTGCGGCCTTGTTCGACATCGAGGCGCTATTCGGCCGCAGCCGCAGCGTCCCCAACGCGCCGCGCACGCTCGACCTCGATCTGTTGCTGCACGGCGAAACGACGCTCAACGGGGAGCACCTGGCCCTGCCCCATCCCCGCATGCATTTGCGCGCCTTCGTCCTGGTGCCTCTGCTGGAGATCGCTCCGGAATGCGCGATTCCCGGGCTTGGACCGGCGCGGCAATTCCTCGATGGCTGCCGCGATCAATCCGTCGTCCGCATTCCTGCGGTCGCCCCTTGAATCAGCCACCGCCTCTCCGGCCGATGCCTATGCGGCAACCCCAGATCAAGGTGGGATTGTGTATCCTTGGCGCCTTCTATTTGATCTTCCGCTGAAACGGAGCTGCCCATGACCTACCTCGCCAGCGCCAAGCCGATCTCCCTTCCTGAACTCGCCCGGATGAAACGCGAGGGCGAGAAGATCGCCATGCTCACCGCCTATGACGCCAGCTTCGCCGCGCTGGTGGACCGTTGCGGGGTCGACGTCGCGCTGGTCGGAGATTCGCTCGGCAACGTGATCCAGGGCAAGACATCGACCCTGCCGGTCACCATGGAGCAGATGATCTATCACACCGAGTGCGTCGGCCACATGGTGCAACGCTCCATGTGCGTCGCCGACATGCCCTTCGGCAGTTACCAGGAGTCGAAGGAGCAGGCCATGCGCAATGCGGTGCGCCTGCTTGCCGTGGGCGCCGAAATGGTCAAGCTGGAAGGCGGTCTGCTGATGGCCGAGACGGTGCATTTCCTGGTCGAACGCGGCGTGCCGGTATGCGCCCATATCGGCCTGACGCCGCAATCGGTGCATGCCCTCGGCGGCTACCGCGTCCAGGGCCGTGGCGTAGAAGCCGCCATGCGCATGAAGGCGGATGCGCAGGCGCTGGAACAGGCCGGTGCAACGCTGATGGTGCTGGAGATGGTGCCCGCCGCGCTCGCCGCCGAGATCACCACGCAACTGGAATCCTGCGCCACCATCGGCATCGGGGCGGGCCCCGACTGCGATGGCCAGGTGCTCGTGCTGCACGACATGCTTGGCGTCTATCCCGGCAAGAAGGGGCGCTTCGTCAAGGACTTCATGGCCGAGGCGCAGAGCATCGACGGCGCCGTGCTGGCCTATATCAAGGCCGTCAAGGACGGCAGCTTCCCCGCCCCTGAGCATACTTACTGAAGCGAACCAACGATGAACCCAAAAAAGCTGTTGAACCGCAAAAGACGCAGAGGACGCGAAGGGATTCAATTTCCTTGTTTTACTTTGCGTCCTCTGCGCTCCTGGCGGTGAGGTTCTAGGATGAAGATACACGAAACGATCGCCGGCCTGCGCGCCGCGCTGAAGGACGCCGGGCGGGTGGTCCTGGTGCCCACCATGGGCAACCTGCACGACGGCCACATCGCGCTGATGCGGGAAGCGCACAAATACGGCGATACCGTGCTGGTCAGCATTTTCGTCAACCGCCTGCAATTCCGCCCCGGCGAGGATTTCGATAAGTATCCACGCACTTTCGCCGCCGACTGTGAGCGACTGGTCGCCGCCGGCGTCGACCACCTGTTCTTTCCCGCCGAAAGCGAAATGTATCCGACGCCGCAGCAATATTACGTGGAGCCCCCGGCCGAGCTGATCAACATCCTCGAAGGCGAGTTCCGCCCCGGCCATTTCCGCGGCGTCGCCACGGTGGTGCAAAAGCTTTTCAATATCGCCCAGCCACAGGTCGCCGTGTTCGGCAAAAAGGATTACCAGCAAATGCTCGTATTGAGCAACATGGCATGCGATCTGGCTTTACCGATCGATATCGTCGCCGCCGATACGGTGCGCGCTGCCGACGGTCTGGCGCTCTCCTCGCGCAACGGTTTTCTTTCCGCCCAGGAACGCGCCGAGGCGCCCCGCCTGCATCGTCTCCTGGAAGGCGTCAGCAAAGCCATCCGGGCGGGCGAGCGCGACTTTGCGCAACTGGAACTTGCGGCGATGACCGAACTCCGCGCCAATGGATGGAAGCCCGACTACATTGCCGTGCGCCAACGGACCAGCCTCCAGCCGCCGATCGCCGAAAGCACTTCACTGGTGGTTCTGGGTGCGGCTCGGCTTGGATCGACGCGCCTGATCGACAATCTGGAAATCTAGGATCGAGACGTTGATGAAGTCCATTGTGTATTTGGCGGCGATCGGCATGACCTGCCTGAACATCGCCGCCTGTCAGCCCAGGGATGCGGCGAAAGCACCCACGGCTCCCGTCGGCGAAAGCTGGGTCGAACTCGCCGAAACCGATGTCGCAACGGTCGGCGCCGGCGAGATCGGCCTGGTGTTGCGCGCCAACGGCACGCTGCGCGCCATTCGGCAGAGCAGCGTACGTGCCAAGGTGGCGGGGGAAATCGTCGAGGTCGGCGTACGCGAAGGCGAACGGGTGAATGCCGGTCAGCTGCTGGCGAAAATCGACCCCAGCGATTACGTCTCGCGGCTTGAAGATCGCCAGGCCAGCATGGAAGCGTCGCGCGCTCAAGCCGCTTTCGCCGAATCAACCCGACGCAAGAACGAGGAACTGCTCCAGAAGAAGTTCATCTCGCCACAAGCCTACGACGCCGCCAAGTCCGGCGCGGAGGTGAGCCTTGCGCAGCGACAGTCGCTGGAAGCCCAGGTAGTTCTGGCCAAGAAGGCGCTCGAGGATACCCTGGTGCGCGCGCCGATCAGCGGTTGGGTCGCTGAACGCGCGGTGCAACGTGGCGACAAGACGCCAGTCGACGGCAGGTTGTTTACCCTGGTCGATCTTTCCCGGCTGGAACTGGAGGCCCTGGTGCCGGCCAACGAGATCGCCCGGGTTGCCGTCGGACAAGCCTTCAGCCTGGGTGTCGAGGGTTTTTCCGGCCAACGCTTCGAAGGCCGGGTCGCCCGGATCGGACCCATGGCGGTTTCGGGCAGCCGCTCGGTGCCGATCTATATCGAAGTCAGCAACCCGGATTCGGCCCTGAAGGCGGGACTGTTTGCCGAGGGCACGTTATCCATCGGCCGCCATGCAGCCCCCTCACTGGCGCCCATCTCGGCGCTGCACAGCGAGTCCGGAGTCAATTTCGTTTACCTGATCGACGCTGAACAGATCCGCCGCCAGCCCGTCGAAACGGGCATCTTCAGCCCGGCGGAAGGAATCGTTGAAATCGTCAAGGGACTCACTGCCGGAAACCGGATCGTCGCGGCGAATCTCGGTGTTCTCAAGGAAGGCGCGCGCGTCCGGCCTGCCGTCAATAAGTAACAGCCATGTGGTTCACCCGCATCAGCATCAGCAACCCGGTGTTCGCCACCATGCTGATGCTCGCCTTCGTGGTGCTCGGCCTGTTTTCCTGGCAGCGCCTGCGCGTCGACCAGTTTCCCGA
>Ga0163199_1000861_pt1 | contig 19025 bp, 15 predicted proteins | sample PL_2010_150m_FD_113537 | JGI IMG/M metagenome (GOLD analysis project Ga0163199, IMG submission 113537) | Freshwater microbial communities from Powell Lake, British Columbia, Canada to study Microbial Dark Matter (Phase II) - PL_2010_150m | ecosystem: Environmental > Aquatic > Freshwater > Lake ...
CAAGACAACCGAGACCCGCAGCACCGACCTGAAGATCGACCGGTCACTGCCGGAAGTGCAGTTCAAGCCTGCCCCGCCAGTGCCCGCCGCCATGCCTGCACCCCTGCCTGCCGCGCCGGCGGCAGGCAGGGGTGCAGGCATGGCGGCGGGCACTGGCGGGGCAGGCTTGACCTGCACTTCCGGCAGTGACCGGTCGATCTTCAGGTCGGTGCTGCGGGTCTCGGTTGTCTTGAGAGGCGCCTGCTGGATGGCGGGCGCAGGCGACGCGACCGGTTCGGCAGGCGCTTCCGGCGCAGCCGGAGGTGTTTCAGGCAGGGACGGCAGCGGCAGCATCTGCTCGGGCGGGGGCAATTGCAGCACCACGGTGGTCGGTGCAAGCTGTGCGGACGGGGCTACTGGCGGCGGGGGCAGCAGACTGGGCGGCAGGGGGACGAACTCCCCCAGCAACGGCAGCCAGATGGCGGAGGTCTGAATCGCTGCGGCGCTGAGGATGGCCAGGCCGGCCAGGATCCACACCCGCCGACTGACCCGCGGTGTCGCCACTTCTTCAGGCAGGGGACGCACCTCGTTGGGAAGGACCGTCTGGCCGGTACCCGCATGGCGGGCATCCAGATCGCGCAGCATCTTGTTGATCAAACTCATTGAAGTAACCTAGGCAAAAAAACGCCAGCGACTCACTTTGATACCCTCGGTATCGCGTGCCGCCTCTACTACGTGTACCCGCCCGACAGCGACCTTGCCCTCACCGTAGGCGGCGAGCATGGACTTGTGCGCGAGGATATTCACCAACCGCGGGATTCCCCTGGAGTACTGATACAGACGGCTTTGCGCCGGCCCGCTAAAAATAGGATTGCCGCGATAGCCGGCGACGCGCAGACGATGCGTCAGGTAGTGCCCGAGTTCGTCGCGCCGCAGACCGTGCATGCGGTGGTGAAAGGCAATCCGTTGCAGCAACTGGCGGACCGAAGGATCGGCGAGTTTGACATCCAGTTCCGGCTGGCCGAACAGCACCAGCTGCAGCAATTTGCGCTTCTCGGTCTCGAGGTTGGACAACAGGCGCAGCGCTTCCAGGCTCTCCAGCGGCGCGGTCTGCGCCTCATCGACGCAGAACACCACCGTCTTGCCTGAATCGGCCAAGTCCAGAAGGCGCCGATTGACCTGCTTGACGAGTTGAAACTGCTGCTCGCCGGCGTCGAGTTTCAAGCCCAGTTCGTCGCCAACCGCCAGCACCAGCGGAAGTGGCGCCAGTGCCGGGTTGGGCAGGTAGGCGCTGAAATATTCCGGGCCCAGCGTCGCCAGGAAACGTCGACACAGCATGGTCTTGCCTGTGCCGACTTCACCCGTGATCTTGATGAATCCCTCGCCACTCTGCAACGCGATCAGCAGCGTATTGAGCGCCTCCTGATGGGAGGCCGCCGAATAGGCGTATTCGGTATCCGGAGTAATCCCGAAGGGAAGTGCGACGAGACCGAAATGGGCAAGGTACATTCGAACTGAGGGTTAGCGAAGTTGAGAGTCCACCTGCTTGCGGGGATTGAGCGTCTCGAAGCGACCTTGCGTTTGCAGCAGGTCATCCTGGAAGACTCTGTCGCTGCTTATGATTGTCGGTTTCATCAGGATAACCATTTCGCTCTTATTGTAGCTGTTGTTCCTCTGGCCGAACAGACTGTCGACCACCGGCATGTTGCCGGTTCCCGGCAGTCCGTTTCGTGTCAGGTTTTGCGATTGGCGCATCAAACCGCCGATGGCGACGATATTGCCGTCCTGCACCCGGACGATGCTGTCGGTCTCGTTGATGCTGCTGGCAGCGAGCGGCAGGTTCAGCGTGCCGCCGACGCCCAGATCGACGATCTTGACCTTTTCGGCGACGTTACTCACGGCCGGGTGCACGTGAAGGATGATATTGCCCTCGTTGTCGATTTGCGGCGTCACGTCGAGCGAGATGCCGGAGAAGAAGGGTTGCATGGTCAGCGACGGCGCCACCGCGGCAACATTCTGCGTGGCCGCCGTGCCGCCGCTGATGTTGGTGATGAACATCTCGTCGGTGCCGACCTTGAGCAAGGCTTTCTGGTTGTTCAACGTGGCGATGCGCGGGCTGGAAAGTACGGCGACGTCCCCCTGAGTTTCCAGGAAGTTGATCACGGCGGCAAAGTTGGCCGTCTGGAAGGCCAGGCCGATAAAGCCGTTGCCCATCGGCGTCACCGACTTGATGGCGCCCGGCACCACTTCCACCGAGGCACTGCCGGCGCTGAAGTTGGCGTCGGTCTTGAGCGTCGCCCCCGACGCCATCGATGCAGCCGCGGTACTGACCTTGTTGATGGTTCTGAAGGCGGCCCAGTTGATGCCGGATTGAGCGGTGCTGCTGAGGGTCACTTCGATGATCTTGGCTTCGATCATCACCTGACGCTCGACGACCAGTTGCGTCGCCTTCAGATAACTTTCGACACTGCGCATTTCGGCCGGGAAAGCCCGGACCACCACCACGCCCGACATCGAGTTGATGATCACCTGGCGGCCATCGGCGCTGCCCACGATGGCGGAGAGCGCGGTGGTCAGATCGCGCCAGAAGTCGGAGTCGGAACTCGTACTGACGCGGCTGCCGCCGCCGCTGCCGGAAACTCCTCCTTGCGTGCCGGACTGGTTGGCGCCCTGCGGGGCAGCCTGTGCCTGCGCAGGTGCGGCGCCGCCGGTGGTGGTGCCGGTCGTCGTGCCCGTCGTGGTACCTGTGCTGGTCCCCTGATTCGGGTTTATCGATCCCGATGACACGCTCAAGCTGCTGCTTCCCTGGCGGCGTCCGGAAAGATAGTTGATTTGAAACACGCGCGACTGCAGGGTGTTGGCCTGGATGAAAATCCGCGATCCCTCGACCCGATATTCATAGCCGTAAAGTTCGCGGATGGTGTCCAGCGCTTCCCTGATGGTGACATCCTTGAGATTGATGGTGATGATTCCGGCCAATTCCGGCGGCAGCAACATGCTGAAGCGGGTGCCACTCACCAGGGCCATGAAGACCTGGGCCGCCGGCGCCTTGACCACGGAAAGATCGAAGCGTTGGTCGGCATCGCTCACGGCTTTGGGCATCTCGATCTGTAGCGGCGGCATCAATGCCTGATCGATCCCGTCAGTGCCGGACCTGCGGTCAGAACTTGCTCTTGCCAGTTCGGCATTGATCGTGTCGAGGGTAGTCCCGGGCTTTTGCGCCGGCGAACTACAGGCTGCCAGCAGCAGGATCACCACGATCAGGGTCAGCAAGGTCGCAAGATTCAGGTAACGCTCATTTGTCATAATTCTTGCCCTGGTCATTCTTGCGCCCGGGACCATCCGTGCTCTTGGCCACGCCCGGCAACAACTGCAATACTTCCCTGCCGGCCGGCCCCTGCAGCACCGCTTCGGATTCGCTGATCTTGACCAGGGTGGCCTCGCCGACCTTGTCGCCTAGCCCCACCATCATCCCGTTGATCAAGGCCATCGGTTTGCGTCCTCTGCCGACAATAATGGTTTGCAAGCCACCCGACGGAGTGACGTTGGGCGCACCGGCAGGCACCGGTTCGCTGACCGATGCCGGCGGCCGCGTCGGGTCGGCGAGCGTCGCGTCGCTCTGTCCGCGGGCGAGTCCGGCCGCCCCCGGCAGGGTGGCAACGAGCATCGTGCAGATCATCGCCCTTAGACGACCAGCCATTGCTTGTCCAGGCTCAAGGTATACAGCGTTAACGTCATTTCGTTGCGCGGGTAAAGTTCCGTGGATAACTTGTTGCGGTTCCAGATGATCCGCTGGGGCATGCGCTCAATCTCGGCCAGGTACATCAGCAGGTCATTATAGCTTCCCGCGATCTTGATCTCGATGCCATGTTTATAGATGTTCGGCGTCGCAAAGGCAGGCGACTGGGGCGCGGCATCGGCCTTGCCATCGGCCTTACCATCGGCCTTGCCATCGGCCTTACCATCGGCCTTGGCCTCGGTCTTGCCGTCGGTCTTGCCGTCAGTCTTGGCGTCAGGCTTCTTTTCTTCGATACGCTCGATCAAGGGCGTGGGCGGCAGGGTGTTCAAGGACAGCAACTCCAGCGTGCGATTTTTCGATAACAGGGACTCAAGAAAGACCTGCATTTTTTCCGGCGGAACCAAGCTGTTTTCCACCAGACGTACTTTCGTATCGAGGGCTTCCAACTCCTTGCGGCTTTGTTGCAGTGCGTTGCGGTTCGGCGCATCCGGATCCTTGAGTTGCGCCTGGATTCCGAGCAGTTGCGCTTCTGCGATTTGCAGTTCGGTGGTCGCTTTGGCCAGGCTCTTGGTTTGGGTGGCATAGCGGGCCAACTGCGGCTCCACGAGGAAAGTGTAGCCGAGCATTCCCAGTCCGAGCAAGACCGCCCCGGTGACAATTGCCCGCTCGCGGCGAGCCAGTGCATCGAAGCGTGCGGCATACAACTGCCATTGCTGTTTCATGGCTTTTTCTCCGTGGGCATTAACTCCTGCAGCTTCTTCAAGGCTTCGGCCTGTGTCTTCGCTTGCTCGGCATTTCCCTTCGCCAACTCCTCCATCGCGGCCCGACCGAGGTTTTCGGTCTTCGGTGTCAGCACCGGATCGACGAAACCCTGCTTTTGCGTTCCACTGGTCCTGGGGAGAGCTGCGGCCGTCGTGGCCGCTTTGGTCGCCTGCAGTGCGGCCGTCAACGCCGCCGCCGCGACCTCATCCGGCGACGATGGCTTGAGCACGAAGTCAACGAAACCCGGCGCGGCCTCTTTCGCGGTCCCCGTTGCCGCAGCCCCGGGCTTGGCAGAGGCTTCCAGAATGGCCTCCAGGGTTTTCTTCTCCTTGGCTTCCGTGGGCCTCTGGATCGACAGTGAGGCAAAACTGCGCCCTTGAAACACCGGTTCGGTTTTCAGGCGGCGGATGTACTCCGGCAACGCCGCCGGGTTCACCATGCGCCCGCGAATTTCCATGTCACTGCCGGATGCACCGATGGTGAATCCGGTCAGCCAAAGGCCTTTCGGCGTCTGGCGGGCGAAGCCGCGCAGAAACTCGGCAAAGCCGGTAGTGCTGCCGATGAGGCCGCCTTCGAGTGCCCGGACGATTTCTGTGCGGTTCTTGAGCAAGGCGACCGTGTTGCTCAATTCGGTGGCCAGTTCCGTATTCGGTTTGCTCTCGGCGACCAGTTTTCCCATCGTCACAAGCCTGTCCTGGGTGGCCTTCAAGGCCGCGCTCTTCTGGTTCACCGCTTGCTCCTGCTTGTCGGCCCGCATGGTGGCCCAACCGGCAGCGCTGCCGATGATCACCAGCAAGATCACGGTGGCGACTGCCAGAGGCGTTGCCGTCAGCCAGTCGAAGACCTTGCGGAACGCCGGATTGACGAGGTTGATCTGTTGACTCATGGCTGCCCTATTCCCGCAACGCCGCCCCCAGAACCTTCAGGCACAGGGTCTGGCGGGTGGGTTGGGCAAGCTCGGGAATCGACGGGAAGTCGAGAACCTGGGCGAGATCCATGGCGACCACCGGCATGGACAGGTTTTCGCGCAGGTATTCGATGAACCCGGGCACCTCGGGCAGCGACGAGACCAGCAGGTGGGGCAGGCGGATGTGCCCGTTGAGACGGTCGAAATTGTCCAGCGAACGCTGGACTTCCAGCGAAATTCGCTCGAAGAGCTGTTCGCGCCGCGTCTCCTCGGCCTGCTGCAACTGGATCAGCGGAACTTCGGTATGCCGCGCCGCATACAACTCGCCCTTGTAGGTGAAGGTGAGCATGGCGCCCGATTCGTCGCAGCAGAGCATCGCCAGGCCGCGGTCCTGCTCCTCGAAAAGGGCGGAGATATTGCGTTGCGCGAGTTCGGGAATGTCGATGGCCAGGAGCGGCACTTTCGCATCGTCGAACAGCGCCATGCGCTCGGCGATGAGGGAATTGTTGGCCGCCACGGCAAAGATCTGCTTCGCCCGCCCCACCGCGGCCGGGTCGCTGGGGATCTCCAGCACATCGATGGTTGCCGATTCGGCCGGGAAGCTGAGCATGTCCTTGATGCGCCAGCGCAAGGCTTCCTTCATCTCGTTGGCCGCCATATCCGGGGGTTCCACCTGCAACAACTGGTATTCGCCGACCCGCAGCAAGTTCGAGCAACAGTATCTGGCCAGCTTCAAGACCTTGCGCAAGCTGACCAGCGCTTCAACGTCGTTCCCTGCACGCTGGTAAGTGCTCAGCAGCAGAACCTCGGGTTTCTTCCCTTCCCGCCGCCGGATATGCGCGAAATCGATCCTGTCCGGGGCGAACGCCACGGACAACCATCCTTCATTCAGCTTGGGGCGCAGTAGGGGCATCATCATGTTGGCCAGTGGCTGCGATGATAAACCGCTGAAACCGCTCCCTTTCGCGCAATACCTGCCGATTTACCCCTTAATTCGAGGTCTGATCGCGTGGTTGGGCGAGCAATGCCATTTCCCCCGGTTTCGCTTTACCATAACCCCAGAAAACAAGGGCCTGCGCAAGCGAGAAGTTGTTGCTTTGTGCTAAATGTCTCGCCTGACTGGATTGAAATCGGGCTATCCTGAGCGCCTGACTGAACGCCATCCGGACCTGTTGTTTCGACTGCCGAGGCAACTTGTAGGAATCATTCCCGATGCAGTAACATCAAACATCGTGAGCGCAAGGAACAAAGGATGCCGCGCGACGCAAAACGAGAGGCTGTTGACGGTCCCCGACTACTCCATGAAGAACGCAGAATCAATGATCCAGATGACCCTCCTGAGTCGCCGTCAGCGCGGCTTCAGCATGATCGAACTGGTCACCGTGATGATCATCATCAGTGTCCTGGCGGTCGTCGCATTGCCGAATTTCAGTTTGTTGGGCGGCTATGACGAATTAGGTTATCGGGATCAAGTCAAAGCCACGCTCGAATTCGCACGGAAGGCAGCGGTCGCGCAACGCCGCTACGCCTGCGTCAGCCGTAGCGGCAACACGCTTTCCCTCACCATCGACGCGGCCAGCCCCGAGGGCAGGAGTGTGGCGACCTGCGCCGGCGCGCAAAGCCTGCTGCTCCCTGGAAGCACCAGCAACAGCATTTCCCCGCGCGGCACTATCACCCTGCTCGGCAGCAGTGCCGCGTCGGTCCTGTTTGACCCTCAGGGCCGCCCCTGGACCTCGGCCTCTGCAACCGTCTCGACGGCCGCCCAGTTCACGGTGCATGGCGGCGGCGACACCGTCATCACGGTCGAGGCCGAGACCGGTTATGTCCATTGAGGTAAAGCCTAACCGGCGATATTCGCAGCGTGGTTTGACGCTGGTCGAGTTGGTCATGTTCATCGTCATCGTCAGCGTGGCGCTGGCGGGCGTGCTGACGGTGCTCAACGTCACGACGAAAAGCAGCGCCGATCCAATGATCCGCAAACAGATGCTGGCCATTGCCGAAGCGCTGCTGGAAGAGGTGCAGGTGAAAGCCTTTACCTGGTGCGACCTGGACGATGCAAATGCCTCTACAACTACCTCGGCGGGTGGTTGTGCGACAACGGCGGAGGCAATGGGGCCCGAAGCCGGCGAAACTCGCAGCAGCCCGACAACCCCGTTCGACAACGTAAATGACTATGACGGGTCGTCGCTGGCCAGTCCGATCTCGGATGTCACTGCCACATCAACGGCACCGGCCGGCTACAGTGCCACGATAGCCGTCGCCAATGACGCCAGCTTCGGTGTGGCCGCAGGGTTTCTGCCGAGTACCGAGGTGCTGCGGATCACCGTCACGGTGAGTCACGGCAGCGATACACTGGTTATCGAGGGTTATCGCACTCGCTACTCGCCGAACTACTAGCCATGAACCTGCCCTGCCCATTGACCTCCCCCGGCCGCAAGATGAATGGCTTCACGCTGGTCGAAGCGGTGATGGTGATCGTCATCACCGGCATCATTGCCGGAGTCGTTGCGGTGTTCATCGTCAGTCCGGTGAAGGGCTATGCGGACAGCGTAAAGCGCGCCGAACTGACCGATGCCGCGGACGTCGTCATACGGCGATTCGCCCGCGATGTGCATCTCGCCTTGCCCAACAGCTTGCGAATCAAGGACTCATCGGGAAACGTCGGTTCTTGTGCTCCCCAGCCCGGCGTCACTTGCTACATTGAGCTGATCATGACGAGTGCCGGCGGGCGCTACCGTTACGCGACGACGGACGGGTCCACTGCGGGGAATTCTCTCAACTTCACCACCGCGACTTTGACCTTTGACGTGATGGGTCCGATGCCGACCTTTCCTTCGATCGTCGCCAACGATTACGTCGTGGTCTATAACCTCGGACCGGGCTATGCCCCGTCCGATGCCTATGCCACGGGCGATCCCTGTAGCAATTGCAATCGCGCAAAAATTTCTTCGGTCTCCGGCAACAACGTCATCCTCGCGAGCAATCCGTTTGTCGGCCAAACCCCCTCACCCAACAACAGCTTCCAGGTGATTCCGGGGGGGGTCAAGGCGGTCACCTACGCCTGCCCCACGACCACGTCGGGCAACCTGACCCGTTACTGGAATTACGGATTCAATCCCACCCAGTCGACGACACCGAGCGGAACCTCGGCGTTGCTGGCCAGCGGCATTACCTGCGTGGTCGCTCCATATTCGTCCACCAATTCGGCAAGCAAGGGAATACTGAGTATCACGTTCACGCTGACCGACTCGACCAGCGGCGAGAGCGTTACCCTGTTCCGCCAGGTGAATGTGGACAACGTCCCATGAAACAGCCCGGGCAAAACGGCTTTTCCATTATCGCCGCGATCTTCATCCTGGTGGTACTGGCTGCCCTGGGTGCCTTCATGGTGACCATTTCCACGACCCAGCAAGTCGGTTCGGCGCTGGATATTCAAGGATCGCGCGCCTATCAGGCGGCGCGCTCCGGGATCGAATGGGGGCTTTACAAGGTCCAGTCCTACACCCTGGGCGTCAACAATGGCTACCGCTACACCTGGGACTGCCCGGTGACCGACACGGGTTCAATGTGTCCCAACCGACGGAGTTGCCCGGCGGCGATTTCCTCGTTTGCTTTTCCCGCCGGTGCAACGACCCTCGCTGGCTTTACCGTCACCGTTACCTGCGTGGCGACGCCAGATCCCGGCGGATTTAGCGGCCCGACCACATTTACGCTCACTGCCACTGCCTGCAACCAGCCGTTAAGCGGGTGGGCGTCTACCACCACGGCTTGCCCCAACACTTCCAACCCGAACGGCTACTACGTCGAACGCCGCCTGGATCTGGTGTTTTGATTCAGGATTACGGTGAATAATGCCGAAGATAGGAAATGAGTCCGACGAGGAATAAATGCCTAGCGAAATAACGTACCTGGCCCGTTTGCTTTTCCGGTCAAGAATGAGTAAGGGAGGCGCGGAATGAATCCCTGGTCAATTCGATCCATGGCAGAGTGGCTCCTGTTTGGAGCCCTGGTTCTCGTTGGCAATGCTCATGCGGCGTTGGTGGTGACGGGCGTGACCTATACCTACGGCACGCAGACCGCCGTGGGCACTGTCTATGTCACCCCGAGTACGGCCCTCACCGCAAATGTCACGGTAACAAATACCGGTCAAACCTGGGCAGGCACAGGCCGGCTTATTGATACCAGTAACACCGGACTTGCGTGCTCCAACAACGCCGACACTGCGGTCAGTCCATCGACGATAGCCATACCCACTACCTCGTCCGCCACGGTGGGGACTAACAATGCCTACTTTGCCGCCTATACCAACAACACATGTACAACCGGTGCCAGCGCGACGTTTACTTCCACTGGGACGGTGATTGTCGACAATGTCGTCCCGACCATCCCGACGGCGACGATCGCTTCCAGTAACGCCTCACCAACCTGGGCCAAGACCGGCGACGTCATTACGCTGACGTTTACCGTCGCTGACAATAACCTCCTGGTTCGAACGCCGGTCGTAACCATCCGCGGCGGCGCTGCAGTTGTTGCAGGTTCATACCCGAATTTCACCGCGACCAGGACGATGCTGGCGGCGGATACTGCAGGTGTTGTGCCGTTTACCATCAATGTGACGGACCTGGCCGGCAACGCGGCGGCACAGAGGACGACCGTTACCAGCGGATCGAGTGTTACCTTTGACAAGACCATCCCGACCATCACCCCGGCGACGATGGCGTCAAACAACTCCACGACCACCCTGGCGAAGGTCGGCGACACGGTCACATTGTCGTTTACCACCAACGATGCCAACAGCGTACAGACGCCCGTAGTAACCATTTCAGGATCCGCCGCGACGGTGGTTGCAACGGGAGGGCCGGTGACGGCGAAAACCTGGACGGCTTCGCGCATCATGGATGGGAGCGAACCTTCGGGTGCGGTGACCTTTACCATCAACGTCAGCGATCTTGCAAGCAATCCGGCGGCACAAAGGACCGCCGTCACCAGCGGAGCGGCCGTCACCTTCGACAAGACTCTCCCGACCCTGACCACCGTCACGATCACCTCGAACAATGCCGTCAATGCCGCCTATGCCCGGACCGGACGCACCATCACCCTAAGTTTTACCGCCAGTGAATCGGTCAAGGCGACCCCGGTCGTCACCATTGCGGGGAACGCAGCGACTGAGGCGCCCGCTGGCCCGAGTGCCGGCCCTTACACAGCGACTTATGTCATGGCCGCCGGCGATACGGAGGGCGTGATCCCGTTCACCATCAACTTCATCGACCTGGCCGGCAATGCGGGAACGACGGTCACCACCACCACCAACGCTTCGAGCGTCACTTTCGACAAGACCTTGCCGACGGTTGGTTCGATCGATCGTGTCGGGTCGTCTCCGACCAATGCCGCAACCGTTCAATGGACGGCCAACTTCAGCGAGACTGTGGTCGGTGTGACCACGGCACGCTTCGGCGTGGTCAATACGGGTTTGGGCGGGGCACCGGCTGTCACCCTGGCGACGGCAGGTCCGGGTACGGCCTGGACGGTGACCGCCAGCACGGGTACGGGAAACGGCACGCTCGGCCTGAACCTGACCAGCGTTACCGGCGTGACCGACCTGGCCGGAAACATTCCCGCCCCGACGCTGCCGGTGGTCGGGCAGGTTTACACCTTGGACAGAACCGTACCGACCTTGACGCCCGTCACCATCGCGTCGAACAATGCCAACCCTGCGCTGGCGGCTGTCGGCGATACCGTCACCGTGACGTTTACCGCCAATGAATCGGTGCAGGCGACACCCACCGTCACCATCGCCGGACACGCTGTAACACCAAGCCCGGCGGGACCGGGGGCCGGCCCCTACACCGCAAGTTGGGTCATGACCGGAGCCGATACCTTCGGCGTCGTTCCATTTACCATCAACTTTACCGACCTGGCCGGCAATGCAGGGGTGCAGGTAACCGCCACCACTAACGCTTCGAGCGTCAACTTTCAGAATCCCACCAAGTTGGGGTTCTCGGTACAACCGAGTAGCGCAGCGTCCAGCGTCGCAATCAGCCCGTCGATCGTGGTGCAGATTCAAAATCCCAATAACAGCGTCGCGACTACCAGCACCGCTGCGGTGACGTTGGCAATCGCCGCCAATCCGGGCGGCGGAACGCTCAGCGGCACGCTCACGGTGAATGCGGTCGCCGGCGTGGCCACCTTCAACAACGTAAAGATCGACAAGGCAGGCACGGGTTACACCCTCACGGCGACATCCGGTTCGCTGACCAGCGCCACCAGCAGCACTTTCAACATCACCGCCGGCGCCGCCAGCCAGCTCGCCATCCTCCAGCAACCCAGCAATACGGCGATCAGCGCATCGATCAGCCCGGCGATCACGGTGCAAGTCCTGGATGCGGCGGGAAACCTGACAGCGGACACCAGAACGATCAACATCACCAAATCCGGCTGCGGGGGAACGCTTGGAGGAACCGCATCGATTGCGGCAGTGGCGGGAGTGGCCACTTTCAGCACGCTTTCGATCAATGCAGTGGGTACCGGCTGCCTACTCACCGCGGCTTCCACTACCCCGTCTGTGCTTACATCTGCCCCCAGTACCTCTTTCGACATCACCGCACTTGCCGCCAGCAAGCTCGCTTTCTCCGTCCAGCCCAGCAAGGCGGCACCCAACGCGTCAATCAGCCCGGCGATCACCGTGCTGATTCAGGATTCCGCGAGTGTGACGATCACCAGCAGCACCGCGATCGTCACCATGGCCATCGGCACCAACCCCGGCAGCGGAACCTTGGCCGGAACCGTGTCGGTCGCCGCGGTGGCCGGGGTCGCCACCTTCAGCAACCTGGCGATCAACAATGTCGGCACCGGCTACACGCTGACCGCCAGTTCAAGCGGATTGACCGGCGCCACCAGCAACGCTTTCAATATCACCACCGCCACCAAGCTCGCCTTCTTCCAGCAGCCCAGCAATATCGGGGCGACCTACACCATCAGCCCGGCGGTCACGGTGCAGATTCAGAATGCCAGCAGCGCGCTGGTCACTACCAGCACCGACACGGTGACCCTGGCGATCGGCAACAACGCCGGCCCGGGCGGCGTTCTGAGCGGCACCTTGTCGGCCGCTGCGGTTGCGGGTGTGGCGACATTCAGCAATTTGTCGATCGACCTGCCGGGCACGGCCTATACCTTGACCGCCAATGCCAACACTCCGGGTGCCGGATTGACCGGCGACACCAGCGTTGCCTTCAATATTACGGCGCCGGTGTGTTTCACCGATACCTTCAATCGCGCGACGCTGCTGGGAACAGGGGACTGGACCCGTACCAAGGGCGCCGGCACGGCTTTGGATGCGGAAATCGTCGGTGGGCGACTGCAACTGACCGACAACGCCGGAAATCGGGCCACGGCCGTTCACCTGAACCGGCTGTTTCCCGGCTTCGGCAACAAGGTCACCGCCGAGTTCGACTACTACGCCTACAACGGTAACGGCGCGGACGGCCTGGTCCTCACCCTTTCCGACGCGTCCATCGCACCCGTCGCCGGCGCCTTCGGCGGTTCGCTCGGTTACGCCCAGAAGTGCCAGAGCGGAGTCAGCGGCTGTACTAGCGACTGCAATGTCTCGGGCGGATGCCCGGGGTTCACCGGCGGCTGGATCGGGGTCGGCCTAGATGAATTCGGCAACTACTCGAACCCCACTGAAGGACGCGTCGATGGTCCCGGCGTACTGGCCGACGCGATTACCATTCGTGGCTCCGGCTCGGGTCAAAGCGGCTACAACTATCACACGCGCGCGGCGGCCCCGGGGGGTGTCGATGTCGCAGGAGCGACACCCGGCCCCGGCCATCGCTACCGGGTCACCGTAGATCACTCCGATGGCGTTCATGCGTATACCTCGGTGGATCGGGATAGCACGACCAAGGATGGCACCAGCTACGTCAACATCATTCCGGTCTACGACTCCAAGGCGATTGGCACCCAGGCCGGCGTACCGACCAACTGGTTCTTTTCCTTCACCGCCTCGACGGGGGGATCGAACAACATCCACGAAATCGCCAACCTCAAGGTATGCACACCGAACCCGCAGGTGGTCCCGGTGCTCGATCATGTGCGTATCATTCATGATGGCAGCGCCCTGACCTGCGCGCCTGAAACCATCACCTTGAAGGCCTGTGCCAACGCGTCTTGCAGCGCGCTGTATACCGGCAGCGTGACGGTCAATCTGAGCGCGCCCGGGGCCACCGCGTCGTTGTCCAACCCGGTGACGATCAGCGGCGGCCAAGTGCAACTGACGCTGACCAAGGCGACCGCCGGCACCGTCACCCTGGGCGGCGCCGTCACCTCGCCCAGCAGCTTGACGGCCGTTTGTTATAACGGCGCAACGGTCAACGATTGTTCGCTCGTCTATTCCTCCAATGCCTGCACTTTCGACGCGGTCGAAGTCGGGCTGAACCCTGGCGCACCGATTTATACCAAGCTCTCCGGCACGGCGTTTTCGGTGGATGTACTGGCATTGACGGCAGGAGTGATCAACACCGCTTTCAATACCGCTGTGACGGTGGATCTGGTGGACCAGACCGGGGTCGCGGCCGGCTCCTGCGGTACCACGTCACTTGCCAGCCCCACCAATGCCCCCGCGTGGGCCAGCGGCCGGCGGACCTATAACTTCAATTATGCAAATGCCGCCAGGGATGTACGGGTGCGCGTCGTCCAGACCACCCCGCCCGTCACCGCCTGCTCCTCGGATAATTTCGCCATCCGGCCGACCAGTTTTACCGTGACGTCTCCCAATGCCACCAATACGGCGTCGACAGGGACTCCCACTTTCAGGGCCGGGACGACCGTGTTCGGGTTGGATGCCGCAGCGCTGACCGGGTACACGGGCAGTGCCTTGCTCAACAACTATAGAGTCTCGGCTCACGCCGGCGCCGTCCAGTCGGGAAGCGTCAACTGGCCCGCCAACACCTCACCTTTCGCCGCGGCCTCGTCGGGATCGGGCTGGGCTTCAAAGGGAACCGCGTTTACCTATTCCGACGTCGGAAATTTCCAGTTGTTGCCCTGGGGTGTCTACGACGACGGCAGCTTCGCCGACGTCGATCGCAGCAAGTCGGAATGTTTTACCGACGGCAACAAGCTCGGGACCAATCTCAACCCGGTCGACCCGAACGTGAAGGATGGCAACGGCAAGTACGGCTGCTATTTCGGCAACACCGCCAACTCGGTATTTTTCGGCCGGTTCATACCTGACCACTTTGCGATTACGACCCCAGTGCTGACGGCCGCCTGCACCACGATCATTCCGTTCACCTATTTCGGGCAGGACTTCTTCACCACGGCATTCACCTTGACGGCACAGAATGCCAACAACGCGACAACCGCCAACTACACCGGGGCGACATGGGCCAAACTCGGCCTGACCACCTGGGCGAATTACGTTTTCAGCGCCGCCACCCTGCCTGCAGGTTCGCTGTTAACCGCCAGCGCCACGCCACCGATCGGCACCTGGACCAACGGCAGCGCCGCAGTGACTGCCAAACACCAGATCAGCAGGCCCACCGCGCTGTCCAGCCCGGCGACCATCACCATCAGCGCATTGCCCGCCGATACGGATGGGACCACCATGGCGTCGGCCACCTCGATCGGCTTGTCGCTGCAGCGCTATGGACGCCTGTACCTGAAGGATGCCACGGTCCCGGCTTTGGTCAATCCCCAGGTGGATGCACTGCTCCAGTACTACGACACCACCATCGCGGGCGGGCCCTGGCAAAACAATGTGGATGACTCATCATGCACTTCAATCGCCGCGAACATGCTGCAGATCGGCAGCATCGTCAAACCGGGATCGAGCCTCCTCGCGTTCGGCACGCCGCCGACAGGCGTTGCGGTTTCGCAAACCTCCCCGGGGAAATGGAAGATCACGCTGACCCCGACCACGCGGGGTGACGGCCGGGCCAACATCCTGTTTAACCTGGGCGGCGCAGTGGGCACCACGGGTTGCAGTACCTTGACCAGCCCGGTCGGCGGCGCCGCCCCGGCAAGTAGTCTGGCGTACCTGGCGGATAACTGTGGCAGCGGAAGCTACAATAAATCGTCCACGGCCACTGTGACCTTCGGCACCAAGAAGAGCGTCTTGATCTACTTGCGGGAGAAACACTGATCCCCCGGGACCATCAGCAAATTGAACCGGACTCCCGTGTTCTGCAAGTGCCGCTGACCGCCCAGGTAATTGTCATGTCCTTGGACAAGGTCGGGGTCAATACGATCGTTTCCCCAGCCAGGCCGCCGGCATTGCTTGCAGTCGCGGTGATAACGCCGTTTGGCGAAACCGTCACCCGCGCCAGGTAGGTGGTCGAGATGGAGGGAGGCAGGCCCTTCACGCCCACGTCGAGCCCCGCCAGTGCGCCCGCGACGATGCATGTTCCGTCTTTCGCGCAATTCTCGATGGCGGCTTTATACGGGGCGAGGGTTACCGGCACCTGTGCGAACTTTGGCCGGACGGTGTAGGTCTTGTAGACCGGATACGAAACCGCCACCAGGACGCCGAGCACCGCGGCGAGAATCAGCCACTCGATCTTGGTAAAGCCGCGGTGACAACTGGGTCCTGGAAAGCAGCTGCAATCCATCAGTTGCTGGTCATTTTTCATGGAATTATTGTACAGCCTGCGCCGTCTTTTGCATCTGCTTCGCCATCAGGTCTTGCGACTTCCCGCTGTTGCCATTTCCCGCTTGACCAGACAAACCCGCGTGTTCATAATGAATTGCTGGCTATTCGTCAATATCCTTGGTCGCGTCCTGCTTAGGGCGCCAGCGATCAAATCCACTTGGGGATCATCATGCCGCTCTTCAACAACTACGTCATCGATCAACTGGTCTCCCCGGCGCTTGTCCTGTTTTTCTTCGTCGGCGGCGTCGCTGCCATGGCAATCGGAATCGGCTTGATCCTCAGGAGTGCGTGGGTATTCCGGCTATTCGACACATTGAATCACTCGGTGTCGACCCGCACTGCCACCAAACCGCTTGGAATTCGTCGCGACAGCAGTCCGTTCTTCTTGAAATACCGGATCCCGATCGGCGTGATCTTTGTGATTGGCGCCGTTTATGCGGATTGGGGATTGCTCACCGGGGCCGGCAATGCTGCAATCGTTTCCTTATTCAACACCAAACTTCCTCCTGGTTATGTCTTTTGGATCGTCGAAAGCCTGAGATATTTTCTGATGGTCAGTTGCACCGTTTCGATTATCGTCGGCGTCCTGCTTGTGGTATCACCCGATACCTTAAAGTCAATTGAAGATGCCGGTGGCCATTGGGTTTCGACTCGGCAAATCGCTCCAGAAGCGGAGAAGACCTATCTGACATTAGACAAATGGGTAGCCGCCTCTCCCCGGATTGCCGGCTTGATCATCCTGTTCCCCGCTCTGGGGATGGCGATGTACTTCGGTGATCAATTGCTCAGGCACATGTAGGGTCGCCCACAATGTTAATTTCGAGCTGACGTATGCGCCTGCCCATCTATTTTCATATGGTAGTAGCAGCATGCTGATGTCCTCCAAGATTCCACCAACAACGTCACCCGTACTTGGCAAATCCAGCCTATCGGATATCGCACCAATTTTCAACCTTATTCAGAGCGGCAGCCGGCACGGTCATTTTTCCAACCTGTATACGCGGCCTCGATATATGGCGGGCTTGGGAATCCAGTTGTTCTCATTGTGGAAAAGTAGCGAGATCAAACTGCCTGATCGGACAGAGCACCGGGCCGACATGAAGGTTCTAAGGGTTGGTGGCGATTTTGCCGGATTCATTGTGCTTCGGCACGAGGCCCATCGACCAGCCGAATCTGAGATTTATATGTGCGCTTTGGAGAATGACTTCAGGGGGCGCGGATTGGGCGAGTGGATGCTAAGGGAGGCACTGTCCGACGTACCCATTGGACATGTTGTGGTTGTCAGTTGCTTACCTGCATCAATTCAAATGAAATCTTTATTGCTGAAGCTACGATTCCGTGAGTCGAACATTCCGTCAACCAGCGAACGACCGCAAATCGCTCAACGCTTTGTTTATGAATGCCACGCCTTGAATTGAGTTTTTGGTTTCTCGGCGCCGAGCGTCCCTTCATCATCGAACCTGTCAATGTTTTTTTCATGCCGCCGTTCTGGGCAATCGTTTGGTGCACGCCTTACCCTGCCGAGGTGCTCAACGGCAAAGGATAGGCCAGTCCCGGGTGCGGTGCCACGAAATCAGTTGTTCTTGACCCTTACCCAACAAGATACTGACTGTAGTCCTTGCGAGGAGAGGCAATTAGCGGGGAGTCACGCTTTGCCTTTTCAGTTGCCAAAGCAATTGCCTGCAGGAACAATTGACGGTCCAATGGACCGATTCCACCCTCCGCGCTACCTTCGCCGAGAGCATACTTCGCCAAAAACTGAAGATAAGCGGCGTTAACCCGTTGGAAGCGGCGCTCGATCTTGCGGGCCCTTTCCTCAGAGCTCAAATAGTTGAGATTTGACTCGACGTTGTGATATGCAAATGCCCTGGTCGTGATGACATTCCTGAATCCAGCTGCCCGGGATCGAATTGCAAAATCAACGTCACCAAAATATCCGATGAATCTGATGTCAATTCCACCAATTTCATCCAGTACTCTGCGATGAACCGCAAATGAGTCTCCGGTCAGATACGGGTCATCCAGAGGCAGTGTTCCGACGTTCGCGCGCTGTAGGGCCTCTGCAAACTTGAAGAGTTCGACCTTGCTTTCAAATCTGGATTTGCTATCTATCAGGTTGTGTGGCTGCAAGTTTCCATCAACGAAGTTCGAGCACCCTCTCGCAATTCCGAACGCCGGGTTGTCACGCAGGCATGAGACCAATTCGCCCAAATATGCCGGGGTCACGAAGACATCATTGGAAACAAAGAAGATGAACTCCCCGGAAGCATGGGAGAGAATTGCGTTTACGCTTTCGCAATATTCCAGATTCGTCGGGAATCGGAAGATCTTCAGCCTTTTCTTGAAACGACGGGCATTTAGAAACGCACCAATGGTATCGTCTGGCGATGCATCGTCGACAAGGATCAGTTCGTAGTTACCCTTAGCACTCGAGAAGAGATGGTCGAGAGCCTGTCTGGTAATGGCTGCATTTCCATGGGCGGCCATTCCTATTGTTACATCTCCGCTAAGATTGACTGCCTTGTAGGACGGCGGGCTAATGGCAGACTTGAGCAAATTCAGGAACATTGTCGTCGATGTTCTCGCTGATGCGCTCTGGCAATTCTCGCGCACGTCGGAAAAGTATTCTTAGCGTGGTCCATACAGAATCAGTCTGTGCGACATTTGGCAGTTGCTCGTGGCCGGGCGCTCACTTGTGTTGTTCCGGAAAGTCCCCTCCGGGCGGGGTTCCTTTCGGGCTGGGATTTGAAACAGCCCGAAATCGGCGAACTTCAGAGTGGCTGCGTTGAGAATTCCCCATGCCGCGAAGCTTAACCAGGTATTTCGCGGCCAAAGCTGCGCCGGTCAATCGGTCGAATGTTGACAACGCCAAGTGACATAAGTCGAAGGATCGATATACCTCATGCAGGATTGCGGAAAGCTTGAGAAGTCGATCGGGCGCAAGCGAGTCGAAATGACGGAAGTCGCGAACATAAACAGCATCCGCCCACAGG
>Ga0163199_1000862_pt1 | contig 19017 bp, 12 predicted proteins | sample PL_2010_150m_FD_113537 | JGI IMG/M metagenome (GOLD analysis project Ga0163199, IMG submission 113537) | Freshwater microbial communities from Powell Lake, British Columbia, Canada to study Microbial Dark Matter (Phase II) - PL_2010_150m | ecosystem: Environmental > Aquatic > Freshwater > Lake ...
GACTGATGCAAAGAAATCTTCTTGCACCCTGCGGGCATCAAGTAACGGCAACTATTGCATCGATACTTTCGCATAGGGAGGCAAAAGTAGCAATGACCTACTACATCCTACGTCAAAAACATACCGGCGTAGTGACAAATTTACTACACCGTAAAATCGTTATTTTTTACTAACTCCATTATCAAATCTTATCGCTTTGTATTTTATTCCAGCGACAAAATTAACCGCTTCCCTGATATAAGGGACCCCGAAATCCGGACAGTAGTTGCTATGCTCTGATCCAAAATTGAGACAGAAAATGAGTGAAAGCAAACGCAAGGTTTTTACCGGGGCACAAAAAGCGAAGGTTGCCATAGAAGCCGTCAAAGGAACGAAGACGATTAATGTTGTGCTCAAGAACACGGCGTGCACCCGAATCAGGTGAGTCAATGGAAAAAGGAGCTAATGGAGAATGCGGGCAGCCTATTTGAAGGTAAGCGGGGGCCTAAAGTGGTCAACGCACAGAGCGACCCTGACCGGTTATACGCCAAGATCGGACAACTGAACATGGAGCTGGACTGGCTTAAAAAAAGTCTGGGATCTTAGCAGGCTTTTCTGGGCAAAAAATATAATGGCGCGCCCGAGAGGATTCGAACCTCTGACCTCAGCCTCCGGAGGGCTGCGCTCTATCCAGCTGAGCTACGGGCGCGAGACCGCGTATTATAATCGAACGATAGTGTAATTACGACAACATTGTTTTCAGGTTGGCCAGGCTTGCTTTGCCGCGTTCTTTGATAACTTCCGGGGCCAGTTGTTTTTTATTGATCCATTCCAAATCATCTTCCGGCAGTTCGTTTAAAAACCGGCTGGGTTCGCATTCGCTGATTTCGCCGTAGCGCTTGCGATGCGTACAGTAGCTAAAGGTCAAGGTGCGCTGGGCGCGGGTGATGCCGACGTAGGCGAGGCGGCGCTCTTCTTCTATATTGCCGGTTTCTATACTGTTCTGGTGCGGCAATATATTTTCTTCCATGCCGATCAGGAACACATGCGGAAATTCCAGTCCCTTCGCGGCGTGCAGCGTCATCAGGCTGACCTGGTCGCTGATGTCTTCTTCCTGGTTGCGTTCCAGTATATCCATCAGCATGATCTTGGCGACGATTTCGGCCAGCGGCTTCTCGCCGGTAGTTTCCTTATCGGCAACCGCTCCCTGCGTTGACCCTTGTGCCCCAGAGGGTATACCTCCGGCATCCATGCCGTCGTCGGCAATGCGCTTTAGCCATTCTACCAGCTCATAGACGTTCTTCATTTTGCGTTCGGCGGATTCCTTGGTTTTGCTGTTTTCGCGCAGCCACTGTTCGTAACCGATCTGGTCGATCATCTGTTCGATAACGGCAAAGGTATCGCCGCGCTCGATACGGTCCGCGGTATCGATCACCCAGTCATGGAATTTGCCTAGGCGCTGCATCGATTTTTCGGACAGTTTTTGGCCCAGTCCCAATTCCGTGCTCGCGGCAAACAGACTGATATGCCGGTCATTGGCATAAGCGCCGAGTTTTTCCAGCGTCGTCGGGCCTATTTCCCGCCGGGGCGTGTTGATGATGCGTAAAAATGCAGCGTCATCGTCCGGGTTAACGAACAGGCGCAGATAAGCCAGGATGTCCTTGATTTCGGAGTAGGCAAAAAACGACGTGCTGCCGCTGATAAAATACGGGATGTTGTTTTCGCGGAAACTTTTCTCGAACAGCCTGGATTGGTGATTGCCGCGGTATAAAATCGCATAGTCCTGGTAACGGCTGCCCGTCCTGAATTTGTGATGGATGATTTCCGAGACGATTTGCTGGGCTTCAATCTGTTCGTCTTTATGGCTTAATACGCGTAGCGGGTCGCCGTAGCCCAATTCACTCCAGAGCTTTTTTTCAAACGCATGGGGATTGTTGGCGATCAGCTGGTTGGCGGCTTTCAGTATGCGTCCGGTCGAGCGGTAATTCTGCTCCAGTTTGATGACCTGCAGGCGGGCGTAATCTTTTTGCAATTGCGCGAGGTTCTGCGGGGATGCGCCGCGCCACGCATAAATCGACTGGTCATCATCGCCGACCACGGTAAACCGCCCCAGTTTACCGGCCAGTAACCTGACCAATTGATATTGCGTGATATTGGTATCCTGGTATTCATCGACCAGCAAATAGCGGATCTTGTTTTGCCATTTTTCGAGGACAGCCGGATGCTGTTGGAACAGCAACACGGGCAGCAAAATCAGGTCATCGAAATCGACGGCATTGTAGGCTTTTAAACTGCGGGCATAATCGGCATACAGCGTTGCGGCGGGATATTGGTCGGCGCCTGCCGTCGTTACGGCTTGTTCCGGCGTGACAAACGCATTTTTCCATTGCCCGATTTGCTGCGCATAGCGGTCAAGTTGATCGCTGTCGTACTGATTTACGCTGTGATTGACCAGGTTTTTCAGCAAGGTTTGCTTGTCCTGTTCATCGAACAGCGTGATCGCCGCTTTATAAGCCAGCGTTTTATGTTCCTTGCGCAGAATATCGAGGCCTAAGGAATGGAAGGTCGAAACGCGCAAGCCGCGAATCGATTTGTCATCGAGCAATTTCGATACCCGGCTTTTCATTTCCCGTGCGGCTTTGTTGGTAAACGTGACGGCGGCGATGTGCCGCGCCGGCAGTCCCTGCTTGACCAGGTAAGCGATTTTTTCGGTAATGACGCTGGTTTTGCCGCTGCCTGCTCCGGCCAGCACTAATAACGGATGATCGATGGCTTTAACGGCCGCCTGTTGTTGTGGGTTCAGTTTGGACATGTATGACTATTAAAGATGGGAGCTTGCTTGCGACATATTTTAGCATGCAGCGTACCTTGACGTATTGGCCGGAAAAAAGCCCAGAGGCCGTTATCCGGCTGGCATGATAACCCAACTGATGAGAGAATAACCCCGTTTATCGTTGTTTCCCCGGATCAGCACAAGCGTTAATATCCCATCCCGTCCAGATGAATACCTCCGGTATTCCGGTTTCCGCGCGCCTTGTAATGGAGGCATTCGCGTACGGCAGGGCACATCCCAATTCTTATCGACACCGACTCAGCTTATTATGAATAGCACTCAGGTACATCAGGTCAGGGAATTTCTGGACGGTAAACAGGCGCATTACATTTATCTGGCTTATTCCAATGCCTACTGCTCCGAAAAAATACAAGGCTGCGAATATGCGTTGGAAAGAACATTGATTGAATCGGTACTGGTTAATATTACCCATGATGACCGTACTGAAACCGTGATGATCATTGTTCCGGCAACGCGCAGAATCGACCTGGATTCCCTGAAAAAAATATGGGCCACTACACGCATCGAATTCGTCGGCAAGCAGCAGGCACAGCACTTGTTTCCCGATGATGAAATGGGCGCATTGCCGCCTTTTCAGCATTTTTATCCCGGCATGCGCCTGTTTTATTCGCACGAACTCTTTCAGTTTCAGGACATTAATTTCTGCATAGGCAACCAGGCCGAGCGCATCAAGATGCCGCTTAATGATTTTCTTGCCGTCGCAGAGCCGATGACTTGTATAGAGGTTGCGACGATTGCCAAATACAAGATTGAGGTCGCCCAGGTTTTCCCGCAGGACAAGCGCGGCGTCTTGCAGCAATCAGGGCATTGCATGCTGGGCTTCAGCCTGCAGAGCCAGAGTTTCGCGCCGGCCAAGCTGGCGGGTATGGCGGAATGGATCAGCCGGCATTTTTCCGAATGCAGTGTGCTGATCGGCGACGGCATACACCGGATTACGCTGGAAATTAACGGCACGCCGGTCCGGTACGCGGCAAACCGGGCCTTAAGAATGGGGCGGGAGGTTATCGACGGCGATGCCGTTATTTTTAACCGGCACCAGCGCGAATGCCGGTTCCATGTTATCAGTACCGCGGAACTGCAAAAAACGGACAGCTATCATTACTATCACCAATCCTTAAGCCGGTTGTTTGACGAAGATGACAAGTTTAAAGCCTCGGTGATGTTATTTGCGCAGGAATTTGTCGGTAACCGTTTTCAGCAGGACCCCGGGCGCCTTGAATATTGTCGGCGGTTGTCGTGCGACTATTTGCTCGAAGAAGTCGCCATCACGGCGCTGTTAATTCAGCAGGGTGTTTTTGTTTTTGTCTATCCGGGCACATTGACGATCATGCAGGAGCTGAGTCTGGGACAGCATCCGGGTGCGCCGCAGGAGTTTAACCAACTGGTCAGCGTGAATATCCGGCAGAAGCGCCGTTGATGTGCATTATTCACGGTGAATATCCTTTAACAGGCGATTGTGTTCGGAGGCCTCCATCAATTTCGTGAAATTATCGACGGCATTCATAAACAGCCGCTCCCGGTTGATGTCCGGTAAATGGTTTTGGCCGCACCGTTCCAATGCGTTAATGACATAAGCCATAGTGAGTATATTGGTATCGACGGCAGGCAGGTAAACCTCATCAACATCATCCTGGTTTTTAAACGCGACAATAATACGGCCGGCTATTAATACCAATAAAATCGGCTGGATAACAGCTATCGGGATAACCAGCCGGGTTGCTATTTCGGAGGCCGTTAACGGATTATTGAATTGGCTGAAATTCTTGACAATCAAATGGGTGATTTGCAGGGCGATGACTTTTCTCAACGAGAAACTTAAATCGGAAAATCGGTTATTATTTCGGTGAATCTCATAATTTTGCAGGAAAAAAGCCACTTCACAACCGAATAAGACAATCATCCAGCACGTTTGTAACCAGACCACAAATAACGGCAACGCGGCAAAACTGCCGTAAATGGCATTATAGTTTGACACGCCGATCTGCAGGCTTAGATAAGCCCACTGCAACAATTGATACATAATGCCGGTAACGATACCGGCCATTATGCCGGCCCTGTAGTTTATTTTATGATTCGGCATAAAAATAAACGTAAATGCAAATAATCCGGTCATGAGCAGCAAAGGCGACAAGCCCAGCGCTTTAATGACCAGCCAGGTACCGAATTCCGGCAATTCAATAACGGTGATCAGCCAGGTTATTTTGGTTTCCAGAAATACCGTAATACTGCTTGATGCTATTAATAAAACCGGCGCCAGCAGCATCAGCGATAAATAATCGCTAAATTTACGGCTTATTGACCGCCCTGCGCTTATTTTCCAGATGTAGTTAAAAGACTCTTCGATATTACTGATCATATTGATAATGCTCCAAAACAGCACAACAATACCAATCCCGGCAACAACCTCGCCTTTCGTGTTGTTCAGCAGGTTTTGCGCAAAGCTGATGAGTTGCAGCACCAGTGTATCCTGCTGCGGTGCTTGCTCGATCAAGCGTTGCTCCAGCAGTTTTTCAAAGCCGAACCCCTTCGCGATACCGAACAGCATGGCGATGACCGGCACTATCGACAGTATGCTGTACAGCGTTAACGCGGAGGCCCTCAGCGGGCACAGGTCGCGGGAGAAACCCTGTACGGATAAGATAATTATTTTGAGCGACTTGATTATCAGCGCATTAAATAGCGGAAGCCTTTGCTCGTGTAGCAGCCAAATATCTTCTTTAGCAAAACGGGTTATGTTGAGTCTCATCGGTTTTTTGGTTGGTAAAATGTGCCGGGAATGCGGCTTTACCTGCATTCCCGCTGATTTCGCTTAACCGTGGGTAATGAGACTCTACTCTGCGCCGGATGGCAAAAGTTAACACAGGTGTATCAGGTGTTACGCCTCCTTTCATGGCTTAACCAATGCCGTGCACGTTGTTTGCGTTTGCTTAGCGCTGTCGAATGTCCATAGTTTGGTTTGCGCCGTATTAAATTTAGGTTTGCCGCAAGCCGTCGTTTTATTGAGTTGCAAACTGACTGGAGGCGTATTGGCGAGTTTGCTTAAATTAACATTGCCGCCGCTTACCGAGAAAGTGCCTGAAACTAAATTGATGTCCAAATCCGCAACACCGGCCTTATCCGAATGGAATTTCAAGTGTCCGCCGGTTTTCGTAAACGTGGTGATGTTTTGCTTAAAAGCGCCTAACACAAAACCGATCGACTTAATCGCAGTTAACGGGACGTTTTCGGCGCCGGTCAACCGGCCGGAAAAATTGAATTGATCCTTGTTGGGCGTCGCGACATTAAAGGTGATTTTTCCTGTGAGGACTTTAATGTTAAGTCCGCCGCTGAGCGCCACCGTCAAATTTTTATTTTCGTCCGGTAAAGGCACTTTCAACGAGCCGCTGAGCAGCCCGGCGCCTCCGGCAAATAATACATCAACGCTGCATGTCGCCGTAGGCGCCAGATTTACGCCGGTGCAACTGTCGCTGTCGATTAAGAACCCAGCCGTTGCCGGTAAGACGCTCAAGTCTCCAACGGTGGTTGCCGCACTTCCTTCGTTAGTGAGATTGACGGTGCTTTTGAATCCTTTTTGATTGCCAAAAGCCAGTTCCACCGGCTTGGCGACCACATCCGCTTTAGGAACGGTATAGGTTCCGCGCCGGTAGATCACGCCCGCGTAGCCGTCGTTAATCCAGGCGGCGGGCTTGCCGCTGGTCGTTACCCAATCGTTGGCCATTGCCTGGCGAACTAATGAAAATCCGGTAGGCTGTGCATAATTGTATTGGCCGTAAACAATTGCGCTATCATCGCCATTGTAATTGGGCAGGGTACAACAATAAGTGGACTGGCCGACAAATCCGACATTCCCGGAAATGAGGTTGGCTGCAAATACCGCCGTTTCCCCGGTAATTTCATTGGAAGCCTCAAAAGCCAGTACGCTGTCAGTGGTTTGTGCGAATACCGGATTGCCGACCGCTACACCCGCTATCGGCGCTAATAGGCTGGTATAAATTTCATTGTCTATATCCAGCGCATACATACTCCATATCTGGTTCACCGAACCGCCCGGTTGCGTGACATTGGTCAAGGCATCGTAGACCAGCGTCCTTCCGTCCGGGCTGAAATCCATAGAATCCGCATAAGCGATCGGATAACTGCCCGCACCGTCATTAATCGGGCCGACCAGGTTATAAGTCTTTTGCGTCTTGGCCTTTAAATCGATGATAAGAATTTGGTTGGTCGCAACCCCCCGGTCGTTCATCAACACAAAGGCCCACCGGCTGGTGTCCGGCGTCATCGCCACGGAATAAACAGTGCCGCTGTAGCCTAGACATTGCGCCGGTTCGCTTTTGTCGGTGGTAACACTGCAAATATCATTATCGGCGCTGACAAACACGGCCTGGCTGCCGTCGCCCGACACCACCGGACGCTTTGGCGAAACGGGAATGCCGCTCAGTTGAACGCCGTAGTCAGGATCGTTGCCTTCGCGCCGGCCCAGGAAATAAAAACCGCTGTATTTATTATAATAAACAAACAGCGATGCATCCTTGCCGTTAACCGGAGGGTGTTGATTCGGATCATTGGGCGTACCGGTGTCTTCGATAATTTCAACGGCATCAAATGCTTTTGCCGTCATCTTTGCCTGGCTTGAATTCGCGCCGAATAATTCTTCCGCCGACTGGACACAAGCCAAACGCGCATCAACAAACTGGGAATTGGACAGCAGATGCGTCGTTACCGCGCGATAAAAAATCTTTTCGGCATCTTTATTGCCGACGGCGCCGGCCAATCCCGCGGCAAGATAATAAAAGGCGTGATTGATGATGCTGCTGTTGACATGAACACCGCCGTTATCGCCGTTTTGGAGCATATCCAATAAAGCGGAGCCCGGACCGTAAAATTCGCTCATCTTGGAAGGATACGCATACTCGGAACCGCCGATTTTTAATGAGGAAGGGTTCTGCATATCGCGCAACGGAGCGCCCAGGCTTTCACCCAGCGTCCAGTTTTTGGGTACGCCGCTGAAATTTTCCACCGATTGCCCGAATATATCGGAGATCGCTTCGTTCAACGCGCCGGATTGGTCCTTATAGATTAAGCCGGCTGTTTTTGCCGTCACGCCGTGCGTCAATTCGTGGCCGACAACATCAAGAGCGCCGGCGTAGGCCTCTGCATCGCCAAAAGCCATGAAGCCCAGGCTGTCGCTATAAAAAGCATTTTTATAATCCTGGCCGTAACGCACCAATCCCAATAAACTGCCGCCTTTATCGTCGAGAGAGTTGCGCTGGTGTTGGCTTAAATAATAATCATAGGTTCTGGAAAGACCGTAGGATGCACTCACGGTATCGCGTAAACCCCACGCATTCGGATTATTTGACGTCACATAACTGATACCGATGGAGCCTTGGTTATCCAGCTCCTTATGTCCGGCATCGACAATCGCAATAGCGCCTCTCGTCGAATCCAGGTTGGGCGGATCCGACGTCGTGTCGTACATTTTTTTGCTGGTGTCGATCATGTAATTGGTATTGTTTTCATTCCAGACATTTAATGTCCGTTTAACGCTGTGCAAATCGATGCCCGAGCCCTGCACATTTGAATTCATGACCTGATTGAATGCGGTCAAGATCGAACCGTCAATCGCGTCGACAGCGACCAGCCAATCCGCGCTCATCGACAGTTTTACGTCCATTTTCCAGGCCAATCGAACCGGCTTGTCATCCAGGGCATAAAGGATAAGTTCAGGCTCGCTGACTTCGGCCGACTCCGCGCCGGGCACGGCGTTTCTTGCTTTTGCCTGCGCTTTTGGCGGTGTAATTTGAGGGTCAAGAATAAGGCGGCTGGGGGTGGGTATATAAGCGCCTTCGAATAATTCGACATCCCCCTCGGGATCAAGATGCACCGTGGCATCGGAAGGCCAAACCGGGATATTTTTGTATTTTTGCCGGTAACGAAGATGGGTATGGCCTAATTTATCGTTTTGCTGCTGAATCAGCACAAACTCTTCCGAAGGCTCGGTTATATTCAACAGTTCCCGGTTGTCCTCTAAAAACTCCTGTGCGGTTTGTTTTAAACCGTCATCCTCGAGCGGCAGTTTTGCCGCCGTCCGTTTCAGCTTTTTGCCGGCGTCGACAACCTTTAAATAACGAACCGTACCCACGCCCGTTCGCACTCTAAGGCGCAGGTCGCTGCCGGATTGCTGCATTAAACGGGAGGCCGCTTTGCGCTGTTTCGGCGATAACTGCTTTAATACATTCGTGCCGCCGGCATCCTGGCTGAGCAATTGCGATAATTTTTCCGCTAATTTTGTGTTACGGTCATCCATATCGGCAGGAACCGGCGACGGCACGGACGCACTCTGGGCTTGCGTTGTATTGACCGGGTTGATTTGGGTAATTGAAGGCGGCGCCGCCTGAACCGTTGCACCGCCTAAAATACCAATGATCAGGCAACAAACCGGGTTTAGCGGAAAAATCCCGGCGCCGCATGTGGTGTTGGTGAAAGCTTTCATTATTAATCCCCTTTAAGTTCGATTATGGATAAATGAAACGGAAGGTTAAGCTTAATCCCCTGATAAATTAGCCTGGTTTGACTGCAATAAAGCGGGTGATTTCTTAAAACCAGTGAAGTATAGGCTCGAAACGGACGGAGGCGAAGGGCGTTTTCGATATTTTGCAGTATTTGCCCGATGGCTTTTGCTCCTTAAGCTGATGGTATAGTATTCCATCTAATTGCGGGACCGAACCTGCATGGATTATCAATATTCTCATTCAACACCAATCAAAACGCAGACTTATCAACTCATGCCCATCCACATCCGCAAGCCAGGCCGCCAGGATTACGAAACAACCTGGCGCGACATGCAGTGCTTCACGCAAAACCGCACCCCCGACACGCCCGATGAAATCTGGATCGTCGAACACAGCCCCGTCTACACACTGGGTTTGAACGGTAAACGCGAGCATATCCTGAACGCCGCAGCCGTTCCGGTTATTAATTCAGACCGCGGCGGGCAAGTCACTTATCACGGCCCCGGACAACTGGTGATTTACACCCTGCTGGATATTAAGCGCTTAAACATCAACATCCGGCAATTGGTTACGATTTTAGAGCAGGCGATGATCAGCACCTTGGCCGGGTATGGCATAATAGCCGTTTCCAGGGCCGATGCACCGGGGGTTTATGTGAATGGTAAAAAAATCGGCTCGATTGGCCTCAGGATTAAAAACAACTGTAGCTATCACGGCCTGAGCCTAAATAACCGGATGGATTTGCGCCCGTTTGCGCACATCAATCCCTGCGGTTATTCAGGTCTTGAAGTGACCCAACTGGCAGACCTGGGCGTGACAGTTACTACGCCTGAACTTGCCGCCCTTGTTATCCACGCAATCACTACGGCATTACAGACATGACTTATCAAGCACCTTCCCGCTCCACGCCGGAATCCCACCAGCGCAGTGCTGAAAAACTGGCGCGCATCCCGATAAAAGTCGAGCAGCCCGAAACAATGTTGCGCAAGCCGGACTGGATACGCATAAAGCTATCGGCGAGCGACGACATCACGCGCATCAAGCAATTATTACGCGAGCATCGACTGCACACGGTCTGCGAAGAAGCCGCCTGCCCCAATCTGGCGGAATGCTTCCAGCACGGCACGGCGACGTTCATGATCATGGGCGATTTATGCACGCGGCGCTGCCCGTTTTGCGATGTCGCGCACGGCAAGCCGCTGCCGCTGGACAGCGATGAACCGCTGCATCTGGCCGAAGCGATCAAGGCGATGGCGTTAAAATACGTTGTGATTACGTCGGTAGACCGCGATGATTTACGCGATGGCGGTGCCGGGCATTTTGCCGAGTGCATCAAAAAAATCCGTGAACTGACGCCGACGACAAAAATAGAAATCCTGGTGCCGGATTTTCGCGGCCGCCTGGATAAAGCCGTCGACATCCTAGCGAACCAGCCCTGCGATGTGTTCAACCACAACCTGGAAACGGTTCCGAGGCTTTACAAACAAGCGCGCCCAGGTTCCGATTATCAGGGCTCACTGGACTTGTTAAAGCGTTTCCACCAGGCGCAACCGACTATACCGACCAAATCGGGATTGATGCTGGGCATAGGCGAACAACCGGAAGAAGTCCATCAAGTCATGAAAGATCTGCTGGCGCACGGTTGTTCGATGCTGACGCTGGGCCAATACCTGCAACCCAGCAAAGCGCATTTGCCGGTGACGCGCTATATTACACCAGCGGAATTCGATGATTACGGTACGCTTGCCAAAGCGTTAGGTTTTAAACGGGTGGCCAGTGCGCCGATGGTCAGGTCGTCTTATCATGCTGATTTGCAGGCGAAGATGATTATCAGCGAAAGAGATTAGTATTTAATAATTGTGATTGGGTATCAAAACAAAGACGCCGGCAACCAAAACTTAACATGAAGAAAAACACCCTTAATTGTGTAGACTTGTTTGCAGGTGCCGGCGGATTTTCGTTAGCGGCAAAGAATGTTGGATTTACTGTCGCCGCAGCTATTGAGCTTAACAAACATGCCTGTTCTACTTACGAAGCCAATCTTATCAACGGCAATTCGACAATGCTCTATAAGAAAAATATTCTGGAGATAACGCCGAGTGAAGTTTTAAGCGATTGTTTCACTGACGGAAAACAATGCGACATTGTTTTAGGTGGTCCTCCTTGTCAGGGATTTTCAGTTCATAGGATTAAAAACGCGGGCGTAGATGATCCCCGCAACAAACTCATTCTGCGTTATTTTGAATACGTTGCTTTCTTAAATCCCAAAGTTTTTCTTATGGAAAATGTACCGGGCATATTATGGACGAGGCATAAGAAATTTTTAGATGCATTTTATGAAGAAGGGAAAAAAGCGGGGTATCGGCTGATGCAGCCGGTTACTTTAGATGCTCGGGATTATGGCTTACCGCAAAGAAGAAAGAGAGTGTTCATATTAGGAATTAGACCCGATATTGAATTTAACGCCGCGTGGCCGCCACCGGCCACGCACGGCAATGCAAAAGCAATAGAACGAAACCCGTTGTTACATCCTTGGCAGACGGCATCTGATATCTTTAATCAGCCCTTACCTGAAAATGACGAAAACAACAGGCACATGAACCACGGCAATGATTTGATTGAAGCCTTCAAATCGACACCTTTAAATGGTGGTAGCCGGCGGGATTCAAATCGTATATTGCCTTGTCATGAAGAGCATAATGGTCACAAAGATGTTTACGGCAGAATTGACCCTACACAACCCGGTCCGACAATGACTACCGCCTGCATTAATCCCTCTAAAGGCAGATTTGTGCATCCGACTGAACATCACGGCATTACCTTACGTCAGGCCGCACGCTTTCAAACTTTTCCAGATTGGTTTGTGTTTAAGGGTGGACTTATTGCCGCCGGTGAACAAATCGGCAATGCCGTGCCGGTAAAACTCGGTGAAGTTTTGTTGTGCACTATTGCGGATGGCCTAAACTTTAAACTCGATAAATAGCAATCCTAGAATGCAGCAGGCAGCACCATGATTGAAACCGCAGCATTTAAAACCCGTGCCAGAACCATAGACCATCTTGGTCGTGAACAGATTGCCGATTGTCCGACTGCCGTTTCCGAGTTGTGGAAAAATGCCTATGACGCTTACGCTCGGGAAGTTGCATTACATATTTTCGACGGCGAAGTACCGATTGCCGCGATAGTCGATGACGGTCACGGCATGAATCGGGAAGACTTTATCGAAAAGTGGCTGGTCGTCGGTACTGAATCCAAAGCTTCCGGGACAATAACGCCGGAAGCGGAGCGCAACGGCTTGCCGCTTCGTCCAAAGCAAGGCCAAAAAGGCATAGGTCGCTTATCTTCCGCCAATCTGGGTTCGCTGTTGCTGCTGATTTCAAAAAAGAGAGACCAGCCGTTTGTTGCTGCGCTGGTCGACTGGCGTTTGTTCGAAAATCCCTATCTTTATCTGCAGGACATCGAAGTTCCCATAATCGAATTCTTTGACAAAGACGAATTGTTGCAGCAATTGCCTGCGATGTTTGACCGATTAATGGGTAACTTGTGGGGTAACGGCATTGACCCTGCCAGAGATCAGCGAATTAAAGCGGCTTGGACAAGTTTCGATCAACTTGAAGCGACCGAAACTAAGCCGCTGACTCGGGAGGCGATTGAGAATGTGTTGATTGCGGCGGTTTTTGAAACCAGACATTTACAGCAATGGCCGGTTTGGAACGGTTCAAAAAACCACGGTACGGCGTTGCTCATTGGAAATATTTCATTTGATTTGGAAGCACAACTTGATTATTCGGTTGCGTCTAACGAAGAAAGTACCGCAAAACAGGCGAAGAACAGTCTATTTCAAACTTTACAAAATTTTACCGACCCTTTTGTCGATCCTTCTGAAATTGAAGGTGGTTATGCTGCGGAAGATTTCCACTTTTCAGTTTCCGCATGGAATGGATTATTGAGCAGACCGATCATTGCCGACGAACGCGAATTCGATTTTCGTAATCTCGAAGAATTGGAACATGTCATTGACGGTATTGTTGACGTTGCCGGCATTTTTAAAGGCCGTGTCAGAGCATTCGCACAGATGCTGGATGGCGAAATTCAGATATTACCTCCCAAAGATTTAAAAATCCCCACCCGTTCCGACAGTAAAGTCGGCGCTTTTCATATCCGCTTAGGCTCTTATGAAAGGGACGAAAAGAATTCAACACTTTCACCCGAGGTTTGGTCGAGACTCAAAGAGCAATCAGAACGTTATGGCGGTTTTATGGTTTTTAGAAACGGCTTAAGAGTAATGCCTTACGGACGGGAAGACAGCGATTTTTTTGAGATTGAGAAAAGACGCACATTACATGCCGGACGCGAGTTTTGGGCTAATCGAAGAACCTTTGGTCGGGTTGCCCTAACACGAGAAGAAAACCCAAATTTGAAGGATAAAGCCGGAAGAGAAGGCATTATTGATAATAAAGCGGCAAAGGTCTTCAGAGATTTAGTAAGAAATATTCTGAGGACGGCAGCGCTCAGATATTTTGGTACCGACGCGGAATTCCGTAAACAATTATTACCTACCGTTCAGGAAAATAACGCTCAGGCAAAAGCAGACGAAGCACAGAAGAAAGTCAAATCCCGTAAGCGTAAAGAATTCCGAAAAAATCTACAGGAGTTTTCTCCCAAGCTGCGTAAATCTTTGAGTGAGCTTCAAAATCTAGCTGAACTGGCACGGCAAGGGCTGCCGAACAACGAAACGGAAATACTGGCACTCAGAGAGCATGTATCCGCTTTAAAAAACGATGTGCGCGAATTATCGTTAGGACAACCGCCCAGCTCTTTAGGAACCTTGGAAAACGACTATAAAAATTATCGCCGCGATAGCCGAGAAGCAACTGAACTCTGTATGCAGTTGAATGACACTTTGATTAAACAACTGGAAGTTTTAAAACCTAAATCGCCTTCTGAGACTGCGTATTCGGAATTGAATCGCAACGCTGCATTTTTGCACAACCGGCTGAGAAAATGGAGCCGGGAGGCCAACGAAATTCTTAACTCGGAAATCCAGCGGATTAATCGACTTACCGATGAACGCAACAAAAGTTACCACCTTGAGATGCTGCCGCGTTTGGACGATTTGGAACATCAACGTACGTCACTGACCCAAGTGCTTGACGAGCTCGATAGGGAGCGTGATCGTCAAGACAGCAAAAACGCGGAAGTCTTTGAACCGTATATTTCGGTTTTAAAAAGCCTGCAGGAAAGCGTAGATGTTGAAGCGCTAATCAGTTTTACCTTGGAAGAATCGAGCAATCTACACAAAAAACTTGAAGAATTAAATGCGCTTGCACAACTCGGTATTACCGTCGAATTCATCGGTCATGAAATAGAAGGTTTGGAAATGACCATTTCCCGTGGGCTTAGAGAAATGCCGGATCAAATCAAGGAAACCACTGCATACCACGCCGTTAAAACCGCGCATGATGCGTTAACGGACAGACTTCGCTTTTTATCACCTTTGAAATTGTCAGGAGAAAAAATTAAAACCTGGCTCAGCGGCAATAAGATTGTCGATTACATCCAAGGCTTCATGGGCGACGGATTGAAGCATCGCGACATTACCTTGGAAGTAACGCCCGCTTTTAGAAGTTTCAGCATCTACGAACAACCGGCACGTATCTACCCTGTATTTATCAACTTGGTCAACAATGCCGCCTATTGGGTATGCCAAAGCGGCACAGATTCAAAAACAATATTACTGGATATTGTCGACGGCAAGGTTGTTATCGCCGATGACGGGTCGGGTGTTGAAGACGATGATTTAAAGCATCTGTTCACGCTGTTTTTTACCCGCAAACTTCGCGGCGGACGAGGTGTCGGGCTTTACCTGTGCCGAGCCAATTTAGCGGCAGGCGGACATACTATTGATTACATTAAAGATGGGAATCTGAAGAGACTACCCGGCGCGAATTTCATGATCGATTTTAAAGGGGCTAAATATGAGTAAGGCTGTCGCGGCACAAGCAATCCAATATCGTGACTTGATTAAAGAGGTTTATATAAACCCGATTCGCACCGTGGTAGTGATTGATGATGAGTTTCCTTCCTTGGATGGCATGATAGCAAAGGAATTAAATGAAAAAGGGGCATGGAGCGGCACGACTGAAAATGTAACTAAAGTACAAGAGATTCTACATTTTTGTCGTAATGAACACTGGTTGGTTGATGTTCACGACGGCAATAATATCCCTTTCAAGGATGATGAAATAATTGCGCCGCATTTGATTCACAGTGATTTGATGATACTGGATTTCAATCTAAATGATACTGGTGAAAAAGCCATCAAAATTCTTAGGAAGCTCGCTAGTAATAATCATTTTAATATGGTGGTCGTATACACAAGCGGCGATACTGATGCTGTGGCTCGCGATATTGCTTTAGGGTTAACTTGTGCCGATGAAAAACTTATATTTTTTAATGGCGAAGAAGAAAAAATTAAGTCCCAACTTGGTATTTGGGAAGATGAAGATGAAGAAATTATCGATAAGCTCAATGTTGAAATTACCGAGCAGGTATACCTGAATTACCGCGCTATAAAAGAAAATGGCTGCAAACAGTTACTGGGGCAACCTGAAGGAAAAAAAATAATAGCGTTGCACCAACAGCGTCCAAAAGATTTATTAATTCAACCAATTGATATTATTAAATGGTTGTTGTCAAAAAAGGAAAACGAAATAAAAGACAAATTATCAGTTGAATCTTTAGGCCATGTATCAACGGCGTCACCAGAAACTGACATCAAATGGATTAGAACAGATTGCTTGTTTGTGACGGTAGTCAATAAACATCACCAACCCGATACCCTCCCCGACAAATTATTGGATGCTTTGGATGAATGGTGTCCAAAGCCGCATCGGTTGTTGATGAGCCAAATGCGTTTCCTTATGGATGACCGTGGCGTTATCGCCGAATCTGAAATTCTTGAAAATAATTACTTACAAGCTGGCTGGTTAATGGAATTGCTTGAAACAAAAGCCCAAGCCCGAAAACAAGTAATTAACAATACGGTCAGTAAACATTGGGAAGCATTAGGCGATGTGTTGAGGAAAGATATTAGTAAATTTGCAGACAAACTTACAGCACACTTGAAGACCCGAGATACAACAGAGGTAATTGCCAAACACTGTAAAATTAAGATCAATATCGAGGGTATTAATGCTAAAGGTGATACTTTTGAACCCGAAAAGCAATCTAAAACCAGTATTGACCCCGAGTTAAAAAAGATAATTAAGTACATTAACTGCTATAACAACACTAAGCCAATTGATGGTTACCACTTGACGACTGGACAAATTCTGGAACTGGAAAATGAAAAAACCGAAAAGGAATATTGGATTTGTTTATCTCCAGCGTGTGACTTGGTACCGAGTCAAAAAACATCAGGATTGTCTGGCCGGATTAAAGACTCAATGCCTTTTACAGCAGTTGAATTAACAAGGATTGGTGAACAAAAAGCGATTGACGAGGCCAACCGCAATATTTTTCTCTTCCTTGAAATCGACAAGGAAATTTTGACTTTTACCTTTCATCGAAGTGGAAATCTCCACTCTATCCCAGTTTGGGAACAAATGATTGCCGCCAAGAATGGAGTTTTTGATCCTGAATCTAAAGAATTGCAAGTTTTCCGGCCCAGCCAAAACGCAAAAAGCAAGCACATAACTATGAAAAAACACACCGTGCGAGTTGTGGCGCAACTCCAGTACGAATACGCCCTTAATTTACTTCAACGATTCAGTGCAACAATGTCTCGCGTAGGTTTGGATTTTTCAAAACCGAATTAATTGAGTGCTTTTGCTGATGGATAAGCTTAGCCCCGAACAACGCTCGCTGAATATGGCGGCGGTCAAAGGGAAAAACACTACACCTGAAATCCGAGTCAGAAAAATGCTGCATAAAATGGGCTACCGCTTCCGATTGTATCGGAAGGATTTACCCGGAAAGCCTGACATTGTTCTCCCAAAGTATCGTCTTTGTATTTTTGTCCACGGCTGTTTTTGGCATCAACATCCGAGATGTAAACGCGCAACGATACCTGAATTTAACCGCGAATTTTGGGTAACAAAATTCCAAGGAACATTAAAAAGAGATGAGTGGGTGGAAAAAGAGTTGCTTGAACAAGGATGGCGTGTTTGCGTTATTTGGGAATGTGAAACAAAAAATGAGGAACTTCTTAATAAAGCTATTCATCGGTGCATATAACTCAGTAAAGCATTTCCATAGTATTTGTTCGAGCGTACTGAAAGGGTACTTATCAAGCAGTCACATCTGCAGCTTAAACATTTTTACATGTACCGGATAAACATCACTTTTTTAGGCGAACTTCCCCGAGGAAGGTTCTTGTTTGGTGCAGAAATTGTTGGTTGTCGCACATTATTGAGGCGATTTGTACGTTACGGCAATCACGGCTTAATCCATTCATGTCCTCTCGGTTGTTGAAAAATACAGATAACCACCTGTTTTTTATTTATTTTTATTCCGTATTTAGATGTTTTTCAGATCATGGCACAAGTCCTGCTTAAACTATCAACAGTGGCTCTAACGATGGAGCCAAAAATTTAGCTCACTGCTGAGTACCAGACAAAGGCGTCGATAAAATCGCGTGTCATTGATGACATTCGATTTTGAGACGCCTTTTTTTTTGCCCGAATGTTTACAGGATAACGCCATCATGAAAAAAACCGGAATGACTCTAAAAAAACGGGTGACCGCACTGTCTGCGGTTGCTGCTGTTACGACATTACTATTTGCGGCTAACGCGGGTGCTGTTGCCAATATTGAAAAAGAAAACCTCAAATTCGGTTTTATTAAACTGACCGATATGGCGCCGTTGGCCGTTGCTTTTGAAAAAGGATTTTTCGAGGACGAAGGGCTTTATGTGCAACTGGAGGCGCAAGCCAATTGGAAAGTCGTTATGGATCGCGTCGTCAGCGGCGAGCTGGACGGCTCGCACATGCTGGCGCCCGCGCCGTTGGGCGCGAGCATAGGCTTCGGCACGCAAGCGGATATCGTGACGGCTTTCAGCATGGGCTTTAACGGCAACGCAATTACCGTTTCAAACGATGTCTGGAAACTGATGAAACCGAATGTACAGATGGACGGCGGCAAGCCGGCACATCCGATTAAAGCCGATGCACTGAAGCCCGTCGTCGAGAAATTCAAAAGCGAAGGCAAGCCTTTTAGTATGGCGATGACGTTTCCGATCGGCAGCCATAACCTGAAACTGCGTTACTGGCTGGCTGCAGGCGGTATCAAACCCGGATTTTATGCGCCGCCGCAAGATACGTCCGGCCAACTGGATGCCGATGCCTTGCTGTCCGTAACGCCGCCGCCGCAAATGCCGGCGACGCTGGAATCCGGCACGATTCACGGCTATTGCGTCGGTGAGCCGTGGAATCAGCAAGCCGTATTCAAAGGCATAGGCGTTCCTGTCATTACCGATGACGAACTGTGGAAAGACACGCCTGAAAAAGTGTTCGGAGTGACGAAAGCCTGGGCCGATAAAAATCCGAACACCCATTTGGCGGTGGTTAAGGCGCTGATTCGTGCATCGATCTGGCTCGATGACGAAAACAACAAAAACCGCAAGGAAGCCATCGAAATGCTGTCGCAAAAACAATATGTCGGCGCCGATTA
>Ga0163199_1000863_pt1 | contig 18989 bp, 17 predicted proteins | sample PL_2010_150m_FD_113537 | JGI IMG/M metagenome (GOLD analysis project Ga0163199, IMG submission 113537) | Freshwater microbial communities from Powell Lake, British Columbia, Canada to study Microbial Dark Matter (Phase II) - PL_2010_150m | ecosystem: Environmental > Aquatic > Freshwater > Lake ...
AGTATATACACATCTATTTCCCCGTCAAGTTATTTGCAAATAATTCGCATTTGCATATAATAAGAATATGTTAGGGAAGAATAGCAAAGCTGAAAAATTTAGAATTCTTTTAAGAAAAGGCGGGTGTAAAGCAACGTCTCCACGTCTTTCAGTTTTGGAAGTTTTGGCGCGGGCAAGGAATCCCATAAGCGCGCAGGATGTAATTAAAGTTATGGGAAAAAAGGCTGACCAGGCCACCGTGTACCGCATTTTTAAAACACTTAAAGAAAAGGGAATTATCCGGCAGATTGACTTGCGTCATAATCACGCTCATTACGAAATCTCGGGAAGCGACGAGCACCATCATCTTATTTGCGTTCACTGCGGCAAAATAGAAGATGTTCACGATTGTGGAATAGACGACACTTACGCCGTGATTTTACGGCACTCAAAACATTTCTTGGAAATAAAACAGCACGCACTGGAGTTCTATGGGGTTTGCAAGACGTGTTCTAAAAAAGTCTAAAAACGGTCCATAAAGTCGTTGTTTGCCTAGATAACCGCTTTTCTTTACAATTCCCCTAATGGCCAACACTCCCGTCGAAATAATTAAAGAAAAGCTTGATATAGTCGATTTCCTAAAGGGCTATCTCCAGCTTCAGCCGTCCGGCAAGAATTTTAAGGCGCTTTGCCCGTTTCATCGCGAGAAGACACCGTCCTTTATGGTTTCTCCGGAACGGCAAAGCTGGCATTGTTTCGGGTGCAACATCGGCGGAGACGTTTTCAGTTTCGTGATGAAATATGAAAATATCGAATTTGGCGAAGCGTTGAAGATTCTTGCCGAGAAAGCCGGCGTGGAATTGAAGCGAATCAGTCCGACGGAGTACAAGCACCTCGGCCTTCTTTACGACATAAACGAAAAAGCAAAAGAGTTTTACAAAGCAGAACTCACAAACTCGAAAATCGCCCAAGATTATATTTTAAGCCGCGGGCTTGCCAAAGAAACGATTGATGAATTTGAAATAGGTTTCGCGCCGACCGTTTCCGAAGCGCTCATTTTGCATCTAATTAAATCCGGTTTTCATTCGGAGGATATTTTAAGGGCGGGACTTTCTTTCAAAACGGAGAGAGGTTTGCAGTTCGACCGTTTCCGCGGACGCATAATGTTTCCGATACACAATCATCTTGGGAAGACAGTCGGGTTTACAGGAAGAATCTTGCCGCGATTTGATGACGGCAAATCCGGCAAATACGTGAACAGTCCGGAGACGCCGATTTTCAGCAAGTCCAAATTACTTTACGGATTCTGGAAAAGCAAAAATTTTATAAGAGATGCCAAGAACGCTTTTCTCGTTGAGGGGCAGATGGACTTTTTGATGAGCTGGCAAGCCGGAGCGAAAAACACCGTGGCCAGCTCCGGAACGGCTTTGACCGGTGACCATCTCCACGCCTTGCGTCGTCTTACCGACCAGCTCGTCGTAAGTTTCGACAACGACGAGGCAGGCAGGGAAGCGGGGGAACGCGCCATAGACCTGGCCGAGGCAGCCGATTTCGGAGTCAGGGTCGCGATGTTCCATGACTACAAAGATCCGGCCGACGCGGTGCTTTCCGACAAAGAATATTTTTTCAAAACAATTGAAAACGCCAAACCCGCGGCCGAATTTTATTTTGAGAAATACCTGCCTGCGCAGGCAGGTCTGCCCGCAGGCAGGTTCAATGTCAGCGACCGCGACAACTTCAGGAATCTCAAAGCCGTTCTCGAAAAACTGAGAAATATAGGCAGCCCGGTTCTGAAATCTTTCTGGCTGAAAGAACTTTCCAAGAGAACGGGCGTAAGCGAACTGACGCTTTCCGAAGAAATGGAAAGAGCGGCGCCTAAAAAGACATCTGGAACAGAAGCGCCGGCCGAGCAGGTTGCGGAAGGCAAAAAATTTTCAAGAAGGGAAATTCTGGCCCAACGCTGTCTGGCATGGATTCTTCAAAAAGGAGACTTTGATGGCGCCGACAAATTCTTTCCGCACCTTCCCGGAAACTACCGTGAAATTTTTTCTGTCTTGAAAAGCGGGGAACGGCGTTCCAGTGACCCGGTGATAGACGAACTGCTCAATATTATAATTTTTCAGCAAAGGGAAGCCGGCACGGAGGAGTTTGAAGAATTGAAACTCGAGCTTTACAAAGAATACCTGAAAGAACGGAGGCGTGAGCTGACTTCAGTAATCACGCAAGCCCAGCAGTCTAATAACCAAAAACTTCTCGACGAAACGGCGGAAGAATTGAACAATTTGCCGAGTTTGTAAGTGTTTCTATCAGTGTTTTCTGTCCGTTATTAGTATTGTAATAAAGCTTATTTTGGTTTAGTATATATGGCATAAAACCCGAAAACCTCCAATGAAAAAATCCAAAAAACAAAAATCGAAGGCAAAGCCGAAGAAAGCAAAAAAGACCCACAAAGTCCGTAAGGCTAAAAGAGTTGCCAAGAAAGCCAAGAAAGTAAAAAAGACGAAGAAGACGAAGAAAGTTAAGAAAACTAAGAAAGCCAAGAAAACCCCGAAAGTTAAGAAAGCCAAGAAAGTCGCCGCCGGGAAAAAGAACGCTAAACTGAGCGAATCGCTTCTTGCCGAACTTGTGGAACGCGGCAGGCCGAGGGGTTTTGTGACGGACAACGAAATACTTTATTACTTTCCTAAAATAGAGGACGACGTCAAATTACTCGAGAATATCTATGAACGCCTCGAAAAAGATAACGTAAAAATAATCGAGACCGGTGGACTTATAGACCTTTCCAAGGGTGATGTCGGCAACGAAGAACTGGAGAAAGCTCTTCAATATGAAAGAGGAACTCCGGATGCCGTTCAGGTTTATCTTAAAGAAATCGGCAGAACGCCCCTTCTTACGAAAGACCAGGAAAAAGAACTCGCCAAGAAAATATTGAAAGGAGACGAAGAGGCCAGACAGAAACTTATGAAGTCAAACCTCCGGCTCGTGGTTTCGATCGCCAAGCGTTATGCGAACCGCACCCCGAACCTTACTCTTCTTGATTTGATACAGGAAGGAAATATCGGCTTGTCGCGCGCTGTGGAAAAATTCGATTATCAGAAGGGTTTCAAATTTTCCACTTACGCCACCTGGTGGATTCGTCAGGCCATAACTAGGGCGCTGGCCGACCAGTCAAGAACAATCAGAATACCGGTCCATATGGTGGAAACCATTTCAAAATACGCCCAGATGCGCCGTCAGCTGATTCAGGAGCTCGGTCGCGACCCTATGGCTGAGGAAGTCGCCGCGGAAATGGGATTGGACGTGGACAAAGTCAGGCAAATACAAAAAATTTCCCAGGAAGTCCTTTCAATCGAACAGCCGGTTGGCGACGAAGAAGATTCGACGCTTTCCGATTTTATTCCTGACGAGAAAAACATAACACCCGTACAGGGAGCGGCTCAGGCATTAATCAAAGATTTGATAGGAGAAATAATAGTCGATTTGACCGAACGCGAGCGCGAGATTTTGAAAATGCGTTTCGGCCTTGAAGATGGCGTGACCCACACACTGGAAGAAGTCGGCAAAGTTTTCGGCGTGACCAGAGAACGTATCAGACAGATTGAAGCCAAGGCGCTGGAGAAAATCAGGGAACACAGCAAAACGCAGGCGCTCGAGGGCTTTGAAAATTTGGTTTAACTATGACTTCGGAAGAGATAAGAAACAAATTTCTTGAGTTTTTTGAAAAAAGAGGACACGCCGTTGTTCCATCGTCTTCATTGATACCCGATGACCCGTCGGTGCTTTTGACTACCGCCGGTATGCAGCAGTTCAAAAAGTATTTTACCGGTGAGCTTGATTTCACTAAAGATTATCCCGGAAAAATCGGCGCCGCATCATGCCAAAAATCTTTCCGCACATCCGACATTGACGAAGTCGGCGACGAACGACATCTCACGTTTTTTGAAATGCTCGGCAATTTTTCGTTCGGCGGATATTTCAAAAAAGAAGCTATTACCTATGCGCACGAATTCATTACGAAGGAGATGGGACTCAAAATTGAGTGGGTCTCAATTTTCGAGGGCAAGGAAAGCATAGGCGTTCCGCGCGATACTGAATCGGAGGAAATATGGAAATCGCTTGGCGTGTCCGACATACGCCCGCAGGGGATGGATGATGTTTTTTGGGGTCCGACAGGGTCTTCCGGCCCATGCGGACCAACAACCGAGATCTACTGCAGAAACGGCGCCGGTCAGGACATCGAAGTTTGGAATATTGTTTTTAATCAGTATTTGTATCCCGGTTCGCGCGAAGAACTTAATTCGGGCGCGACAGGAAAAAAACTGGAACCATTGAAAATTCAGGGCGTTGATACTGGCATGGGCTTGGAACGTCTGGCGATGGTAAAGCAAGGGACGAATACAATTTTTGAGACGGATTTGTTTGCTAAGCCATTTGACGTTTTATTTTCCATTTCTGGAGATGCGAAATCCAAACGAATTGTTGCCGATCACTTGCGGGCAAGCGTTTTCCTTTTGGCTGACGGAGCGAGGCCTTCAAATAAAGAGCGTGGATATATTTTACGCAGGCTAATACGCCGGCTGGTAGTTCATTCCAAACGCCTAGGTTCTATATTGGTTTTAGAAGATTTATTGGGTTATATATCCGAAATAATTAAGGAGTACGGCAGATTCTATTCGGAGCTTAATGTTAACTCGGAATCAATCGCCGATGAGTTCCGTGAGGAAATAAAAAAATTCAGTATAACGCTGGAAAAGGGATTGAAAGAATTCGATAAGCGCTATCCGATAGCCAAGGGGTCAAGCGTAGAGGGATCGCATGTCGGCGCAGATGCCTTTGATCTTTATCAGACATATGGATTTCCACATGAAGTCATTGGAGAACTTTTGACCGAACGTTCTTATAAATTCGACGAAGCCGGATTTCGTGCAAAACTGGATGAGGAAATAAAAAAGCATCAGGAAATTTCGCGTGCCGGACAGGAAAAGAAATTCGGAGGACACGGGCTTATTCTGAATACCGGTGAACTGAAAGCGGCCAACGAGGAAGAGCTAAAAAAAGTGACGCGGCTGCATACGGCAACACATATGCTTCAGCAGGCATTGCGCGAGGTTCTCGGGCCGGAAGTAAAGCAGGCCGGTTCCGATATAACCGTTGAGAGAACCCGTTTCGATTTTGCATTTTCGCGAAAACTTACGCCGGAAGAAATCAAAGCGGTTGAAGAAAAAGTAAACGCGAAAATAAAAGAAGACCTGCCGATGCAAAAAGTTGTTTTGCCGAAATCCGAAGCCGAAAAAACCGGCGCCCTGTTCTTTTTCAAAGAAAAATACCCCGACCCGGTGAATGTCTATTTCATCGGAAAAGATTTGGAAACCGCTTGGAGCAAGGAATTCTGCGGCGGTCCGCACGTGACGCATACGGGAGAAATAGGCGTTTTCAAAATAGCTAAAGAAGAAGCCGTCGGCAGCGGACTCAGGAGAATCCGCGGCGTTGTTGAGCCGTAATATAACGATATTTATTATTGATAATTCGTAGTAAGATATACTTAGTGTTTAATTTACGACGAAAGGAAAAATTTTTATTGCTCGACGTATCAACCGATAAAATAAGCGGTCTTTTGCTCAGTCTTGACGACCAGAAAAAGATAAAAAAGGAAAAGTCGTGGGAGAATCTTGAAAGAAGTCCTTCTTCAAAGCGGCAGGCCTTTATTCCTAATGTAAGCAGAGTGATAGCGGCATGCGACCCGGAACTGGCTTTTAAAGTTTTTATCCCGCTTTCCATTAAAAGAGAAGAGCAGGCCGAACCGCTTGAAAAAACAGAACTGGAGAATCTTCTCGCCCAGGCGATAGGAAGAGTCTTTAATCATCATCGCAGGGAAGCGAGTCTGGTACTGGGCGCCGATGAATTGGACACTATTCTGGCCGACAGCAATGTTTCAGGATTTGAAGTTGACGGGCACAGGGTAATGAATCCTATCGGGTTCAAGCCCAAGGAATTGAATGCAGTTATGGAAATGACTTTCGCGTCGCGCCGGACTTTCGAAAGAGTTAAATCAGTGAGAAAAAAAGCAGATTTCTTTTTTACGGAAAAAGGCCAGGCGCAGGCCGCGGCTGCCAATAGAATGGGTGCAAAGCGGACAGATTTGCTTTTGACGGGCTCCAAGAAAAGTTATTTCTATCCGAGCGGCAATTCCGGAACCTCTTACGCGCGGCGTGAAATGAAATGGTCCAAGGAAAGTTTCGTCGCGGAAATTTGCCGGCAATGGTCTCTTGGCGAAACCGCCGCAAAAGATATTTACGGATATTATGTAAAAGAAGATGTTTCTCCGCCGCTGGAAAAGTATTTCAAAAAGATTTTTTCCAGAATCGTCAAAGACTTTGTCGGACACGTCAATAAGTTGAAAACATCACATAAGGTTTATATCGCGGGCGACGTGCCGCTGGAATTACTTGATCGAAGCATGTTTTTGGAATTGCCCGTGGAAAGTTTCGCGGCGAAATCAGGTTTCTTAATCGATAAATCAACATTTCCGGTTGATTTTGAGACATACCGTCAACTCGCGCCTTTCTTCGAATTTTATTATGATAATAGTGATAGCGATATAAACAGCTGGCTGAAGAGAAGGCTAAATTGGCTTGGTTCTGCGATATAACCGAAGATAAATTTATAACAATGAAAAAGATATCAATAAACAAAAAAGACCTGGTTCCGCGCATAGTCGAAAAAATATTGGAAAGCGAAGACAATGAAATCGTTCTCTCCGTCCCGCGCGATGCGGAAATAAAAAAATCGCTCTCGAACTTCGAACTTATAAAAAGAGAAGCCGAGGTTGCCGGAAAGACCATTTCAATCAGCTCGCTTGATGATGAAGTCATAGAGATGGCAGCCAAAGCGGGGATTGCCGCTGGTTCGCGTCCGGAAGAAAACACCGGTTCGCGTATGATGTCGGATATAATTCCGTTGAAACGCCAGAAAGAAGAAAAGCGCGAAACGGTAAAAAGCCATGCGCCCAGACCGCCAAAAGAAACGGCAAAAGAAGAGCTAGAAGAAGAACTGAAGCTCGGAAAATCATTCTGGGCCAAAGCGGAAAAAGAAGCGGAAAATAAAAAACAATTTATCGATAGGATAGACGAACTTACGCAGCCGGAAGAACCGGCAAAGAAAGCACGCCGGCGCTTCGGAGGGAAAAGAATAGTCGCTTTGGTGGCTGTGATTATTTTAGCGGCTGTTGGAGCGGGCCTGGCCATCGGAAATATTTTTGGCAAAGCAGAAATATCTTTAAGTTTTAAAAAAACGCCATGGCAATACAGCGGGAAAATCATGGCGGGCAAGACAATTTCTAAGATTGACGCCGCCAATGGCTACTTGCCTGCGGAAGTTTTTAGCCAGCCTAAAAACACCACGCGTCTTTTCCCTGCTTCCGGCGTGGCCCAGGTTTCACAGAAAGCTACGGCAAAAATTTTGATTTACAACGCCTACAGCTCTTCCAAGCAAATTTTTGTCGCCACAACGCGCTTTTCCACTCCAGACGGAAAAATTTTCCGCCTGGACAATGCGGTGACGGTTCCGGGAGCGGGCATAAAAGACGGTAAAATAATTCCCTCAAGCATTGAAGCTTCGGTTACCGCGGAAAAACCCGGAGCGGAATATAATGTAGGTCCGTTCAATAAATTACTAATCCCGGGTTTCAAAGGAACCCCTCGTTACGACGGATTTTACGGAGTTATGTCCCAGCAGGCCGGCGGGGGTTTTGTCGGGAAAAAGCAAGTAGCTACAGACCAGGACGTTTCTTCGGCAAAGGACAAGACATCACAGGGGCTCAAAGACGCCCTGAAAGGCGTATTTTTAAACAGTTTCTCGCAGGGATTCAATATTTTGGACGGAGCATCCTCGACTGCCATAACCAAGCTTGCCGCCAACAAAAATACGGACGCGGAAGGCAATTTCAGTATTTTCGGGGAAGCGTTATTCCAGGCCATAGGCTTCAGGGACGAAGATATAAAGTCGCTTGTAAAGACTCTTATGCTTAAAGATTATCCAAATATGGATTTTACGGACCTGAAACTGGATTACCAGAACATTAAGCCTGATTTTACTTCAGGACGGCTGACTTTTTCGCTTATTGCCAACGGCGTCCTTGAGCCACAGTTTTCCGTGGACGACCTTAGGTCGAAAATCGCCGGTAAGCCGTTAAATGAAGCAAGGTCGACGATTATAACTTTACCCGATCTGACAAACGCCAAAGTTTCCCTTTGGCCTTTCTGGCTGACCGGATTGCCGAAGAATATGGAGAAAATAAAAGTGAACTGGAATTAATTGCGATAAACCCATATAATAGCAAACAATTATTTATTATATGATAGAAAAATTCATACATTCGGAAAGCGGTTTTTGGGAATCGAACCTGGCTGGGCGCGTTGCCTGGCTTTCGGCCGCGCTGGGTTTGGTCGGCTTTACGGACGCGCTCTATCTGACATTCGAGCATTATTCCGGAGGGCAGGTAACCTGCATAGTCGTTTCCGGATGCGACAAAATTCTTTCGGGCCCGTATTCGGAAATTTTTGGAATTCCAGTAGCGTTCATCGGCGTTATTTATTATCTTTTTGTTTTATCGGGGGCTCTTTTTTTCCTTTTTGGAAACTCGCATAAATTTTTCAGACTGGCTCTTTTGGCGTCACTGGTAGGACTTCTTGCTTCACTGTGGTTCATTTCACTCCAGCTTTTCATAGTAAAATCAATATGCTTTTACTGCATGATTTCGGCGTTTTGTTCTATCACGCTTTTTTTGCTGGCGACCTTGTCTTTTTTCCATGCCAAAAGATTAAAAAAGGAAAAACTTCTTCGCTGAGGCGGATTTTCGACCTATGGGAAAATTGGCGATATTTCGAAAATTAATCCCGTTAGAGACAACAACCCAGCGATTTTCAAAAATATGCTTAAGGTTTCAACCAAAAAGTCATTATCTCTTAAAGTAGCCGATTTACGATTGTCTAAAGACAATCTGTCTCTAGCGGGATGAAAAAAATTGACGCGATTTTTATGCTTGGTCCCCAAGGATCAGGCAAGGGCACTCAAGCTCGTTTACTGGCTGAGAAATTGAGGTTTTTCTTTTGGGAGATGGGAGGAATCCTGCGTGCTAATAAGGATTTCGTTCTTGCCAACGGCGAGACGGTTGGGGAAATTATGAACCGGGGCGAATATTTAAGCGACCCTCAACTTTTGGAAATCCTGAATTTAAAGCTACCGAGTATACCGGCTGATAAAGGAATTATCTTTGATGCCATACCTCGTCGTATCGGCCAGGCGGAATTTATTTTAAAATGGCTTGCGGAGCGGGGCAAGAAAAATCTGGTGACCATTTTTTTGAATCTGCCGCGAGAAGAGTCTTTAAGACGACTCCTGCTCCGTGCGGAAATAGAAAAACGCCCTGACGACACGCCGGAAGCGATACAATCGAGGTTGAAACTGTATGAGGAGGTAACTCTGCCAATCCTAGATTACATGCGGGCGAATACCGAGTTCATTGAGATCGACGGCCGGCCGTCTGTTTCCGAAGTAACGAAGGACATTGACCGAGCCATAGGATTAAATAGTCCTTCATGAAAAAACACATAATCACCATCACCGGATTTCCGGGCAGCGGAAAATCAAGTACCGCAAAAAACGTTGCTCTTCGCCTTGGGTATGAACATTTTTCTTCCGGAGACCTGTTTAGAAAAATGGCTACAGAGCGATGTCTCTCAATTGAAGAAATAAATTTTACAGCGGAAAAGCAAAAGGAAATCGATCTTGAAGTCGACAAACTTCTTGTAAAGATGGGAAAAGAAAAAAACGACTTTGTCATCGATTCGCGCACCGCATCCCACTGGATTCCCGATTCGTTTAAGGTATTTCTTGATCTTGACCCAAAAATAGCGGCGGAGCGTACTTTCGCTCAGATACGGAAAGAAGGCAGGTCGAGTCAAACAGGGTCGTCGATCGATGAGGTTTACGAAAATACGTTAAAAAGGGTAGAGAGCGAGCGAAAACGTTATCGAAGCTTATATAATATAGACATCACCGATAAAACCAACTTTGACCTTATTGTTGACACGAAAGTTAACAATCTTGATGAGGTCATCGAGATCGTAACAGCGGCGTATCAAAAATGGCTTAATGCTCCGGAATCGAAATGACAGAATCAAAAATCAAAACAGAAAAGGAAATTGAAATAATGGCCGAAGCGGGAAAAAGGCTGGCCGGCGTTTTGGATTTTTTGGCGAAAAGTGTCAAAGCCGGAATGAGAACTGCCGAGCTCGATGAGATTGCTTTCAATATGATAAAGGAAGCCGGATGCAGGCCGGCTTTTTTGAACTACAAACCTCACGGTGCAAGAAAAGCATATCTGGCGACAGTTTGTGTTTCTCTTAATGAGGTGGTCGTCCACGGAGTACCTTCGGATTACATAATTAAAGACGGCGATATCGTTAAAATAGACCTGGGTTTGATACATAAAGGACTTTACGCGGACACGGCCGTGACTGTCGGCATAGGTGCCATCGGCATTAAAAACAGGAAACTTATCGAAACCACAAAGAGGGCGCTTGAACTTGGCATTGAAGAAGCCCGCCCGGGAAACACTCTTGGCGATATCGGCTTTGCCATCGAACGGCACGTCAAGGCGAACGGCTTTTCTGTCGTCGAGCTTCTGACCGGACACGGTATCGGACGCGAACTTCACGAAGATCCATACGTCTATAATTTCGGCAAACGCGGCGAAGGAGACGAACTGAAAGCCGGAATGGTAATAGCCATTGAGCCGATGGTTGCCGCCGGCAAAGGAAGGCTGAAGCAGCTGAAAGACGACAGTTTTGCCGTTGCCGACGGTTCGATGACAGCCCATTTCGAGCACACCGTTGCGATTACGGAAGACGGCCCGAGAGTTTTAACTAACTAGCAGTTTGTAGCGAGTAACTTGTAGCTGGTAGTAAGACGGATACATTTTAATTAATTTAATTTTCGTGCTATATTTTTATCAATCTACAAACTACTAACTACAAGCTACCAACTACCCGACTATGACCAAGCCTTTCTTATCCATAATAATTCCGGCGTACAACGAGGCGGAACGTCTGCCGCTGACGCTCGTTGATATGGACAAACGCTTGAGCCAGGTGAAATATTCATATGAAATTCTTGTGATTAATGACGGCTCAACCGACAACACGGCGGAAATTGTCCGCAAAATGGCGCCGGCAATAAAAAATTTGAAACTCATAGACAACAGAATCAATCAGGGCAAGGGCGGCGTCGTTAAGCAGGGGATGCTTCTTGCCAAGGGCGAATACAGGATTTTCACGGATGCCGACAACTCCGTTTCCATAGACCATTTCGAAAAAATGCTCCCGTATTTAAAAAACGATTTCGATGTCGTTATAGGTTCGCGCGCGGTCAAAGGAAGCAAGCTCGAACCGCCACAGCCTTTCTACAAGCGAATTCTAGGCAAGGTTGGCAATATACAAATTCAAATCCTCAATGTCCCTGGAATTTGGGACACGCAGTGCGGTTTCAAAGCTTTCAGTGAAAAAGCCGCCGAAAAAATTTTCAGCATTTCGAAAATCAACGGCTGGGGTTTCGACATCGAAGCATTGGCGCTCGCCAGGCATTTCGGATACCGCACGAAAGAAATTCCCGTCCATTGGGTGAATGATGCCAAATCGCACGTCAAATTGTCGGCTTACTTGAAAACTTTTGTGGAAAACGTTAAGATCCGTTGGTGGATAATTACCGGCGCTTACAATAAGCAAAGCGCAAATGGCTAATAGCCTATAGCTTTAAATAACTTTATATATGCAATTTGCCATATGCTATTGGCAATTTGCCGTAAAAATCATGGACAAATACTATCTTACCAAGGAACGCGCCGAAGAACTGAAAAAAGAGCTTGAAACGCTTAAGGGAGAAAGGCGGCTTGAAGTTGCCGACCGCCTGAAGCAGGCCAAGGAATTCGGAGACCTTTCCGAGAATTCCGAATACACCGAAGCGCGCGAAGAACAGAGCCGCGTGGAAACGCGCATCTCCGAGCTCGAAGACATCCTCAAAAAAGTTTCTATTATAAAGAACGAAAAAACATCCGTTAATAGCAGCATTGTCATAGGTTCCACGGTTACCGTTAAGAAAAACGGCAAAATCTCCATTTATCGCATAGTCGGCTCGAATGAAGCCAAGCCGGAGGAAGGAAAAATTTCGAACGAATCTCCGCTAGGCCGCGCTTTTTTGGACAAGAAAGTAGGAGAGGCGGTAATGGTAACGACTCCCGGCGGAAAATTCGACTACCAGATAATGAAGATAGAATAATCGCCGCAGTGTCGGTTTATGTGTAATGGGAAATGCGAATAATTTCATATTGTTCGCATTTTTGTTATCATCTATTTAAACCATCATGTTGGAGGACATCATAAAAGAACGGCTTAAAAAATTGGCACGACTGAAGGAAGCTGGAATCAACCCTTATCCGGCGTCGCTGAAACGGACGCTTTCGGTCGGCGAAGCCGTACAAAAATTTAATATTTTGGAAAAAGCCAAAAAGAAAGTTTTTCTCGCAGGACGGCTTTTGAGCTGGCGCGACCAGGGAGGAGTGATATTCGCGGACATTGCCGACGAAAGCGGGAAAATCCAGCTCGTTCTCAAAAAAGACACTTTGAAAAACTTCGCCCTTTTTAGAGATACTCTCGACCGCGGAGATTTTTTGTCCGCCGCAGGCACGCTTTTTAAAACCAAAAAAGGCCAGGAAAGTTTGGATGTGAAAGAATTGAATCTGCTCGTGAAAGCCGTCAGGCCTTTGCCGAACGACTGGTTCGGACTCGAAGAAACGGAAACGCGCCTGCGAAAACGCTATCTCGACATTATTATGAACGCGGAAACCAAAGAACTTTTCAAAAAGAAAAGCGTTTTTTGGCAGTCATTCCGCGATTTTCTTCTGAAAGAAGGATTTTTGGAAACGGAAACCCCTGCGCTTGAAACTTTGCCCGGAGGCGCCGAAGCCGAGCCGTTCAAAACCCACCACAACGCGCTCGACACTGATTTTTATCTGCGCATTTCGCTTGAACTTCCGCTCAAAAAACTTTTGGTGGCCGGCTACGAAAAAGTTTTTGAAATAGGCCGCGTATTCAGAAACGAGGGCATCGACCGCGAACATCTTCAGGATTACACGCAATTGGAATTTTATTGGGCGTATCACGACTACAACGACCTTATGAAACTCACGGAAAAAATGTATAAGGACGTTATCAAAAAAACGACGGGTGGACTCAAGACGACTTTCCAGGGACAAAAAATAGATTGGGGCAAGAAATGGGAAAAAGTGGAGTACATGAAAATTTTCGATAAATTCAACAAGCTCAATCCCATTTTGGCTTCGCGCGACGAACTTTTTCAAAAAGCTGTTTCTTTGGGATTACAGCCGGAAAAGAATTTCGGCAAGGGACGGCTCATCGACTTGATTTATAAAAAGACAGTCAGGCCGACTTTAATTCAACCGTGTTTCCTCGTAAACCCGCCCGTTGAAGTGGAACCGTTGGCTAAGCGCTCCGAGAAAAACCCAGCTCTTGTCGAGAGAATACAAGTAGTCGCCTGCGGTACGGAACTCGGCAAGGGATTTTCGGAACTCAACGACCCACTTGACCAAAGAGCGCGCTTTGAAGAACAGATGAAACTCCGTGCGGCAGGGGACAAAGAAGCACAATTTCTGGACGAAGACTTTTTGGAGGCGCTTGAATACGGAATGCCTCCGGCAGCCGGATTCGGCCTTTCGGAGCGTGTTTTCGCCGTTATTATGGACAAACCAGTCAGGGAAACGGTGATTTTCCCGCTAATGCGGCCAAAGGATTAATTTTATGCGCAAAGTAATGGTTTTCGGCGTGTTCGACGGCATTCACAAGGGGCACAGTCATTTTTTCAAGGAAGCGAAAGAATTGGGCGATTATCTCATTGCCGTAGTCGCCCCGGATGAAGTCGTTAAAGACCTGAAGGGCAAAGCGCCGCAAAACATTCTGGCGGAAAGAATCGCGCACGTTGAAGCTGCGGACGGCGTGGATAAAGCCGTTGTCGGCGACATCGAAAAGGGTTCCTGGAACATTGTAAAAAAAATGCGCCCCGACGTGATTGCCGTGGGCTACGACCAGAAAGTTCTCAGAAAAAATCTCGAAAATTCTGTGGATGAATTCAATTGGTTTCTTGAAATAGAAACCATTTCTCCTTACGAGCCGGAAAAATATCATAGTTCTCTGCTGGAAAGTTAAAAGTTAGTAAAGTTATAAAGTTCATAAAGTACAATTACTTTACAAACTTTATAAACCTTCAACTTTACAGTCGGCAGCGAGAAGAAAATAAATGAGCAGGCATTTATTTTTGGCGAGCGAACCGATTGAAGCATTTTCACTTAGTGAAAATGCTTATAACTTAATGGCTTTCTCGCAAACCATATTCGGTTCGCCGTTACGCCATGACATTTTTCCTTTCACGGCGACGATATTGTTCACCTCCCAGATATCCAGCGTTTTTTCGAGCGTGTCGTTGAAAACGACAATCTCAAGCGGCTTTTCAGAAAAGTCTTCTATCCTCGCGAATATCATCGGCTGGCCGTTCTTGGTCAATATTTTTTTTATCTCGGAAATCGTGCCTGCGATTTTTACAACCTGGTCTTTCCTGTCTTTGGAGCGCGCCTCTTCTATTTTAAGAGCGCCCATCTTCGCGATTCTTTCTTTGTGCGAATTAAGGGGATGGTCGGAAAGGTAAAATCCGAGAAGTTCTTTTTCCCAGCCGAGTTTTTCAAGAGTAGTCGCCGGTTCAACATGTTTGGAGAATTTAAAAGATAATGTGACCGGCGCGTTACCGAAAAGGGAATTGGTCTGAATATTTCCTTTTTTGACAAGCGTGCTGAAGCGGAGAATTTCATCAATGTTTTCCAATGCCTGTTTTCTTTCTATTCCGAGCGAGTCGAAAGCGCCGCTTTTGGCGAGGCTCTCCAGAGATTTTTTGTTGAGGTCCTTGTGCTGTATCCGGTTCAGGAAATCATTGAAATCCTTGAATTCTCCCCGATTCATTCTGTCGTCGATTATCGCCTGGACTATTGCCTCGCCGACATTCTTTACGGCCAGAAGGCCGAACCGTATGGTTTTGTTGCCGTCCGGCGAAAAACTGACGGAACTTTTGTTGACGTCCGGCGGCATCACATTGATTCCCTTTTGCCTGGCTTCATTGAAGATTATCGCTATCCGGTCGATATCGTTGATTTCCGCGTTGAATAGCGAGGCCATGAACTCTTCCGGGTAATGCGCCTTCAGATAGGCCGTGCGGTAGCCGATGAGAGCATAGCAGACGGCGTGGCTGCGGTTGAATCCGTAACGGGCGAACGGCTCGAACCATTTCCATATTTCTTTCGCCATCGGCTTATTGATGCCGTTGTTTATCATGCCATTCACCATTTTTTCTTCCTGTTCGAGAAGCAGTGCTTTTATTTTTTTGCCGACGGCTTTTCTTAAAGTATCGGCTTCCGAAAAAGTGAAACCGGCAAGTTCACGCGCAACCTGCATCAACTGTTCCTGGTAAAGCATGATGCCGTAGGTTTTTTTGAGAATGGTTTCCAGCTTCGGATGAAGATATGTTACTTTTTCTTTCTTGTGCTTCCTGTTGATATAGCGGGGGACCATTCCCGTTTCCAAAGTTCCCGGGCGGTAGAGCGAAATCATGGCGACGATATCTTCGAATTCAGTCGGCACCAGGTCTTTCAGATAATGCCGCATTCCGTCGCCTTCAAGTTGGAAAACCCCGGTTGTGTCGGCTTTCTGCAGAAGCTCGAAAGTCTTTTTATCGTCGAGAGGCAATTCGGAAATTTTTATGTCCTTGTCGTGGAGCTCTTTGATGAGCCTGACTGTTTCCTCTATTATTGTCAGGTTTTTCAGTCCGAGAAAATCTATTTTAAGAAGCCCGAGGTCTTCGATGCTGTGCATCTCGAACTGCGTGATGATTATGTCCTTGTTCTGCGGCGCGAACTGGAGCGGAACAGTATCAATGAGCGGGTCTCTCGAAATGACGGTGCCGCAGGCGTGAACGGAAGCGTGGCGTGCCACTCCTTCAAGATGAATGGCGGCATCGATCAATTTTTTCGCCTCCGAATTGTCCCTGTATATTTCTTTCAAATCATCGACATTTTTGAGGCATTTTTCGAGCCAGCCCTCTTTCATCCCCTGAGTCGGATTGAAAGGAATCATTTTTGCTATCTGGTCGCAGAATCCATAGGGGATTCCCATGGCCCGTCCGGCATCGCGTATGGCGGCGCGCGCGGCCATCGTCCCGAAAGTTATTATTTGCGCCACGCGGTCTTCGCCGTATTTCTCTCGCGCATAAGCCAGAACTTCGTCGCGGCGCTTGTCGGCAAAGTCTATATCGATATCAGGCATTTGGATTCTTTCGGGATTAAGGAAACGTTCGAAAATAAGCTCATATTTGATGGGGTCTACTTCGGTTATATCCAATATATATGAGATTAAACTGCCTGCGGCTGAACCGCGGCCCGGGCCTACGGCGATGCCGTGCGTTTTCGCCCACGAAATAAGGTCTTGAACGATGAGGAAATAATCGGCAAAGCCGGTTTTGGTGATAACGCCCAGCTCGTATTCAAGCCGCTCCCTCAGTTCTTTTGTTTGTTCTTTTTCCGAAAAACGTTCGCCGATTTTTTTGTTGACGAGTTCGCTGAGATAATCGTTTGCGGACTGGCTGCTCGGTATCGGAAAATTCGGGAGAAGAATTTTATTTAGTTCCAGTTCCACGTTGCATTTTTCTGCGATTCTGCCGGATTCTTCGACAGCTTCGGGAATATCCTTGAAAATTTCGGCCATTTCTTCCGGCGAAGTTATTGAATAATCATCCTGCTTCATTGTCATCCTGCCATCGTCCTGTAGTTTGTTTCCAGTTTGCACGGCGAGAAGTATGTCGTGATATTCGGCATCCTCCGGTTTCAAATAATGGCTGTCCTGCGTGGCCACAAGCGGAGTTCCGGTTTTTTTACTCAGTTCAATCAATCCTTTCCAAACTTTTTCGTGCCAGGCCGGATTGAAGTTGGGGTGATGGCCTATTTCTATATAATAATTTTCCGGTCCGAAAATTTCTTTGTATTCCCCAATGACTTTTTCCGGGTCTCCGTTGTTCAAAATCGAGCGCGCCAGTTCGCCCGAGTAACAGGCCGAAAGAGCGATGAGCCCCTCGTGATGTTCGCGGAGAAGGCCTTTGTCGACGCGCGGCTTGTAATAGAACCCCTCAAGGTGTGCTTTAGTGACGAGCTTAATGAGATTTTTCCAGCCGGTTTCGTTTTTGGCGAGAAGTATCAAATGATAATATTTTTCGTTGGGCTCGCGACTGAAGCGGTCGCGCGGCGCCACGTAAGTTTCCACTCCGAAAATAGGCTTCACTCCGGCAGCTTTGGCTTTTTTGTAAAACTCCACTGCGGAATAAAGTGTGCCGTGGTCGGTAACGGCAATAGATTTCATTCCCAGTTCTTTGACGCGCTTAACCAGTTCATCTATCTTGGTAAGCCCGTCGAGCAGGGAATAGTGGGAATGCGTATGTAAGTGAGTAAATTTAGACATTAGAGAAGCATAGAGCAGGTTGCTTATGGCATATAGTGTAGAAGATTTTAGTGGAAACTGGAAGCTTATTTTTTGATTTTTTCGTTAAAACCTATAAGCTATATGCTATCGGCTACTTGCCGTGTTTGCCACCTTAGCTCCCGCCTTCGCTCAAATTATATTTGAGCTTCGGACGGGCAAGCAGTAGTATTTTCATTACAGCTTGCGCTTCGAAGTTACGATGTAAAATCGGAGCGAAATAGTGCCACCTTAGCTCAGCTGGCAGAGCAACACTTTTGTAAAGTGAAGGTCCCCGGTTCGAATCCGGGAGGTGGCTCAAAATGGCACAAGACGGATTATTTTGCGTAGGACAGAAAGCAGTCATAGACAAAGACGGCGAGGTTTTGGTTTTGACCGACCCGCTACTCGGGCTTGATATGCCCGGCGGGAAAATAAAGGAAGACGAAACAGATTTCGTCGAAGAACTGAAAAGGGAAGTCAGAGAAGAAACAAAATTGGAAATAGAGGTCGGAGAACCGTTTTCGGTGGGATATTTCGAGTTCAACGACCCGAGACACAGGAATTTCGGCAAGAAAGTATATCTCGTATTTTTCAAATGCAAATATGTTTCTGGAGAAGTGAAATTGAGCAAAGAACACAGCGCTTTCCGCTGGGTTAATAAAAACAATTACAAAGAGCTGGCCGACAACGAAAGAGAAGATTACTTCAAAGCGCTTGAAAAATATTTCGGGAAAAGTTAATCTCTAACGTATTCAGCCCGTGTAGTTTAACGGCAAAACGAATTCATGGTAAGAATTAGACGGGAGTTCGACTCTCCCCTCGGGCTCAGAAAATAGAATAAAATATAGAATTTACGGAAAACTGACAGCTATTGAATTTTAAGCATTAATCCGTTAGCATAATCCGCATGGCTAAGTCAAAATATTCGGATAATTTAATAGGCTTGAAATGCTCCGTTTGCGGGATGCGTAATTACTATACCCGTAAAAACAAGAAAGGAGTTGAAAGGAAGATAGAGCTCAAGAAGTACTGCCGCAAGTGCCGCAAATCCATCAAGCATAAGGAAGTGAAGATAACGGGGAAATAATCTCTGTTATTGAGTAATTGGGCAATTGAGCTATTCTTTATAAGTAAGAAGGGAGCTTAGTTAAGTGGTATAATAGCGGTCTCCAAAACCGCGGTCGAAGGTTCGATTCCTTCAGCTCCCGCCTTCGGTACGCAGTAGCGTACCTCCGGCGTGGCGAAGCCCGCCAAGGTACGCGAAAGCGACATTCGCCTCGCCGAAGTCCGCCCTGGGCGGACGAAGGTGGGCTTCGCCTTAATCGGCTCGGCTACGGCGAGGTGAAACCCGCTAGTATGTATTATGTTTATATTTTAAAATGCAAAGAT
>Ga0163199_1000864_pt1 | contig 18988 bp, 14 predicted proteins | sample PL_2010_150m_FD_113537 | JGI IMG/M metagenome (GOLD analysis project Ga0163199, IMG submission 113537) | Freshwater microbial communities from Powell Lake, British Columbia, Canada to study Microbial Dark Matter (Phase II) - PL_2010_150m | ecosystem: Environmental > Aquatic > Freshwater > Lake ...
CGCACCTTGATCTGCTTGTCCTGGTCCATGACCCAGCCGTTCAGCTGCTGCCCGGACTTGACCCCCTCGACCACGACTACACCGACTGAATCGTGCTCGTCGTGCACTACGAAATGAATCATGTAATTTGCTCCTGTTGTTTATGCTTTGGCGTTTGTACTTCGCTGTGCTTTAACCCAGGGCGCCAGGCAGACCAGCCGGGGAAAATCGCGTCCGACAGATAACGCCTTCAGGCTTTGGGGCTAGGCTGCAAAAGCAATGTAAGCGCTTTCATTGTAGGCCCAAGAATTTGCAGTAGTCAACAATTTTCGATTGTGCAGTGCAACGTATGCTAGGATGAATGCGCTTGCATTCCTATTGCTCCTTTCGAGACCCGGATTCATGTCGGATGACCAAAGCAAAGCGAAGCTGGATGACGTAGCCCGCGTCGCAGGCGTGTCCCTGGCTACCGCTTCGCGCGCGCTGTCCACGCCGCATTTGCTGAAGCCCGACACACTATTCCGCGTTCGGGACGCCGCGCGCATGCTCGGGTACATGCCGCACGGCGCGGCGCGCGCTCTCGCGTCGCGTCGTACGCATACCATCGGCGCCGTTGTACCGACGCTGGACAACGCGATTTTCGCCAACTCCACGCAGTCGATGCAGCGCGAGTTCGGCGAACACGGCTATCAGCTGCTGCTCGGCTCGCACGAATACGACCCCGAGCGCGAGGTCCATGTGACCCGTGCGCTGCTCGAGCGTGGCGTGGACGGACTGGTGCTCGTGGGTACCGATCACAGTCCGGAGTTGTACCAATTGCTGGTCGGTTTCAGGAGCCCCTATGTACTGACCTGGTCGCTTGACGAGAGCGGTCATCACCACTGCGTCGGATTCAACAACCGCGAGGTCGGAGCGCGCGTCGCACGCTATCTTTATGACCTCGGCCACCGCGAGATTGCGGTGATTTCGGGCTTTTCCGCACATAACGATCGAGCGCGCGACCGAATTACCGGCGCGCGAGAGGCGCTGCTAGCGCGCGGCATTGCGCTAGTGCCGCAGCGGGTGGTGGAGACGTCTTTCTCCATACAAGGCGGTCGCGAGGCGTTGCGTGCGGTGTTGACGGCTGCGCTGCGGCCGAGCGCGGTGATCTGTGGCAACGATATTCTGGCGCAGGGCGCGATGATAGAAGCGCAGGCGCTTGGGATCGATATTCCGGGGCAGCTATCGATTACCGGCGTGGATGACATGGAACTTTCGACGCATTTGCCACCGGGATTGACTACGGTACGCATACCCACCGACGAAATCGGACGCCGAACGGCGCAGCACATCGTGGCGCGCCTGAATGGGGAAAAGGCCGAGAAGCGCACCGAACTCGCGGTCGAATTGATCGTGAGAGGCTCGACCGCTCCGGCCCCGGTAATGCCGGCCGGCGGCAACCGCCGCGAGCGTTAGCTTAGGAATGCGGCCAGCGCGTCCAGAACTTCGTCAGGCTTCTCCGCCATCATGTTGTGTCCGCTGCCCTCGATGATGCGGATCTGCGCGCCTTTGATCGACTTGGCGAACTCGCCGCCGGCGCGCGCGGGGGTCATGGCATCGCGCCGCGCGAGCAGAAACAACACGGGACAGCGCACCTTGGCCGCTGCGTTCGTGCCGCCCGCATAGCGGTCGCAGGCGGTGAAGTCAACATGCATCACGCCGGATTTCTGCCGCTGCATCAAACGCAAAAATTGGCCGTGTATCCAGAAACCCGGCCCGGGGGCGTTCGGGTAATGTGCGTAGGCCGAGTGCTCCCAGATGTTGACCATGTCCTGCGCCAGCGGCTCGTTGTTTTTCGTCGCGTCCAGTAGTTCGGCCGACACCTTCATCGGATAAGCGATGCCGAGCAGTCCGATTTTCGTCACTCGATCGGGATCGCGCGCGGCGCATTCGAGCGCGATCAGCGCACCCATGCTGTGGCCGACGATGGCGGCGTTGCGTACGCCCGCGGCATCCTGCACTGCCGTGATCCACGTCGCCATGGTCTCAATGCTTTCGAGGGCGGGTCCTGCGCTGCGGCCGTGGCCGGGCAGGTCGACAGCGAGTACGCCGTAACCGTGGTGCGCGAGATAGCGGCTTTGCAATATCCACACACTGTGATCGTGCTGCGCGCCGTGAACGAACATTACGGTGGGCAGCTTTAGGTCGAACGGCTTTCCGCCGGTGTATGCGTAGGCTTTCTTGCCACGGACGGTCAGTTCCATGGTGGCTGTCCTATTTCGTTTTCTGCGACGCGCGCAGACCGCCGGCAAGGTCATCGATCAGGTCGCCGGCGTGTTCCAAGCCGATGGACAGCCGCATGGTGCCCTCGGTTATGCCGGCAGCCTCGAGCGCCGCGTCGTCCATGCGGAAATGCGTGGTGCTCGCCGGGTGGATCACCAGCGACTTGGCATCGCCGACGTTGGCGAGATGGGAAAATAGCTTCAGCGCCTCGACGAAGCGCTGGCCGGCGGCGCGATCGCCGCGGATGGAGAAAGTGAATACCGCGCCGCAGCCTCTGGGCAGCAGTTTCTTCGCCAGTTCGTAGTCAGGATGCGTGGGAAGCTCGGGATAGGACACCGACTTCACTGCCGGATGTTGCACCAGGAACTCCACCACCTTGCGCGTGTTCTCGACGTGGCGCTGCATTCTCAGTGGCAGGGTTTCAACGCCTTGCAAAATCTGAAACGCAGTGGCGGGGCTCATACAGGCGCCGAAGTCGCGCAGCCCCTCGCGCCGCGCGCGCAGCGAAAACGCGGCGACGGTGGATTCCTCCGAAAAATTCATGCCGTGAAAACCGTCGTACGCGCTGCTGAGTTCGGGAAATCGTCCTGAAGCAACCCAGTCGAAGGTGCCGCCGTCCACCAATACGCCGCCGATGGCCACGCCGTGCCCGCCGAGAAACTTGGTGGCGGAGTGGAACAGCAGATCCGCGCCGTGATCGAACGGCTTGAGCAAATAGGGCGTGGTGAAGGTCGAATCGACCATCAGCGGCAGGCCGTGCTCGTGCGCGATCGCTGCGACCGCTGCGATGTCAAGCACATCGAGCCCGGGATTGCCCAGCGTTTCGGCGAACAGCACTTTGGTGTTCGGCCGGATCGCAGCACGCCATGCATCGAGATCGCGCGGCTTGACGAACGTGGTTTCGATGCCGAAGCGCGGCAGGGTGTAATGCAGCAGATCGTGCGAGCCGCCGTAGAGCGAGCCGGAGGAGACGATATGCGAGCCGGCGCCGGCAATGGTGGCCAGTCCCAGGTGCAGCGCCGCCTGGCCGCTGGCCGTGGCGATTGCTGCGACCCCGCCTTCGAGCGCCGCGATGCGTTCTTCCAGTACCGCATTGGTCGGATTGGAGATGCGCGAATACACGTGACCGGCGCGTTCCATGTTGAATAACGCCGCCGCATGATCCGAGTCGCGGAAAACGAACGAGGTGGTGAAATAGATCGGCGTGGCGCGAGCCCCGGTGTGCGGGTCGGGCGCCTGCCCGGCGTGCAGGCTGAGCGTATCGAAGCCTAGATACTTGGGTTGGGCCATGACTCCTCCACGGTGGAAACGCATTTTATCAGGATGTCCGGGCGGAACATTCGCGTATGATCGCTGCTGCCAATGACAGACGAAGACGACGTATCGCCGCCGATCGAACTGCTGCTGAAGGTGTTCCTGCCTTTTGCCGGCGGCTATTTTCTTTCCTACCTTTATCGCACCATCAACGCCATCATCTCGCCCGACCTGGTGCGCGAGTTCGGCCTCGGACCGGGCGATCTGGGATTGCTGACGAGTACATATTTTCTGACCTTCGCCCTGTTCCAGTTGCCGCTCGGAATATTGCTCGATCGCTACGGTCCGCGCCGCGTAAATGCCAGCCTGTTGATGTTCGCAGGAACCGGCGCCGCCTTGTTCGGATTGAGCCAGAGCCTCTCCGGATTGATTGTCGCGCGCGCGCTCATTGGCCTGGGCGTCTCCGGCTGCCTCATGTCGAGCATGAAGGTATTCACCCTGTGGTTCCCGCTGAATCGTCTGGCGACATTGAACGGCTGGCTGCTGTCCTGCGGCGGCCTGGGCGCGCTGTCCGCGTCAAAACCGGCCGAAGAACTGCTGCGCATCACCGACTGGCACAGCGTGTTTCTGCTGCTCGCTGCGTTGACCTTCGCCGCCGCCGGCACGATATTCCTGATCGTGCCCGAACGCGCGGCGCCGCGCGCACCGCAGACGCTGATCGACGCGTTGCGCAGCCTGCCGCCGATTCTGCGCAACGCAAATTTCTGGAAACTGGGCTTGCTGGTGATCGCCGGCCAGGGCGTGTTCATGTCGTTGCAGGGGCTGTGGATCGCCCCCTGGCTCAAGGACGTGGTCGGGCTGGCGCGCGCCGATATCGGCAGCCATCTGCTGGCGGTTGCATTGGGGATGATCGTCGGTGCGGCGCTGTGGGGAGGGGTTGCAGACTGGTTGTCGCGCCGCGGTGTCGACACGGTCCATGTAGTGTTGGGCGGCGTGGGCGTCAGTCTGCTGATTCTCGCGCTGCTTGCGCTCGGAGTGAAGTCCGGCACGCTGGCCTTGCTGTTTTCGCTGACCTTTTTCAGCCAGGTACAGCCGCTGGTCTATGCCATGCTGTCCAAGGAATTTCCACTGGAACTCTCCGGCCGGGTGATCAGCACGCTCAACTTCCTGGTATTCCTGAGCGCGTTCGCGGTGCAGTGGGGCACGGGCCTGATCATCAACCTCTGGCCGGTGGAGGCGGGCAGGTATGCCGCAGTCGGCTATGCCACCGCTTTCGGCACCTGCTTCGTGCTGCTGTTCGTGCCGTTCGTGCTGTTGCTGCTGTCGCGCCGGACCAGGGCGTCGCCGGAATAGGGCCTATTTCTTTGCGGCCTTGGCCGTTTCTTCCTGCGCCAGCATTTCCTGGCGCGCCTTCTTCAGCACATCCGCGGCGTCGCCGTGCCCCAGTTTCAAAGCCAGCTCGACCGCACTTTCCCCGTCCTTGGACAGAATGGCCACATTGGCACCGTTGCGAATGAACAGTTCGCACATCTGTCCGTTGCCGCGCATTGCTGCGTACTGCAGCGGCGTATAGCCGTTGTCGCTGAGCAGGTTCGGATCGAAGCCCATGGCCAGAACCTTCTGCGCATATACCAGATTGTCTTTTTCGATCGCGTAGAACATCGCCTTGACACCCTCCGGGCTTTTTTCGCGCGGCTTCGGCTCCAGCCCGGTGGGCAGTATGCTGACGACGTAGTTGATTAGAGAGATACCGACCATGGCAATCAACGCGATAATCAGCGGAAGTTTGGAAATGCCCAGTGTATCCGACCAGTTGTCGGTGACGTTGGCACCGACCACGAGCAGGGCCACCATGATGAAAAAAGCGAATTTCAGATACAGAAACAGCGCGATCACCAGCAGGATGCCGAGGATGGCCGCAATATAGCCGCGGTCGATGCTGTACTGTTCAGTGACTTCGGCTGGCAGTATCGCGAACAGCGTGGCGACGCCGACCAGACCGACCAGCGCCCATTCTTTGTATTTTCTTGCTTGTAGAAAGTCCATGACTTCCTCCGCTTAGCGATGGTTACCGGGATAGTGTGGGCAAAGGTGCCGCGATTGGCAAGAGCCCACAGCGGACGCTAGTATAATCCAACAGCGGAATCAGCGGTTTGCAGCGGAGGATGAGGCCTTGAGCAAGGCGTTTACCAAAGAGCCGGACGGAGCGGACGAGGATGAGTTGGCGCCCGAACCGGCGCAGCCGCAAGGGCTGAAGAACTACATCACTCCGGCGGGCTACGCGCGCATGCAGGCCGAGCTGAAGCAATTGCTGGACGTGGAGCGGCCGCAGATCGTCAGCATTGTGCATTGGGCGGCATCCAACGGCGATCGCTCCGAAAACGGCGACTACATCTACGGCAAGAAACGCCTGCGCGAGATCGACCGCCGCATCCGCTTTCTGATCAAGCGCCTGGAAATTGCCGAGGTGGTGGATTCCGGCGGCCAGGCGCAGGATCGCGTGTTCTTCGGCGCTACGGTCAGCGTGCGCGACGGCGCCGGACAGTTGCGCAGCGTGACCATAGTCGGCATGGACGAGGTCGATCCGTCGCGCGGGCGGGTGAGCTGGGTCTCGCCCATCGCCCGGGCGCTGCTCAAGGCGCGCACCGGTGACAGCGTGACCCTGCGCTCGCCTTCGGGAGCCGAAGAACTGGAGGTCGAGGAAATCCGCTACGTCGAACTGCCGTAACCGGAATGCCGAGGAAGTTAGGGGCCATTTCAGAAACACCGAAATGGCCTCTGACTTATGGGAGCACGAGGGGAGATATCCCCTCGTTTTGAAATGAGCTCTTAGTTCTTCTTCTCCGCGCCGGCACCGCCGTCGGCTACACCCGTAAAGTCGCCCGCTTTGACGATGGACAGCTGAGCCGGATCGACGTATTTCCTCAGGGCTTCCGTGATCTGCACCGGCGTCACTGCGGCGATTTTGACGTCGAAATCCGCTTCCCAGGAGAATGTACGGCCGAGATAGAGATTGCTGGCGAGACGCCCGACGAGCGCGCCGTCCTGCGTTCGGCTCAACTTGCGCAAAGCGAGATATCCGATTTTCGCTTCGGCCACTTCGGCATCGCTGAAACCGTCGCGCAGCGACTGCCGCAGTACATCAAGAATTCCGGCTTCGATGCGCGCGCGGTTTTGCGGCGCGTAGATGGCACTTACGCCGAATTCGCCCGCCGCGTCGAGCGATCCGGCCGAAAGCCAGGATTGCACACTGTAGGAAAGACCCTCCTTCTCCCGTATGCGCCGCCACAGACGCGAATCGGAGGAGCCGCCCAGCAGATAATTGCCCAGCGCCAGCGCCGGGTAATCGGGATAATCGTCGCGCAGCCGCAGGTTAAGGCCGGCCTGGAACACCGCATTGGCCTTGTCCGGCGTTTCCAGTTGGAGATTGATCGCCGGTACGTCGAAATGGATACCGGGGATGCGCTTGAATGGCAGTGGACTGTTCCAGTCGCCGAACAGTTCCTGCGCGAGAGCGCTGATTTCACGTGCGTCGAAATCGCCGACCAGCGCCAGTTCGCTGTTGCTGGCGCCGTAAAAATCGTGGTGACAGCGCCGCAGGTCGGCAATCGTTACCCCTTGAAGGCGCTCGGCGCGCTCCTCCAGTTTCGGCGTGTAGTTCCAGTGCTCCGGCGCGTAGGGGTTGAGGTGGCGCTCGAGCGCGATGCCGGCAAGCGCGCCGGGCTCGCTTTTCACGCTCTCCACGCCGGTCAGAACGGAGCGCTTGAGCTGTTCGAATTCGGCTGCGGGAAACGCGGGCTGGCGCAGAACCTCCGCCACCAGCCGCAGCACCGACGGCAGGTTGGCGCGCAGGGTTTCGATCGATGCGCCGCTGCCGCCGATGCTGACGTTGGCTTTCAAGCGGTCGAACTCGTCGCGCAACTGTTCACGCGTGTGCTTCGCGGTGCCGCGCATCAGCATGGACGAAGCGAGGGTACAGGCTGCGCTGCGGCCCGTTTTGCTTTGTTCGTCGCCCCAGCGCAGGGTCAGCCGCGCCAATACGGTGCCGCCGCGCGTGTTCTTCGGCAACAGCGCAAGTTTCATGCCGCCCGGCAGCTGCGTCACCAAAGTGCGCGCATCGATATTGGCCGCGCTGGGCTCGAACGTTTCGCCCGCCGCCACTGCCGCCGCGCCTTTGTAGTCTTTGACCAGGTCGGCAATGTCGGGCGCGGAGGGGATTTCGGCGCGGTCCGGTTGCTGCGTCGGCGCGAATATTCCCAGCGTTCGGTTGGCGCTCTTGAAGTACTGCGCCGCGACCCGCTGCACGTCCTCGCGCTTCACCTGGCGCAGCCGATCGCGGTGGATGAAGAACAAACGCCAGTCGCCCATGGCGATGTACTCGGACAGCGCTATGCCGAGTTCGCGCGGATTGGTCAAAGCCTGGTCGATATCGTTCAGCAGCCGCGTGCGTGCGCGCTCTACTTCTTCGTCGCCGATCGGATCGGCGGCAATACCCTCGACGCTTGCGATCAGCGCCGCGCGCGCCGCATCCAGCGGCAGGTCCTTGCCCAGGCTGGCGCCGAAATAGGCGTAACCGGGGTCGCGCAGCTGCCGGTCTCCGCCGTAAACATTGCTCGCCTTGCCGCCGACGACCAGCGACCGGTGCAGGCGGCCGCCAGGCACCTTGGTGAGCGCATTGACGAGGATGTCGATCGCGGCGTAATCGGCGTGAGACCCGGGCGGCAGATGGTACAGCGCGGCGACCAGCTGGATCGCGCCCGCGCGGCGCAGGGTCACGCTGCGTTCGCCCTCCTGGGTCGGCTCGGTGGTATAGGTGGCAATGAGCGCGCGCGCCGGTTTGGGCAGATTGCCGAAGTGGCGCGCGACCATGCCCAGCGCCAGCGCCTCGTCGAACCTGCCGCTGATGAGCAGCACTGCATTGTCGGGTTGATAGTAGTTGCGGTAGAAGGACTGCAGCCGCTCGATCGGCACGTTTTCGATGTCGGAGCGGGCGCCGATAATCGGGTGTCCGTAGTTGTGCCACAGATAAGCCGCCGATGCCATACGCTCGCGAAGCACGCTGTAGGGGCTGTTCTCACCCGCTTCGAATTCGTTGCGCACCACGGTCATCTCGCTCTCCAAATCTTTCTTCGACACGTTGGAGTTGAGCATGCGGTCCGCTTCGAGCGCCAGCACCCAGTCGAGGTTGCCGTCGTTGGCCGCCAGGGTCTGGAAGTAGTTGGTGCGGTCGAATGCAGTAGAGGCGTTGAAGCGCGCGCCACGGCCTTGAAGCGCACTCTTAATGTCGGGATGGCGCGGCGTACCCTTGAACAGCATGTGCTCGAGCAGGTGCGCCATGCCGTATTCGCCGTAGCCCTCGTGGCGCGAACCGACGAGGTAGGTGACGCTGACGGTGATCGTGTCCTGCGACGCGTCCGGGAACAATAACAGCTTGAGGCCGTTCTCCAGTTGATACTCGGTGATGCCTTCGACCGAGGTGATCTTGCGGATCGCCGCCGCGTCCGTATTTGCTGCCGCTGTCTGCGCGGGCGCGAGCAGGAATGCCGGCAGCAAAAGGGCCAGGATCGTTGAAACTATTCGGCGCAGCATCGGGACCTCGTTGGTTTGAGACAACCTTCCACAGACCGGATAAATCCGCATAGGTTCAAGTCGAACGCAGCAGATAGCCGAACAGGTGCAGCGCCAGCATGCCCGCCACGATGGTGAGCAGGGTGTTGCGCGTGCGCCAGGCGATGGCGCCCGCAAGGACGCCGGCAAGCAGGCGCGGATTGTCCAGGCCGATGTGCACCGAACCCGCGACGAGCACCAATTCGGGCACTAGAATCGCCGAGAACACCGCTGCCGGAACGTAGCGCAACCCGCGCCGTACCAGCGGCGGGACCGGCCAGCGCGCGAACAACAGGATGAATGAGGCGCGCGGAACGAAACTGGTCAGCGCCAGTCCCAGGATCAGCAGCCAGAACACGGTCATTGCACTTGGTCCATCCGCGCGTATCGCGCCGACAAGCTCTCCACCAGCATGCCGGTGGCGATCCCGGCGGCAGCCGCCAGCAGCAGGCCCAGGCGCAGCGGCAGCGGCCAGGCGAGCACGGCAGCGACGCCGGCAGCGCAGGCGGCGGCAGCCACGGCGCGATCGCGAATGGTGGGCGCGACAATGCCAAGGAAGGTGAGCACGATGGAGAATTCCAGATGCCAGCCGGCGGGGATGCGCGCGCCAAGCAGCACGCCGCCCAGCGTGCCGATCTGCCAGGTAATCCAGATGGCAGCGCAGCAACCGAAGTAGTACCACACCTTGTCTGCAGCGCCCATGGATCGCTCGTAGCCGCGCAGCGCCATGGCGTAACCGTTATCCGACAACACATAGGAAAGCAGCGGCCTCCAGCGCGGGCCGGCGGCCGCCAGGTGCGGTGCAATCGACAGGCTGTAGATGGAAAAACGCAGATTGATCACCAGCGCCGCCAGAATGGCAATCGCCAGCGGCGTTCCCGAGGTAACGAGCTGAAGCGCCGCCAGCTGCGAGTTGCCGGCATAGACCAGGACCGACATCAGCATGGCGAGATAATAGGGCATGCCTGCTGCGACCATGGCTACGCCGCTGATGGCGCCGAAGGCCAGCACCCCGGGCAGGACCGGCAGGCAGGCTTTGAATGCCGCGAGGAATTGGGGATGGAAACGCAAAAAGAACCGGACCAGGCTGAATATGGCGCAGACCGCATTCTACCGCGCCCTCGCCAGGCCCTTGAAATTCTTCCTCGCAGCCCGCATCTACCCTGACAATAACAACTGTCACTGGAGAATCCATGTCCACCACCGCCACCAAGGAAACGCTGGGCTTTCAGGCCGAAGTCAAGCAACTGCTGCATCTGATGATCCACTCCTTGTACAGCAACAAGGAGATTTTCCTGCGAGAGCTGATTTCGAACGCATCGGACGCGGCCGACAAGCTGCGTTTCGAGGCGCTGTCGGATGCATCGATTTATGGCACAGACGCGGATCTGAAGATTCGTGTGAGTTTCGACAAGGCGGCGCGGACCATTACCGTTTCCGACAACGGCGTCGGCATGTCGCGCGAAGAGGTGGTCGCCAACATCGGCACCATCGCCAAGTCGGGTACGCGCGAATTCTTCCACGCGCTCACCGGCGACCAGGCCAAGGATGCGCATCTCATCGGCCAGTTCGGCGTCGGTTTTTACTCGTCGTTCATCGTCGCCGACCGCGTGACTCTGGAGACGCGGCGCGCCGGCGTGGCCGCGGGCGAGGCGGTGCGCTGGGAATCCGACGGCGGTGGCGAATACAGCATCGAAACGGTGGACAGGGCCGATCGCGGCACCGCGGTGACCCTGCATCTGCGCGAAGGGGAGGACGAGCTGCTCGACGATTTTCACCTGCGCGCGCTGATCCGCAAGTATTCCGACCACATCGCCATCCCGATCCGCATGGAAAAAAGCGTCTGGGACGAAAAGGAAAAAGCGCACAAGCCCGCCGGCGAAGACGAAACCGTCAACCAGGCGAGCGCGCTATGGGCGCGGCCCAAGTCCGAGATCAGCGAAGAGCAATACCAGGAGTTCTACAAACACGTCGGGCACGACTTCGAGCCGCCGCTCGCCTGGACACACAACAAAGTCGAGGGCCGGCACGAGTACACCCAGCTCCTCTACCTGCCCGCGCATGCGCCGTTCGATTTGTGGGATCGTAACCATCGGCATGGCATCAAACTCTACGTGCGCCGGGTATTCATCATGGACGATGCCGAGCAACTGTTGCCTGCCTACCTGCGCTTCGTGCGCGGCGTGGTCGATTCCAACAACCTGCCGCTCAACGTGTCGCGCGAAATTCTGCAACAGTCGAAGGACATCGAAGCGATCCGCTCCGGCTGCACCAAACGCATGCTCACGCTGCTCGAAGACCTTGCGCAAAACCAGAAGGACAAGTACGCCGGATTCTGGAAGGAATTCGGCCTGGTGCTGAAGGAGGGCGTGGGCGAGGATCATGCAAACAAGGAAAAGATCGCCACGCTGCTGCGTTTTTCGACGACGAACAACGACAGCGAGGAGCAGTCCGCGTCCCTGGCCGACTATGTGTCCAGGATGAAGCCGGGCCAGGAGAAGATTTACTACGTCACCGCCGACTCCTTCCTCGCGGCGAAGAACAGTCCGCATCTGGAGGTGTTCCGCAAGAAGGGCATCGAGGTGCTGCTGCTGGCGGAGCGTGTGGACGAATGGCTGGTATCGAATCTGACCGAATTCGAGGGCAAGCCGCTGGCCTCGGTGGCCCGCGGCGACCTGGACCTGGGCAAGCTCGAAGACGAGGCGGAGAAGAAAGAACAGGAAAAGCAGGCCGGCGACTACAAGGAGCTGACCGAGAAGATCAAGGGTGCGTTGGGCGAACAGGTGAAGGAAGTGCGGGTGACGCTGCGTCTGACCTCTTCACCCGCCTGCCTCGTGTCCGATCAGTACGACATGGGCGGAAACCTGACGCGTATCCTCAAGGCGGCGGGGCAGAAGGTGCCCGAATCCAAGCCGATCATGGAAATCAATCCGGGCCATCCGCTGGTGCAGCGGTTGAAATATGAGGAAACCCAGTTTGCCGACTGGAGCCAGGTGCTGTTCGACCAGGCGCTGCTGGCCGAAGGCGGACAGCTCGACGATCCGGCGGGCTTCGTCAAGCGCCTGAATGAACTGATGCTGGCGCTGGCCGGCGGCGGCTCGAAGATCTGGACGCCGGGGGGGTAAGGCGCAGGGCTGGACTAGGTGTGGTTTTATCCAAGATCGCCGATTGGACGCGGATGGCTTTTTATCCGTGTCCAATCGGCGATCCGCGCGGACGGGTCGCCGTCCGCGCAGGTTCGAGCGCCGCAGTTCGAGGTTTGTGCCTGCGTACGCAAGTGTCGGCGATCGAGTATTGCGCGCTCCGCGCGCCAACCGTGGTTTTTGTACGGATGAAAAGCATATCCGTACAAAAACCACGGTTATTGGTAACCCCAGAAGAACAGGTGGATTGAGCTTGCTTTCTTTGCAAGCTCGAGCGCTGCAGCTCGAGTAACGGAGTTACAGCTGTTTCAGCATGGTCTCCGCGTCGGAGACTTCGAATTTTCGCGGTTCTTCGATGTTGAGTTGTTTGACCACGCCGTCATCCACCAGCATCGACATGCGCCGCATGCGCATGCCCATGCCGCCGGCGGTAAGGTCGGCCTCCAGCCCCAGCATTTTGGTGAACTGGGCGCTGCCATCGGCCATCATGCGCACCTTGCCGGTCGCTTTCTGATCGCGGCCCCAGGCGCCCATGACGAAGGCGTCGTTGACGGAGATGCACCAGATTTCGTCCACGCCCTTGGCCTTCAGTTTGTCGTAATTGGCGAGGTAGCCCGGCACGTGCTTGGCCGAGCACGTCGGTGTGTAGGCGCCGGGCAGACCGAAAATCGCGATCTTCTTGCCCTTGACCAGGTCGGCCACCTTGAAATTGTTCGGTCCAAGCGAGCAGCCGGCGGTTTCGGTTTCGATGAATTCGCTGAGTGTGCCTTCGGGGATGCGGTCTCCTACTTTGATCATTGCTAGCTCCTTTCAGTGATGGCTGCGCCGGGGAAGGGCCCCGCCGTCGCGCTTGTATTGGATGAACTGTCTGCCGCTGGTTGCCGCGAAATCAACAGCGGCGAGGTGGCAATCGACGCGGCATTCTAACATGGGCAAGTGCGGGAATACCCGTGACCCAGGCAGGTGCAATTTGAACCGCATGCGCATTGCCGCTATAGTGCGGTCCATGCAATCCGCAGCCACAGTTGCCTCCGACCGCAAGCTCAACCTCGCCGAGGTGCTGCACGACCTGGTGGAGGACGGCATCGTCGGCCGTGACGCGGCCGACAAGCTGATCGCCGACCGGCGCATGCAGCGCGCCGATCATCACCCGCTGGCGGTGATCGCCGACCAGAAGTGGAAATCCCTGTTGCCGCCGAACAAGCTGCTGCACCTTGAACTGCTTACCGAGTGGCTCGCGGCCAAGGTCGCCCTCGGGTATTTTCACATTGATCCGTTGAAGATCAACTTCTCCGCGGTGACGGACATCATGTCCAACGCCTACGCGCAGCGCTTCAAGATTCTGCCGGTGGAGGTGAATACGAAGGAAGCGGTGATCGCAACCTGCGAACCTTATATCAAGGAATGGGAGCGCGAACTCAAGCCCATTTTGCGCCTGGATATCCGTCGGGTGATCGCCAATCCGCTCGATATCGCGCGCTTCCAGGTTGAGTTTTACAACCTGGCGAAGTCGATCAAGGGCGCCGCCGAAAAAGGCGATCAGCGCAGCGGCCTCGGAAACTTCGAACAGCTGGTGGAAATGGGCAATGCCAACCGCCAGTTTGACGCCAACGACCAGCATATCGTGCACGTGGTCGACTGGCTGTGGCAGTACGCGTTCGATCAGCGCGCGAGCGACATCCACATGGAACCGCGGCGCGACGTCGGTTTCGTGCGCTTTCGCATCGACGGTGTGCTGCATCAGGTGTACCAGATTCCGGCAGCGGTCATGTCCGCCATGACCAGCCGCATCAAGATTCTCGGTCGCATGGACGTAGTGGAAAAGCGCCGGCCGCAGGACGGGCGCATCAAGACGCGCACTGCCGACGGCCAGGAGATCGAGCTGCGCCTGTCGACGCTGCCCACGGCGTTCGGCGAAAAGCTGGTAATGCGGGTATTCGATCCGGAGGTGCTGGTAAAGGATTTTGCGGAGCTCGGTTTCTCCGACGAGGACCAGGCGCACTGGAGCAAAATGACCGCGGCCCCGCACGGCATCATCCTGGTCACAGGTCCCACCGGGTCAGGCAAGACCACCACGCTGTATTCGACGCTGAAGACGCTGGCCACCGAGGAGGTCAATGTCTGCACCATCGAGGATCCGATCGAAATGGTGGAGCCGGCGTTCAACCAGATGCAGGTCACGCGCGGCATCGATCTTGGATTTGCGGACGGCGTGCGCGCGCTGATGCGCCAGGATCCCGACATCATCATGGTGGGCGAGATCCGCGACCTGGAGACCGCGGACATGGCGATCCAGGCGGCGCTCACCGGGCATCTTGTGCTCTCCACATTGCACACCAACGATTCGGTGGCGGCGATTACGCGGCTGCTCGACCTGGGTGTGCCGCCGTATCTGCTCAATTCCACCATTCTCGGCGTGATGGCGCAGCGGCTGGTGCGCACGCTGTGCACGCATTGCAAGCAAAAAGTGCCCTATGACGACGCGCGCGCCGAAGACCTTACCTGGGAGGAGTTCGTCGCGCCGTGGAAGGCGAAACGCCCGGCGCACATTTTCCAGCCGGTCGGTTGCCTGGAATGCCGCAACACCGGCTATATCGGCCGCATCGGCATCTACGAAATTCTGCTGATGTCACCGGCGATGAAACGCCTGGTCGACGCCAGGGCCGACCTCGCCCGCATGCGCGAGCTGGCCTACAAGGAAGGAATGAAGCCGTTGCGCATCAGTGCCGCGATGAAAGTTGCGTCAGGACTGACTACCATCGAGGAAGCGATCAAAGTCGCTCCGCCGCCGCAGCGCGACAGCGACTGACGCGCGGGCACAGTCCGGTTGCGCGGCTACCCGCGAGATCGCGCGCTTCGTAGCCACCTTTATATATTTCCCATGAAAATCTTTTACGGCTGGCGCATGGTCGCCGCGGGCGGCGGCATCCAGTTCCTTCAGGCGGCGTTGCTGCACCAGGCATTCGGCGCCTACTTTGCGGTGCTCGCCGAAGAGTTTGGCTGGAGCAAGACCGCGCTTTCCGGTGCGGCGGTGCTGCAGCCGATGGAAGCCGCATTGCTCGGCCCGGCGCTCGGCTGGGTGGTCGACCGGTTCGGGCCGCAGGGCATGATACGCGCCGGAATCGTCACGTTCGGCCTGGGCTTCATGCTGTTGAGCCGGATCGACAGCCTCGCCGGGTTCTACGCCGCGTTCATAGTCATCGCGCTCGGCTCGAGCCTCTGCGGCTTCTTCCCGGTCAATGTGGCGATCATCCACTGGTTCGACAAGCGCCGCGCCCGCGCGCTGTCGATACTATCGCTCGGGCTCGCGTTCGGCGGCATGGTCGTGCCCGTCATCGCCTGGGGCATGCAGAGTTACGGCTGGCGCGCGACCGCATTCGCATCGGGTATCGCGGCCATGGCCATCGGCTGGCCGCTGGCGCGCGTGTTTCGCCGCCGCCCGGAGGATGTGGGCGAGACCGTCGACGGACTGCCGCCGGCTGTCGCGGATCCGGCGCGTCCCGAGCTATCCGCGCAGCGTGAATTCAGCGCGCGCGAGGCGCTGCGTACCGGCGCCTTCTGGCTGTTGTCGCTGGGCCACGGCTTTGCGTTGCTCATCGTATACGCGGTCAATGTGCACGCGATCACGCACATGAAGGAAGGCCTGGGCTACAGCCTGGCCGAGGCGTCCCTGGTGATTACCCTGATGGTGGTGGCGCAGGTCGGCGGCGTCCTCGTCGGCTGGGCCGTCGGTGACCGCTTCCAAAAGCGCATGATTGCCGCCTTCTGCATGCTGATGCACGCGGCCGGGCTGCTGATGCTCACCTACGCCACGGGGCCGCTGATGCTCGCCGCCTTCGCGCTGCTGCACGGCGGCGCCTGGGGGCTGCGCGGCCCGATGATGCAGGCGATACGCGCCGACTACTTCGGCCGGCGCTCGATCGGCATGATCCTGGGGTTGTCCTCGCTGATCATCGTCATCGGCCAGATCGGCGGACCGATGGTGGCCGGCATGCTTGCCGATCTTACGGGCAACTACCGGGCGGGATTTACCGTGCTGGCCGTATTGGCCGGACTGGGGTCGCTGTTCTTTCTGCTGGCAAAAAAGCCCGCCTAGTCAAAGGTATCAGGTTCGACTTGGCGCCCGTTTTCGGCGAGCCAGGCCCCATTTTCCTTTCGAAATCCCGCTCAGATTTCCTCAGTTGCAGGCCGTCGAGGACTGCTATTCTAGGCCGGCATCAAGAGCGTATGGACTGGATCCGAGGAAGGCATTTTACATTTGGCTCCAGCCAGAGGGGAGAACGACGGGGTATCCCTTCATTCTTTTATGGAATCCTGGTTTTTCATCGTGAATAACTTAAAGCAAGGGGGTAACAACATGAAGATAAGACAATTCACATTGACACTCGTAGTTGCGGCAGTCGCAGTTGGATTGGTGCCGACATATGCCCAGGCACAGGCTAAGCCAGTGGGACCGGCTGCGAAGCTGGCGCCGGGGGCTCACCCGCAGGCGAGCTGCCTCGGCCAAATCAAGAACGAGCGGATGCGCTTTGAGCAGGCTATGGCGGCTGGCATGAAGAGCGGAAGAATCGATGCCAAAGAGAGCGAGGCGCTCAAGAAGACGCATGCGGAGTTGATGGAGATGGAAAAGAAGGCTATGGCCGATCAAAAGGTCAGCGCGGAGGAATGCAAGGCGATCCACGACAAGATCGTCGCAGAGCACAAGCAGCTGCAGGCCGCCATGGCATCTCCGGGAGGCAAAGCACCCGCTCACGCCGCGCCGCCGCTGGTCAAAGGACCGGCGCCAATGGCAGGACGTCCGGCGCCGGGTGCTCATCCGCAGGCGGGCTGTATCGGCCAAATCCGGAACGAGCGGGCGGGCTTTGAGAAACGCATGGCGGCTGGCATGAAGAGCGGAAGAATCGATGCCAAAGAGCAGGAGATGCTCAAGAAGACGCACGCGGAGCTGATGGCGATGGAGAAGAAGGCTTCGGAAGATCACAAGATCAGCCCGGCGGAATGCAAGGCGATCCACGACAAGATCGTCGCAGAGCATAAGCAGCTGGCAGCGGCCATGGCGTCACCGGCGGGCAAAGCACCGGTTCCTGCGGCTCCGAAAGGCAAGTAACCGGCTTTCGACTGGAAGAAATGGAACGGACTCGAGGAACGCCCCCTCCGTCACCGGCTGATTTGCCGGGCGCGGAGCGAACGGGCGGGAATTGACCCGCACACAGCAGCTTGGAGCCCGCAGATTTGCGGGCTTTTTTTCGCGCTCCGTTCCTGTAGATTCGCGCTACTGACGCAAGATATGCACAAGCGGGTGCCATGCGACCAATCTGCGCTCAACCGGGGCGAGCGGCGGCGGTTGAGGCAAGCGTGGCAGGGAGCGCTTTGAGTCAAAACATCGATATGAGCGCCTGCAAGCGCGGGTCAATAACCGCCCATAGCATGACCTTACTTTCTCAAAAACCGCATGGCGCGCTCCAGGCCCTCCTTGGTGATCGGGGTACATGCGTGACTCCATGATTTCGCGAATCACGGAAATCGACTGGCGGCAGCGCCATAGCTGTTCCGGCTCCGGATTGAGCCGGATCGCTTTCGAATAGGTGTCGAGCATGCGCCGCATCCACACCGCGCCGGCCTCGTCATTGGAATATTCGATCGAGCCGCCCAGCCGCAGGATTTCGTCGATCTTCCGCGCACGCGTAACGATGATCGACGACTGACTCAAGCCGCGACGAAGGCCTCCGCGCCTGCATTCAACAGGGTGTAGGACAACCCCGAAGATGCCGACTACGACAAGTTGCAGACCGCGCTAGTGTGGTGAGTCATAATTTCGTCGAACAATTGTAGGAGCGGCGCCCTCGCCGCGATCGGCCTCAGAGCTTGAGATCGATCGGCCCGGGGGCGGGCCCCTACAACAATATCGAGTAGCGCATTTCTGACTCGCCGCGCTAGCCTATGCCCGCCTATGGCTTCGGCGATATCGTGCGCGTCCCGTTCCCATTCACCGATCAATCCGGCGCCAAGAAGCGGTCCGCAATTGTCGTCAGCAGTGCCGCCTACAACGAGGCGCGGCGCGACATGATGATCATGGCTGTCACCAGCCATGATCAAATCATCGGGGACCTTCGGGGAAGTGATAATCGAAGGCTGGTAGCCGGCCTCGATGACCACCCCCGTTTTCGCCGGGGCGCGATAATATTTTCCGGCTATTTTTTGTTGTAGCAGGCGGATGGGTCGTTCGTCTTGTTGCATTCCGTCCGCTTCGCCATATCCTTTTCGCACATCGGTTTGGCAGCGGGTTGGATCTTTTTGCTGTCACTACAGTCGGTGAGCGGCATCTTCGGCTTGGACGCGCCACTCGAGGACGCCTTGCTGGCAGTCTGCTCGCGCGACCACGCTTGCCAGGCGTTGCTGTAGTTGACCTCGCAGGTTCCCCCATCCGAATTGGTGTCCTTGTAGGCCAGCATCAGAGACTTGTACACGGGCGAATTGGTGTTCCTGTTGCCGCCGGACTCCGCGTACAGCTGCACGGCCTTGCGCATGCAGGTGTTGAGCTTGCTGTTCTGAATCGTGTACCACTTGCCTATGGCCGACCAGCACTGCGAGGTAGTGTTGGCGCTGGATGCGGAGATCATGGCGTTTTTGCAGCTGGAGGTATCTTTGCTGTTCGTCTGCTGGCAGGCATACCTCGACTGGGCAGATGCGATCTGTTTGCAGGCCTCGAGGTTGTAGTCAAGCCCCCACGCATTCGCGGCGCC
>Ga0163199_1000866_pt1 | contig 18912 bp, 17 predicted proteins | sample PL_2010_150m_FD_113537 | JGI IMG/M metagenome (GOLD analysis project Ga0163199, IMG submission 113537) | Freshwater microbial communities from Powell Lake, British Columbia, Canada to study Microbial Dark Matter (Phase II) - PL_2010_150m | ecosystem: Environmental > Aquatic > Freshwater > Lake ...
CCGTGAGTGGTGTGCACGCAAAGGTTGTCACGATGGATCGCAAAATCTCCCGATTTTGCCCGAAGTCGGGAGACTTCGGATTCCGCTACCTGACAAGGTTTGCGTGCACACCGTGAGTGTTGCGCCACACCTGTCAGGTGTTGCCGTAGTAAAATGATAGCCGCCGTGAGTAAACGGCGGTTATTTTTTTGAATATGAAATTTAATTTCTTCAAAGATTATTTTCTCCTCTTCGTCGGCGCGGCGATTCAAGCCTTGTGCATGGTCGTGTTCCTCGTGCCGGGGCAAATCGCCGCCGGCGGCGTGAGCGGCACGGCGCAGATCATCAATCATTACAGCGGCTTGCCTATCGGCACGATGATCCTCATCGGCAACATTCCACTCTTCATCGTCGGCTGGAAATTTTTGGGCGGGCGGCGATTCCTCATGCGGACGATCTTCACCGTCGTCGTCTATTCCATGCTGCTCGACGCGCTCACCCCATTTTTTCCAAAAGAGGGACTCACCCACGATCCATTTTTGAACGCGCTCTACGGCGGAATCATCGGCGGCATTGGCGTGGGCTTGGTGATGCGAGCGCAAGGCACCAGCGGTGGCACCGACATCCTCGCCCGATTCTTTTTTCGACGTTATGCCATTCCCGTTTCACAAAGCTATATGATGACCGACGCCGTGATCGCCCTCACCGCCGGGTTGGTGTTCAGTTGGCAACTGGCGCTCTATTCCGTCGTCTCACTGTATGTCGGCGGTCTCGCCGCAGAATTAACGATGGAAGGTTCGAGCGTGGTGCGCGCGGCGACGATCATCACCGACAAGCCGCAGGAGGTCGCGCAAAAAATTATGAGCGATCTGCAACGCGGTGTGACCTCGTGGCAAGGCACGGGGATGTATTCGGGCAACGCCAAACAAATTTTGTTGTGCGTGATAAGCCGCTCGGAAGTTTCGCAAGTGAAAGCGATTGTGCATGAAGCCGATCCCAATGCCTTTGTGGTCATCGGTCAGGTGAATGAAGTGCTGGGCGAGGGATTCAAACCGTTGAAGGAGAAGTAGAGATTAGAGATTAGAGATTAGAGATTTTCCGATTGCGGATTTCGGAATGCGGATTGCGGAAAACATTTTGGAGTTTGAGGTTTGAAGTTTGGGTCTTGGGTTTTTGGGATTTTGGATTTTGGATTTTTGAATCTTGGAGTTTGAAGTTTATGAACACATTCGATTACGTCATTATCGGATCAGGATTCGGCGGAAGCGTGTCGGCGATGCGTTTGACGGAAAAAGGTTACAGCGTGTTGCTGCTAGAACGCGGCAAACGATTCCGCGATGAGGATTTTGCCACGACGAATTGGCTGGTGTGGAAGTATTTGTGGCTGCCTGCCGCGCGCTGCTTTGGCATTTTGCAGATCAGCCCGTTCCGCGATGTGTTTGCTTTGCACGGCTCCGGAGTCGGCGGCGGCAGTTTGGGTTATGCCAACGTCTTGATGGAGCCGGAAGAAAAACTATTCGATGAACCGGCGTGGAAAAAATTCGCCGACTGGAAAACGATCTTGCGCCCACACTACGACGTTGCCCGCAAAATGCTCGGCGTAGCGCGCAACCCACGTTTGTGGGCAGCAGATGCTGTGCTGAAAGAGATCGCCCAAGAGTTAAAAACAGAATCCACTTTTCACGCTACCGATGTCGGAGTCTTTTTCGGTGAAGAAGGCAAAGAAGTTCCCGATCCCTATTTTGGCGGCGAGGGCCCGGCGCGTGTGGGGTGTATTCATTGCGGCGGGTGCATGGTGGGATGTCGTTACAATGCCAAGAACACGCTCGTCAAAAATTATTTGTACTTCGCCGAGAAGCGCGGCGCGCAAATTTGGGCGGAGTGCGACGTGCAAGACATTCGCCCTTTGGAGTCAACGTCTCCGACGTTGCCCGAAGTCGGAGACTTCGGACTCCATTCGCCCTTTGAGTCAACGTCTCCGACGTTGCCCGAAGTCATGCCCACTCGCTCTGCTCGGGGTGCTTTGCAAGACTTCGGACTCCGAGGCGCGCGATACGAAGTGAAGTATCGCAGTTCAACGGCGTGGTTTGATAAAAACGAAAAACGAGTCCGCGCCCGCAACGTGATCCTCTCGGCGGGCGCGCTCGGCACAATGAAACTATTATTCCGTTGCCGTGACATCACGCGATCACTGCCGAATATCTCGGCGCGGCTCGGAGATATGGTACGGACGAACAGCGAAGAACTACTCGGCGTGATCAACCGTTCACTCGACACCGATTATTCAAAGGGCGTCGCCATCACCTCAATCTTTCATGCCGACGACGTGACGCGCATTGAGCCGGTGCGCTATTCGGCGGGATCGGACTTGATGCGATTCTTGGGCGCACCGTTGATCAGCACCGAAGCAAATATCGCGCAGCGTCTTTTAAAATCGTTGTGGGAGATCGTCACACATCCGATAGACACTTTGAAGGCTTGGGTGATTCCGGGCTGGGCGATCCGCACGACAATTATGTTAGTGATGCAAACCAAAGACAATCGTCTCAAAATGCAGTTAGGGCGAAGTGTGTTCACGCTGTTCCGTAAAGAGCTTGTCTCGCGTCCCGATGAGGCAGCAAACATTCCCATGAAGATTGACTTGGCGCACCAAGTGACACGATCATTCGGGAAAAAAACAAACGGCATCCCGTCCGGCTCCACCAACGAGACTCTGTTGAAGATTCCGATCACGGCGCACATCCTCGGCGGCGTCCCGATGGGAAACGATTCAAGTGAAGGGGTTGTCAACAGCAAGATGCAGATTCATAATTACAAAGGGCTGTATGCCATTGACGGCTCGATCATCCCCGCCAACCCCGGAGTGAATCCGTCACTGACCATCACCGCCTTTGCCGAGTATGCGATGAGTCACATTCCCCAAAAGAAACGGGAATGAAAATTTGTTTTCCGGTTGAAGTTGGGAGAACCTAAAAAGAAACGCCGCTCTCAATTGAGAACGGCGTTTCTTCCACCGGTGAGTGCGGCTTTACTTGCCGCACTCACCTCCTGTTAGGGTTGGTGTGGATTGCTGGTTACTATTACTCATAAAGGGACACCACCTCCTCCTTTCATATAGGATAGCGAAGGAATAAAAAGCTCACACGGTGAGCGATGATGGAGTGATTATGGCACAAACTAACATCTCTTGTCAAATTTTAGTCTGGGTTTATTCTCGTCTCTGGCAGAACTTAACACTTCGTCATATACTCTCTACACGATCAGTATAGGAGATCATGCCGTGGCAGATACACCCGAACTCAACTCCATCATCGCTCAGGCGCAAAAAGAAGAAGAATTGGGCATTCCGCAAGCCATCGTCAACGATCTTGTCCTGCGCATCTTGTTCAACGAAGGTGAGGTGAGCATTGGACGGTTGACCGACATTATCAAAATTCACGCCCAACTGCTCGACGACATTTTGACAAAGATGCAGAAGGAGCAGTTGGTCGAGGTCGCCAAAGCCGGAGCGATTGGGCGATTGAGTTATGTCTATCGCCTCACCGACGACGGGACAAAGCGAGCACGCGACGCCTTTGAGCGTTCGCAATATATCGGCGCGGCGCCGGTCTCCATTGAGTCCTATTCAAAAGCGATCCTGCTGCAAACAAGCGGCAGCCACGATGTGGGTCCCGAGGATGTGAAAGCGGCGATTGCCCATTTGATTCTGCCGGAAGGATTCCACCGCCGCATCGGTCCTGCCATCAACGCCGGAACATCCATTTTCCTTTATGGGCCTCCCGGCAACGGCAAGACCACTGTGGCGCAGGCAATTGCTAAACTTCTGGCTGGCGCCGATCCGATCTGGATTCCGTATTGCATCACCATCGGTGGACAGATCGTGCAAGTGGTTGATCCACTGGTTCATATCCCTATAAAAATGGATACGAAGCTGCTCGGCGAAAAATATGGTCAGCCCGATAAACGCTGGGGACTCTTTCAACGTCCGGCGGTCATGGTTGGCGGCGAATTAAAAATGGACGCGCTCGATCTGCGTTTCGATCCGATCGCCAAATTTTATGTGGCACCTCTGCAGCTCAAGGCAAACGGCGGCATGTTCCTCATTGACGATTTTGGTCGCCAACAAGTGAGCCCGCAGGATTTACTCAATCGCTGGATCGTGCCACTCGAAAGCGCGTTTGATTTTCTACGGCTGCAAACCGGGCAAACGATCCAAGTGCCGTTCAAGCAACTCATCATTTTCTCCACCAATCTCGATCCGGCACAGTTGGTAGACGGCGCATTCTTGCGGCGCATCCAAATGAAGGTTGAAGTCTCCAGCCCCGACGAGAAAATGTTTTATCAAATTTTCGCCAGAATGTGCGAAATTTATAAGGTCGCGTTTGATAAAGACAGCTTCGTCCATCTGGTGCAGAAGTGGTACCGCGAACCGAAGCGCCCTTTGCAATCTGTCCACCCGCGCGACATCATCAAGACCGTTGTCTCCATTTGCAATTACGAAGGCGCACCGCCCAAACTCACGCCGGCTCTCATTGACGAAGCGTGCCGCAGTTATTTTGTTGATCTGAAACAACCTCAGTGACACGGTAAACAGGTAGAAAGGTAAATAAGTAAACAGGTAAACACGGAACTTGCATTTGCATACCTGTATACTTGCCTACTTGTTTACCTCTTTACCCGCCTACTTATCTATTCCCCATGCCCTCTCTTGCCGCCTTACGCGTCTACGACACCATTCTCGACACCATTGGCAACACGCCGCTTGTTAAACTGAATCGAATCACGCAAAGCTTGCAGTGCAAGATGTATGGCAAGTTGGAATTTTTTAATCCCGGCGGATCGGTCAAAGATCGAATCGGTCTGGCGATGATCGAAGATGCCGAACGCAGTGGAAAGTTGAAACCCGGTGGCACGGTGGTCGAAAGCACCAGCGGCAACACCGGAGTCGGGCTGGCGCTCGCCTGCGTCATCAAAGGTTATAAATCAGTCTTCGTCATGCCCGATAAGATGAGCATGGAAAAGATTCGCCTACTCCGCGCTTTCGGGGCAAAGGTGGTCATCACGCCCACGGCGGTTGAACCGAATGATCCACGCTCGTATTACAGCGTCGCCAACAAAATTGTTGCCGAGACTCCCAATGCGATTCTCGCCAATCAATACCACAACCCGATCAACCCCGAAACGCATGAGCGAACAACGGCGCCCGAGATTTGGGATCAGACTCAAGGGGCGGTGACCGATGTGGTGATCGGCATGGGCACCGGTGGCACCGTCACGGGTGTGGCGCGTTATCTTAAATCGAAAAATCCAGCCATTAAGATCGTCGGCGTAGACATCGTCGGTTCACTTCTCTACGATACGTGGCGGATGGGTCACATCCCGCCTGAACCATTTTTGAAAACATACAAGATCGAAGGCATCGGCGAAGATTTTCTTCCTTCGACTCTTGATCTCTCATTGGTAGATGAAGTGGTACAGGTGGGTGATAAAGAATCATTTCTTGCCGCGCGGCGTTTGGTGCGCGAAGAAGGGATTTTTTGCGGCGGATCGTCGGGAAGTGCCGTCGCCGGCGCGCTGCGTTACGCAAAAAATTTGGGCGCGGATCGATTCGTCGTCGTCATCATTCCCGATTCGGGTTCGCGTTATCTCTCTAAAATGTTTGACGACGAGTGGATGCGCGAGATGGGCTTCCTTGAATCGGCGTGGAGCGAAGTGCGCGCCAGCGATATTTTGGCGAGCAAAACGGCGCACGAGATTTACACTGCCAAACTGCAAGACCGCATGACCGATGTGGTAGCGCGCATGAAGAAGCACGACATTTCGCAACTGCCTGTCGTCAGCGACGACGGGAGACTGGTGGGATTGGTGAGCGAAGTAGATTTACTGAATCATTTGATCACCGGTGATCATAAACACGATCCGTCAGAGACGATTGAACATATCACCCGGGCCGAAGTCGCCACGGTTGCGCCCGACATGCCGCTTGAGTCGCTGATGTCTATCTTCGTCAACGGACAAGTTGCCGTCGTCGTCAGCGACAGCAAGCCGGTGGGCATCCTCACCAAGATCGATCTACTCGATTATCTTTCGTCGAGGGAGAAATGAAAAAGTTGTCGCCGCAGCTGAACTGCGGCGACAACCGAGACCCACACCGAATATATGACTCAACATTTTGATCCCATCCCCTCCCCCCATCTTTGCATCGTCTCCATTCACTCGCTCGTCGAACACGAATACAACGATATTCAGCGCACACTGCCACTCGCCAAACGGATCGAAGCCGAAGGGTTGCTCAAAAATCCGCCTATCGTAGCGCAGCTCGAAGGTGAACAACGTTACGTGGTATTAGACGGCGCAAACCGCACCACGGCGCTGGCGCAACTCAACTATGAACATTGTTTAGTGCAAGTGGTGGAATACGAACCGCCGCAGGTGACTCTATCTACATGGCATCACCTGGTGACGGACATCAATCTCGAATCGTTTACGCAAGAGATCACCAACGTCAACGACATTGATCTACATCAATCCGATCTTCTACGGGCCCGCGCCGAACTCGCCCGGCGCGAACTCATCGCCTACATCATTCGTTCCGATAACAAAGTGCTCGCCGTCTCATCGCATCATCGCCGCATCCACGACAGGAACACCGTCCTTAACGCAATGGTAGACACCTACAAAGAAAAAGGCGGCTTGCATCGCGCTGTCGCCGACAACATGGATGAAGCGCGCAAACTTTTTCCCAACGTCACCGCCCTTGTTATCTTCCCCAATTACGAAGCATCGGAAGTGATGATTTTGGCGCGTGACGGTGAACTGCTGCCCACCGGTCTCACCCGCCATTTGATTCAAGGGCGTGTGTTGCGAGTCAACTATCCGTTAAGCGAACTTAAATCTAACGAGTCGCTTGAGAAGAAGAATGTGAAACTTCAAGAGTGGATGCAAAAGAAGAATGTAACGAAAGAGGTAAGACTCTACGCCGAGGCGACGTATCTGTTTGATGAATGATTTTGTCTGGGCTTACGCAAAACACGTCAGCGTCATTGCGAGGAGCGTTCTCTGCGACGAAGCAATCTCTAAGCGTGACCGAGATTGCTTCGCAAAGTGCGCTCGCAATGACGGAGTGGCTTGATGTGCGTAAGTCCAGTTTGTAAATTAAACAACAAATGAAATGCGCGCGAGTCGCGTATAAAGATTGATCCGCATGGTTACAGACCGCGTCGGTTTTAAAAACCGACGCGGTCTTTTTTATTCTCGCGTATAATCTCAACTCACTGTAGTTGACCAGATATATTTTTCCGCGCGTCCTGTCAACGAATATAAAACGAATAAACGAATAGCGGCGCGAACCCATATTCGTTTATTCGTTAAACCATTCGTTGACAACAATGCCGGGAAAAGACTTTACTGGATACCTATAGCAAATTTCTATCAGCGTTCGTCAGCGCACATCAGCGCCATCAGCGTTCTGATTTTTAATGGAGCCTCAACGCATGCCAAAGAAGCAAACCAACCAACGTCCAAAAACCGGCGCGGAGATTCGCCAAGCGTTCTTGGATTATTTTGAAGAACAGCGTCACACCATCGTCCCCTCGATGTCGCTGGTGCCGGGCAAAGACCCCACGTTGCTCTTCACCAATTCGGGCATGGTGCAATTTAAAGAAGTGTTCCTCGGCACCGACACCCGCCCGTATACCCGCGTCGCCGATTCGCAAAAGTGTATGCGCGTGGCGGGTAAGCACAACGATCTTGATGACGTAGGACGCGACGACATACATCACACATTGTTCGAGATGCTCGGCAATTGGTCGTTTGGCGATTACTATAAAAAAGAAGCCATCACTTGGGCTTGGGATTTTTTGACCAACGTTTGCGGACTCCCTAAAGACAAGCTCTACGCCACCTGCTTTGAAGATGAACAAGGCATCGTGCCGCGCGATGATGAGGCGGCAGAAATTTGGAAAGGACAACCGGGTTTCGATCCCACGCACCAACTCTTCTTCGGGCGCAAAGATAATTTTTGGGAGATGGCAGAAGTAGGACCGTGCGGACCCGATAGCGAGATTCATATTGATCGCGGCGCGGATGCCTGCGACAAAAAGGGGACGCCGAATCACGTGTGCGCCGTCAACGGCGATTGTCAACGTTTTCTCGAAATCTGGAATTTAGTTTTCATCCAATATCAACGCACCTCACCCACCGACCTCAAACCCTTACCCAAAATGCACGTAGACACCGGCATGGGTTTAGATCGACTCGTCTCGCTGATGCAAGGCGTAGATTCAAATTATCAAACTGATCTCTTCACGCCGATCATCGCCACTATACAAAAGATGACGAAGCACACCGACGCCGAGCGCGAAGCGAATTGGACACCGTATCGGGTCATCGCCGATCACTCACGTGCCGCCGCCTTCCTCATCGCCGATGGAGTCATCCCCGGCAACAACGGGCGCAACTATGTCTGCCGTATGATCATCCGCCGCGCCGCGCGCTTTGGGCAGAAGATCGGATTCCACGAACCGTTCTTAGCGCAAGTGATCGAAACGGTGATTGATGAATACAGCGATTCTTATCCCGAATTAAAAAAGAATCGCCACGCGATTTTAAAAACCGTCACCGATGAAGAACGACGATTCCGTCATACCGTTGATACGGGTGTAGCGAATCTCGAATCAATTTTGGCGGAACTCGTCGCGCACGATCAAAAAGAGTTAAGCGGCAGTGTGACATTTGAACTGTATGCCACTTACGGTTTGCCATTTGAGATCACCCGCGACATCGCCCGCGAGCGCAACATCAGCGTTGATGAAAAAGGATTCCACGATGCAATGGAGTCGCACCGTTTAGCTTCCGGCGCAGGGCAAGCGATGGGTGAGATGGGCGGCGCGGATGTCGAAGTGTACACGCATCTCTTGAGTGAGTTGCAAAAAGAAGGCGCGTTGAGTGAAGTAGATTACGATCCTTACGGTTCGCTAGAGGTTGAGGAAAATGTTCTCGCCCTCATCGGCGGCGGCAAACGGGTGAAGACGGCTAAACTTGGCGACAAGGTTGAGGTGGTCATCGCCCGCACCCCCTTTTACATCGAGATGGGTGGGCAAGTATCCGATACGGGCGTGATCGCTCATTATCTAAATGAAAAGTCCAACGAGCCGACGTGGGAGATTCGCGTGGACAATGTCAGTCGTCCGGCGGCGGGCATCATCATCCACAATGGCGAAGTTGTTTTGGGAACGCCGAAAGAAAATGATCGCGTGTGGGCGATGGTGGACGATGAGCGGCGTTGGGACATCATGCGGAATCACACCGCCACACATTTACTGCACGCCGAACTACGTTACGTGTTGGGCGATCATGTGCGGCAGGCTGGCTCGCTCGTTGCACCAGACCGTTTGCGATTCGATTTTATGCATCAAGGAATGTTGACCCAAGAAGAGATGACGACGATCAGCCGCAACGTGAACAGCGCGGTCTTGGCGAATCATCAAGTGCATACAAAATTTAAATCGCGCGACGAAGCGATCAAGGAAGGCGCGATGGCGTTGTTCGGCGAAAAATATGGCGACACGGTTCGCACGATTCGCATCGGCGACCCCAACGCGTTTTCGTACGAGTTGTGCGGCGGCACGCACGTCGGGCAAACTGCCGACATCGGTCCGTTCATCATCACCAGCGAAGGCTCGGTGGGCGCGGGCATCCGCCGCGTGGAAGCGGTAACAGGTCGCGCCGCGTTGGAATTGATTCAACAGCGACTCGGCAAGATGGACAACGTCGCCGCGTATCTCGGCACAACAACCGACGAAGTAGATCGCAAAGTGTTAAGCACACTCGACGAATTACAAAACGCGCACAAAGAGATCGCCCGTTTAGAGCGCGAGTTGGCGAAACATAATTTTGAAAAATCACTGACGCAAATTAAAGAAGTGCAGGGCGTGAAAGCGTTGATCGTGAATGTGGGCAATGTGAACGGCGACATACTGCGCGAGATGACCGATTGGTTTCGCCAACGAGTCCCGTCTGGTGTTGCTGTCTTGGGTGCGGTTGCCGATGGCAAACCTCAACTCATCGCCTGCGTCACCGATGATCTTGTTAAGCGCGGACTCGACGCGGGCAAGATCGTCAAAACAATCTCCAAAGTTGTCGGCGGCGGCGGCGGCGGCAAACCGACGCTGGCGCAAGCGGGCGGTAAAGATGCCTCAAAATTAAATGAGGCACTGGGGATGGTGGAGGGGTTAGTTGTAGAATTGTTGAAGTGAAATTGTTTTTTGATGAGGTGAATTATGACGAACATTCCTTTCCCCGATAAACTAGCTTCGCAACTTCACGCGCAGGCAAAAGCAGTAGGTATCAATGTGCCAACATTTGTCGCTGAACTATTGCTTGAGCAGAAAAAAAATGTGCGGCGCAAGTTACGACACAAACAAAGAAAACTTTCAGCGGCTGAAATAAAACGGCGTATGGATTTACCTCATGTGCGAGAAGATAAGCTCGACCCTGCTCTGCATGAACTACAAGCCTCAATGCTGGAGCGCGAGAAATGGTAATTCATCAAGGCGACGTCTGGTGGGTAAATTTGCGCGAACCCGTTGGCTCCGAGCCGGCGTATCGCCGCCCAATGATCGTCGTGCAATGTGACGACTTCAATCGCACATCGATCAACACTATCGTTTGCGTAGTTGTCACTTCAAACACAAATTTAGTTGATAAGCCGGGCAACGTCGCTTTATCAAGCGAAGATACTGGATTACCCGAAGATTCGGTTGCCAATGTTTCGCAATTATTCTCGCTTGATCGTTCGGTTCTCAAAGAACGCGTCGGCACATTGCCTTCTGATGTGTTAGAGGAAGTTTTGGATGGCGTTGAGATGGTGTTAGGACGTTTAGAATAGTTCTCCGTGAAAGAATGGAAACAAGTTCGGGATCAGAAAAATGTTGAACGCGGATTAGAAAGCCCGACCCCAAACACTTTCGATATGGTCAACATTCGTTTACCCAAAAAACTAGTTGAGCAAATCCACGCGGAAGCGAAAGCGGCAAATATGAGTGTCTCAGCTTTTCTCACACAACTCTTGCGCGAGACAGGTTATATCAGGCGACGCTCTTCCCGCAAGGTGCTGAACGAAGAAATGATCAAGCGTATTAATGAGGTCTGCGAGAAAGTTGATACGTCGCTTGATCCAGCAATCGCCCAAATGCAATGGCAAACGCTTAAGAAGTATTCGGAGTGGAAAGATTGATCGTCATTGCGAGTGTTCTTTACGAAGCAATCTATGATTTCGGCAACGAGATTGCTTCGTCACATCCTTCGACTACGCGCGGAAGTTCGCCGCGCTCCGCTCAGGACGCTCCTCGCAACGACAAAAGCCAAACGTGAAAGAACAAATCATCCATCTCGATCCACACGACGATTACCATTCCCTGCGCGATAAGATGGGCTGGGCGCAGACGGATCGGATTCTGTTGGTGCTGCCGCCTCAACAGCGTGAGCGTTTACTCAAACGTCAGCTCGATCTATTGTTGATCCAACGTCATGCCGCCACGCTCGGCGCGAAGCTTGCCCTCGTCACCGATGTGCCGCGCATCAGCGATTACGCCGATACGTTGGGGATTCCCGTTTTCGATTCGATGGACGACAGCCATTTGCGTCCATGGCGATCTCGCCGCCCCGTTTTCCCAAAGCGAGAGGACAAAACGACGGCATCACCTGAATCGCTTAAGCCGCCGCAGGTGAAAGCGTTGCCCGCATGGTTAACGTCGCGCTGGATCACTTGGTCATCACGCCTCATCATTTCGATCATCGCTTTGAGCGCAGTCATCATTATGCTCGCCCTCACCGTGCCGGGCGCGGAGATCACCATCAAGCCGCAAGGGCAAACGATCAACATCCCCATCACGCTTATCGCCGACGCAACACAACTCGAAACCGATTTCAGCAATCATCGTATTCCGGCGCGAGTGGCGTCCATCACGTTGTCAACGAATGTTGAAGTGATCACGACGGGCTCAACGCCCGAAGCGACGGCGCGCGCGGGCGGCAACGTGACGTTCACAAATTTAACGGCGCAACCGGTTCGCATTCCGGCTGGCACGGCGTTGCGAACCACAAGCGGCACGCCGATTCGATTCGTCACGCAAAAAGATTTAACGCTTGAAGGCAAACGCGGTGCGACGGGCGACGCACCGGTCTTGGCGATTGAGCCGGGTCCGCCCGGAAATGTTGGCGCGGGTTTGATCAACAGCATCGAGGGTCCGTTAGCGACTCAAGCGGCGGTGGTAAATGTAGACGCGATGAAAGGCGGCGACGTGAAAAAAGTTGCGTCGGTCACTGAAGCGGATCGCAAGAATGCGAAGGAGCAGGCGTTGAGCGATCTCAAGCAACGCGGCTACTCGCAATTGCTGGCACAACTCAAAGAGGGCGAGTTCGCGCCGGGATCATCGTTGCGGGTGATCAAGATCGTCAGTGAAACCTATAGCCACTTCGTGGATGAGAAAACGGATCATCTCAGTTTAGAGATGCGCGCCGAAGTGGGCTTGACTGTGGTGAATGAACGGCAAGCGTTTGCGGTTGGGCAAAAAGAAATTGAATGGCGGTTAGGCGATGCGTTAGCACTCGCGCCCAATTCTGTTTCGTTCACCCGCGATGAGAAGGCAACATCCGATGACGTTGGACGAATCAAATTTGACATCACGGCAAAGGCAAACGCCAGCGCGGCGATTGATGTTGAAGCGATCAAACAAACTGCGCGCTGGCAACCTGTGGAGCAAGTTGGCAACTTGCTCTACGACAAATATCCTCTCACCTCTCGCCCCGAGATAAAACTTTTCCCATCATGGTTTCAGCGAATGCCGTGGTTGGCATGGCGTATCGAGGTAGTAATTGGTAATTAGTAATTACCAATTACCAATTACTGACGTGCGCGTTCTAGCCATCGATCACGGTGACGCCCGCATCGGTCTCGCCATCAGCGATGAAGGCGGCATGATCGCCCGCCCGTTGCAGATCATCAAACACACGGCGAAGAATGTAGACGCAAAAAAGATCGCCCACATTGCTCAAGAGAACAACGTCGAGAAGATCGTGATCGGTTTGCCAACGGACAGCGAAGGCAAGATCGGACATCAAGCGAACAAAGTTAAACGTTGGGCAGAGGCGTTGAAAGAAGCGACGACGATCCCAATTGAGTTTTGGGATGAGTCGTTTTCATCGGAACAAGCCGAAACACTTAAGCGCAAACACGGCGAAGCGGTAGACGACAAGGCGGCGGCGTTCATCCTTCAAAATTATCTTGAAGCCAAGCCGGGAATTTCTGATCTTTGATTTCTGATCGCCGATTGTTTCTCTTCGTGCTTCTTCGTGACCTTTGTGGGCAATCCCCTTTATGAAAATCGAACACTATAAATCTCGCCCACCCTCGACAAGCCGAGCGTTATTTTCTTTCTTCACCCTCATCGCCATTATCGCTATCATCGTAATCGTCCTTCTCGGAATCATGGTGGTGTTGAACAACAACGAGTTCGGCGCGGGCGCGGCGACTCTAAATCCGCTTGAGCGCGGCGCACTGCGTACCTATCTCATGCTCAATCGTGACACGATATTGAATCCGATGAGCAAAGATATAACGCCTGTCGCCTTTGTCGTGAGCAAGGGTGAAGGCATTAGCACCATCACGCAAAAGTTGGCAACGCTGAAATTGATTCGTGATGCCGAAGTGCTGCGCCGCTATATGCAGTATCAAGGTTGGGATGACAACATCGAGGCGGGCAGTTTCACTTTGAACGCGGCGATGAACACACCGACGATAGCCAAAGCATTAACCAAAGCGACCCCTGATGAAATTATTTTTCGGGTTTGGGAAGGTTGGCGGCTGGAACAAATTGCCGACTCGTTGGCAAATCAACCCAACCTTGCTGTGAGCCGTGATGAATTTCTAACGATGGTTCGCGCGGGCGGCAAACGCGGCAGCTACTCGTTCATGGGCGACATCTCCGCCAACGCGCCGCTCGAAGGCTTCTTATATCCCGACACGTATCGCTTCTTGCCCAAGACCACAACGGCGCAAGTTGTGGATCGCATCTTGAGCGAATTCGATAAACAGTTTACGGCGCAGATGCGAACCGACGCCGCCAAAAAAAATCTCACGGTGTATCAGGTAGTCACGCTCGCCTCAATCGTCGAACGCGAAGCGGTGAAAGATGAAGAACGCCCGATCATCGCCAGCGTGTTTTTGAATCGGCTGAAGATCAATATGAAGTTGGATGCCGACCCGACGACTCAATATGCGATTGCTACCGCGAACAATTGGTGGCCTCCCCTCAACTTTGATCCGCGCACGATCAATCATCCGTTTAACACCTACATCAACACCGGGCTGCCGCCCACGCCCATCGCCAACCCGAGTCTTAAGTCCATGCAAGCGGTCATCTATCCTGCCGAGACAAAATTTTTTTTCTTCCGCGCCAAATGTGATGGGAGTAAGACGCACAATTTTTCGGTGAGCTATGAGGAGCATTTGGGGTATGGGTGCAAGTAAAAACGTAAACAGGTATAAAGGTAAACAGGTAAATTGGTATATAGGTAAACAGGCGATACTTGTCTACGTGTTTACGTGTTTACTTTTTTCTGCGTGCGTCTCTTCAACAAAACCCTCTATCAAGATCGCGCTCGTCGGTCCATTCGAGGGTCGCTATCGTGACGTAGGCATTGAAGTGATCTACGCCGTGCGATTGGCTATTCGTGAAGTGAACGCTTCAGGCGGAGTCGGCGGTTACACTGTTGAGTTAATAGGATTCGATGATAGTGGCGATCCTGATCAAGCGATGATGCAAGCGAAGAAAGCTGCCACCGATCCACAAGTGGTTGCCGTCATGGGTAATTGGCTGCCATCCACCACCCAAGCCGCCGCGCCCGTTTATGATCGAGTCGGCATCCCCTTTGTGGCGATGTCATCGGCAAACGATCTTCCTTCATCCACATTCCGTTTGTGGAATCGTGAGTCAAGTTGCCCTTCACCCTGCATCACCCTCGAAGAATGGTTCATCACGCGCCACTTACTAATTACTAATTACTTTATTGCTCCTTCACCCTTACCTCAAGACTCCACCGATCCCTCTTTCTCAGACCGTTACAAAAAAATCTCACAAGGTGTTGAGCCGAGATTTTTAGCAACACTCGCTTACGACGCCACAAAAATTTTGTTCGCTGCAATTGAGCGCGACGTGAAAACGAATGGCAAACCGACTCGGCTCGGTGTCGCCGCCGCGCTCACCCAAACCGATTACAACGGTTTGAGCGGACGAGTAACGTTTGATGAAAAGCGACAATGGAATGAGGGAAAGGGGTGGGTATATATATGGGAAGAGGGGAAGATCACAAAATGAAAGCCTCGCAGTTAAAGTTTTTGGGCATCGGCGGAGTGATCTGGTTTTCTGTGATTATCGCGCTGGCAGGAATCGTCACTCCAAATTATTCGCATGTATCACAAGCAATCAGCGAATTGGGAGAACCCGGGGCACCGTATCAGTGGATAGTTAACTTCGGCGGCTTCGTGCCGTTGGGTGTCGCCATTATGATTTCCGCCATTGCCTCTTACAAATTCTCCGAATCGGAAACTCGTTCTAAAACGATCCCTGCGCTATTTGGATTAACAAGCTTAGCGGTGATCATCGCTGGTTTATTTCCCACCGATCCGGGTGGACGCAGAGACACGACAATTGGAATAATTCACGCCTTTGCCGGAGTTTCTATTTTATCGCTTGCCGCTGTGACCCCTCTCGCCACAATTTTTTTCGACACGCTTAAATCGGCGGGCATTGGCTTCAAGATATATTCCATCGCAACCGCGCTGGCGTTAGTCGGACTCTTTTTGATGACTCCGAATGCCGTCTTCTCTGAACTCGTTACACTGCAACGCGCCGTATTAGGCGATTGGTTTTCGGTTTGGTACGGAATGCTCGGCATACATCAACGAGGGTTTTTGTTGATCTATTGTGCGTGGCTGGTGAGCTTTCTGGCGAGATAGACGTGTCAGGTCTATCTACGTGTTATCTTGCCAACGTTGGCGCAAGACCTGACACGTCTTGGCTTATACAAAAACGAGGCCCTCACCGAGTCTCGTTTTTATTTTCCTTCATGTCAACGTCTTATAAAACAACGGCAGCCTCTTCACCTTCGTCTTGCTAAACGTGTGCGCGGCTAACGCGCTCACTTTCGCTTCGGCGAGTTTAGCTTCGTCGTTGGCGTGAACGGTGAAGAGGGGATCACCTCTGTTCACTTTATCGCCGACGTTGTGATGAACGATAAAGCCGACGGCGAGATCGATTGAATCGGTTTTCTTGGCACGACCCGCGCCGAGATGAACTGAGGCGATGCCGATCTCTTTCGCGCTGATCGTTTTGATGTAGCCCGACTTCGGCGATGACACGGTCTCGATGAATTTTGCTTTGGGCAATTTATCGGGATCATCCACTTGCGATCCATCGCCGCCTTGCGCCACGACCAGTTGACGGAATTTTGCTAAGGCGCTTCCATCTGCTAACGCTTTCTCACAGGCTTTGCGTGCCGCCTTTAAATTTTTGAACTGCTTGCCCAACACCAACATATACGACGCGACATGAAGGCAATGCTCGCGGAAATCTTGGGGACCGCCGCCGCGCAGAGTTTCAATTGCCTCACGCGCCTCAAGCGCGTTGCCGACGGCATAACCGAGCGGCTGGTTCATATCGGAGATCAACGCCACCACTTTGCGATTGACGCTCTTGCCGATCCGCACCATCGTCTGCCCAAGTTCAATCGCCAATTTAAGAGTCGGCATGAACGCGCCATTGCCAACTTTCACATCCAACACAATGGCGTGCGCGCCGACGGCGAGCTTCTTGCTCATGATTGAACTGGCGATCAACGGCAAACTGGGCACGGTGCCGGTCACATCGCGCAGCGCATAAAGTTTTCCATCGGCGGGGGCAAGGTCGGCGGTTTGACCGGCTAACACTAAACCGATCTCTTGCAATTGTTTTTTGAATTCATCTGTCGTCAGCTGAACACGATAGCCCGTGAAGGATTCCATCTTGTCGAGTGTGCCGCCACTGAACCCCAACCCGCGCCCCGACATTTTGCCAACTGGCAAACCCAACGACGCCACCAATGGTTCAACCACCAGAGTCGTCTTATCGCCTACGCCGCCCGTTGAATGTTTATCTACGATCAGCGGAGCAATGTTCCACATCCACACATCCATCGTGTCGCCGGAGTGCGCCATTGCCATTGTCAGGTCGGCGGTCTCGCGCGGAGTCATGCCGCGAAAATAGATCGCCATCGCCAGCGCGGAAGCTTGATAGTCTGCAATCTCACCCGAAGTGAATCCTTTGATGAAATAATTTATTTCTTCGGTGGTTAACTGTTCGCCATCACGTTTTTTTTCAATGAGGTCAACAATACGCATAGTGCATGACAAGATGAAGGGATGAAAAGGTGACAAGATGATCTGTACAAAAAGATCATCTTGTCACCCTGTCATCGTGTCACCCTGTCAGGAAATAGAGAACTTCGTAAAATGATATTGTATCTTCCCGCTCGCCACACTCAACGTATCTTGCCCATCGGAGATGTTGCCGTTACTGCTTTGCGCCGTCCACGCAATAATTTTCGTCGGCGCGGCGTCTTGCACACTTGAGACAGAAAATCGGGCGTCGCCTAAACGACTCAATAGATCAAGATAAAAGTCGCGCACCAAGTTTGTGCCTTGCACGGTGCGAGTCGAAGTGACATGCGCCGCATCGGCGTGATACAAAGCAATCAACGAATCGAGATCGCGGCGCGTAAGTGAATCGAAGAGCGTGGTGACAATATCCGCAGAAGGTGAAGGCGCGGGCGGGGTTGGTGGCGGCGCAGGAATCGGCGGCGCGATGTTCGGTTTAATTTTGTGAAAAGCGTTGAGCGTGTTTTGAATCAATCCGCCGTAGGTCGCCGCTTGCCCCGGTCCGTTATACATGGAAGCGAAGGTGTTGAAGTCGTTTGCTTGCAAAGCGAGAACGCGGCGCGAGTTGGTGGAAGGTCCTTGAACAAAATCGAAGAAGCCGATGATCTGCGCCCGATCACCGGAAGCGAAAGCCTCAAACATTTGTTGAACCGACTCATAACCCACGCCGGAAAAATTAAATCCCATGATCTGCGGACTGCCCATGCTGATCGAAGATTTCGCCGCCGTGTCGTTGAGAGTCGTGGCAAAGGTGAATGCTTCCCACTCGGCAGTTTGGCGACCGTGAAAGTCGCGCCAGTTTTGATCGGGCGCGGGTCGCCACTGATGCCCCTGCCACGTTTGCGCTTGATCGAATTTAAAAAATTGATTGAAGCGATCTGGATCAGTCTTGCCCCAGTAGTTGTAGAAGATGTGATTCTCAAAACGGATCAAGGTGCGCCCGTCGTCGCCGAATCCGCGCCCGCCCGATTCGACGGCGAACACGGCGACGGCAACCGCCGGATCGATTTTTAATTCCGCCGAGAGCACGTTGAGCAGTCCGCCAAATTTATTCCAGATGTTCGCCGCAAGTTTTTCTGTGCCGCTCATGCCCGCTACAACGTCAACGCGATCCGTGTCAGGGGCTGGAAGCGGAACACTGGCGAACTCAGACATACGGTGCACCAGAAAACCGGCGGCGACACCTTGTGAGGCGAGAAAAATAAATTCTTTTTTGATGAATCCATTTTGCCCGCCGACGATCACCGTATACCATTCGCCTTGCTCGCCCGTCACTTCCACAGACGTGTTCGCCGCCAACCCGCGAAGGATGGTGTCGGGTCGCACTTCGGGCGCGGATCGAAAGTTGACGCTGGAGGTAACTTTGCCGGTTTGGTTTGCCATAGAAGTCTCCTAATTGAGGTGACAAGATTATACGGTAATTCGTAATTCGTAATTAGTAATTAGTAATTAGTAATTGC
>Ga0163199_1000867_pt1 | contig 18901 bp, 21 predicted proteins | sample PL_2010_150m_FD_113537 | JGI IMG/M metagenome (GOLD analysis project Ga0163199, IMG submission 113537) | Freshwater microbial communities from Powell Lake, British Columbia, Canada to study Microbial Dark Matter (Phase II) - PL_2010_150m | ecosystem: Environmental > Aquatic > Freshwater > Lake ...
AGGCCGCCCAGGAGATTTTCGTCGGCGAAAGCGCCACTGTCACGGGCATTGCCGAAACCCGGCGGATCCTCGGCCGGCCGCTGCGCCTGGTGCCCTGCGATGCCGGGCGCTTCGAGCGCAAGCTGGCGCTGGCCTACAGCCGCGCCGACCAGACCGCCGCCGAGGTCGCCGACGACATCGGCCAGGAAATGGACTTGAGCCGACTGGTGCAGGAACTGCCACCGATCGAGGACTTGCTCGAAAGCGAAGACGAGGCGCCGATCATCCGCATGATCAATGCCCTGTTCACCCAGGCGGTGCGCGAAGGCGCCTCGGATATCCACGTCGAGGCTTTCGAGCAGCACTCGACGGTGCGCTTTCGCATCGACGGCGTGCTGCGCGACGTGATCCATCCGCACCGCGCCCTGCACGCGGCAATGGCGTCGCGCATCAAGATCATGGCCCAGCTCGATATTGCCGAAAAGCGCCTGCCGCAGGACGGCCGGATCACCGTGCGCATCGCCGGCAAACCGATCGACGTACGCGTGTCGACGATTTCCACCAGCCACGGCGAGCGCATCGTGATGCGCCTGCTCGACAAGGATCCGGCCCGCCTCGACCTCGACGTGCTGGGCATGGCCGGCGACACCCTGACCCAGGCGGATCGGCTGATCCATCAGCCGCACGGCATCTTTCTGGTTACCGGGCCGACCGGCTCGGGCAAGACCACTACGTTGTATGCGGCGCTGGCCCGGCTCGACGCCACCGAACTGAACATCATGACGGTCGAGGATCCGGTCGAGTACGACCTGCCCGCGATCGGCCAGACCCAGGTGAATCCGCGCATCGGACTCGACTTCGCCAAGGCCCTGCGCTCGATCCTGCGCCAGGATCCGGACGTCATCATGATCGGCGAAATCCGTGACCTGGAAACCGCCCAGATCGCCGTCCAGGCCAGCCTTACCGGGCACCTGGTGCTGGCCACGCTGCACACCAATGACACCACCAGCGCGGTGACGCGGCTGGTGGACATGGGCATCGAGCCCTTCCTGCTGGCCTCCAGCCTGACCGGCGTGCTGGCCCAGCGCCTGGTGCGCCGCCTGTGTCCGGCCTGCAAGCGGCAGGAAGCCATGGACGACTCCGAGCGCGCGCAGTTCGGCGGCTTTCCGGTGCCGGCCGGACTGTATCGCGCCACTGGTTGTCCGGCCTGCAACCAGACCGGCTACCAGGGGCGCATGGGCATCTACGAGTTGCTCGAAGTCGACGACGGCCTGCGCCGCATGGTGCACGAGCGCGTCGCCGACCAGGTGCTGCGCGACTACGCTCTGGGCACCCGCAAGATGCGGCCGCTGCGCGACGATGGCCTGCGCTGGGTCGCCAGCGGGGATACGACGCTCGAAGAGTTGCTGAGAGTCACCCGAGACTAGTCAGGGCTGATGGCTGCATTCAACTACCGCGCGCTCGACGCCAACGGCAGCGAAGTCGGCGGTGTGCTGGAGGCGGATACCAGCCGCATGGCGCGCAGCCTGTTGCGCGATCAGCAGCTCTTTCCGCTGGAGGTGACTAGCGTCGGCCGCCTCTCCGGCGGTTCCCTGCACCTGCGCCGCCATTCCATGTCGTCGGCGGTGCTGAGCCTGCTGACGCGGCAGTGGGCCATGCTGCTCGATGCCGGCCTGACCATCGAGAAATCCCTCAACGCCCTGATCGAACAGAGCGAGGAAAGCGGCGCACGGCAGATCCTGGCCGGCGTGCGTGCCGAAGTGCTCGCCGGACATTCGTTGCACGCCGCGCTCGGCCAGTACGACAGCGTGTTCCCGCCGATCTACCGGGCGGTGGTGGATGCCGGGGAGAAATCCGGTGAATTGCCGACGCTGCTGATCCGGCTCGCCGACTACCTCGAGTCCTGGCAGACCACCCGCCAGAAGATCCTCCAGGCCCTGCTGTATCCCGCACTGGTTTCGGCCGTGGCGCTGATCGTCGTGGTGGGACTGGTCACCTACGTCGTGCCGCAGATTGTCGGCGTCTTCAAACAAAGCAAGCAGGCCCTGCCGCTGCTGACCCGCGGTCTGATCTTCACCAGCGACTTCCTGCGCGGCAGTTGGTTCTGGCTGTTGCTGGCCGGCGTCAGCGTGCCGCTGCTGACGCGCCGCGCCCTGAACCGCAACGCCGCGCTGCAATTCAGCTGGCACCGAAGACTTCTGCGCGTGCCGCTGCTCGGCCGGCACCTTCGCACCCTCGACAGCGCCCGCCTGGCCAGCACCCTGGCGATCATGGTGGGCAGCGGCGTGCCGCTGCTGACGGCACTCGAAACCGGCAAGGCGGTGATCGCCAACCGGGTCCTGCGCCAGGCCGTGGACCAGGCCATCCGCCAGGTCCGCGAAGGCAGCCCGCTGCACCGGGCGCTGGCGGCCGACAAGCTGTTTCCGCCGCTGCTGGTGCATCTGATCGCCAGCGGCGAAGCCAGCGGCACGCTCGGCCGGATGCTGGAGCGCGCCGCCGTGCAACAGCAGGCGGAACTCGACCGCCGCACGGCGGTGGCGCTCGGACTGTTCGAGCCGCTGCTGATCCTGGTCATGGGCGGCGTGGTGCTGACCATCGTGCTGGCGATCCTGATGCCGATCATCGAAATCAATTTGCTGATGCACTGAGTTTTCCGTCTCGACCGAATAAGGAGTCACTCCCATGCATGACCGCAATTCCCCCGGATTCTTCTGCCGCGGCTTCACCCTGATCGAGATCATGGTGGTCATCGTGATCCTGGGCATCCTGGCGGCGCTGGTGGTGCCCAAGGTGATGAGCCGCCCGGACGAGGCGCGGGTGGTGGCGGCGCGCCAGGACATCGCGTCGCTGATGCAGGCGCTGAAGTTGTACCGGCTCGACAACAAGCGCTACCCGAGTACCGAGCAGGGCCTGCAGTCCCTGGTGACGCGGCCGTCGCAACCGCCGGTGCCGGATAACTGGAAGACCGGCGGCTACGTCGAGAAGCTTTCGCCCGACCCGTGGGGCAAGCCATACCAGTATCTGAACCCGGGACTGCATGGCGAGATCGACGTGTTCAGCTATGGTGCCGACGGCGCGCCGGGCGGAGAGGGCTTCGACGCCGATGTCGGCAACTGGCAGTTGTGACCGGGCGCGTCGATCGGCGACCGTGAAAGGGCGTAGCCACCGCGGTTTCACGCTGATCGAATTGCTGGTCGTGCTGGTGATCCTCGGCATCCTGTCGACCGCGGTGGCGTTGACCGTTGCGCCCGACCCGCGACGCGAAGCCACCCTCGAAATCCAGCGTTTGGCCCAGGTGCTGGAGGCGGCGATGCTCGAAGCGCAGGCGGGAAGGCGGCTCCTGGCCTGGTCGGCGGACACGGAAGCCTACGGCTTCTGGGAGGCGGAACGCGGCGACCTGCACGAGCGCCTGTGGAAGCCCCTGACCGGCGACGAGCGCTTCGGCCGGCATCGCTTCAGTGCCGGTTTGCATCTGGTCAGCGTCGAGGTGGAAGGATTGTCCCTGCCGCCAGGCGCCCTGCTGGAATTCCCGCGCGGCGATCCGCCCTTGTTCCGGATCGCGCTGGAAGGACCGCGCAATGAATCCACGGGCGATGGCCGGATCGAACTGCGCGCGACGCCGATCGGCCGGGTCGACATCCACAGCCCCGGGAAGCCATGAGGACGGCGAGGCGCACCGGCGGATTTACCTTGCTTGAGGTGATGGTCGCGCTGGCCATCCTGGCCCTCGCGCTTACCGCCGGCTTGCGCGCCGGCGGTGTTTCCGTCAGCAACGCCGGTGAAATCCGCCAGCGCCAGTTGGCCGACTGGGTGGCGCAGGACCGCCTTCAGGAACATCGCGCGCGCCGCGACTGGCTGCCCGTGGGCAGCAGCAACGGCGACACGGAGCAAGGTGGAATCCGCTTCCGCTGGGAGGAGAGGATCAGCGGGACGCCGAACGCGCAGTTCCGCCGCATCGAGATCAGGGTGTTTTCAGCGGACAGCGCGGATCCGGATTTTGCGCTGTCCAAGGTCGTGGGTTTTTTGGTAAAGCCGGCCTGATGCGGGTGGGCAGGCGTCGATGCCGGTGGAGTGAGTCGGGCTTGACGCTGATCGAGCTGCTGGTCGCGGTGGCGCTGCTGGCAATCATCACCGCCATGGCCTACCGCGGCCTGCAAAGCATGACCGGCGCAAGCCAGAGCACGCTGGCAGAGGGTGATCGCTGGCAGGCGCTGGGAATGTTCTTCGAGCGCTTCGCCAATGATGTGAGCCGGCCCGCGCGACGCTCGATCCGCGCTGCCGACCCGCCAGCCCCTCCCTTGCCGGAGTGGTGGGGACGGGCCGACGACGGCGACCCGCTGGCGGCGCAGCTCGAGTTCACCCGCAAGTCGCCGCCCGGACGCGATGAGGTGCGGCTCGGTTACCGGTTGCGCAACGGCCGGGTGGAGCTTCTGGTCTGGCCGGTGCTTGACCGGGCCCCGACCTCCCGGCCCGAGGTCCACATGCTGCTGGACGGCGTCGCCAGCCTGCGCTTTCGCTACCTCGACAACGCCGGCAAATGGCAGGACGCCTGGCCGATCCCGGGTAGCGGACTTGAAGGCCAGCCGCGCGCCGTGGCCGTCGACTTGACTCTGGACGGCGGAATCGCGTTGCACCGCGTGTTCGCCCTGCCATCATGACACGCCGCTCATTCGCCCCGATCCCGAGAGGTGCCGCATTGATCATGGCGCTGCTGGTGGTGGCGCTGGTGACGTCGCTGGCGGCCAACTTGATCTGGCGCCAGGACCTGTGGCTGCGCCAGGTCGAGACCCACCGCGACGTCGCCCAGGCCAGGCTGCTGGTGACCGCCGGCGTCGACTGGGCGCGCGCGGTGCTGGCGGAGGACGCGCGCACCAGCACCACCGACCATGCGGGCGAACCCTGGGCCACCAAGGTCCCCGCCATGCCGGCCGAGGGCGGGGAAGTCAGCGGCGAACTGCGCGACGAGCAAGCCCGCTGGAATCTGAACAACCTGATCCGCGCCGGCCGCATCAGCGCGGCCGACGTCGCGATCTTTCGCCGCCTCCTTTATTCGCTGCAGTTGCCGCCCGAATTGGCGTCCACCCTGACGGATTGGCTCGACGCCGACAGCGAGGCCGAGGCCGACGGCGCAGAGGATGCCTATTATCTCGGACGGACGCCCCCGTACCGCAGCGCCAACCGCGAACTCAGCGACATCGACAGTCTGCTGCGCGTGCGCGGCTACAACCGTGACGTCATCGAGCGCCTGCGGCCGTATGTCAGCGTGCTTCCGGGATATAATCCGCTCAATGTGAATACCACCAGCGCCATCGTTCTCGCCGCCGTATTTCCGGCCCTGTCCTCCTCGGAAGTCCAGCATCTCATCACCGAGCGCGACCGGATACCCATCCGCGATTCTGCCGATTTCAACGCCCGATTGCCGCGCCCCGAACTCGCCAACCTGTCGTTCATCCACGAACTGGATGTCCGCAGCAACTATTTCAGCGTTGCTGTTAGCGCCCGCTTCGGCAACGCCGAAATTTCATCCACGGTTCTGCTCGACCGGCATTCCATCTGGCCGGCGCTGGTCTGGCAGAATTTCGAATGAACCTCCGAATCTTCATCCATGCCGGCTGGCCGGTGCAGGATCCCGCCTGCGAGTGGGCGCTCGTCAATGAGCACGGCGCGATGCTTCAGCGCGGCCACAGCGAACCTCGCCACTGGCCGGAGGCCGAAGACTGCGAGCTGATCCTCGGCGCCGCGGAATGTCTGCTGCTCAAGGTCCAGCTGCCGAAGGGCGCCCGTTCGCGCCCGGCGGAAGTGATTGCCTACGCGCTGGAGGACCAGTTGATCGGCGAGGCCGAGGCCGAGCATTTCGTCGTCGGGGATGACGATCAAAAAAGGAGTTCCGATGCTGCCGCGACGACCCCGGTCTGGGTGATCGCCCGCGCCCGCCTCAAGGGGCTGCTGACGACCCTGGCCGCGCTCGGGCGCACGCCGGCGCGGGTCACCAGCGAAATTCAGCTGCTGCCGCTCGCCAAAGGCGGCTGGAGCGTCGGACTGCATGGCGACGATGCGACGGGATTCGTCCGGCTTGGCGCGGAGCAGGGTTGCGCCTTCGATCTCGGCGACGGCGCAGTCCCGCCGGTGGAATTGCGGCTGGCGCTCGAGGCGGCGCGCAAGACTGGCGACCTGCCGGAAGCGATCGAGGTATACAGCGCACGAAGCAAGGCCGCGGAATTCGATGCCGTCGCCGCTTCCGCTTGGCAGGCGGAATTGGAGGTGCCGGTGCGGTTCGCCGGCGAGTTTGCGTGGCACAGCTTTCCGACCGCCCGGTCGCGCAATCTGCTGACCGGCGAATTCGCGCCCAAGCGTGCGCCGAATGCCGGCATGGGCAGCCTCAAGCCGGCCTTGCTGCTTGGCCTGGCGACGCTGTTGGTTTATGCCGGCTTCAGTTTCGGCGAATGGGTCTGGCTGGAGCGGCAGAGCGACCAATTGCACCAGCAGATGACCGACAGCTTCCGCGCCGCCTATCCGCAGGCCCAGAACATCGTCGACGCGCCATTGCAGATGCAGCGCCTCAACGACCAGTTGCGGCGCGAACGCGGCCAGCTCGGCAGCACCGATTTCCTGCCCTTGCTCGCCGCCGCCTCCGAGGCGCTGGGCGGGCAGGGCAAGCTGCGCACGCTTGGTTTCGAAGACGGGCGCCTTGAGCTCGGGGTGCTGATGGCCGACGCAAGCGCCGCCCAGCGCCTGCGCGATACCCTGACCAGCCGCGGGCTGGCCGTGGTGTTGCGCGAGACCCGCGAAACCAGCGGCGGCGTCGAGGCGGCATTCGTCCTGCGGAGTTCACTATGAGCGCCGCGACCAATCCGTTGAGCGAGACCCGCGACAGACTGCGCGCGCTGTGGAACGCCCGCCAGCCACGCGAGCGTTTGTTCCTCGTGGCAATGGCAGGATTCCTTGCCTGCGCGCTGTTGGCGCAGGGTTTGTGGTCGGCCCACAATGCGCGCACGCGCCTGCACCGGCAGATTCCCCAGTTGCGCCAACAGGCCGAAGTCGTTCAGCGCCAGGCGGGGGAAGTGCGGCAACTGAAAGCCCAGCCGATCAATGTGGCGGCCCAGGAGGGACCGGCGCTGATATCGGCTGCGATGTCAGCGGCCGGGGGCGTTGGCTTGACCTTGACCCCGGGTCAGTTGCAGCTTGAAGGGTCGCGCCAGGTCCGCCTGCGCGCCAGCCTGGCATTCGACCCGTGGCTCGAATGGGTTGCCGTATTGCAGCGCGATGCGCGTCTGCACCTGGTCCGCTGCCGGGTCGAAACGGGGGACAGGCCGGGAATCGTCAAGGTCGACGTCCTGTTCGCACTGCCAGAGCCGTCCTGAAACTATCCGACGCGCAGCATGCGTTCGCGGCTCCTTGGTCTCCTCCTGTTTGTCCTGCTCGTGCTGCTGGCCATGGCGGTCATGTGGCCCGCAAGCTCTCTTGCCCCGTGGGTGTCGGAGGTCAGCAACAACCATTGGCGGCTCGCCTCGGCCGAGGGCCGGTTGTGGAACGGCAAGGGCGTGCTGCTCGCCCGCACCGGTGACAGCGCGATCTGGCACAGCGCCCAGAATGTCCGCTGGGAGGCCCGCTGGAGCGAGTTGTGGCGCGGGCGCGTCGGCGTCGAAGCCGGCTTCGACCAGGGTGGCGCGCTGCTCATGGTCGGACCGGAGGGGCTGTACATCGAGCAACTCGACACGACGCTGGGGACGGCTCTCGTCGGCGTACTGCTGCCCGGTGCCCTCGGCCGCTATGGCTGGGCGGGAACCCTGCAGGCCCGCGGCAAGGATTTCAACTGCGCCTGGAAGAGTCGCACCTGCCAGGGCGAGATCGAATTGCTGTGGCGCAATGCCGGTGTCGCCGAACTCCTCGGCGGGGAACTCGGCGACTATCGGATTCGTCTCGCGGGCGAAGGCCAGACCCTGCGTGTCGACCTTGCGACGCTGGGCGGGCGGCTGCAAATTGCCGGCAACGGCGAGGTTTCAGCCAATGGCGTGCGCTTCAACGGCGAGGCCGGCGCCACCGGCCCGGATGCCGCGTCGCTGAACAACATTTTGCGCACCATTGGTCGACCGGGCGCGACGCCCGGCAGATACACCATCGACTATCGCGGTAGCGGCTTCTGACGGCCTAATTACCTTGCTCCGTTTAGTCGTTTGGCTTGCGCGAGCAGGCCGTCGAAGATTGGTCCGGATACGCTGGTAGGGAAGTCAGGAGGAAGTTGCGAAGCTACTGATTCGATCACTGATGGACTCATCGATGTGATCTTTTCGATGACGCCTTCGAAATCGGATCCTAGGGCATTCGCCTTGGCGACTTCATTCCAATGGCGACGCTGGATTTCACCTATTCCGTAATGGGCATTTTTCGTTCTGAGTGCCATCGCGAGCTTGACCTTCTGCCATTGAATCTCGCGTGCGCCATGTCCTATTGCGGGCCATGCCGACATTACGTCGTAAAGCGGCGTCGCCCGAAAATGATCGCCAGGGCCGATGAAAATGCTGAAATTCTTGGCATGTCCGTCAGGGGCAGCAAGCATCCAGAAGATCAGTTGAGCTGTCAAGAAATTGGTTCTGTCGAACTCGGCGGCGTCGCTGCCGCGCAATGTGTCGAGTATGGATGAAATGCCGGGGCCGCCGTGCTCTTCATACTTGCGCCCAGGAGGCAGCCCCTTGACTTGGCAAAAGTCTTCCTGAGGTAAACGAGCCCACCACCCGTCGACGAGGTTGCGATCAAAGCGCGTCACAACGAGCGCCTTGTGGCGACCAAATGTCGCAATCTCGCAGTCCGCCACGGGAAGTCCATAGTTGCGCACTAACTGGGCGCAAAGCCATTCGTTTTCCACCGAAGTCGAAAAATCGGCTCGCATGCCACCAACTTTGCCCATGGGGAGCTTCAAGATGTGTGTTGTGGGAGTCGTTCCGTGGGGACGGCACCATTGGTCTTTGTGCCAGAGCAGTGCGGTCTTCTCTTGTGCGCCGGCGATTGATATCCGAAGTTCGTCCTCGATCGGAATGCCGATATTCCGATTGCTCACCGTATCATCAAGGATGCGCTCGATGTCCGTATCGGACAGTGGCTCTGCATCTATCCGCCGAACATCGGGTGACGCACTGTCCGCGGGAAGAAGCTGGATGGCGCCAACGCAATCGCGACCAATTTTCTCCAGAAGTTGAAACGCCTGAGTCGAGTCGGCGCCAAATTTTGACGCGATTCGTTTGCGGATACTGGGGCTATCTGGAAGCAAATTGTCGAAGTACGATTCAACAACGCTACCCGTAAACGAAGCCGTTCCTTGAGAAAGTGGTAGCGATAGAGATAACGATCGACTATTGGGGTGATCCATCCAGGAGGGATCGTAGGAAAACGAATGGCCGCTTGCCGAGGTGAATGTCCAATGACCGACCAACTCACCGTTCATCCAGACGCCGAGAGTCCTCTTGCTTGAGGGACGTCCAACCGTCACCATGGCTCACGCGCCTTGGTTGTCAGCGATCCAGTAGCGGACGTTTGCACCGAAGCTTCGGCTGCAAGAGCGGTTCGATGCGCAATTTGGAGTTCGGCGTCCAGCGCCATCAGGAGGGTGAGGAGCTGATCCATCGATACCCTCTCTGGATGGTTTTCGATCACCGAGATGCGCTCCTGAGATAGCCCGATCTTCTTGCCTAGTTCGAATTGCGACCAGCCCTTGGCTTTCCGCAATCGTTTCAAAACCGGTCCAAGTTGACCGGTGGTGCGAATGGCATTGACCATAACCAATATTCCTGTTTGAGAATATCTTCAATATATTCTTAATTAGACATATAGCGAATATATTCCATTTCTAGAATAAGTCAACAATATTCCTGATTGAGCATAGTAGCAACAAGCCACCCCGAACACCAACGTTGCTCCTGGTTGTTCCAAAATCGGGCATTGCTTTATCTTCTCAAGTTGCAGTACCATATGACCATGACACATGACCATGGAAGCTGACGATGGATACTACGATAGGTGCCGGTGATTTCAAGGCCAGGTGCTTGCGACTGCTCGATGCCGTAGCGGAGCAACGCGAGTCACTGGTGATCACCAAGCGTGGCAAGCCGATTGCGAAACTGGTCCCGATGCCGCCGGAAACGATTCTGTTTGGCGCCATGGCGGGAAGCGTGCGATTCGAGTCTGACATCGTAGCGCCCATCGATGACGAATGGGCTGCGACCAAGTGAGCCTGGTGCTTCTGGACACCCACGCCTGGATCTGGCTGATGAACGGCAGCACACGGCTTGGCCCCAAGGCACGCAAGGCCATTCAGCGCTCCATGAACTCTGAGGCTGTGCTTGTCTCTGCCATCTCTGCTTGGGAGGTTGCGATGTTGGTCAGCAAGGGACGCCTCGTGCTGGATCGGGACGTGGGGGAATGGGTGCAGGCGGCGCTCGCCCAACCCGGAATTCGCCTGGAGGCCTTGTCCTCGGAAGTTGCGGTTACAAGCACTCGCCTGCCGGGCGATTTGCATGCAGATCCGGCCGATCGCATCATTGCCGCCACGGTCCGCAACCGTGCGGCGGTATTGCTGACAGACGACCAACTGCTGCTCGACTACGGCAAGGCCGGTCACCTCAAGACGATCAAGGCGGGACAATAGTTGCCTAAGATTCAGTCGGACGGACGTGAAAAGTCCACAAGCGGTTGGCGAGAAAACTCCAGATCAACACCAGGCCGGTGGTCACGACCTGGCTCAGCAGATAGTGAAGCTCCAGCACGGCGACGCCGACCCACATGAATAGTCCGTTGAGCAGCAGGCCGACGGTTGCAACTGCCGCGAACTTGACGACACTGTCCAGGTGCCGCTTGGAACTGCGAAACGTGTAATGGTAGTTAACCCAGTAGTTGATCCAGGCCCCCAGCAGGGCGCCGGCAAGCGAGGCGGGGACCGGCGCGACGGAAAAGCCCTGCACCAGCGCGATCAGTAGGCCGTAGTGCCCGATCGCGGAAATGAACCCGGCGCCCGTGTAGCGAACGAACTGTGAGACGAGACCAGGTGCCGGCGGCTGGCCCGGATTCATCCGGAGTCTTCGCCGAGCTTACTTCTTGCCTGCACTGTTCGGCGCAGGCGTTCCCGTCGCCGGGACATACTGGATCTTTGCCTTGATGTCTTCCGCCACCTTTTGCAGGGCTTCCTGGCGGGCCTCACGGATCAGGTACTCCCGGACGTCGGCCATCGGCGGCGGCTGGCGCGGGCGGGTGTCGTCGAGCAGGATCACGTGGTAACCGAACTGTGACTTCACCGGTACCTGGGTAAACTTTCCTTTCGCCAGCTTGGTCGCCGCCGCGCCGAAATCGCTCAACTGGGTTTCCGTATCAAACCAGCTCCAGCCCATGTCGCCGCCCTTTTCGCGGGTGGTGGCATCCTTGGATCTTTCCCTGACAAGGGCTTCGAACGATTTCGGGTTGCCGTTCAATTTGGCGATGATGTCACGGGCTTCGCTTTCCTTGTCCACCAGAATATGGCGCACCTTGTATTCCGTGCCGCGGGTGGTGTCCTTCATCTTCTTCTGGTAGAGCGCGTTCACCTCATCATCGGTGATCGGATGGTTCTTGAAGTAGTTATCGACAAAGGCTTTGGCAAGTATTGCCTGGCGGTCCAGCTCGATTCGTTCGACGATATCGGCGGTCTTGTCCAGTCCCTTGGCGACGGCTTCCTGAGCGACTGCCTGCTGGACGGCCAGATGTTCGATAATCGGCTTGCGTTCCGCGGGACTGTCGGGCGTCTTCGACATCTTCGCCTGTTCGGCCATGATGCCGATCTGGCGGACGGTGATCGGGCTGCCATTGATGGTGGCGATGACGCCTTCAACCGCCGCCGCCGCCGGGCCGCTCCTGGCGGTGCCCGCGGTGTTGTCATTGCCGCATGCGCTGAGCAGCACCAGCGAAAAGCCGGCGAGAAGATTGAGCGGGTGTCTGGACATGGTATTGGGTTCGGGCTCCGGGAAGGTGATTGCTGGAAATCGGCCAATCGAAAGCTATTTCTTTTCGGTCGGTGCGGGCGTTGTAGGGACAATTTCGATCTTGGCCTTGGCCTTTGTTTCCTCGATGAACTTGAGCAGGGCCTCCTGCTCGGCTTGATGCTTCAACCCGGGCTGGACCTGTTCCCACGTTGCCGGCGCCCGCTCGCGTTGATCCTCCAGCCACAGCACGTGCCAACCCCAATAGGTCTTCACCGGCGTTTCGGTGAACTGACCCTTGGTCATCTTGCTGATGACGAGGTCGAACTCGGGGTTCTCGGTCGGCCGCTGCGACCAGCCGAGGTCACCGCCCTTGTCCCTGGACTTTTCATCCTTGGTCCTGGCGCGCGCCAGGGCATCGAAGGACTTGGGATCCTTCTTCAGCTTCGCGATCACGTCCTTGGCTTCCGCTTCCGTCGTCAGCATGATATGGCGGACCTTGGATTCGATGCCGTGCGGCATCGCCTTGATCTTGGCGTACTGCGCTTTCAGGGCCTCTTCGCCGATCGGGTGGCTCTTCAGGTAATCCTGCGCAAAAGCCGTGGCGAGCAGCCCGCGTCGATTCAGTTCGACGCGGATCGACACTTCGGGTGTCTTGTCGATGCCCTTGGCCAGCGCCTCCTCGGACAGGAGGTGCTGAACCACCAGCCGGTCGATGATGGCCTTGCGGATCGACGCATCGTCCGCGTTTTCGCCGCGTTCCTTGGCCAGCAGCCGGAGACTGGCTTCGCTGATCGTGACGCCATTGACTTTGGCCGCCGCGATCTCGTTGGCGGATGGCGCCGACATGGCGGCATCCTTGTTGCCACAGGCTGCCAGCGTCAGCAAGATTGCGGCGCAAAACGACAGCAGTGGGGTATGTTTGAAATTCATTGATTGCTCCATGCTAAGTGAAAAATTCACGGGTGGGATTGGGATTGGCCGTTCATTGGCCCTGACATTCCGACAGCGTCGGTGCCCAACAGTTCGCCCACCAGAAACTCCGGCCGTCGCTTGATCTCTTCAAAGATTTGCGCCAGGTATGCACCGAGCACCCCGATGCCGAGCAGGTTGGCGGAGCCGAAGAACAGCACGACCACGGTCAATGACGTCCAGCCGGAGACGGCAATGTCGGTCAGCCAGGAATACATGGCCTGCGCCAGCAGCAGCACCGCGCCCACCATGCCGAGCAGTCCGAGCTGGAAGATCATGCCCAGTGGCCGGGCGCTGAATGCCGTGATGGCCGTGACCGCGAGCCGCGACAATTGGGCCGTGCTCCAATGCGTGCTGCCGGCGATTCGCGGAGCGACATGAAAGGTGACGTTGGCGGTGGTGAATCCGGTCCATACCGTCATGCCGCGGAAAAACCGGACCCGTTCCGGGAATGCCAGCAGCGTATCGACGACGCGCCGGTCGAGCAGTCGGAAGTCCGATGCGCCGGTGAGATCAAGCCCCGTCAGGGTCTTCATCAGGCCATTGAATAATCGGGCCTTGAACCGGGTCGCCCAGCTGTCGTTGTCGCGCCGGCCTTTCTGCGCCGCGACGATCTGCGCGGCGCCCTGACGCCAGGGGGCGAGCAGTTCCGGCAGCAGTGACGGTGGGTGCTGGCCGTCCGCATCCATGACAATCACGGCGGCGCCGCGCGCGTATCTCAGTCCCGCCAGGATCGCCGCCTCCTTGCCGAAATTGCGCGTGAAACGCAGCCCACGCAGTTGCGGGTATTGTCGGAGTTCCGCACGCAGTCGCTCCCAGGTCGTATCCCGGCTGCCGTCGTCGATGATCCAGACTTCGAAGCTTTCGCAACAGCCGCGCAGCACCTGAAACAATTGCTCGAGGAAATCGACGATGCCCTCGGCCTCATTGCAGGCCGGGACGACCACGCTGAGCTCCGGACGATCCTTGTTGGCGTGATCGACGACCATGTCACTTCGCAGTTTCAATTTTCAGCGTCCATGGATTGTTCGGGAATTCCTCGCGCAGCCTGCGCACATACGAATCGGCGTTGGCCGGGCGCCCGGCGAGGCGCTCGAGGAGGGCCACGTTGTGGAGACTCTCGGGTAACCAGTAGCCGTGGTAATGATCGCCCAATTCCCGGTAGCGCGCCAGCGCCGGCTCGCGCTGGCCGGCCAGTTCGTAGGCCTTCGCCGACCAGAACAGCGCCTCTTCCTTCTTCGCCGGCGGCCGGCGCAGTTCGTAGGCGCGCCAGAACTGCCCGCCCGCCTCGGCGTAGCGATTCGCCTTCATGGCTTCCCAGCCGGTCTTGTAAGCCTGCTCGGGGGAAAAGATCGCAAAATAACTGCCGGCAGCGGCGAGGACGACCAGTCCCGCGATCAGCGGCAGATGCGCGCGCATGCCGGTCTGCGGCGCCAGCGCGGGCTTGTTCGCGGCCGGGGCGACCACGCGTCGACCTTTCCAGCCGAGCAGCAGCACGATGATCGCGGCCAGGATCGTGGCCGCCATTCCCAGCTTGCCGGTCAGCGTATGTTCATAGACCAGCCGGATCTCGCTTTCCGCCGGGATCACCAGCATGAAGCCCGGCGCGGCGATGCTCAGGCTGCCCTTCGTGGCGAGATGCCAGCGCGGGTGGTAGGCCATCTTGATGAGGTGCGGGCTGCCGATGGCCTGAGTTTCGAACACCAGTTCATCGCGCGTCAGGCGCTTCTCGACCACTGCGGGACCCGCGGCATGGGCGCCGCCGGCATTGGCCGGTGCGAATCCGGAGCCGGAAACCACCACCTGACAGATGTCGCCGGGCAGCGTCGAGTTGGCCGTCATGCCTGGTGGGAGTTGATCCGAGTAGATCGGCTGATAGGCCTCGAAGCGACTGCGGGTGCGGAACCAGGCGAATGAGTCCTGCATCCACTCCTGTTGCGCACACATGCGGATCTGCTGCGTGACTACCTGTGCCATGTGGCTGTCGAATGCTTTCAGGCGGTAGAGCGAAAACGGCAGGGATTCACCGATCCTGTCGAAGCGGCCGCTCGCCTCGATGGCTTCGCGCGCCTTGGCGCTGCGCAGCAGCAGCGTATCGGCGTGCAGGAAGTTCATGTGCCGGGCGGCGAATTCCGCATCCAGGCTGCCGCTCGGGAAGCGCACCAGCGGCGAGGAGGGTCGTGCCGACACTTCGGATTGGAGTTGGTAGATCGCCGGCCCGAGCACCGCGGACTCCATGTAGAGTCCTTCGAGTACGGGCCGGTGGTTGAGAAACATCGGCAACGCCTCGAGGGTGCGGGTCGAGCCGAGATCGTTGTTGGCCGGATCGTGCTCGAAGACCAGCCGCGGGCTCCACAGGTCCCGGCGCATGACCGGAAACAGCCGGCTCAGGTTGTGCCACTGGGGCTTGGACTGCAGGCCCGCATGATTCCACAGCCCCCAGTCCGGCGCGGCCAGGACGTTCTTGCCGACCCAGCCGAGCAGGCCGAGTGCGGCGGCGCCCACCAGCAAGGCGCGGGCGACGCCGATATGGCGCCGGTCGGCGCGTCCCGGCAGGGCATCGAGGGCGGACAGCGCCTGCCCGGCCAGCCAGCCGCAGGCGATGGCACCGAACAGCCAGACCATCGGGAAGAAGCGAATGTCCGCCAGGCCGAACTGGTCCCCGGCGAGGAAGCCGACAGCCGCGAGGCCGGCGGCGCTGACGAAATAGCGCACGGCGCGGGCCTGTTCGGTGCCCCAGCAGCGCCGCACCGCCGGAACTGCCAGCAGCGCGATGCCGGCGACGCCGGCCCAGGCCGACGGCCAAAGGGCGGCGGGCAGCAGGTCGCGCCAGTCGCTGACCGGAAACGAGGCATCGTTGGGGATGGTCAGGCCATGCATCTCCAGCATCGGCCAGAGCCATCCGCCGAGCAGGCAGAACGCCAGCGCATGGCCGCGCAGAAGCAGCCAGAAGTTGCCGCGCAGGCGCTGCAGGCCGGCGCCGAATCCGCCGTCGAGCAACAGGAATACGGTGGAGAAGCCGACCACCAGCAGCGGGAATCCGTGCGAGAAACCGCTGGCGGCTTCCAGCAGCGCCGCCAGGATCCAGCCGCGGCCCAGGGCAATCGCGCGCAACCAGGCCATCATCGCCAGTACGGCGAAGAAAAGCCCGTAGCTGTAGGCGAACTCGCCGGACAGGGTGGACAACAGGTTGCCGCCCCAGATGGAATTCTGTTCGTGGAGCAGAAACGCCAGCGCGCCGAATCCGCCGAATAGAGCGGCGGGCCAGGACATGCCCAGCCAGCGGCGCCCGAACGCGGACACGGCGCCCGGCAAGAGCATCGCCGCGAGGAAAGCACCCCACTTGAAAGCCGGGGCAAGCCCCAGCAGCTTGGACAACAGGGCGATGACCACGAAGGGCATCGGGAAGTAGTACGAGAGGAACGGCAGGCCACCGAAGACCTCCGGCAGCCAGGCGGTCACCTCGCCGGAAAAGAACAGGTCCTCGGCATAGATCCAGGCATAAAAGAGGTGCGATGCGCTGTCACCGCCGGTCGGCCAGTTCTGCGAGTTGAGAAAGCCGACACCGAGGGTGGTGGCGATCAGCGTGGCCGCGCCAAGCGCGAACGCCAGGTCCCCGACCCACGCCGGGCAGCTGCTGAGCAGTGCGCCGGCGCGCCGGGCAGCGGAGCGCGTGGCCCCCGAGGTCATGCCTGCTCCCTCTGCCGCCACGCCGAGACGCCATACCAGAGGAGCGCAAGCGCCGCCGCCAGCGCGAGCAGCCAGGCGGCCCGGTAGAACGATGGGCTGGCGCTGAGCCACGCGGTGCGCTGTTGCCGGCCCTGCACGCCGCCACCGGGTATCCGCAGGATCACGTAGCCCTGGGTGGTTTCATGCAGCAGCATGGCGGCGGGTTGCCCGGCGCCGGTGTCGACGCGCAGTGGTTGCGAACCGGGTTGCCAGTCGATGCGCTGCGCGGGCGGCTGCACATGCTCGAACTTCAGCTCAGAACTGATCGGGGCGATCCCGTCCTCCTGTGCCCACAGCAGCCAGCTGGTGCTGCTGCCGGCGCCATAGGCCGGCGGCTGGATGACCAACTGGCCGTCGACATACCCGGCCTTGAGGAGCTTCTCGGTCACCGGAGGCGGGTGGAACATCAATATCTGGCCGAAGCCGACGCCGGCCTGGTCGAAGAAACGCACCATCCCGATCTGCATGCGGTCCAAGGCAGGAAGGGTCTCGAGCGGCCGCGTTTCCGGCCAGACGACATTGAGTTGCGCGCCCGGGACGAGTTCCGCCGGTACGACCTGGCCTGGCGCAAGATCCAGCCGCTGCCAGCGGCCGTCCGCCAGCAGCCGATAGGCGGCGGGGTAAAAGGCCGAGGTGTCGCCCTGCAGGGTGAGCGTCAGTGCGCCGCCCGTCAGCGACAGGCCGAACGAGATATTTCCAGCACTGCAGTTGAGCGCGAACAACAGCGCCACGGCCGACAGGCCATGGCGCCAAAATCGCGCGAGGGTCGGCCACGGTTTCAGAATCCCAACTCCTCGACCACGGCGACCAGATCGGCGAAGCTGGCGGCCTCGAGTTTCAGCGCCAGGGCTTCCTTGTCGAGGCCGTCGCATTCGAATTCGCTCTGGCGCACCTCGAACGGCAATTCACGGATTTCCTGCGGCGCCATGAAGCCGATGTCGCAGATGTCGGCGAGGCATGCGCGCTCGGGCGCCGACAGCTCGAGACCATGGTCGCGCATGATTTCCAGGTAACGCTCGGCCGTGCGATTGATCTTCCCGCTGATCTCCAGAGTGTTGGTCTGGGTGGCGGTGAGGATGGCGAGTGGCGGCCCGAAATAGATTCGCGTCTTGGGATTCATGCGAAATTATACCCGGCGGGCCGCACGCGCCAGCCGCGCGTGCCCCGGGAAGAAGCCGGGGAACTGGGCTGGATCGGGCCGCCTGCGACCGGCTCCGCCCCGCCTCAATGCCCTTGGCCGGGTGCGGCCGGAGCCGCGGGAGCCGCAGGCGCCGCGGGCGCGCCCACGGGTGTCAGGTGATGGCGTTCGTGGTTGGCGTTCTTCAATCCCTTGGGCAGGACGGGGGCGCGTTCGGGTTCGAGCTGGGCAAAGCCGACGCCCCTGACCCCCTGTTGAACGTCATGGGGGTTGTGGCACTCGGTGCACACGAACCAGCGCTTCTTGCCGGTGCTGGCCCACTCGCCGATGCGCTTGCCGTGGATGCCTTCGCGCCAGTCGCGATACAGCGGGCCATGACACTTGCCGCAGAGTTTGTACGACTCGTTGAAGCCGATCGGATTGCCAAAATTGTCGATGAGTTTATTGCGCTGGTTCACGTTGTGGCAGTCGAGGCACCAGATCGCGCCCTTCCCGTGCTGGAGATTGAGCGCGTCAGGAACGATTTCCTGGTGCAAGGTCAACACCCGCGGTTTCTTGCTGGTATTGATCGGCGCGGGCGGGGTGACCCCGTTATGGCAGGCCGTCGTGCACAGGGGCATGAACAGGATCTTGTCTTCGCGCGGCTTGACGACCGCCTTGCCGGCCGAATAGTCGCCGGGAATGTCGATCTTGCCCATGTCGATGGTGCCATCGAACGGATCGCTCCACCACAGCACCCCGCCGGTTTTTGCCGAACACTTGACATTCGGTACCCCGTCCTTGTTCTTGCTGACGGCCACTTCGGTGTAGTAGCCCTGGCGGCTTTCGAAGCAGGGTTTGTCTTCGGCAAAGGCGGATGCAACGCCGAGCCAGGCCAGGGCCACGGCCGCTATCGTGCATGCATATTTCTTCATGGCTGGGTTCTCACTGTTAACCGAGGGCGGCGGCCGTGCCGCGGCCCTTGGCGTTGGGGTTTCCTGCGGTCGCGGCCTGGTACTTGAGGTCTCCGAGGAGGATTCCGAGCGCCCCCTTCAGGAGCAAGCTCAGGATGAGGAAGCCGATGGCCCAATTGCCCAGGCTGATGAATATCTCGATGAGTGTCGGAAAATATTCCGTGAACTCGCCGATCGGTGAGGGTATCGAT
>Ga0163199_1000868_pt1 | contig 18896 bp, 18 predicted proteins | sample PL_2010_150m_FD_113537 | JGI IMG/M metagenome (GOLD analysis project Ga0163199, IMG submission 113537) | Freshwater microbial communities from Powell Lake, British Columbia, Canada to study Microbial Dark Matter (Phase II) - PL_2010_150m | ecosystem: Environmental > Aquatic > Freshwater > Lake ...
ACGAACTTCACCACCTGCTGGTGCAACACCAATAGTTCCAAACATACATTCAATTGGAAGTTCAACCGAAAAGCCACCAAAACGAGATTGAAAACCAACGGTGTTCTTCGTGGTATTTACCTCATAAATCCAAGTTGTATCAGGAAGTGCATCTTGCAACATCGAAGTTCTATCTGTTGATGTTAAGCCACCGAAAAAAGGAATTGTGCTTGATGCGCCATGTCCGCGTGCGGGTTTCATATCTACAATATGAATTGCCAAGGCATCGCCAGGTTGTGCGCCCTCTACATAAAAAGGACCAGTCTGTGGATTTACAAATCGCAAATCAACTTTTTCACTTGATAGATCGGTAATTTTATTTATAGTGTTATTAAATGCATCTTCTGACCATAACTTAAGTGCTGTGCCAGGTTCAATTCGCATGACTGGTGCCGCACCACCGAATGTGTAATTCAGTTGATCTCTAGTTGGCTTAAATTCAATAAGTTCCATCTTTATATCCTATGTTCTCTTTTTCCGAAGAGCAATGAGGTATGAAAAAATATAAGTTTGCCCTGCTTCAACCACGGTCGAAGCAGGGCAAATTTTCTTAGATGCTTATGAGCGGAAAGGTGACCCTACTTGCCACTTACTATTTCCATGTGTCTCATTTATCAAGAAAGCAAAAGCTAAATAGATTGCTAGTGCTCCAGTAAGAATTCCTTCGTAGCCACCAAATTTAGATAGTGATGCATTGTCAGTGATTGCACCTATACCGAGTGAGCCAAGAAGAACAATTGTCATAAGAAGAATAATTGTGAGAACTTTAGGAGCAACTGTTGAAGCCATTGCGAGTCCTGCAGTAAATATTGCCCAGAGGAGTAAGTAGTAACCAACATCTTTACTTCCAACTGTCCACCAACCGTGGGCGCCACCGATATTCATGAATGCAAATGAAAGCCAGAGAAATGCATATCCACCGAAGGCGGTTGTTCCGAAAGTATCGCCCTTTGAATAAAGCATTACACAGACCATTGCTTGCGCGATTCCGCCAAAAAAGATTGCCATTGAGAAAACCATTCCACCAGCCGCATAGGTACCAGTATTTGCGAAGCTGAGTAACACGGTAGACATGCCATAACCAAGTAAGCCAAGGGGAATAGGATTTGCCTTGTTCATTGATTATTACCTTTCCATTGGATCAAGGCGCCAGTTGCACCTCAATGTTGATATTTAGGATATGCCTATCGCAACACAATTGACACGGATACCCGTCAGTAGTATTTAATTTCCTTTGGTCTTGCCACGCTCAAATCCATAATAAAGGTCTTATTTAGGGATGCGTAACCCTTGCATTCCACCATCAACGTTTAACGATGTTCCAGTTGTAGATCCTTGTAGCGGACTCGCTAGATAACAGATTGCACTAGCAACTTCCTCTGATGAAACGAGACGACCAAGTGGTTGACGCGCTTCCAGTGCCTTTCTCTCGGCAACAGGGTCTGCTGCTTGTGCAAGTAAACGTTGCACCCAAGGTGTATCAGCGGTTCCTGGATTAACACAGTTAACGCGTACGCCATCAACAATATGGTCGTTAGCCATTGCGAGTGTTAGCGAAAGAACAGCGCCTTTAGATGCGCTGTAAACCGCACGCTTTGGAATTCCGGCTGTTGCAGCAACAGAGCAAGTGTTAACAATTGCTGCGGACTTACTACTGCGCAGCAGCGGAAGCGCTGATTTTGCAGTACGAACGATTCCGAGAACATTCACATTCATAACTTTTAGCCACTCTTCAGATGGATTGGCTTCGATAGTTCCTACTGCGCTGATTGCGGCGTTATTAATAAGTATGTCTAACTTAGTAATTCCTTCAAATGCTTTAGCGACTGATGCATCATCGCCGAGATCGCACTGAATCCAAGTTGCAATGCCTGACATTCCGCCTTCGACTAGATCAAGTCCGTATACCATTGCGCCGCGCTCTTTAAGAATCTTTGCCGTTGCGAGTCCGATTCCTGAGCCTGCTCCGGTTACTACTGCAGTTAATCCTGCGAATTCTGTACTCATACGGTTATCCATTCTTTTCCGGTTGGGAATGTGAAATCTGAAATTGTCTGGGCAAACATTTCGCCACCAGCACCTGGATTTAGTGGTGGCATGTAGTGCGCGTTCTTAATTATTGTTGGCACTACAAAGTGTTCGTGTAGGTGATCAACAAACTCAACGACTCGATCTGGGTGGTGGCCAGTAACTGCGACCGCATCAAACATTGCAAGGTGTTGAACTAATTCGCATAAGCCAACTCCACCTGCATGTGGACAGACTGGGACTCCAAATTTTGCAGCCATCAAAATGTTTGCCAAGTTCTCGTTGATACCTGCAACACGAGTTGCATCTATCTGCATAAATGAAAATGATTTAGCTTGCAACATCTGCTTGAAGATAATGCGATTCATACCATGTTCGCCGGTTGCAACGCGCACTGGGGCAATTGCCTTTGCAATTGCAGCGTGGCCTAGAACATCATCTGGATTTGTAGGTTCTTCAACCCAGTGCAGATTTACATCACCGATTCCCTTGATCCATTCAATAGCTTGGTTTACATCCCAAACCTGGTTGGCATCAATTGCAATTTTGATATCTGGGCCTACTGCCTCGCGAGCAAGGCGCAATCTACGCTTGTCATCTTCAAGGCTTCCACCACACTTTAATTTAATTAATTTGTATCCAGAAGCAACTGCTTCTTTAGCAAGGCGAACCATTTTCTCGTCGGTATATCCGAGCCAACCAGGAGTTGTTGTGTAAGCAGGAAGTCCAACTTCTAATAATTTTGCTTCATTCGCGGCACGATTTGGTTCTGCCCTGCGCAAAATTTCTAACGCCTCATCAGGAGTCAGCGCATCGGTGATGTAACGGAAATCAATAAGTTCGACAATCTCTTCTGGTGACATATCTGAAAGAAATTTCCAAAGTGGCTTCTTCGCATCTTTTGTTACAAGATCCCAGACTGCAGTTACAACGGCGCCGGCGGCCATTTGAGTTACGCCTTTTTCTGGTCCAAGCCAGCGAATTTGAGAATCTCTAACTAAACTCTTTGCGAATTCGCCCATGCTCTTTGCTAAGTCAGCGATATCGCGGCCAACAGCATATGGAGCTAATAATTCAATTGCATCGCACTGTAAATCATTTCCGCGACCACAAGTAAAAACAAAGCCATGACCTTCAAGGCTTGGGTCATCTGTTTCTAGAATTACTAGTGCCGCTGAATAATCTGGTTCCTTATTCATTGCATCAGAACCATCAAGGCCACGTGATGTAGGAAATCTGACATCTACGGTTTTAAAACCGGTGATCTTAGGCATGCGATTCCTTTGCAATTTTTGGAGGTGAGCTCTTCGCTTATTAGCAAAAATCCTATACGATAAATTTCATGCCGCGTCATAGCCAGAAAGTTAGGATGAAACGCGTTCCCGTCGAAATTACCCGATTAAGTCTTGGAACTGCTCCGCTTGCTGGGCTATTTAAGACTGTAGATATTTCCGAGAGTGACCTTCTTATTAAGACCGCACTTGCGCAAGGAATAAATTACTTTGATACCGCTCCACTATATGGACATGGCCTTTCTGAAGAACGACTTGGTCGGATTCTAAGTTCTGTTACACAGCCATTTATTTTGGAGACCAAAGTTGGAAGAGTTTTGAATCGAGTTGAAAAAGCAGATCCAGTCCCCTGGTTTCCAGATGCCGATCCACATATTCAACCAGTCTTCGATTATTCACCGGAAGGTATCAAGCGCTCATTTAACGAGAGTTTAGAGCGTTTAGGTGTTGACCATATTGATATTGCTTTGATGCATGATGCGCAAGCCCATATTCCAGAAGCAATTAACAACGCTTATCCGGTTTTGGCAGATTTCAAACGCCAAGGAATTATAAAAGCAATTGGAATTGGTATTAATTTCTGCGACGCTGCAATAAAAATTATGAAGGAAGTTGATCTAGATCTTGCACTTATTGCCGGTCGCTACACCTTGCTTGATCAGAGCGCACAAAATGAATTACTTCCATATGCGTTAGAACGAAAGGTAGACATCACTATTGGTGGCGTCTTTAACTCTGGCGTATTAGCAGATCCAAAACCAGGCGCAACTTTTGAATATCTACCAGCATCAGATGAAATTATTAAGCGCGCGCAAAATATCGGCGCCTTTTTAAACGACCGTGGGATTCCACTAACAGCTGCTGCTCTCCAGTTTCCACTTCGCCACCCAGCAGTCACATCAGTTCTTACCGGATCTCGTAATAGTAAGGAGCTACTTTCAAATATCGCTGATTTTGATTTAGAACTTCCAGCAGATATTTGGACTCAACTAGAAGATGCAAATCTAATCGAAAGGATCTCATAATGAAATTTTCAATACTAAAAACCACCTCTAATGACTACCAATTTGCAGTCACCACGAGCGTTGGTCATAACTTAGTTCCAAAGATTTCAACGTTGACCCAGGCAATGCATTTAACCCTTGCTGAATTGAAATCTGCAGTCTCAAATACTTCGGATTTTGTTACCGGTGAATTAGCTGCGCCAATTTCGCCGGAAATTGAATTGTGGGGCGCCGGTGTCACTTATCTTCGCTCACGTGATGCTCGCAAGGAAGAGTCTGGCGTTCCTGATGTTTATCAGAGAGTTTATGAGGCCGACCGCCCTGAATTGTTTTTCAAGTCAAGCGCGGTTCGTGCACGTGGAACAAACGCTCCGGTTGGAATCCGTTTCGATTCAGCTGCATCAGTTCCAGAACCAGAAGTAGCAATATATATAAATAAGCATCGCGAAATAATTGGTTATGCAATTTGCAATGACATGACCGCCCGGACAATTGAGGGTGAAAATCCGCTTTATCTCTCGCAAGCGAAGATTTATATCGGTTCGACCGCAATTGGTCCTGATATAACTCCATCCTGGCTGGCGCCTAGTGCGGCAGAAATGACAATTAAAGCGAAGATAATTCGGGGTACCAAAATTGCTTGGGAGGCGCAAACATCACTTGGTTCGTTAAATCGGACCTTAGAAGATTTGATTACCTATCTATTTAGATGCCAGGACTTCCCGCACGGTGTAATTCTTTCAACCGGTACCGGAATAGTCCCACCGCTCGATATTTCCTTAGAGGCAGACGATGTAGTTGAAATAGATGTTGCTGGCATTGGTAAATTAATCAATACCGTTGAAGTAATTCAGGAGAGGCGTTAATTAATGAGCAAGATTGTGGCGTGGACCCAATGGTCAGATTTGTCCGTTCCTGATGGCGTCACTTTGTGCTCCCCGAAAGATTTCCCACTAGATACCTCGGATCTTTCGTTGATTAATTTTTATGTACCTTCTTATATGGGAGGCGCGGCAGCCCTTTCATATGCAGCAAAAATGCCAAACTTAAAAACGCTACAAATGCCAAATGCAGGCTATGACGATGCTCTTGCCTTTGTTCGACCTGGTCTAACTCTCTGCAACGCCAGCGGAGTTCATGATGCCTCAACTGCTGAACTTGCTGTTGGCCTTGCCCTTGCTTCACGTCGTGGTTTTCCCGAATTTATTCGCGATCAAATTGCTGGCAAGTGGGATCACCGACGATTTACCTCGCTTTCAGATAGCAAAATTGGGGTAATTGGCTTTGGTTCAATCGGCAAGCAGGTAGTTAAGAATTTATCTGGTTTTGATGTTTCAGTTACAAGTTTCTCAAAGTCTGGGCGTGATGGCTCAATAAAGATTGATGAGTTAGATAAGCACCTACCAAGCCTTGATATCGTAATTTTAATTCTGCCACTCACTGATGAATCCCGACATATGTTTAATAAAGAGCGTCTAGCAAAGATGAAGGATGGCGCTTTAATAATAAATGTTGCACGTGGACCGATTATTGAAACCGAAGCCCTAATTGCTGAACTTAATTCCGGACGATTGTATGCAGCGCTCGACGTAACCGATCCAGAACCGCTTCCTGCCGGCCATCCTTTGTGGCACGCTAAGAATTTATTGCTTGTTCCACACGTTGGTGGAAACTCAACCGCATTTGAACCTCGTGGCCGCAAACTTGTCGAATCGCAATTAGCGCTCTTGGCCCAGGGCAAAGCGTTAAATAATATTGTCGCCCAGGGTTGATCATGAGAATTGATTCACACCACCATATCTGGGATTTATCTGTTCGTGACCAAAGTTGGATTACGGGTGAAGCAATGCAACCGATTCGCCGTAATTTTTCAATGGGCGATCTTCGTGAAGCAATAGCTGGCCATGGAATTGATAAGACGGTTTTAGTTCAGACAGTTACTGATTATGCCGAGACCCCAGAACTTTTGGCACTTGCCGAGAGTGATTCACTTATCGCCGGAGTTGTTGGTTGGTTAAAGATTGATGAACCTGATGCGATTGAACACTTGCGTGGGTATTTAGATTTACCAGGAGCGAAGTACCTAAAAAGTATTCGCGATGTTGCACAAGACCACCCTGATTCAAATTACTTAGGCAAAGCAGAAACTATCGCGAATGTTCGCAAACTTAGCGAATTCGGAGTTGCTTATGATTTATTAAGTAAGACTCCAGAGCTTGCTGGAGCAGTTGCACTTGTAAAAGCCTGTCCTGATGTGCAATTTATAATGGATCATATTTCTAAGCCATACATAGCTAAAGGAACAATGGAGCCTTGGAAATCTTTAATGACAGAACTTGCTTCATTCCCGAATGTCGTCTGTAAAATTTCTGGATTAGTAACAGAAGCAAATTGGCATGAGTGGAAAGTTCAAGATTTCAAACCATATACCGATCATTTGTTAGAAATATTTACACCGCAAAGATTAATGTTTGGATCAGATTGGCCAGTTGCAACTTTAGGTGGCACGTATGGTCAAGTCATCAATTTGGCGGAACAATTAACCCTTGAACTGAGTCCAAGTGAGGGTGATTATTTCTGGAGCAAAACGGCAATCCACGCCTATAGCCTCACCCTTTAGCAGGCCCGCTAATAACGATTTGATAACAATGCAGGAATCGAGCCTGTATTTACTCTCCAGACATAGACGCCAAACCCCATTGTTTTATAGTGTTGTGCCACAGCGATTCCGCTGCTTTCGAAAGGAAACAAATGAAGAAAGTTCTAACTATTGTTGCCGTTGCTTCAGCAATGGCACTCGTTGTTGGTTCTGGTTCAGCTGTTAACGCTGCTGACAAAGAACTCAACATCCAAATGGTTTCAAAAGGCTTCCAGCACCAATTCTGGCAAGCAGTTCGCACAGGATCTGAGCAAGCTGGTAAGGCACTTAACGCAAAGATTACTTTCGTTGGTCCAGAATCAGAAACAATGGTTGATAAGCAACTTGAACAGCTACAAGCTGCAATCGATTCAAAGCCAGATGCAATTGGTTACGCATCACTAGATCCAAAGGCACCTCTTGCACTTCTTAAGAAGGCAAAGACTGCAGGCATCCCTGTTTACATGTTCGATGCTGCTGCTGGAGATCCAAAGGATGCAACACAGAACGAAGCATCACTAGGTGCAACTTCTGATATTGCTATGGGTATTGCACGTACTGATGGTGTTGCTGCTTCTGCACTAGCTGCAGACAAGATGGCTGCTCTAATCGGTGGCAAGGGCAAAGTATTCGTAATTAGCCACAGCCAAGTAAACGCAACAGGTATTCAACGTCGTGATGGTTTTGTTAACCAGATGAAGAAGAAGTACCCAAAGATCACTGTACTTCCTGTTCAATACGCTGACGGAGATCACTTGAAGTCTGCAGATACCGTGAAGGCAGTTATTGCTGCTAACAAGGATCTAAAGGGTGTATTCGCAACTAACGAAGGTGGCGCAATTGGTGCAGTTGATGCATTCAAGGAGCTAAAGCTCACAAAGGGCAAGATTAAGCTAATTGGTTTCGACTCAGGCGCTGCTCAAATCAACGCTATTAAGTCAGGACTAATGAACGGTGCGATCACACAAGATCCAATCGGTATCGGTTACAAGACCGTTGCTGCATTGGTCGGTAAAGTTCGCAACGGCACAGCGCCAAAGAACTTCATTGACACAGGCTTCTACTACTACAACTCAAAGAACCTAACCGATCCAAAAATCGCAGCAGTTCTTTACCAGTAATAGCTGAATAACCGTTAATGATTGGCGGTCAGGTGAGTGAAAACTTACTTGACCGCCAATTCTTTTTTCTTCTTTTTTCTTCTTTCTTCAAAGTAAACTAAGACCATGACTTCATTCGCAGTCCCACCCATTAATCCTCATCAAATTTTCCTTGATGCTAACGCTGGTTCTTTAACACCATCCGGACCAACTCTTATTCGCAGACTCTCAGATCTCGCCGGGTGCTTTGAAAATAATGAAATATTTGAATCTGAAGTAAGTTCAACTAACCCAATTGTTTATCAAGTTATCTCATCAACGGTCCCTGAATTACCCAGAGAGCTACCACAATCAATTACTACAATATTTCCTGGTAACTGTGGTGGCGAGCTTTATATGACCAAGGGACATCAACATCCTGATCCACAAGGCGAAATTTATTTTGGACTTGAAGGCATCGGTGGAATAATTATGTTTGATGGCAAAGAGAAGAAATATGTAGAAATAACACCAGGAAAAATCGGATATATCCCGCCCGGATGGGCACATCGCTCTGTTAATTCTGGAGGCGAGGCTTACAAGTTTTTAGCGGTTTACCCCGGTTCTGCCGGCCACGATTATGGTTGGGTTTTAGAAAATGGCATGGGGTTGAGAGCGTTTTCTGATGGCGGAAAACTAGTATTGAAAGATTTCATAATCTAATGATTATCGCCCATGATCTCGGTACTACTGGGAACAAAGCATCACTACACGATGATGATGGGAAAATAATTGCTCACTGCACTATAAGTTATCCCGCTCATTTCGCAGCAGGAGGAATAGCCGAACAAGATCCCCTTGATTGGTGGAACGCAATCGGTGATGCAACAAAGAAGTTATTGACTGATAACAGCATCAGCTCAAATCAGGTTTCTGGTGTGGGCATTTCTGGTCAGATGATGGGCGCAGTTCTCTTAGATTCTGAACATAAACCAGTACGTCCTGCTCTTATCTGGGCAGATTTTCGAAGCACTCCACAAACAAAAGAGCTTGTTGATGCAATAGGAATGGAAAGCGCCTATAACGAATTAGGTCATCAGTTAAATCCAACTTATTCGATCACTAAGGCGATGTGGGTTCGAGATAACGAACCAGAGAATTGGGCGAAAGTTCGGCATATCTGCCTGGCAAAAGATTATGTGAATTACCGATTAACGGGGCGTCTTGCGACAGATCCATCCGACGCCTCAAGTACAAATGCATATGACCAAGTAAATGGTCACTGGTCTGAAAGAGTATTGAAGGCGGCACGTATTGATCCCGCACTTATGCCAGAGATTCTTGCCTCAACAGCAATACTCGGTGAAATAACAGCTGAAGCAAGCAGCCACACTGGTTTAAAAATTGGAACTCCAGTTGTAGTTGGTGGCGGTGATGGCCCGCTCGCTGCCGTTGGCGCTGGAATTATTTCTGCGCAAGATGGCGCATATGTTTGTATGGGATCCTCTTCATGGGTTTCAGTTTCAAGTACAAAACCACTACATGATCCCAAGATGCGATCAATGACTTTCAATCACGTAGTTCCTGGCCACTTTGTTCCAACTGCAACAATGCAAGCTGGTGGCGCTAGTTTGCAATGGATTACTGAAACTCTCATTCCAGAAAACAATCCTGATAGATATCGAATGCTCCTGGATGAGGCTAAGAACCGGTCTGCATCATCTGATAGTTTATATTTCTTGCCACACATCATGGGTGAACGCTCACCATATTGGAATCCAAATGCATCTGGCGCTTTTATCGGTTTAGGCAAACACCATAACCGTGGCGATATGGTGCGCGCTGTACTTGAAGGTGTTGCTTTTAACTTACTTACTTGCATCAACGCTTTCTCTGAAAATGGAATCGGGGTGAAGAGCGTAGATGTAATTGGTGGTGGCGCTGGAAGTGCACTCTGGCTACAAATTTTTGCTGATGTTTGGGGTATTCCAGTTCAATCTCGCTCTATTGTCGAGGAAGCGAATTCACTTGGTGCAGCAGTAACAACTCTTGTTGGACTCGGAAAGGCTGATTTCAATATTGTTAAATCACTATCAACAATTACCTCAAAATACACTCCGGATACAGGTGCGCATAAGAATTATCTGGCCGGCCATGAGATCTTCCTAAAAGGATATTTGGGTCTTGAAACCTGGAATTCAAATCGGTTTATCAAATGAAAAAGATCTTAATTACGTCTAGATCTTTTTCTAGTGGCAGCCTTGATTTGTTGGAACAATTAAAAGCAGCAGGCTTTGAGCCAAAGTTTGCTGATTCTAAACATGACTTAACTGAGTTGGCGAAAGAACTTCCTAGTGCAATCGCATGGATTGCCGGAACATCAGAGATATCTGCGGATGTCATGGACCTTGCTCCAAATCTAAAGATTATTGCGCGCTATGGAGTTGGATTTGAATCAGTTGATTTATCTGCAGCAAGAGAGCGTGGCATTGTTGTTACAAATACCCCAGGAGCTAACTCGTTAGCCGTCGCTGAGCTCACCATAGGACTGGCGATTAATGCGTTGCGAGCGATCTCGACATCCGCAAAACAAGTTCGTGATGCTAATTGGTCTGTAGTACGTGGAAAACAATTAGAAGGCTCAGTAGTTGGAATTATAGGTTTTGGCCGAATTGGCCGAATCTTGGCGGCAAAATTTAAAGCCTTAGGTTGTGATGTTTGGATTAGTGATCCGTTTGTTAATTTAAAGGAGATCACGGAAGCTGGTTTTATTTCGAAAACAGTCTCAGAAATTTCAACTGGAGCTGGAATAGTTTCACTAAATGCACCGGGTGATGGTGCAATTGTTGATAAGTCCTGGGTCACAAATGCCGCTTCTGGCCAAGTAATAATTAATAGCGCGCGAGCAGAGCTAGTTGACGAGAGTGCAATTGCTGACGGTCTTAGAAGTGAGAAGCTGTTTGCATATGCTGCAGATACCTTGAAGGGCGAGAAAAATTCTGCAACCTCTCCCCTAATGGCAGATGACATCTCTTCAAAGGTCACAATCACTGCACACCTCGGAGCCCAGACCGTAGAAGCTGTTGATTTGATGGGCTCTATGGCGACTGCAAATGTTTTGGCCATTCTTTCTGGCAAACCTGCAATCAACTTGGTTAGTTAAATGTCAAACAATAAGAAACGAGTGATGCGATTTATTGGAGTTTCAACCGCAAGCTCTTCCATAAATAAGGTCTTCCCAAAATGGTCAGAGTTATTAGATCTAAATGCTGAATTAAAGGGCTTAGATATTCCAATAGGTGCAACCTCTGATAGATATCGTGATTCGATTAATGAGATGCGTAATGATCCAAATTGTGTTGGTGCACTTGTAACCACGCATAAGATTGCGGTATTCGATAACGCTAAAGATTTATTTTCGAAGTTTGATCAATTTGCATCGGCCTGCGGCGAAGTCTCTTGCGTAAAGATTGTTGAAGGAAGCGCTGAAGGGGCAGCCAAGGATCCAATTACAGCGGGCTTGGCAATTGAAGAGTTTCTTCCTCGTGGATATTTCAAGAATGGCGCCGATGTCTTGATATTTGGCGACGGTGGGGCTGCTACGGCAATCGCTTGGTATTTAACCGGACTTGCGGATCCACCGCGAGAAATTAATTTTTTTGGGATTGATTCAAATCGGCTAGATCACCTAAAAGAAGTTGTCACCTCTCGCCCAGGAAGTGATTTAGTTTCAACTTATATTTCGAGTGCAGAACAGATCACACTTGTGCTTAATAACTTAAGCCCTGGATCCTTAATAATTAACGCGACAGGAATGGGAAAAGATATTCCAGGTTCGCCAATGCCCAATGGAGTTAAGTTTCCAAAGGGAAGCGTTATTTGGGAGCTAAATTATCGTGGCTCTCTTGAGTTCTTAAAGCAAGCCCAGAGTGAAGCTCTTGCTTCAGGATTAAAGGTTCATGACGGCTGGCGCTACTTCATACATGGGTGGAGCAGTGTGGTGGCCGAAGTATTTGATATCAATTTAACACCAGAACTTATGGTCAAATTAACTGATGCTGCTGAAATCGCTAAGTGATGATTATCAGAACTATCTCCGGTGATATAGCCCCAGAAAAACTAGGTAGAACTAATTATCACGAGCATGCATTTCAGATTAGCCCGTTATTAAGCGGTGATGAGCTAGATAGCGCGGAGAAGAGTTCCAGGGAATTCTCAAGGTTAGCGAAATCAGGTTTTGATTCATATGTAGATGCAACCCCAATCGGCCTTGGTCGCCGGCCACAACAAATTCTTGATCTCTCTAAGATAAGTGGCCTACAAATTGTGCACGCAACCGGAGTACATAAGGAAGCGCATTATTCCCATACTCATCCTGTGACTTCACTTTCAGTAGCTGATTTAATTGAATTGTTTAGCTACGAACTCCTCACGGGAGTTCTTAAGAATGATTCTTCAATGGAAATTTCTGCCGCAAACACCTCCGAAATTAAAGCTGGCTTTATAAAGTTTGGAATTTCTAACGAACCCTTATCTCCATTCGAAAAACGTGCACTTGAAGCTGCAGCGACTGTTTCTGGGCAAACTGGTGTTGCAATAATGATTCATACCGATGCGGCAAGTGAAATCTTTACCGTATTAGATTCTCTAGAATCGTTCGGCGCAAATCTCAATCGAGTAGTAGTGGCACATATCGATCGCCGTCCTGATCCCAAATTCCATGCCACGATTGCAAGCCGAGGTGTTTTTCTGGGCTATGACGGAGCAGGACGTTCTCAATACTTTCCAGATGAAATATTAGTCGAATTATTTTCAAATATGGTTGAACTCGGGTTCGCTTCACAAATTTTACTCGGCGCCGATGTCGCAAGAAGTTCGAGATACATTGAATATGGTGGTGGACCAGGGTTGGAATATCTCGGAAATTCATTTCTGCCAAAGCTTAGAATTCGCACGAGTGAGGAAATAGTCCATAAAGTATTGACTACAAACCCAGCAAATTGGCTAGCCTTTAACCCATAAGCAACCACGATAAGGAGCTCCACAAATGAGTAAAAAAGTTAAGATGATTGCGCTCTTGAAAGTGACACCCGGTATGACGCGTGACGAATTTATAAAGCGCTGGGTTGATGAGCATGCACCATTTACTCTCAAATTCCCAAACCTAAAAGGATATTTAATCAATATTCCAATCGAGGAATACCAACAAATTGAAGGTGCACTCCCATACGATGGAACTGCTGAACTTTTCTGGGACTCAATTGAAGATGCAAAGGCAGACTTCGCTACAGCCGCTTCAGCCGCAGCAGGCGCAGATGCCGATGAATTCTCCTTCGTAAGAGAACATATCTTTGTTGAAGAGTTCGTAGCAAAGCCTCGTTCCTAAAAATGCCTAAAAATAACTCGGGCAAGATCACCGTTGTCGGTGCAAATATGATCGACTTAATTGCATATGTTCCGCGCTTTTTAAGCGTTGGCGAAACTCTGCATGGTTCGGAATTTGTTATGGGTTATGGGGGCAAAGGCGCAAATCAAGCTGTTATGGCAGCAAAACTTGGAAGTAAAGTTGTAATGGTTACCAAAGTTGGCGAAGATGTTTTTGGTGGCGGTACTAAAGAAAACATGGCCAAATATGGAATAGATACAACGCATGTGCTCTCCACGGGGGCAGCATTCTCGGGCGTAGCACCGATCACAGTTACACCAGAAGGCCAAAATCAGATAGTTATTGTCAGTGGTGCAAATAACTTACTGACTAACGCCGAAATTGATGCAGCTAGATCTGATATCGCAGAATCTGCATATTTAGTATGTCAGTTAGAAATTGATTTAAAGTTAACGCTAAAAGCGTTACAAGTTGCGAAAGAAGTTGGGACCCCAACAATACTTAATCCAGCACCAGCTGTTGAGTCTCTGCCTGCCGAGATATATGCACTTACAGATATCTTCTGTCCAAATGAAACTGAAACTCAAATTCTTACTGGAATGAAGATTGACTCGGTTTCAAGTGCAGAACTTGCAGCTAAAGAACTTCTGTCGCGAGGTGTTAAAACGGTACTCATAACACTTGGTGAAAATGGTTGTTTAATAGTTGATGCAACAAGTTCCATTCATATTCCGGCAGATAAAGTTAAAGTTGTTGATACAACAGGTGCCGGAGATTCTTTTGTTGGTGCCCTTGCTCATTTTCTAGCACTTGGGTTCTCACTAAAAGATTCTGCGACAAGAGCAGTGAAGGTCGCATCAATAAGCGTCGGGGCAAAAGGAACTCAAACTAGTTTTCCTGATAGAAAAGATATTCCGGCAGACATTTTAGAAAGTTAGATAACAATTAATTATAGGCGCCCGAATTCTGACCATATCCGCCCATTTAACGGGTGAGTTTTTAACCAACTTGTTGAGACCAGGGCGTTGCTGGACTAATATCAGGGTTAGATTTTAAGAAATTGAACCAATATCTCCAGGAGGACTTATTAATGTCTAACGAACAACTTCTCTTAGTCGAGGGTGTCAGCAAAGGATTCCCTGGAGTCCAAGCCCTACAAAAAGTTCGTTTTGATTTAAGTGCTGGTGAAGTTCATGCTCTCGTCGGTGAAAACGGTGCGGGTAAATCTACGTTGATGAAAGTTCTCTCTGGTATCTATAAAAAAGACTCTGGGACTATTAAGTTCAAAGGTCAGCATGTTGAAGTTGCTGGACCGCTTGAAGCCCAACATCTTGGGATTAGCATCATTCATCAGGAGATCAACCTGATGCCAGATTTAACAGTTGCCCAGAATATTTTCATCGGAAGAGAGCCAAAGAGCTTTGGAAAAATTTTCCTAAATGATCGCAAGATTAATAAGGATGCCCAAGACCTGCTAAATAACCTAAAGTTACCGCTAAACCCAACACAGATAGTCGGTGAACTGACTGTTGCTAAACAACAGATGGTTGAGATTGCAAAGGCCCTCTCTTATAACTCAAGTGTAATAATTATGGATGAGCCAACGTCTTCACTTACTCCTACTGAAACTTCTGCACTTTTCGTAATTATCGAAAACTTAAAGAAGGCCGGCAAAGGAGTTATTTATATTTCACACCGGCTAGAAGAGCTTGCGCAAATTTCGGATCGTATAACTGTATTTCGAGATGGCCAATATATTGAAACTTTAAAGACCAAAGACACAAATATTGAAAAAATCATCGCTCTCATGATTGGCCGTGATGTTCAGGTAGATCTTCGTCCAGAAACTAATACTTCAACTTCAGAGGTAGTTCTTAAAGTTGAGGGTTTGAGTTCGAAGAAATTACTTAAAGATGTCAGCTTCGATTTAAAGCGTGGAGAAATTCTTGGCTTTGCTGGTCTAATGGGTGCCGGAAGAACTGAAGTAGCGCTAGCGCTTGTTGGAAAAGATCCAATAACTGCAGGCAAAGTTGAAGTTAATGGCAAAGTAATAAAGATTTCTAACCCTGCCGATGCTGTTGCCCATGGAATTGGATACTTATCTGAAGACCGCAAACGTTATGGCCTCCTTCTTGGCCAAAATGTTGATTTCAACATTGTCCTATCTTCGGTAAAGCGTTACTCAACTGCTCTTGGTTTCTTTAAGAGCGTTGAATCCAAAAAGGTTTCAGAGGCCGCCGTAAAAACTCTCTCGATTCGCACCCCTTCAATTAATCAAACCGCTAAAAATCTCTCCGGAGGTAACCAGCAGAAAGTTGTTATTGCGAAGTGGCTAACTCGCGAGTGCGATATCTTGATTTTTGATGAACCTACTCGTGGAATCGACGTTGGAGCGAAGGACGAAATTTATAAACTTCTCCGGGAGCTTGCAGCCCAAGGTAAATCAATCATCATGATCTCTTCTGAACTCCCAGAAGTTCTCCGACTTTCAGATCGAATCGTTGTTATGTGTGAAGGCCGAGTAACCGGCATCATCGATAACAAAGAAGCTGATCAGAATGTAATCATGCAATATGCAACAAAATATAGAAACTAAATGTAAGCGTCCGATCCTAAGAATCAAAGAGATAGAAAGAGAAGGTTATGGCAGCAAAAACTTCAGCAGAACACGATGACAACCATGTTAAAGGCGGAATAGTCGCGGCCATTCGCCGTCAGGCTGAACAATCTTTAGCCTTTGCAAGTCTTATCGTCATCTTCGCATTCTTTGCCTTCTCAAATAGCTCTTTCTATTCCTGGAGCAATATCTCCGGAATTTTGCTCTCCACAGCGGTTACTGGAATGTTGGCAATCGGAACTACGTTCGTAATCATTACTGGAGGTATCGATCTTTCGGTCGGAACAGGTACAACTCTTACCGCGGTTATGACTGCGTATTTCCTCTCAGATCTTAAGATGCCGTTTGCGGTTGGTCTTATCGTAGGCCTCACATCTGGTGCGCTCATGGGTGCAATAAATGGACTTTTAATTACGCTATTGAAGTTGCCGCCATTTATCGCAACTTTGGCAATGATGTTAATTGCAAAGGGACTAGCACTAGTTATCTCCGGCGTCGCTCCAATCTACACAGATTCAGTTAGTGGTTGGGATCAGATTGCACTAGGCAACTTGATACCGAATCTTCCGAATGCAGTTCTAATCCTCTTCATAGCCGCCTTCCTTGCATCAATAGTTTTAAATCGCACAATCGTTGGCCGCTACACCTTTGCAATTGGTTCAAACGAAGAAGCAACCAAGCTTTCAGGAATCAATGTGAATAAGTGGATCGTAATCATTTACACAATTGGTGGCCTCTTCACTGGTATGGCTGGAATCCTTCTTACTTCTCGTCTTAACTCTGCACAGCCCGCACTTGGCGCTGGATACGAACTAGAAGCAATTGCTGCAGTAATTATTGGTGGTACCTCACTCCTTGGCGGTAAGGGTTCAATCCTTGGAACGGTAATTGGTTCAATGATTATGGCCGTTCTAATCAATGGACTTCGAATCATGGCTATTCAACAAGAGTGGCAGACTGTCGTGGTTGGAGTAGTTATTATCATTGCTGTTTACACAGATTCACTGCGTCGCCGTAAAGATCGAAGTTAACTCAATTAGTAAAGGGATGGTAGACGAATGAAGTACGGACGAGTTAAGGAATTACTCTCAAGCGAGAAATCTCTAATTCCTGTCAATTTCATCGATAAACTCGAAGATATTTTGCACAGCTTTCTCGGGATTATTTTATTTCTTATCTCCGTGGCGGCTGCCGGCTACACATTCAAAAGATTAATAGAGACGCGCCCATTTTTCCCAGTAGGAATGATTCAAGGAATTAATGACATTCTCTTTGTGGTCATCATTCTGGAAATTATGAGAACCGTCATCGTTCGTTTTACTGATGGAATATTCCAATTGGACAACTTCTTGACAATTGGTGTTATTGCAGCTGTTCGACATATTCTTACCGTCGGCGCATCGCTCACTATGGAAAAAACTAAGACAACAAAGTATTTCAACCGTGCGCTAATGGAAATGGGCGTCAACACCGGAATCGTTATTGCACTTGTCTTTGCCTTGTTCTTGGCTCGCGCGGCTCGTAAAGCGGGCGCTTCTAAATAATATTACGTCAGAAGCGCTGCTTTCTGGGCTGCAGATAGACCGTTAATCACAGCTGTTGGCACGGCTGCTGCCGCTTCAGATGTTAATGCACCAAGTTGACCTGTGCTCCAACTCTTTGCCTGTGATAATTGCAAGCCATCAACTGCCTCTGGTGAAAGCAACGAAATATCCGTCTTTTCCATTACCTTAACTGAAGCGGCAGGTAGTTGACCCAACTGCGAACCTGTCATGCCTGCAAATGCTTCAGATGGAAGCGCCTTAACCTGATCCGGTGTCATCTGTTTGAACGTGGCAGGTGGTAATTGATTTAATTGCTCTGCTCCCATTCCGGCCATCGCAGCTGGTGGCATTACTTTCATTTGATTTGCGCCCATACCTGCAAATGCTTCAGGTGCCATTGCACCAAGATCTTTGGAGTCAAAGCTCTTCATCGCAGCTGGTGACAGTGCTTTCATTTGATCGGCGCCCATGCCTGCAAATGCTGCAGATGGAAGCTGGCCAAATTGTTTCGCTCCCATTCCGGCCATCGCTGTAGGTGATAGCTGGCTAAATTGCTCTGCTCCCATTCCGGCCATCGCAGCTGGTGGCAGCGCTTTCATTTGATTTGCACCCATACCTGCAAATGCTTCAGGTGCCATTGCGCCAAGATCTTTGGAGTCAAAGCTCTTCATCGAAGCTGGTGGCATTGCTCTCATTTGATCTGCGCCCATACCTGCAAATGCTGCAGATGGTAGCTGACTAAGTTGTTGCGCTCCCATTCCGGCCATCGCTGTAGGTGATAGCTGGCCAAATTGTTGTGCTCCCATTCCGGCCATCGCAGCTGGTGGCAGTGCTCTCATTTGATCTGCGCCCATACCTGCAAATGCTGCAGGTGGTAATGCTTGAACCTGTTGAAAATTAAAAGCACCGACAGCATTTGGTGCAAGTTGTGCTATTTGCTCAGAATTAAAAGCGGCCATTTGATTTGTCGTAAAAGCAGCAACTTGGTTTGGTTGAAAAGAACCTGCTGAGCCAGGAGGCAGGGCACCAACGCCACCGGCAGGTGGCCTGTAATCAGTGACGCCACCGGCAGGTGGCCTGTAATCAGTGACGCCACCGGCAGGTGGCCTGTAATCATTGGGTGGTACTACTCCTCCGCCACTTGGGGGTGGTTGTGCTCCGCCAGGTTGGTTTCCGCCAGGTTGGTTTCCGCCCTGTTGGGTTCCGCCCTGTTGGGTTCCGCCCTGTTGGGTTCCGCCCTGTTGGGTTCCACCCTGTTGGGTTCCGCCC
>Ga0163199_1000869_pt1 | contig 18864 bp, 9 predicted proteins | sample PL_2010_150m_FD_113537 | JGI IMG/M metagenome (GOLD analysis project Ga0163199, IMG submission 113537) | Freshwater microbial communities from Powell Lake, British Columbia, Canada to study Microbial Dark Matter (Phase II) - PL_2010_150m | ecosystem: Environmental > Aquatic > Freshwater > Lake ...
GCCGCGCCGCCGGAGGAGAAGACGCGCCGTCCGTCCGGCGACAGCGCGACGCCGCAGAAGAACGCATCGCTGCTGCCGGCCGCGGCGATGGGAAACGCCTTGCCGGTCGTCGAGTCGAACAACCAGAGCGACTGTTGGCCCGTGCCGCCGTGCGAGATCACCACCCAGCGGCCGTCCGCCGACTGCGCCATGCCGAGCGGCAGGTCGCCCACCGGCACCAGCTTGCCCGGCGGCTCCGGCAGCCAATCCCAACCGCCCACCAGCGCCGGCGCGGCGCGATTCGCATCGGCCGCGAGCGCGTCGAAGCCGCCCAGCACCAACAGCAACGCCAGGATTCGTTTCATGGTTTGCAGAACTGTATGGCCCATGTTTGCTTGCGCGACACTGTGGCGAAAACGGCGGTGTTTGACGAGAAAATATCTTGGCGATTACAAAAGGCGTCGCCAGCAGCCGCCGGGCTGTGGCAGAATCGGCGGCGTCATTTTGGAGAAGAACGCCATGTCATATCGAGCCTGGTTTCAGTGCATCAACTTGGAATGCGGAGCGGCCTACCCGCTCAATTCCATCGTCTATCGCTGCAAGCGATGCCAGTCCCTGCTGGAAGTGCAGCACGACGCGAAGCAACTCGCCCGCCGCAGCGCCGCGGCGTGGAAGAAACTTTTCGACGAGCGCTACAAGACCACGCAGTGGCCGTTCGGCTCCGGCATCTGGGGCAAGAAGGAGTGGGTGCTCCCGGAAATCGCCGACGAGAACATCGTCTCGCTCTACGAAGGCGGCACCAACCTTTTCTGGGCCGAGCGGTTTGGCAAGCTGCTGGGGCTGGACAGCCTTTGGGTCAAACTTTGCGGCAACACGCACAGCGGGTCGTTCAAGGACCTCGGCATGACTGTGCTGGTCTCGCAGGTGAAACAGATGATCGCCGAAGGCGCGCCGATCAAGGCCGTCGCGTGCGCCTCCACCGGCGACACCTCGGCGGCGCTGGCGGCGTATTGCGCGGCCGCCGGCATTCCGTCCATCGTCCTGCTGCCGAAGGGAAAGATTTCCATCGCGCAGCTCGTCCAGCCGATCGCCAACGACGCGCTCGTGCTCTCGCTCGACACCGACTTTGACGGCTGCATGAAGGTCGTCCAGGAGATCACCAAGGACGAAACGATCTACCTCGCCAACTCGATGAACTCGCTCCGCGTCGAGGGACAGAAGACTGTCGGCATCGAGGTGGTGCAGCAGTTTGAGTGGCAGGCACCGGACGTGTTCGTCATCCCCGGCGGCAACCTCGGCAACGTCTCCGCCCTCGGCAAAGGTCTGCTGCTGATGCGCGACCTCGGCATCATCACCAAGCTCCCGCGCATCGTCGTCGCCCAAGCCCAGCGCGCCAACCCGCTCTATCGCTCCTATCAGAAGAAGTTCAAGTCGTTCGAGCCGGTCCAAGCCGGCAAGACGCTCGCCAGCGCCATCCAAATCGGCAACCCGGTGAGCATCGAGAAGGCGATCCGGACGTTGAAACAGTTCGACGGCATCGTCGAGCAGGCCACCGAGTCGGAACTGGCCGACGCCGCCGCGCTCGGCGACAAGATGGGGATGTTCAACTGCCCGCACACCGGCGTGGCGCTGGCCGCGCTCATCAAGCTGGTGAAACGCGGAGAGATCGCCCGCTCCGAGCGGGTCGTCGTCATCTCCACCGCCCACGGCCTGAAATTCACCGAGTTCAAAGTGCGCTACCACGAGCGGCAGCTTGGTTTCCCCTGCCGCCACGCCAACCGCCCCATCGAGCTGCCGCCGCGCGTCGAAGCCGTCCGCGAAGCGCTCCAGCAGGCGCTCAAACGGCGCGGCCGGCTGCGCGTTTGAATCGCGGGCGCGACATTTTTCTAGTGTGCCTGCCGGTCGTTCTGTTAGAGTGGCGACGATGAAGACGAGCTACATCACGATAATCAGTTTGATCGTGTTGGCCACAATGGTCCTCAGCGTTGATCAGGGTTGGATCGGTGATCCCGAAGTTGATTACATAGCTGCCGCGCTGTTCTCAGTCGTTGCAGTTATCATCATTCGGCAGCGTAGGAAGAAAAGTTAGCCGACTCCGAGCGGGAACGGGCCGAGGGCGTGCTGCGTGAGAGGCCCGGCAATCAGGCTTGCGTGGCCTGGTCGTTGGGAAGGCCGGGAAGAGGCGGGGGTTCTTCCGCCGGTTTTGCCTGGAACGTGATGCAGAAGGCGGTTCCGCGATCCCGCGTCACTTCGACGGTGCCGCGCAGCTTCTCGGCCAGCATGAACACCAACTGATGCCCCAGCGTCTTGGTTTGGCGAAGGTTCGTTCCCCACGGCAAGCCCACGCCGTCATCGGCGACCTTCAGGAGAATCTGCTCTTGCGGCGTTGTCCGCAACTCGACCGCGATGCGTCCGGTTCGCTCGTCGGGAAAAGCGTGTTTGAGCGCGTTGGACACCAGTTCGTTGACGATGAGGCCGCAGAAGACCGCCCGGTCCAGATCCATGGAAACTTGTTCCAGATGCCGCTCCAGTTTGACGTGGACGGCCTTCGGCCCGTGGGAGCGGAAGAGGTGGCTGCAAAGGCTCTCGATGTAATCGGCGAAGTTCACGTGCGCGAGGCTTTGCGAGCGGTAGAGCGCCTCGTGCAGCAGCGCCATGGAGTGGATGCGGTTGCCGGTTTCCTGGAAGGTGTCGAGCGCCTCCGAGTTCTTGGTGCGGGCGGCTTGCAGTCTCAACAAGCTGATCACGATCTGGAGATTGTTCTTCACGCGGTGATGCACCTCCCGCAGGAGGACTGTTTTTTCTTCGAGGGAGGCGCGGATCGCTTCTTCAGCCCGCCGGCGTTCGGTGACGTCGGTGAAGATTCCCTGAAGGCCGGCTACTTTGCCGCGCGCGTCGTGCAGGGGCGTCTTGATGACCTGCATGTAGAGTTTTTCCTGGCCCGGACCTGGATGCTCTTCCACCGTTTCGAGCATCTTGCCGGATTCGAGGACGCGGGCGTCGTCTTGTTCGTGTTTGCGGGCCAACTCCGGCGGGAAAAGATCGGCGTCAGTTTTTCCGACGATGTCCGACAGCGGCTTGCCCATGGCGCGGCAAAACCGCTGGTTGGCGAAAGTGAAGAGGCCCGCCGCGTCTTTGCAGAACACGTTCTGCGGCAGGTGCTCCACGAGCGAGTGGTAAAGGGCCTCCGTTTGTTTCCGCTTCCGGCGCTCTTCGGCTTCCTTCAACTCGCGCTCCACGGCGGGCACCAGCCGCGCGAGCTTGTCCTTCATGACATAGTCGTGCGCGCCAGCTTTCATGGCGGCCACCGCTTCCTCCTCGCTGATGTGGCCCGAGACGATGATGAACGGCAGGTCCAGTTCTTTCCCCTGCAGGATGCTTAGCGCGTCCATGGAACTGAATGCCGGCATGTAATGGTCGCACAGGATGATGTCCCAGGTCTGGTGTTCGAGGGCGGCGATCACGGCCTCGGCGGAGTCCACGCGTTGATAGGCCAGTTCGTAGCCGCCAGCGGTCAGTTCGTGAACCAGCAACTGCGCCTGTTCTGGCGAATCCTCGATGATCAGGGGGCGAAGCGGCTTGCTCATGTTGCGGGGTTTCCTCTCAGCGGCGGCAACTCATTCAGAATCGGTTCTTGCTTGGAATTAGCGGACATGATCGTTCCGGTCGCGCTCAACTCGGTTTCGATGGAAACGCGACCCGGAAGGTGGTCCCGTTTTCCCGCGTCACTTCAACAGTGCCGTGCAGTTTCTCGGCCAGCATGAACACCAACTGATGGCCCAACGTTCCGGTTTGGTGGATGTCCGCTCCCGGCGGCATGCCTACGCCGTCATCGGCGACCGTCAGGACAATGTCTCCCTGCGGTGTTCTCCGCAGTTCGAGCATGATCCGCCCGGTCCGCGCATCGGGGAAGGCGTGCTTCAGCGCGTTGGAAACCAGTTCGTTAATGATGAGGCCGCACGACACCGCCTGGTCCAAATCAATGGAGACTTCCTCCAGGCGGGATTCCAGCTTCACCCGCGCCGCCTTCGGTCCATAGGAGCGGAAAAGGTGGCCGCAGATGTTTTCGATATAGCTGCCGAAGTTCACACGCCCCAGCGTCTCCGAGCGGTAGAGCGTTTCGTGCAGCAGCGCCATGGAACGGACGCGGTTGCCGGTTTCTTGCAAGGTGTCGAGCGCCGTTTGGTTCTTGGTGCGGACCGCCTGAAGGTTCAGCAGGCTGGTCACGGTTTGAAGATTGTTTTTCACACGGTGATGAACTTCCTTCAGCAGGACTGTCTTCTCCTGGAGGGAAGCCCGGATCGCGTCTTCGCCCCGTTTGCGCTCGGTGATGTCCTGGAAGAAGACGGCCATCCGGTTGGCGCCGGTCTGGAACGCGTGGAACTCAAACACGCCTCGAATGCCCTGATCGTTCCAGTCCACCTGGTCATTCTGGTAATCCTCGCCGTTGACCGCGACACGCCGGAACGCTTCGGGAATCTCCGTCCCTTTCAGGCTTGGAAAGGCGTCCTCGATGGTTTTGTTGAAGAACTGTGGGCTGGCCTCGTGTGTGACCTTCTCCGCGGCGGGATTGGCTCCCGTGAGCACCAGCCGGCCGTCGGGTTGCAGCTCAAAGAAATAAGCGCCAAACGGCGCGCGGTTGATGGTGGCTTGCAGGCGACGCTCGCTCTCTCGCAGCGCTTCCTCCGCCCGCTCACGTTCTGTAATCTCCAGCTTCAAGCCGTCGTTGGCCAGCGCCAGATCGGCGGTGCGTTCCACGACGCGCTGTTCGAGCGAGGCTTGCATCGCCCGCAACTGCTCGAAAAGATCGTCAAAGGCGACGCTCAACACGTCAATCTCGTCGTTCTCTCTTATCCCCTGCGGCGTCATCCGCGAGACTTGTGATTTGGCGGCGATCTCCCGGATGTGCCGCGCCATCCCCGACAAGCGCCGCGACACAATGAAGTGAAACACCACGGCGACCAACCCGAACAGGAAGGCCAGCCACATGGCCAGGACCAGCAGCTTCCAACGCATCTCCGCAGCCATCGCGACGGCAACCGACTCAACCGGAATCGCGGTCGTATGCAGTCCCATCACATCGCCCGCCTGCCGGTGAAACCCCGCCGTCGCGCCGTATCGTTTCACCAACCCGGCCGGGGCGTCCTTCGGGTCACCGTGGCAGCGCAGACATTCCGGCGTGGACCGCATCGCCTTGAACTGCGCCACGTATCGCTGGCCGTTGATCTGAATCTGTTCGCTTCGCTGGATGACCTGGGGGTTTTGCCGGAAGAAGTCCATCATCCGCAACTCGTCCGGAGTCGCGCGATTAGCCGGGTTGCGCGGGCCGTCGGAGGCGAACCGGACGATGTAACCGGGAAACCTCTTTTGAACTTTTTCAAAAACGCTGCGGGAGATGAACGAAGAGGACATCAACTCGGGAAGGAACTCGTCCTTGCCGGCCATCTTCTGCACGGACGGCCGGATCGTCTCGGCCACGTATTCGCGGATGGCCTGGTTCACCTCCATCACCATGTCCACTTGCTGGCGGACCATGTCGTCGGCAATACGCTGGCTCGTCGCGTAGATCTCGTAGAAAACGAGCGTCGAGAAAATGACCGCGACGGCTCCGAAAGGCAGGAGGAAACGTGTAGCTATGCTATTCATACTCTATTCTCCCATCCACTTTCCAACTATGGCGGCAGATTACGCGAGAAACTCCCGTCTCGCGAGGAAAAATGCTCCGCACACTTCGGCCCTGCGGAGCCTCCATCGTCCGACTGCTTTGTCCGCGGCCTCTGGAAACAGGTTGCGGGTCCGTGAGCCTTTCGCTCCCACTCGGATCCGCTACCCTATGCGATGAAATCTGTTTACGGCTTCCGCAACAGGACCAATCCGCCGACCGCCATGCCGAGCAGGCCGATGGTGACGCCGCCTTCCGGCACCGAATGGCCACCGCCGCTGGCTGAGCCGTAGGTCGAGTAGAATGAAAGGCCGCCCACCTTCGGATGTCCGCCCGGAGGCGCGCTGAAGGTATAGTTCACAGCCGGGCCGGGGTTGAAGTAGGCTTGCTCCCAGCCGCCGTTCTTGCCGCCCCAGTGCAGGAAGGCGTAGTCGTTGCTTGGAAGAGCCAGCATAATGCTGCTCGGGCCGGAAGCGGTTTCCACCTTCAACAGCGGCGAACCATTAAGATTGGCCGTGGGCACCGGATAGCTGGCGCCGCTGGCCGCATTGAAGGCGGCGACGTCAGCCTTCAGCCAACTGAAGACCGAACTGTCGCCGAAATTGGGGAGTTGACTCGCAGGAGCGGCCACGGCGGGCGTGCTGCCGATCATGGTGATGTTAATGGGGATGGCTCCAGCCGGGATAGCGGACAGGCAGAGAGCCAACACCGTTGCAGCAGTCAGTTTGTTTGTCATCGCATTCATGGCACTAGAAAGGGCAGGCGGCGTGCCACGCGGAGGAGAAAGGGAGAGAGAGCTTCGGCGAGGGTGCGATTTACCGAGTATTTCCAGCGGGAAACCGCATTTCAGGCACGACTGCCTGCATCGTGCGGGGCGAGGCTGACTGCAACCTCACCGTGCATTGCCATTGCAGATGCGAGAAGCCGCACGGCAGGAGGCGGCTGTGTTACCCGGCTTCGCGCGCTTCGTGTTTTGCAACTTGCAAATCGTGCAGGGAACTTGTAAAAGGCGCCTTGTTTGAGGCTGGTCAAATGTCAGAGGCTAAGTGGTCCGGCTCCGACGTTTTTGATGTGGCATTGAATCACTGGCTCAGAGCGGGTTGATTGTTTTTGCAGGGTTTGGCTGTGGTGAATTACGATGGGTGGAAACGGTTGACGGTCATTCATGCAGGTTTGGAGAAACCATTTCGGAAACCGTGGCTGGCAGGCCTTGGGTGGCTTGCTGGCGGCGCTTGCCTGCGCGCTGCCGGCCCAAGCCCAACTCGGCCCTCCCGTCTCCATTGACGATAGCGGCAGCTACAACATCACCACCCCTTGGGACAACTTCAGTGGCGACGCTTTCATCGGCATCGCGAATCCCAACAACAGCCTGAACATAGTGGGTGCTGGCTGGCTCTACGGCGTCAGTTTCGGGTATATCGGTGCGGCGGCCGGGTCCACCAACAACACGGTCACGGTTGCCGGTGGCGGCCAGTGGGACTTGGCGCTTTTGTATCTTGGTGATACGGGCGCTTTCAACAACCTGACCATTGCCAGCGGCGGCCGGGTTTCTGCCACGTCGGGCAGTTGGATCGGCAACAACGCCGGTGCCAATAGCAACCGCGTCTTGGTCACCGGCGGCAGTTCGCTTTTGGACAACAATAACAACAGCCTGTTTATCGGTAACGTGGGTTCCGCCAACAGCATGGTCATTGACAGCGGCGCTCAGGTTCTCAGCGGCGACGGCGGCTTCGGCGGCGGCGCTGGCGCCATCGGCGCTGACGCCGCTTCCATCAACAACTCCGTGCTGGTGACCGGCGCCGGTTCCATCTGGAACAACAGCGGTGATGTGTATGTGGGTGTCTCCGGTTCCAGCAACCGGCTGACCATTGCCAATGGCGGCCTGGTCATCAGCACCAACGGGTTCATTGGCGCTGACGGTTTCTTCGGCGGCAGCAGCAACCTCGTGGTGGTTACCGGCGCCAACTCCGTCTGGAGCAACGCCGCGAATGTGACCGTGGGCGACGTGAACGGCGCCAGCAGCAACAATATGATCATCGCCGCTGGCGGATGGGTCATTAGTGACTTCGCCTTCATTGGCAGCGGTTCCGGTTCCAGCAACAACGCGGTGTGGGTCACCGGCAACGGCTCGATCTGGACCAACTCCAGCGACTTGTTTGTTGGCGGCAATGGTTCTTACAACAGCCTGGCCATCACCAGCAGCGGACGGGTGATGAACGCGAGCGGCTTCATCGGCTGGGGCGTTTCTTCGAGCAACAACTTCGTGCTGGTTGCCGGCGGTTCGGTCTGGACCAACAGCGGCATGTTGTATGTTGGTAACGACGGTTCTTACAACAGCCTGATCATCACCAACGCCGGCCAGGTCTTCAACAACGACGGCCATGTTGGCAACAACACCGACGCGTCCTTCAACAACGCGCTGGTGGGCGGCACCAATTCGATTTGGAGCAACGACGGTCAGTTCCACGTTGGCACGTTCGGTTCGGGCAACAGCCTGATCATCACCAACGGCGCCCAAGTGATCGTGACGCGTGACAGCTTCATTGGCCGGATGTTCAACACAGCCAGTAGCAACAGCGTGCTGGTGACCGGCGCCGGCTCGGTCTGGACCAACGGCGGCGACCTGCAGGTCGGCGGCGACGGCTACAGCAACAGCCTGGCCATCGCCAACGGCGGCGTCGTGGCCAACAGCATGGGTTTCATCGGCTACAGCTTAAGCGCGAGCAACAACAGCGCGATGGTCAGCGGCAACGGCTCGGTCTGGCGCAACACCAACGGCTTTGCGGTCGGCTACCTCGGCTGCTACAACAGTCTGGTCATCACCAACGGCGGTGCGGTGATCAACTCCACCACCGGCGGCGTCGGCATCCTCTTCGGCGCGGACTACAACAGCGCGCTCATCAGCGGCAGCGGTTCGACTTGGAGCAACGGCGGCGGCTTTGCGGCGGGTCACTTCGGCTCGGCCAACCAATTGATCATCAACGATGGTGGCCGACTGGTGACCGCCGAGGCCTCCGTGGGCGGGAACGCGGGCGCGACCAACAACGCCGTGTTGGTAACCGGCAACGGTTCGCTTTGGAACGGCGCCGTTGGCGCTGGCTATATAGGCATTGGCGAGGCCGGCTCCGGCAACGGCCTGACCATCGCCAGCGGCGGTCGTGTGCTGAACGGCGCTGGCGAAATCGGCAGCGCGGCTTCCGCAAGCAACAACTGGGTCGTGGTCACCGGCTCCGGCTCGACTTGGAGCAACACCTATCAAGTGACGGTGGGCTATGCCGGTGTGGGCAACCAGTTGGTCATCACCAACGGCGGCGCGGTGGTGGTAGGAGGCAATGCCTATGTCGGCTACACAGCAGGTTCGACCAATAACACCGTGCTGATGACTGGCAACGGATCGCTCTGGACCAACAGCGGCGATCTTTACTTCGGTTACAGCGGTTCGTTTAACCGATTGACCATAGCCAACACCGGCATGGTGGCGAATAGCATGGGCTTCATCGGCTACACTGCCGCTGCGAGCAACAACAGCGCGCTGGTCAGCGACAACGGTTCAATCTGGAATAACACCAACGGTTTTGCGGTGGGTTATGGCGGGGCGTTCAACTCGTTGGTTATCACCAACGGCGGCGCGGTGCTCAACTCCACCACCGGCGGCGTCGGCATCCTGCCCGGCGCCAACTACAACAACGCGCTGATCAGCGGCAGCGGCTCGGTCTGGAGCAACGGCTTTGCGTTCGTGGCGGGCTACGCCGGTTCGAGCAACCAACTAATCATCAACAATGGAGGCCAAGTGTTGGATGTTTGGGGCGTTGTAGGCTTGGCCTCCGCGGCTAGCAACAACACGGTTCTTGTTGCCGGCGCGGGCTCCGTGTGGAGCAATAGCGCCGACGTATATGTCGGTTCCGCCGGCTCGTTCAACCGGCTGATCATCACCAACGGCGGCCAGGTCGTGAGCGGTTATGGCAGCTTGGGTGATGACGGCGGCGGGAATAATATAGTAATCGTAACCGGCACTAATTCTCTGTGGAACATAACCACCAACTACTTCCCTGGTGCATCGAATCCTCGCGGTCGACTCGATGTGGGGGCGCCAGGTTCGGGCAACCAACTAATCATCAACAATGGAGGCCAGGTAATGAATTCTACCGGCTTCGTCGGAAGAAGCTACGAATCAAGTAGCAACTTGGTCTTGGTGAGCGGCAGCGGTTCGCTTTGGAGCAATAGCGGCGATTTGACGATCGGTCTTGCCAGCATCGGCAGTCAGTTGATCATCACCAACAGCGGCACAGTGCGAACGCTGGGGAACTTCACGCTTGGAACCAACGCCGCGCTTTTGAACGGCGGCGGCGGCACGCTTTACGTCGGCGGCAATTTTGACAACCGGGCCACTAACCAGGCGGCCAACAACTTCTCCGGCACCAACATCTTCAACGGCTCTTCGGGCGGCGGCTCATGGGTCACACAACAGGTGGAGGTCGCCAGTGTTTACGCCATGCCCGGCCTCGGCAGAGCCACCAACTTCTACTTTGGCACGTTCCAAGTAGGCGACCCCGTCACGGGCAGTAACGCTTGGGTTCAACTGGTGGACAATCGTGTCAACACGGTGGGCAGCGGCAACGAAACGTTCGGCGCCAGCAACGTGGTCATCGCGCTGGCTCAATCGGTTCTCGACCTCAACAACCGCACGAGTTTCATCTGGAACCTCAGCAACTCCGGCACGATCCTGCAAACCAACGCCAATCCAGCGGGCGCGGTGACGCGGCTCGACGTGGTCAACACCTTCACCAACTCCGGCACGGTCATCGTCGGCAATGGCAGCGTGCTCAAGTTCTCCAACGCCTTCATCAACGCCGGTGTGGTGCAGCTTCTGGCCGGCGGCGTGCTGGCCAACTTCAAGACCGGCGGTGAGTTGACCAACAAGGCCAACGCCTCCATCTTCGGCGACGGCCTCATTGCGGCGCTCATTCGCAACGACGGCACCATCACCGCCACCGGCGGCACGTTGCGGCTGTCGGCCGGTTTCGACGACGGCACGCTCGGCAACCCGGTCAACGCCGGCGTGCTGCAGGCGCTGGGCGGCAGCGCCAACCTGCAAGTCGAGCAGCCCTTCATCAACACCGGCACCATCCTGGCCAGCAACGCGGCGGCGTTCACGACCACGGCGTCCGCGCCACTGCGCAATGACAATCTGATCACCATCGCCAGCCAGAGCACGGCGACGTTTGGCGCTGCGGTGACCAACACGGGCACGATCACCGTGCAGAACCAGAGCACGCTGAACTTCAACGCGGGCCTGACCAACAACGGCACGCTAAAGATTGCGGCCCGGCCGAATCCGTCCACGGCGATCATCACGGGCACGCTGTTGCTGGGCAGCAGCGGCGTTATTTCAACGGGGAACACCACCAACAACACGCTGGTAATGCGTGGCGACTTCGTCAACGGCAGCACGGACACCAACAACTTCAACATGCGAAACGGGCTGATGATCTTCGGCGGGAGCGAGCCGACCAACAGTTTCACATACCACACCTTTGAAGTGGCGGGCACAAACAAGCTCGCGAACTCCTCTGGATTCATCAACAACATGGCGTTGGGCACGCTGAACATCACCAACCACATCCGGTTTGTGGATTACATCAACAATGGCGGCGGTGGCGGGTCCAACGAGGTGCTTTATGTGGATGTGCTACACCTGTTCAACGGAGCAACGATGAGGCTGAGCGCGTTGACGATTTACGTTGGGCTGGAGTTCATCTACGAAGACGGCAGCGGCACCAAGACGTTCAGCCTCGGCCAAGGCGGCGTGATTGATCAGGACTTTGCGGCGAGCCACAACCTGGTGAACGTGTTCATAAACAACGGCGGCCAGATCGTCTTTGTCCCCGAACCGGCGACATGGGTGCTGCTCGCGATGGGCCTAGCCGGCCTCGCCGGATGGCGCCGGCGTCGTTGAGGAACGATACTGCGCACCTGTGATGCTCGTTCTGGCTTGATTCCCTGATTGTGCTTTGCGGCCGGCGGCGATTCGGAAGCTTGAAAGTGTTGTGGCGTGCGAGGCGGCCGGCTTGGTGTCATCGGGTCCGTTCCCGACTCTGGACAGACTTGACTGGATTCATCGCTTCACTAAGCCGCCAATCCATCACTCCCATCGGCTCGCCAGCTTCACTTCCTGTTCCTTCCACTCGTCGTCCCAGCGCAGCAGCGGCGCGGCGGGTCGGAGCGCTGAAGCTCCGTCCGTCGGAATCAGCCGATTAACTTCTGCAACTCCACCTGCTGGCGCGATAACTCCTCGCGCTTGGCGCGCTGCTGTGCCACGACAGCAGGCGGAGCTTTGGCGACGAAATCCTGGTTCGCCAGCTTCCGGTCAATCGCCTCGATTTCCTTCGACAGTTTCAAGAGCTGCGCCCCGATCCGCTTTTGCTCGGCGGCGGGATCCACCAAGCCCTCCAGTGGCATGAAAATCGAGCCGAGTTCGGCGACGGCGGCAGGCGTGCCAGACGGTGACTGGAAGTCCGCGCCAACAAACTCGATCTGATCGGCGTTGAGCAGGATGCGCAGCGTCGGCAGTTCTTGTCGCAGCCGCGCGGCGATGTCAGGCGTCTTGGCTTGGACCTTGAAGTTGGCTTTCTTGCCCGGTGCGATTTTCTTTTCCGCGCGCAAGTTGCGGCCGGCGACGACCAGCGCGTATTTCTTCGACACCCAGTCCACCACCGACGCATCGCCAAGACCGGTCGGCTTCGGCCACTCGGCGAACTGGATGGTCTGGCCCTGCGCGAAGCCGAGGCCATGCCAAAGTTCCTCGGTGATGAACGGCGCAAACGGATGAAGCAGCCGCAGCACGCTGGAGAGCACCGTGTTCATCACGGCGCAAGCGTTGGCCTTCATGGCGGCGTCGGTGCCTTGCAGCGCGGACTTCGAGACTTCGAGATACCAGTCGCAGTATTCGCCCCAGAAGAAACCGTAGAGCGTCTGCGCGGCTTCGTTGAACTTGTAGCCGTCAAGGCTCGCCGACACGTTGCGGATGCAGTCGTCAAGCTTGGCGAGGATGAAGTGGTCGTCGGAGGAGAGGAGGTCGCGTTTCACTGCGTCGGAGATCGCGCCCGGAGGTCGCGATCCACCGGGCACGCCCTGCATCTGGCGGAGACGCGCGGCGTTCCAGAGCTTGTTGCAGAAGTTGCGGCCGACCTCCATGCGCTCCTCGGCGAACAGGATGTCGGAGCCTTGCGGCGCGATGAGCATCAGGCCGAAACGCAGGCCGTCGGCGCCGTATTTGGCGATGAGGTCAAGCGGGTCGGGCGAGTTGCCGAGGCTCTTCGACATCTTGCGACCAAGCGAGTCGCGGATGATGCCGGTGAAATAGACGTTCGAGAACGGCTTCTGGCCCATGAATTCGTAGCCGGCCATGATCATGCGTGCGACCCAGAAGAAGATGATGTCCGGGCCGGTGACAAGGTCGGTGGTCGGGTAGAACTTCTTCAGCGTCGCCGACTCTTCCTCCGGCCAGCGCCCCATCGTCGCGAACGGCCAGAGCCACGACGATGCCCACGTGTCGAGCACGTCGGAATCCTGCTCCCAATTCTGCGGGTCAGCCGGGCCGGCGACGGAGCAATGCGCCTCGCCAGTCTGCTTGTGATACCAGACCGGAATCCGATGGCCCCACCAGAGCTGGCGGCTGATGGCCCAGTCGCGGATGTTGCCGAGCCAGTGCGTGTAAGTCTTCGACCAACGCTCCGGATAGAACTTGATGTCACCGTTCTCGACTGCGGCGAGCGATTTCTCCACCTGCGGATATTTCAGGAACCACTGTTCGCTCACCCGCGGCTCGATCGGCACGTCGGCGCGCTCGCTGTAGCCGACATTGTGCATGTATGGCTCGGTCTTCAGCAACAGGCCGTCGAGCCGCAGCTTCTCCACCACAGCCTCGCGACACTCCAAGCGGTCCATGTCCTCGAAATCCTCGCCGGCGACCTCGGTCATCCTGCCGTCGGGGCCGATGACCACCGTCAGCGGCAGGTTGTGACGCTGGGCCATCTCGTAGTCGGCGGGGTCGTGCGCGGGCGTCACCTTCACGCAGCCCGTGCCGAACTTCGGGTCCACCAGCGGGTCGGCGATGATGGGAATCTGTTTGTTCTGGATCGGCAGCAGAACTTTGCGGCCGACGAGCTTCTTGTAGCGCTCGTCGTTCGGATGCACCGCCACAGCCTCGTCGCCGAGCATCGTCTCTGGTCGAGTCGTCGCCACAACCAGGAACTGTTCACTGTCCACTGTCCCCTGTTCACTGATCAGCGGATACTTGAAGTGCCACAGTTCGCCCTGCACTTCTTTCATGGTTACTTCTTCGTCGCTGAGCGTGGTCTGCGAGACCGGGCACCAGTTGACCATGCGCTTGCCGCGGTAGATGAGGCCCTTCTTGTAGAGCGCGACGAAGGCGTGGAGGACGGACTTGCTGTAGGCGTCGTCCATCGTGAACCGCTCGCGCGACCAGTCGCAGGAGCAGCCGAGTTTCTTGAGCTGCTGGATGATGATGCCGCCGTGCTTTTCCTTCCACTCCCAGATTTTCGCGACGAGCTTTTCCCGACCGAGATCGTTGCGGTGCCGGATGATGCCCTGTTTGCGGAGCGTCCGCTCGACGACGGTCTGCGTGGCGATGCCGGCGTGGTCGGTGCCGGGTAGCCAGAGCACCTCGAAGCCCTGCATGCGCTTGCGGCGGCAGAGGATGTCCTGGAGCGCGTTGTTGAGCACGTGGCCCATCGTCAGAACGCCGGTGACGTTCGGCGGCGGGATGACGATGCAATACGCCGGCTTCGGCGACTCCGGGTTCGCCGTGAAATGGCCCTTGGCGAGCCAGTCTTGATACCACTTATCTTCGACCAGCTTCGCTTCGTAGGCTTTTGAAATGTCCGTGCTGCTCATCGCCGGCAATTTAGAAGGACAAGACGCCGGGAACGCAAGCACCGTTTGCGGCGCTCCTGTCCGGGCTGCCGCACCTCGCCGAGGCTCTGCAACGCGGCGGGAACGTTCTGGGTGTTGATGTCCAATGAAAATGTCGCGTTAAGGGGTGACAAAGTCGTTGGACATCAACACTAGTGCAACACAGTGTTGCCACGCGGGGGCCGAACCAGTAGTCTGCTGCGCCAGAGGACCACTGATGACTTCCTTGGAATACTCATATCGGCACTGCCAGCGCGTCGCCTCCCGGCAGGCGAAGAATTTTTATTACTCGTTCTACGCGCTGCCCAAGGAGAAGCGCGATGCGATGTGCGCCATCTACGCGTTCTTCCGCTACTGCGACGACCTGAGCGACCACGCGCCGAGCATCGAGGTGGCGCGCGTGAACCTGCGCCGGTGGCGGGCGGTGCTCGACGAGGCCTACGCCGGTGGGACCGCGACGGCGGTGGCGCATTCGGCGCTGGAGGCGACGGCGCGCGCGATGCTGCCGGCGTTCGCCGACACGGTGCGGCGCTACCGCATCCCGAAGGAATACTTCGCCGACCTGATCAGCGGCGCGGAGATGGACCTGGACAAGACGCGCTACGCGACGTTCGAGGAACTCTATCGCTACTGCTACCGCGTGGCGTCGTGCGTCGGGCTGACGGTGATCCACGTGTTCGGGTTCACCGACGAGAAGGCGAAGCAATACGCCGAGTGGTGCGGCATCGCCTTCCAGCTCACGAACATCCTCCGCGACGTGCGCGAGGACGCCCAGATGGGGCGGGTTTACCTGCCAAAGGAAGACCTCGACCGCTTCAGCGTGACGGAGGAGCAAATCCTGAAGTGCCAGCCGCCGCCGGCGTTCGTGGACCTGATGAAGTTCGAGTCCGACCGCGCGCACGACTACTACGAGCGGGCGCATCCGCTGCTGCCGCTGATTCACGCCGACAGCCGTGCGACGCTGGTGGCGCTGATGGAGATTTACCGCGGGCTGCTGAAGAAGATCGAGCACCGCGAGTTCGACGTGTTCGCCGGAAGAATCTCGCTGCCGACCTGGAAGAAACTGCTGATCGCGGCGAAGAGCCTGCTCCGTTGGTAATCCCGCCTGCCGCTTTGTTTCTCTGCCTAGATGATGTCTTCGAAGCGCGCAAGGCGGATGCCGAGCTGGCGGATGAGTTCCTTCAACCGCGGACTCAGCAGCGCCGCCGTCTCGGCGGAGTGGTTGTAGTTGGACTGCCAGCGCCGCAGGACCGGGTCGTCGTCCGCGCCGGGGTGGAAGTAAATCTCCGTCACGCCTTCCTGGAGTTGCCGGAGCACCCGCGCCAGATAGGTCTCGTCGAGGTGGCCGGTTTGCAACAGGCCAAAGATCGCGTCCGGGTGGCGGAAGCCGGCGCGTTCGATTTTCGCCTGCAAGCCGATGCTCAGCGCCTGGAAGAACAATCCCCGCGCCAGCTTGCGCGCAAGGAAACGGCGGTCCATCCGCAGGTGCGAGCGGAGGCCCTCCCTCGGCACGCGCAGGAAACGGATGCCGTGTTCGCGGCCGAGCTGCGCGACGACCGGGAACACTACCGGGTGCGCGTGGAGGTGCATGTGGGTGTTGATGTGCGATGGCCGCAGGCCGGTGGCGAGGAACTTCGCCATCTGCGCCCGCAGTTCACGCTCGATCTGCCGGCGGATGCCGGGGACGACAAAAAGTTTCAGGCCGAAGACAAAGGGATTGTTGTGCAGGTTGCCGTCGGCGTCGGTCAGCGCCGGAATCTCCGCGTGAGGCAACACCGCGCGCCCTTGAAGAAGGCAAAGGTGCGCGCCGATGCTCAGGCTGGGCGTTTGCCGCGCCAGTTCGACGGCGTGTTCAAAGTCGAAGCCGCACGGCATCAGGCTGGCGCTGGTGAGAATGCCCTCGCGGTGGGCGCGGAGGATGCTGTCGTTGACCGTCCGGCTGTAACCAAAGTCGTCGCCGGTAATGATAAGTTGTTTCATCGGACACGGATCGTTTGTCCGTTTCGCATATTCAGCACCACCGGCGGCGGGTCCGTCGAGCGAAAATGAAACGCCAGCTCCTGCACGCCGCCTTCGTCCGCGCGGACGACTTCGGCCGTGAACCGCGGCGTCTCAATGCGCGCCCCCTGCCGCTGCGCTTCGGCGGCTGCCGGATAAACTTCCTCGATCAGGCTGCGCATGAACCGGCCGCCCTCGATGCTCACCCGCAGCGTCTCCGATCCGTCCCACCGCGTCTCCGTCCGCGTCGGCCCGATGTGGTCGGGCAGGCACTCGGCGAAGAATCTCACCAGCGCATTGGGAGGCTGGACGGAATTCATCGGCAGGATTTTTGGCCGGATGGTCAGCACCTGCACATCGAGCGTCGGGTTCTGATAGAGCAGCGGCAGCATGAACTCCATGCCAAACGCCGGCGGCCAGAGGTTCAGCAGGTAGAGCGACGACCCGCGCGGCGGCGCTGGCAACTCCCGCCGGATCGCCGCAATCTGCTGGCGCACGTAATTGGAGGGAAAACTCCACATCAGGTTCAGGAACATCGTCACCACGGCGTAGCCCGCCACCACGAGGCCGACCGCGGCCATCACCAGCCCGCGCCGCGACAGGTTCAGGCGCGGCCATTGCTGCGCCAGCCAGCCGCTGTCGTCGGCGCGTTCCAGCAGCGCGCCGAGCATCAGGCAGAAGCCCAGCGAGGGCACGTAGAGAAATCGTTGCGCCACCAGAATCGGGAACGTCGGCGCCAGCGTCAGCACCGTGAACAACAGGAAGAAGCTCCAACCGCGCAAGTGGCCCATCACCCGGCGCGTTCCAAACCAGATCGCCGCCAGCACCGCCGCGCACACCAGCGTCACCGGCCACCCGCCCGTTTTCTGGATCAACTCGCCCGGATCAATCGGGAACAACGGAAACGGCACGAGGAGGTGCAACAGTTCGTATGACATGTTGAAAAGGATGAACGGCGCGAACGTCGCCGAGAACGGGCTGTGCAGGTAACGGCCGCCTTCGTTCATCGCCGAGATGCCGGCAAACGTCCTGACGTGCATCAGCAGATAAGCCGCCGCGATCACCCAAAACACCGCGTGCCGCGCTGCCAGATCGCCGGGCCGCGGCCGGCACTCGCCGGCAACGTGAGCACGGTAGAACTCGTAGGCCAGCAGCACCGCCGGCAGGACGATGGCCGACTCCTTCGAGCAGAGCGCCGCCGCGAACGCGACGACCGCGCCCGCGTATTGCCACGGCCGCCGCTGCCGCAGCCACCAGCCGAACGCCGCGAACGACGCCAGGAAGAAACAGCCCATCGCCGCGTCGGCGTTGGCCGCCACCCATTGCACCGCCTCGGCGTGGCTCGGATGTGTTGCGAAGATCAGCGCCACCGCCACCGCCACCCAGCGCCGGGGAAACATCAACCGCGCAATCGCAAACACCGCCAGCGACGCCAGCGCGTGCAGCACGATGTTGATGAGATGATAACCCCATGCGTCGAGGCCAAACGCCGCGCCCGCCAGCTTGTAGAGAAGCGTCACCACCGGCCGGAAGAAACCCTCGCCACGAACATTGTGGAGCCGTTGCTCGTTGAACCAGTAGGCCTTGAAATCCTCGCCGCTGTATTGCCACGGCTGGAGCAGCGCCGACCACGGCGTCTCGACCGCCTCGTGCAGGTGCCAGAAATCGTCCATCAGGAAGTAATTGCCGAGCGAGTTGAAGTAAGTTGCCATCGCCACCAGCACGATGACGAGCGAGGCCCAGCGCTTGGACTGCACGCTGCGTTCGGCAACGCGCCCGACAATCAGCCGGGCATCGGCCGCGCGCGACGGCTGCCCGACGGCTGTTTCAGGCTGCGACTTTTCCAAGGGAATACTGGCTGATGTCATCCCGCGTTTCTTCTGTGCCGGCACTCTAGGAAAGCCCCGCCCTTCTTGCCAAGCGCAATTGCAACACGAGCGCCCGCCACATGAGGCAACGGCCCGCGCGGACGGAGGAAGCGGCCTCCGCCTCTATCCTCCGAGCAGCCACAGCGCCGTCTTCGCGGCGCGCGGGAAAACGCTGGCGGCCGACTGCGACTCGATCGCCGCGCCGAGCAACGTCGCTTCGTCGCGCTCAACGAGCGGCAGAGACTTCAGCAACGTGCATGCCTCGCTGAGACAAAGCGTCTTCCGTATCTCCGTGCGTTCGCCGACGACGCGCGCGAGGTGGAACGACGCCCGGCCCGGCGCGGTCGCCGCCGTGATGTCCACCGACGTCAGCCGGCCGGGCGCAACGTTGTCCGTGGCCTGCGCGAGCAGTTCCACGCTCAC
>Ga0163199_1000870_pt1 | contig 18862 bp, 10 predicted proteins | sample PL_2010_150m_FD_113537 | JGI IMG/M metagenome (GOLD analysis project Ga0163199, IMG submission 113537) | Freshwater microbial communities from Powell Lake, British Columbia, Canada to study Microbial Dark Matter (Phase II) - PL_2010_150m | ecosystem: Environmental > Aquatic > Freshwater > Lake ...
ATCTTCTGGTGTTCACCGTCTTTCGTTTGACACCGAACAGCGCGACCTTCTACCGATGCCACGACGGCGCGAGGAAACCGATGGCCTCATCGAAGGTCGCTTTGCGCCGGAAGTTTGCCGGGTCGTAGGCGGGGTCCTTCGGGTCGGCCTTGGCCCAATGCGGATGCTGCCGGCCAAAGTAGCTGCCGTAGAACTGATAGTTGCTGTCCACCCAACGGCTCAAGACCATCAGCTCCGTCGCCGTGAGCAGCTTCGTGTGGTCGTTCCTGGCGTTCTTCGGATGCGTGGGGTCGGTCAGCATCGCGACCAGCTTGCTGGCGTGGCTGCCGAGACTTCGCGGCGGCAAATAGGCACCGTTGTAGTTGCCGCGGTCGCCCTGCCGAAACGACGTGAACTCCGGAATGATCGGCCCGGCCAGTTCCTTGCAGGCAAGCTCTTCGTAGGAGGTGTTGTAGAACAAGGTGATCTCGCCGGTCAGCTTGAGGTTGCCGGCTGGTTCTTTCGCGCCGTGGCACTTGACGCACTTGGCGTCGAAGATCGGCTGGATGTCGGTCGGGTAATGAATGACTTGGCCGGGCTGACCGTTATCGCACGGCTGCGGTTGCGGCGTGCTTGGCGCGCGGGTCAACGCCATCAGCTTCGCCGAAGCGCCGCCCGTTGCGCCGGTGTGACTGGACTGGCCGTGGCAGCCCGTGCAGGAACGCATCTCGCCGGGCGCGTAGTTGACGTAGGTTCGCTCGCGCTGGAGCTCGCGGAAGTTCTCGTCGAGCGCCTGGAAGAAAATGCTGCGGCCGGCCGGCACGACGAAGTGAGCCGAACCGTCCTTCTCGACGGGCACGACGCCCCACTGCACGCGCGGCCAGAGGGCGGCCTTCCAGCTTGAGCTGCTGTTGGACGGCGACCATCGCCGACCGGTGGACCAGTAGCGGGGCAAGGCCTCGTTGATCCGCAGCCATTTGACTTCGCCCGGCTTCACGCCCTCCATGCCTTGATAGACATTCGCGACGACGCAGACGCCTTGGTTGCTCGCCGCATATTTCGGATCGCGCTGTGAGGACACCGCCGGCGGCACGGGCCGCGCGACCAGCGGCGTGGGATGCCAACACGACAGCGCCGCGTCGGCATGGACCGGACGGTGGCGGCCTTCGGTATCAATCAGGTAGAGCGCGTAGGCGTTGGCCACGTCCTTGTAATGATCGGTGGGATTGACCTTGTAGGAGACCAGGAACTCGTGGTCGCTGACGGGAAACGGATGCGTGTAGAGGTGCCCCGATTTGCCCATGCGGTCGCGTGTGTATTTGCCGTCTTTGGTCAGGAAAGCCCAGCCGGGTTCCTCGCGCCGCGGGATGAAAACTTGCGGAGTGATATTGACAACCGGATAGCGCGCGTCGCCCTTGATAAAGCCCGGTTCGTCTGGGTCGGGACCGCGCTCGCGCATGCCCATGCCGAAGTCCACCAACAGGATTGCGCCAAGACAGCCGCCCTGCGGGTAGTGGCACGTGCCCACGCTCACAAAGCGATGACTGCTGCCCGGCAATGGCTGCGGATACATATAAACGGTCGTGTCGTCGTCGGCCAGGCCGTAGAGTTCCTGCGGCCGGCTGCCGTCGGGGTTCATCGCCCAGACGGTCTTGGCCACGCGCGCGCCCTTGTCCACATATTCCCAGCGGTGATACATCACCCGGCCGTCATCGAGCACCACCGGGCAGAACTCGCTGACGGGGCTGCGCGTGAGTTGCTCAACGTTGGCGCCGTCGGCATCCATCCGGTGCAACCCCGGCGCAACGAGGCTCGCCGAGCCGCCGCACAGGATCGTGTGCTCGCAACGCGTCGATGAGAAAATGATTTTGCCGTCGCGCAGGTAGCAGGGATGGATGTCGTCGGTGTGCCAGCCTACGCGCCACCGCGCCACTTTCTCCGCTTCGTCCTTCGGCGGCTGTGAAATCTGCCGCAGGCCCGTGCCGTCGGTTCTGACCTCCCAGACGCGGAAACCGGCTGCGGGGTCTTGACGGAAATCGAAGACGATCTTCCTGGCATCGAACGACAGGCTGAACTTGCCGATGAAGCCCTTGCCGCCCGGCATGTCGGCCGCGGTGACGACCGGCCGCTCGGTTTTGGTGCGGAGGTTGTAGATGTAAATGCCGTTGGCCGGCAGAAACCGGTCGGGACTGGTTCCGTTGTTGATGTCGGTGTAGTAATGATCCGAGGAGTAAGGCTTGCGTTTGACGAACACGATCTCCTCGAAACCGAGATCCTTCGGAGTGACCTCGCCCGCAGTGCCAGCGGAGGTCACTGCCGAAGCGTGCGGCACACACGACAGTGCAGCGACGAGCAGACTCAGGATGGCTCTGTTCATGGTAGTTCTTCCTTTCACGGTTTCATCTCCAGTTTCTGGCCGCGCTTCGTCTCGCGCTCAACCAACTTGCCGGTCCACGGATTCAGCATCCGCAATTTGCCGCCGACGGTCGAGACGAATTCTAGTTTCACGACCGTGCCGGCGCACTGTTCTGCGCTGACGAGGAAGCCGCCTTGCGCGCGGAGATTTGCGAACTTCGCGTCCTTCTCCTTCGGCCAGGCGGGGAAAATGCGAATGATGTCGCCGACGCTTTGGAGAACGAGTTCAGACACGGCCATGCCCGTGCCGAACTGCTCGGTGTAGTGGCCGAAGTCGTTGAAGGTGTGATGCGGCTTCCAGCGATTGAGCGTCATCGTGCCATTCGGGCGCGTGCGGGCCTCGACCTCGGCGCGCAGCCACTCCTGCGAACCGGGCATGCTCAACCGCGCGCGGGCGACGGCCAGCATGACGGTGGCGTTGTTGCCGTTCCATTTCATCTTCTCGATGGTCCGCGCGAACAACTCGCGCTCGGCCGCGGGCGATTGCCACGTCACGACATCGCACGGGAACACCGGCATCGCAGGCACCGAAATGTTGTAGTTGATTGGCGATGCGCCTTCCACATCCACGACCACCGGCTCGCCGTCGCGGTGCAGTGGATAGTCCGGCAGCCGTTTCATCGCTTGCTTCCACTGCGCAACTAGGTCGGCGTCGCGCTTGAGCGTCTCGGCGCCCTCGATGGCTGCCGCCAATGTGAATCGCGCCATGGCGATGTCGAACGCGCAGTTGCGGTTGCGCGCCAACTGCGGCGTCCAGCCGTGGTGCTCCGGTGAGACGGACGGGCCGAGCGCGACTTTGTCGCTGCCCTCGCATTGACCGATGAACTCCGCATAGAACCGCGCTGTCTCGCGCATCAGGGGGTAGGCCACCTGTTCCAGAAACGCGCGGCTTGGCTCATACTTGTAATGCCACCACACCGGCTGCACGGTGAAGCCCGTCACGCCGAGTGTCATGCCCCAGGTGTGATGGATGTATTGCCGGCCATTGATGCTCTTGCATTTCGCGGGATTGGCCGGTTCGTAGGCGAAGAGGACGTGCGGATAATAAGCGCCCCGCATCGAGAAGACCTTCCCCGCCAGCCATAGCGCGCGCGGCAGGTAGTCGCGGATGAGCCGGTCGTAAGGCTCCGCCAACTCCGGGTGGTTCGCGGCGTAAGCGGCCCAGAAGGTTTGCTGGATGTTGTAGTTGGTATGGTAATCGCCGTGCCACGCGGGATGGTCGTTGACGAGGCTGGCGAACAGGCCGGGACAAACTGCGCCCGGTCTGCTGACGCAACGCAGAAAGTAAAGCGAGCGATACCAGGTCTGCTGGAGCAGTGAGTCGCCGATCTCGATGCCACTGCTCGACCAGAAGCTTTTCCACTTCTGTTCGTGCCGTTTGACAAGCGAAGCCGCCTGCGCAAGCGCGGTCGAGCGCGCCAACGCGACCGCATCGGCGACGCAGTTCCGCGATTCACGCGATGTGACGATCGCCACGGCGGTCTGTTCGCCGCGCGAGGCGAGCGCCACGGCGAAGCTCATGCCCGGCCAGTCCAGGTCGCCGGGAATCTCCTGCCGCAGCCAGCGGACGCCGTCCTTGTCGCCTTGCGTGACGGCGGGAAGATCCGGCGACGCCAGCGGCAGCAACTCCGCGGCCGCGTCCGTCCGAATCAGGAACGCGTTCCGGTCTGCGAGCGCGCGCACTTCGGCACGAGGCGGACCGTCGGGAGCGCCCGCCGCTTCCGCAACCGCGCGGCGCAGGTCAAGCCGGGCCGCGCTCGTGGGCGGCTCGACGATCTGCAAGTCCACCGGCAGCGAGCCTGCGCGGCCTTCGAATGCCACGGCCTCGAAACGGTTTTCCGCCAAAGCGCCGTCTTCCGTCCGCGTGTAGAGGATGACCCGCGCGGCTTTCTTCCCTCCCGGCAGATTGAACGTCCGCTCCTCAGTCCGCGTCGGCGACTCTTTCCAGCCACTGCCGAAGATGCCGCGATTATCCGGTCCCATCACGTCCACGTAGAAACGGGCGTTCGGCGTGCCGGACAGCTTGATGAGCAGTCGCGAATAGTCGTCGGTGGAAACGGCCGTCGGTCCAAACGCATAACCATTTGATGCCTCCTTGCGTCCTCGGATGCTCATGACCGTGACGTTGCCGCGCTGCTCCCATGCGTTGTGCTGACCCTCGGCGCGAATCCGCTGCCAGCCGGGTTTCCCGGATCCGCGCCCAATCCGCAGCTTGGCGCACGCCCGCGGGCAAGGATAGGCGTGCGAGTGGTAACTGTCGGGGCCGGACCACGTCACGCTTTCGGGCAGGATCGGGTCACTGATCTTGCCACCGGCACGTCCCAGATCCTTGATCCGCGCCAGCGTCGGCAGCGGTGGATCCTTGGCCGCGTCGAGCCGCGCGTCCCACACGTCGTTCTTGGTCAGCATGAGCATCAACGCGCCCTGCTCGGTCCACACGAGCGCGTTGATGCCGCCGTTGCCGAGGATGAGCGAGTTGTCCAGGACGTGGTTGAGCCGATCCTGCACGACGTTCGCGCCGTCGAGCGCCGCCGGATACGGAATGTCGGCCGCCATCGCCTGACCGCCACAAATGCTGATCAACCCGGCAAGCAGCATTCGCTGAACGACCGTGCGCGACGTGCTGTCGGCCACTGTTCCTGTCGTCTCGAACATGCCCATGGTTGTTTCTCCTGATTGAAATGGTGACAGTGACTGTCGCCTTAAGCCCGCCGTTTCACCGCAAACAGCGTCGTGATGTCCTCGATCATCTTCGCCCGCACAGGCGATGCCAGGCGCGTGAGGCCGGTGTATTCGATCCAGCCGTTGGAGACGCCAACGCCCGCACCGACTTGGCGGGCGAGTTTCATCTGCGCCGGCCACATGTGCTGGAAATGCCATGCGCACGGCCGCCACGGCTTGCCGCCGAGCGCGGCGAGGTAACGCACCGGCTCCTGCGTGTAGAGTGCGTGGCCGAGCAGGCCGGGATAAGCGTGATCGCCGCACTCGCCGTCGGCCCAAAGCGCAAACGGCGACATGGAGCAGTCGCTCGTGAAGAACGCCTTGTCGCTGCCAAAAGAACGCACCAGCGCGCGCAGCTTGCGGTAGAAATCAATCGCGCCAGCCGAGGTCGGGCCACTGCGGTCGGGGTGATGATCGTAAGTGATGCCCGCGAAGGTCTCGTCCATCACGATCGCGTCGGGCCGGAGGATGTCCATGATCCACTGCGCCTGCTGGAGCAGGTGCTCGCGCCACTGCGGCGAGCCGAGCGAGGTGCGCCAGTTCTTGCCGACGGTGTCGGGGCCGGTCCAACCGTATGCCGTTGGCTGGCCCTTCGCATCCACCAACACGGCATCGCGCAGCTTCTCGAAGCAGGACGCGGCGTCATCGAAACACGCGGGGTGCATATAGACCGCCGCTCTCGCGCCCGCGGCGTGCGTCGCCTTGATCCGGGCACGCATCCTCTCGAACGACATCTCCGCCGCGCCTTGCTTGTCGCCGCGCATCGCCTGCCAGGTCTTGCGGTCGGGCTGGATGAAATCGCCGATGGTGGGATAGCAACCGTGCTGTGTCGCCAAGCCCACACGGAACTCTCGGAAGTGCGGCAGGTCGCTCTCGTAGCCGTCGCCGCGCCGGCCTTTCTCGCCCTGCGCCGACGAGAGGAAATCGTAATAATGGACCTTCATCTCGCGCACCCAGCCCGGCACGGCAAACTCCTCCCGATGCGCGAAGCGATGGAACGCCTGCCACGCCACCGAAGCGTCGCCCTGGTGCAGCAGCAGCCAGCAGCGTTGCGTGAGCGTCGAGCCGGCGGCCACCGTGACGCAGCGGCTTGCGCGCCATGTGGTGTAGCTGCTTTTATCCGCGCCGCCTGAACCGCCGAACAGGGGCGCTCGCGTCACCGCGCTGAAACGCATCGGCTCATCCGACGGTGTGAAGAGCGCCATGCGCCACGGTTGCTGCGGGCCGAACACATTCACCACCGGCACGAGCAGCAGCGCGCGCGTCTCGCGCTCGGCCGGATGACTCGCCATCGGTTCGAGGTAATGGCACACGAACTCGCCCGCGCCGAGGGTCTGGTTGCAGTCCTTGAGGAAGTTCTTCACGCCGAGCGCGGCGAACCGCCCGTCGCCGAACAATCCTGCCGCGTTCAACGGCACATAGACCTGTTGCGCGCCGCCTGCTCCACCCGGCTGGACCGACGTGCCGAAACCAATCTCCACCCGCTGCGGCTGGTCCGACGCGTTGCGGATGGTCAGCGTCGCTTCGAGCAGGTTTTCGCGAACGCCATTGCCGCTGTCGCAGAGCTGGTGGCGCAACTCCACGCGCAGCGGCCCGTGGGAAGCGTAGGAGCGGCTGGCGTTGAGCAAGAACCGCCTGCGCCTGCGCTTCGTCGAACAGGCGGCATGTGCCGTCGAGCAGACGCACCGCGTCCGCGCCGACCCACGACCGGCCCTCACAGGCGACATCGGTGAACAGCCGCGAAGTGCTGTTGCGCGTCCAACGAAAGCGTGTTGCGCTGCGCGCCGAAGGCTTGGGGCTGGGAGTCGCAGCACGCGCCACAGGCTTGGGGCCGGGAGAGGCGCATGAACCCGCCAGCAGGCCGCCGGTCGCCAGCGACGTTGTGAGGAGGAACTCGCGTCGGTTCATAAGAGAAAATGCTGTTTGCTCGACTCGTTTATCACCACTCATTGCCGAGGCTGCCTCTTTTCAGGAGCCGATGTCAATCAAGAGAGCCGGTTGAGGCGCGATCAGAGGGGCGGCGGCCACTGTTCCTCCACCCCGAAGGGGCGGGCATAAATCAGCCTAGGGCAAGCGAGTCCGCGAGCGCCGCCCTAGGGTAGAATCAAGGAATTCAATGCGCCCTGAAGGGGCGCAGGTAAACTGGGCTGGCGACAACACGTCCTTTACTCACGCCCCTTCAGGGCGCGTTGCATTTCCACACGTAAACCCAGGGCGGCGCTCGCGGACTCGCTGGCCCTGGGCTGGATTACTTCGGCGCCTTCGGCGCGACTGGCCGGAACTTTCAACCGCAATGGCGGCTTACTGCGCCTTCTCGAACGTCACCGGGTAGGTTTCGTTCTGGGCTGCCTGGAAATAGGTGCCGGTCAGCGCGCGAGCGGATTTGTCGAGCGTGAGCTTGTAGAGGCAGCCGGGGTAGCCGGAGTCGCGCAGTTCCATGAACAGCCTCAGCCCACCGCTCTCGCGCGATGCCTCGGCGCGCGCGACGTTGATCGGGCGCGGGTTGAGATAGGCGGCGTCCACCTTGCCGTCAGCGGTGACGCTTTTGATCTCGATCATGTAGTCTCCGTCGGTCCTCGCCCAACGGCCGACGAGTGGCTGGTAATCAGCGGCCGTCGCGGCGGCTGGCGCGCTGGCTGGCGCGCTGGCGGTTTCACGGGGCGAGTCGGCGGGCTGGCCGCAGGAGACGATGAGAACCATCGTTGTCAGAGTCAGCAACAGCGCGACGGTTTTGTTGGTGAGAGTGGTATTCATGTTAATGGGTCAGTCACGTGGGGCGGCCGTTTAAGTGGGGTGAGCTTCCAAGCTCGCCCGCCGTGGTTTCAGTAAAGAGTCTGGGTGAGCTTGGAAGCTCACCCCACTTTATAAATCTCGAATACGTCCGATCACCCGACAAGACTGACCCATTTATGTTCATGGCGGTTCGTGCTGTGGTGGCGATGGCGGGTCAGCGTGCGACGGTGGCGACGGGTCGGTGATAGAACGAGTTCCAGTAAGCGCGGTCGGTGGCGTAGATGTCAATCGGATCGTTCGGGCCGAGGTTCTTCGGCAGGAAACCGAACCGCTGCATTTCGCGGATGTAGTGCTCGTTGGGCCGGAAGCCGGGCATGTCGAACCGCTTGCCGGCCATCAGGCGGTCGTGCGCGTCGCGGAGCGCGCCGAGCATCTCGCGGTAGAGCGGGTCGTTGGTGTCTTTGAACACGGGCTTGCCGCAGAGTTGCAGGCCACCGGCTTCCTTCGCGAGCGGCGCGCGAAGCATGAGGGCTTTCTCCGGGCGCGAAATGTTCTGGAGCGGTTCGAGGGCGTGGCCGTGCGCGCCAGCGATGGCGAGAACCGTAAACTCCTTGCCCCGGCGGTCGCGCTCCTTTCCTTGGTGGCATTCGCCGCAGCGTTGCATCATCGCGTCATACGGCAGATGCGCCGGATAGGTGCCGCAGCCGAGCGAGGCGTAGGTGCCGGGATAGGTCGCGCTGGTTTCAATCCAGAGCCGCAGCGTCTTCCGCTCGAGGTCAGAAAGCTTCGCGCCTTGGTGGCTGCCGTCGGTGAGTTTCATCAACCGGCTCGCGGCACTGCCGTAGCTGTAAGGCGGACGGTTGGCATACGGCACGTTGCGCGCGTCGGAGATCAGGCCGCGCGTCGTGATGGTCCAGTAGCTGATGCAATACATCGCCGTCTTGTCGCCGCTGAGGTCCACCTTCGCCTCGCGCCGGTCGCTGTTGTGGCACTGCACGCAATGGCGGTCGAGGATCGGCTGGATGTCGCGCGGGAAGTCGAGCACCGACGGCACGTCCTTGATCGGTTGCACCGGGCTGGCAGGCCGTTTCATCGCCAGCAACGACCCGCGCGCCGGCAACGCTGTGCTCTGGCGGTTCTCGTGACAGCCGACGCAGCCGAGAGTCTCGCCGGGCTGGACGGTGACGAAGCTGTGCATCCGTTTCACCGCCATGTCGTTCTTGTCGAGCGCGACAACAAACAGCGACCGCATCGCCGGCACTTCCAGAAACGCCGAGCCGTCCGCCTCCACCGGCGCTTCGCTGACGATCTCCGCCAGCGTGAACGATCCGCCGATGGTCAGCGGCTCCATCCCGCCGGAGAAGTTCACCGGTTTCGGCAGTTGCTGGAGCACGAGCAGTTTTTTCACCGTGCCGCGCTCGACGCCGGCCATGTTGCGGCCGTGATAGATGTCCTCCAGCACAAGCCGGCCCGTCGGCGCGTTGAGGTCCACGCGTGACGGGATGATCTGCTCGCGCGGCCGCGCCTGCACCGGACGCGGCTCGTGACACTGGAATTGCGCGCGTTCGGACTCCGGCAACTGGTGGATCATCTCCACATTGCCGTCGCCATCCATCACAAACAGCCCTTTCGGGTGCGCGACGAGGAAGCAATCCTCGCTGAACGCATACGGATCCTTCCATTCGCCGGTCTTGCTGATCGTGCGCACGCCGCGCGGATCGTCCGGGCCGAACCGCGGGTCCACGACCGCGATCGGGCCGAGATGCTCCGGCCGGCCGTGGCCCGGCGAGAACGACGCAACCACCTTCACCGTGCCGGGAATCGGTTTTGCGTCGAGCATCGCGACGCCGCCGGTCATGTTGCCGTAAAACACCGTCTGGCCCGTGCCGTCGGGATTCGACGTCCAAAGATGATGGAAATGCACCTGGCTGCGGTCCACGTATTCCCAACGCATGTAGAGCACGCGGCCGTCAGGCAGCATCCACGGGGTGTTGTCGTGGTCGTTGTTGGTGGAGAGCATCCGCACGTTGCCACCGTCGGCGTCGCAGCGGTAGAGCGTGGCGACGCGCGTATACCAGCAGTTCACAAACCGCCGGCAGCGCGACGAGCAGAAGACGATGGTGCCGTCCGGGCAATACGTCGGCTCGATGTCGTCATCAGGGCCGTCCGTGAGCTGGCGCAGGCCGCTGCCGTCCACGTTGATCTCGCAGAGGTGGAACGGATGCGTGCCGCCCTTGCGATAGGCGAAAAGGATTTTCCTGCCGTCGTAGCTGAGCTGCGGATCGCGCACGCCGCCCTTCATATCCTCGAAAATCGTCGTCACCTTACCGGTGCGCAGGTTCTTCCGGCAGAGCCGCCCGCCTTCGGTGTAGCCCCAATAAACGCCCTCCTCCTTTTTGAAACTGAGCCGCTGCGCGTATTCTGAATCGTCCGCGTAGTTGCCGAACGTCACATACCAGTGGTCGCGCCCCGGCACGCGCACGGCGAACACGATCTCCTCCACACCCTTCATCGGCCCGTCGAGAAACCGCGACAGCATCGGTCCCGGAAACGTTTCCGGCATCTGCGCGGCGCTGAGCTTGGCCGTGGGTTTTGGCGCAGCGTTGAGCGAGGAACCCAGCGCAAGCAGCGCCACGGTCGTCGAGAGCCATGCGGCTATCCGTGAATCACATCTGAGGCGGAACATGTCCGTTCCATTACCAGAAAACTGCGGCGTCTGCCAGCACTCAACTCTTCAGAGTGGGGACAGGATTAACAGGATGGACAGGATGGGAATCAAATACGGCCCGTCTCAGTGGTTTTCAGGAATCCTGTAAATCCTGTTCATCCTGTCTTCCCCATTCCGCCGCTCAGCACCTTCTCCCGCCACCGCCGCACGCTCATCACGTCGAACCGCTCGCCCGCAAAGACGATTTGCTTCACCGGCTTCTTGCCGTTGTTGCTGGCGCACTTCAGCCAGTCGCGCACTTCCATCCAGCGGACTTCGCCCTCGGCATTCCGGACCACCAGCAGCACGGGGAACGCCTGCGCCATCCAGTAACGGGCGTGGCGCTCGTCCTTGATCGTGAAGATTTCCGCGCCGTCGCTCTTGCGCTCGCGCAGGTAGGAATCGCCCGACTTGAGTTGCAGATAGAGCTTCGCGCCAGTGGCCTCGTGGGCGTCGTCGGTGAACTCGACCTCCATGTCAATGCCCTGATCGCTGACATTGAACTCCCGGCTGATCTGGTCCGCCAGCGCCACGGTGGAGATCACCTCGCCCACCAGCGCGCGTTCCTTGCTCTGGTTGCTCAACTCGATGGCCGACTCCTCCTGCAGGTCGCGCACCCGCTGCTGAATTTCCGGGCTGGCGAAACACTGCTCCATCTCGTCCCAGAGCGGCACCCGTTGCTCGCATCCTACGCAGATGATGCTCGGCGGCTCCTCCTTGCCCTTGCGGAACTTGAACCGGCTCGCCGCGTCAGGTTGCGGTGGCCGGCCTTGCAGCCAGTCGTTGAGCCGCTTCATCGCCACCTCGCGATTGCCCACCGGCGTGGCGCATTTCGGGCAGACATAATGCCGCAACCGCTCCACGTCCCGGGCCTGCTGCAACAGGTGTTCGTGGACGTATTTGCTGAAGATGATCTTCTCCTCCATCGAAACCGCCGGATCGAAATACACCTCCAGTTCGCCCACGCCCGGCGCGCGCCGGGTCAGCTTCACGCCGAGTTGCTTCCCGGTGTTCGTCTTGAAATCGGCGGCGTAGCGCCAGAGTTGATCCTGCTGGAACGGCTCGGTGTGATGCAGCCGCACGACGAGCGTGGCGTAAATCTCGTCCAGGAATCCCGTGAACCGATAGTTCACCAGCACCGCCGGATACTTCGCGATATCCGGCCGCTCGCGCCGGTAGTAGCTGGGAAAGACCAGCAGGTTGCCCTTGTCGGTCGGCTGCCGCAGGCACAGACCGCGCTCCACCAGCGTCTGGTGCATGGCCAGCAGGACGAACCGTTCCTCGTCGCCGGCGAGCCGCGGCATCGAGGATTCATACGCCAGGTCGCCCTTCAAGACCCGCTCCTCCATCAGACAGCCGCGCTGTTTATCGTCCGCCTGCAACGTCCGAATCACGGCCTGCGCGTAGGCGTTGATGCGCTCCGGCTGGAGCAGCACCCAACTGCCGAACGCCAGCTCCCACACCACGCCGGGACCGGCCAGCAGCGTCAGCACCGCGCGCAGTTCCTCGTCGGCGAACCGCTTGAACTCGCCGGACAACCGCAGTTGCAGCGTCTCGCGCAGTTCGTTGAACCGCATCAGCGCCCGGCCTTCGTCCTTGAGGCGGATGATCTCCTCCTTGAGCCGCTTGAAGAGCACCTCCGTGGTGCGGCAGGGAATCTCGTCCCAGTTGATGGCGGCGAGGATGGCCTGCTTGAGTTCCTCGCAGCCCAGGTCCTTCTTCGCGCTCGTTTCCAGGAAGCCCCGGAACTTGCGCTCCACCGCAAACTTCTCGACTTCGCTCCGGCTGGCGCGCAGGCCGCCGGCATCCACCCGCCCGGCAACCAGCAACTTGGCGAACTCCTTGCGCGAGGCACGGGTGAGATCGCGGTCCCACTGGCCCAGCGTCTCGAAGAGGTCTTCCTTCTGGCCGTCGAAGACCAGCACCGCCAGCGCCGTTTCGTCCATGTAAAGTTGGTGGATCAACCGTTGGTCCGCCTGGCCGCCGAAATCCCAGAGCCAGATCTCCCGCTCGATACCGCCACCGGACGACACGGGCAGCTTCCACTGCGTAGCCCACGCTCCGACCGTCGAATCGCTCGGTTCCCAGACGTCCGATGCCAGCCGCTTGGAAAGTCCCGTCTTGCCCACGCCGCTCTCACCGACGAGGAGGACTTTGGCGCTGGTGTAGGTGACCGTTGGCACGGCGCGTTGACCTAGCAAGACGACAAGGTCCAATTCCCAGATATGGATGATCATCGCGTCGTGCTCAACTGTCGCCACAATTGGCCTGGTTGGATGAAAGGCAACACTAGGTCCGTAGAATTGCTTCCCCGCAAAGGATGATGAATGGGACACAGGTAAGTATGCGATCTGTGCCCGGTCGCTCAGCCTCCACAGCCTTACAGTATTATCAGCCGACGCTGAGCACAGTAGTTTGCCGTCGGCTGAGGCGGACACGCTTAATACCGGCCCGGCATGCCCTTCCATTACCGTCCGTATTCCTCTTGATCTGTGGTGCCAGATCCTAATGCACCCATCCTGGCATCCGAGTGCAATCGAGTCCTCGTCCCCAAGCCATACAAGGCTACGCACGATGCCGGTGTCGTGGTTGGCGTAAGAGTTCCTGGCGTTGTATCTCGACACATTTGAATGGACTGATACGTTTGACACTGTCATCCGCGAATACCATTCTTCGGTGACTTCCGTTATGACTGCAAAACATTCCGAACTGGGCGAGCAAACTACAGCCCAAGTCTTCTCTTGAAATGAAAAGTTTGCGTTACGTCTTAGTTCGTCACGGAGCGTGTTGGCGCGAGCATCCCAAACACCAAGATGTCCGTTAGAACCTGAGATGATGGTCGCCCCGTCAGGTGACCAGGAAACGTCCTGAACGGAGCCGCCAGGCATATGTATCTCGTAATGATCCAATGGGACCATTGTCTGCCCGCCTTCAGTCCAGTTCACCACTCCGCGCAGTGAGGCTGTTGGCTTCCTCTGCGGGAGATCCCAGATGAGTATTGCCCCATCTTGACCTCCCGAACAGATCTGCTTCCCATTTGGGGACCAAGCTACACAATTCACCTTCTGCGAATGTCCTTCGAACAGCGATAGGCACTCGTCCGTCTCGGCATCCCACAGCCGGATCGTCTTGTCGTCCGATGTCGACGCAAGCATCCGCCCGTTCGGTGACCATGCGATGCGTCCGATGTAACCCGTGTGCCCCCGCAGTGTGCGCACGAGCTTCACGCCCGGCGGCAGTTTCGTCCGCACATCTTCATCCGCCCGCAACCATTGCTCTTCCTGGTCCTGTTTTGCCATACGATTGAACCCCTCTCAGGGTGCAGGCAGCACAGAGATGAGACCCCTCACGTCGGTTGTGACGGGTTGAACTGTCTCCTCAACCACGCCTTCCTGCTCGCAGTCCGCCGGGCGCCAGTTGATGTAAAGGAATTGCGCCAGGGAGCCTTTGATAGGGGCGTCGTCGAGCCGCAGGGGAATGAACCGGCGCTCATTGTTCAGTGGGTCGCGAAACCGGAACGTGTGGCTCTCCAACTGCGCCCAGTCCGATCCAAACGCATTCGCCGACATGCAGAGCACCAGCACGCGCGAGTGCTCCAGCCCGGCCTCGATCTTCGCCGGGATGCTGTCGCCGGGCTTGATCACCCATTCATCGAACCACACCTTCAGCCCATCCGTGCGCAACCGTTCCGCCAGCGGTCGCACCACCGCCTTGTCCTTCGCGCTGTGGCTGAGGAAGACATCGTGGGTGAAGGTTGCGGTGCTCATGGTCGCTTTCGTCTCACGCGATACGGCACGCTGGCTTCCCTGACGTGGAAGCCGATTTCCCGAGGCGGCTTGGCGGGTGGGGTTGCGAGTTCGCGGATGGCGTTGAAGAGCGTGCGGATGCTGGTGTCGTGGCCCTCAATCTTGCGCTCCAATTCGGCCAGCTTGTGGGCGAGTTCCTTGTGCAGGCTGAGCGTGTCCCGCAGGCGCACAAACACCCGCATGATGGCGATGTTGACCTGAATGGCGCGCGGACTGCGCAGCACGCTCGACAGCATGGCGACGCCTTCCTGCGTGAAGACGCGTGGGAGATACTTGAAGTGCTGGCCGCGCTTTAAGCTTCCAAATTGGAATCTTAAAGCCTCTGCTTCCTCCGCGGTGAGTTGAAACATGAAATCGGCCGGAAATCTGTCGAGATTGCGCTGAACGGCCTTGTTGAGGTTTCCGGTCTCAACGCCGTAGAGCGCGGCCAGAACGCGGTCCAGCATCACCCGTTGGCCGCGAATGAGCAGGATTGCCTGCTCGATTTGCTCCGGCTGAATCAGTGATGTCGGGTCGTTCATGGAGTGGTTCTCCAAGTGTATCCACCGAATTTCATTGCCGCCTAGCCTTCACCTCGCCGCCATCTTTATCCTCTTTGCAGACAGCATGGAAGCCGATTTCGCGGCGGGGCTTGACGGGCGGGGCCATGAGTTCGCGGATGGCGTTGAAAAGGGATTTGATGGCTTGGTCGTGGCCTTCAAGGCGGCGCTCCAGTTCAGCAAGTTTGCGCGCGAGGACTTCGTTGCCGGCCAGCATCCGGCGCAGGCTGACGAAGGCGCGCATGATGGCGACGTTGACATGGACGGCCCTTTGGCTCCGCAGCACGCTGGAGAGCATCGCCACGCCCTGCTCGGTGAAGGCGTAGGGCAAAGCCCGCCGCAGGCCGCCCCATCTTGAAGTCACAAATTGTGACTTCAAGTTGTCGAATTCGTCGCGGGTGAGTTGGAACATGAAGTCTTCCGGGAAACGGCTGTAATTGCGTTTCACAGCTTGGATCAGAACTTTCACCGGCACGCCGTAAAGTTCCGCCAGTTGCTGACCGAGCAGGACTTTTTCTCCCCGCAGTAACAGGATGAGCTTCTCGACCCGCTCTATTGGAATCAATTGCGTGGTTCCTGGATTCTTCATGTGTGTCTTCTCTTGAAATGCCAATTTGGCATATCCAAGCCTGAGTTTCCGAACCGACGATCCTTGCCGCCTGGCCTTCGCCTCGCCGCCATCTGTAGCCTCTTTGCCGACGGCATGGAAGCCGATTTTCTCGAACTCATCGCGGGTGATTACCCCAAAGCCGCCGCTCTTGCCACCGCTCAACTTGCAGCTACAATGCCCGGCATCGTGAACGCCCAAAGGACACTGCCTATGAACTTCCTCCGCACTCCGCGCAACATCGCCGCGCTGGCCACGCTGATATTCGCCTTGTCCACCGTCGCTGAAGCCGCCACCGCGCCGCGCGTTGCCGCGCCATCCGGTGGTTTTTTTGACGCGGCTCCGGACGCCGGCGCGTCGCTGCCGGCGGACCGCATCTATCCGCAGGGCCGGATTTTTCCCTTCTCAGGATATTCGGGTAAACCGGAACGCGAAAAAGCCAACGGCTTCACGATGCACGGCCCTGTGTATGGCACCAACCAGTTCGGCACGCTTGAAGCCAACGAGAAGGCGGGCTTGCCGTTTCCCTACACCATCGGGCTGGACATGAAGTTCCACTCCGACAAACCGTTCGTTCTCACCGAGGCGGAAATCAAGGCCGCCATCACGAAGCAGGTTGCCGAGGTCGCTTCGCGCACCAACATCTGTTGGTGGTATCTACAACCCGAAGAAATCCGCTGCTGGCGCAAGAACGAAATTGCCTACCTCAAGGCGGCCTCCGAGGCCGTTCACGCGGCCGACCCGATGAAACGTCCCGTGTGGATGTATGACCCGAATCACCGCGACGCGAAAGCCCTCGTCCAGACGGGCGCGTATCTCGACCTCATCGGCAAGGGTTGCTACGTCAACTACGCCGGCTACCAGGATCGCCGCGTGTGGGTGAGTTGGGGCATGGAACAGGAGGTCGAAACCATCCGCCAACTCGGCGGCCATCGCATTCCGCTGCTTGTGCCCGAACTCCTCCAGGACCCCGACCCCGCGCTCTTCGGCCAGATTCCCGCCTGGGTCCGGCACGATATGTATTGCGGCCTCATCCACGGCGCCAAGGGTGTCGTCATCTGCTCCCTCTTCAAACGGGCCGCCGTCCGCCAAAGCTACGACCTCTGGTATGAAGCCTACGCCACCGCCGCCCGCCAGCTCACCGGCGAGCGGAAGCTCGGCGAGGTGTTCCTGTTCGGTGAGCCGCGCCAAGACCTGACGGTCAAGCAACTCAGCGGGCCGCCCACCGTCACGCTCGCCGACAAAACGAAGACCGCCGAAGCCAAGTCGCTTTCAGAGCGGGAAAAGGCTGGCATGAGTCCGAAATACCCCGCCCTGAGCTGGCGCGAACTGGCACGCGGCACGTCGCGTTATTTCTTCGTCTGCAATTCCTCGCCGGAATCCGTCCGCGTCGCCGTGTCGGGATTTCCGCCATCGTCTGCCATCGAGGAAGCCGACACTGGCGCCGTCGTCGAGATCTCCAACAAGCTGGCGTTCAACTTCGAGTTGCCTGCATGGGGCGTGCGCGCCCTGAAGTTCTCGCGTCGCTGACTTACCCCTTTCAACCCGTGCGCAACCAGTGATACTTTTGGCTCATTGGGATTTTGTTGAGGATTGTGGTCCGCAGAGCAATCATGTAATGGTAAATGTAGCGACAGCCGTTTGTCATCGAGCGCAGCAAGGTGACTCTGGCGTGCAGTTGAAAAAACAGGATGTTTCTATAGCCTCAGAATAACGCACTGGTTGCCGCGAACAGTGTGGCCTGACCAAGATTAATTCATGAAAAACGGCGTTGACGGCAATGTTTCGGCCCCCAAGGCCAAGTGCAGTTTTCTATCCCTTGTTTTGCCCTTTGTGGTCAGCCTTGCGATTTCCATTTGCGCGTCGGCCCGGGGCGCGGAGGCGCCAAAGCCGGCCAACGCTGAGGCCGAGGCGAGCGCGGAGGCGAAGGCGAAGACCGCCTACGATGCGGCCGATAAGGCGGCCAAGGAGGCGGAAGCTGCGATCGCCCCCCTAAGGGCCGGCATGCAAAAGGCCGACACGGCATACGCCAGCGCGAGTAAAACGGCCAACACGAAGCGACAGCAGGCCACTGATGCGAAGAACCTAGCGGGCGATCCAGGCGTAGCAGAGTTGAACCAGGCCGAGGCCAACTTGCCCGTGGTCATCAAGTCCCTGACCGACAAGACCAACGCCAAACCTCCCTTGGACACGGCGTTGGCCGACGCGAAGGCCGCCGCGCTCCCTCCGCAGCAAGCTTACGATGCGGCCGAGAAGACGGCCAAGGAGGCTGAGGCCGCGGCGAAGGCTGCCTCCGACGCAGCCAACAAGCTCGACGACGAAGCCAAGAAGGCCACGACCGATGCAGCCGCAAAACGCAGAGCGGCTGACTCGACCAAGGCCGCCCTGGCCCGAGCACGGCAAGGCGAGCAGAATTTGCAGAACCAGGCCACCGCCGCCGCGCCGAAGTTGGCGGAAGCGGAAGCGCGAAAGAAGGCTGCCGACGAGGCCTTGACCCCCGCCAAGAAACAGTTGGCCGCGGCCACGAGCGCTCACGATGCAGGCGAGCAGGCGGCCCAGACGGCCGCGGCCAACGCCAAGCCGGTTTCCGAGGCAGAGAAGCAGCAGGCCGCAGCCGACGCTGCCGCCAAGCGCAAGGCGGCCGACGCGGCCAAGAGCGCATTGACCCAGGCAGAGCAAAACGACAAGCAAGCGCAGGCTCAGGCCACCGCGGCCGCGCCGAAGCTGGCGGAAGCGGAAGCGCAGAAGAAGGCAGCCGACGCGGCCCTGGCCACCGCCAAGCAGCAGGTGGCCGCTGCCACGACTGCTTATCAGGCAGCCGAGCAAGCGGCACAAGCGTCTGCGGCAAACGCCAGAATCGTATCAGTCGCTGAACTCGCTCAGGTCGCCAATGAGGCCGTTGCGAAGCGCAAAGCGGCCGACGATGCAAAGGCGCCCTTGGCCCAGGCTCAGCAGAAACAGCAACAGGCGCTGGCCGCCACCGATGCTGCCGTCAAGAAGGCAGCGGGCGCGGCAGCAGAGAAGAAGGCAGCCGACGAGGCCTTGGCCAACGCGAAGAAGCAGGTGGCCGCTGCCACGACTGCTTGCCAAGCAGCCGAGCATGCCGCCCAAGTGTCGGCCTCCACCGCCGAGACGATGGTTAATGTTGCCGCCAATGCCGAGGAGCAAAAGCAACAGACCGCTGCCGCCGCCGACAATGCAAAAGCCGCCCTGACCCAGGCTCAGCAAAAACAGCAACAAGCTCAGGCCGCCGCCGATGCGGCCGTCAAGAAGGCTGCGGGCGCGGCAGCAGAGGAGAAGGCAGCCGACGACGCCTTGGCCAACGCGAAGAAGCAGGTGGCCGCTGCCACGACTG
>Ga0163199_1000871_pt1 | contig 18853 bp, 9 predicted proteins | sample PL_2010_150m_FD_113537 | JGI IMG/M metagenome (GOLD analysis project Ga0163199, IMG submission 113537) | Freshwater microbial communities from Powell Lake, British Columbia, Canada to study Microbial Dark Matter (Phase II) - PL_2010_150m | ecosystem: Environmental > Aquatic > Freshwater > Lake ...
CCCTCGCCGCCGACTTCCGTTCACAGGCCGACGCGCTCGCGCGCCGGCTGCAGGCGCTCTACACGCCCGGGGGCTGGTGGCGCTGCCGCCATCCCGACGGCCGCACGACCGACGTGCGCCACGCGTGGGATTTCATCCATACGATCAACCTCCTCGAGCACGATCTGTCGGCTGAACAGGTCGCGGCGATGGTCGCGTTTTTCGAGCGCGAGCTGCAAACGCCGTCGTGGATGCGCGCGCTCTCGGCGGCGGACGACGATGTCGATTTTTCCGCGCGCCCCGACCACCAGTGGAACGGCTCCTATCCCGCGTGGGTGGCGTTCGCCGGCTGCGCGCTGCTGAAGGCGGGGCGCGCCGACTTGCTGCAACGCTGGCTGCCCGGGCTCGCAGCGAGCGCCAACCAGGGCCCCTATTCGCAGGCGCACCTCGTCGAAAGCTACGCCTCGACCGAGTCGGGCGGCGCGCGCAAGGCGCCCGCGGAGTGGCCGTTCATCAACGACTGGGCGCTCATCGCCGGGGGCGCGTTTTTCGAAATGGTCGTCGCGGGCATCTTCGGCGTCGAGCCGGGCCTCGATCGGCTTGCGGCCAAATCGCAGCTCGCCGGTTTCGATCCGGACGCCGTCCTGCACGGACTGCCCTACCGCGGTGCGAACTACCGCGTGGATGCGAGCGGCGTCGCGCCGGAGTCAAAGCAGGGACACTAAAGCCGAGAGGCCAGCGGCCACCAGCGCCCCACCGACGACGACCACGTTCGTGATCGCCAGCCAGCGAGCGCGTTCGCGCCGGACGATCGAGACGATGCTCAGCGTCAGCGCGGCGAGGCAACCGGCCAGCGCGCCGAGTCCGCAGAACAAAACGAAACCCATACCCATCTCGTCCCGCGAGCTGTTGCACACCCACGCGCCCAACGGGATCGAGCCCACGCCAATACCCGCGCCCACGACGTAGCTCAGGATCAAGGCCGTCGGAAACCGCGCGGCCGAAGGCTGGAGCTGTGATGAAGTCACCCGAGTCGGCCCAACAGTTCGCGGGCGACGCGCTGCACCTCCTCGGACTTGCCCTTCTTCATCTCCGGCAGTCCGCGCACGAACTCCGTCTTGCCGCTGCCCATGAGCGCCTCAAGTTTGTAGATGGTGCTGCGGTAGGTCTGTTTCTTCAGGCCGCTGCCGCGGGTCGTGGTGACCGTGCGCGCGACCAGCGTGAAGTCCTGAATGCAACTGGCGTCAGGCGTGAGGTGAGTGTGGCCGTCGACGTTGACCCAAATCGTGTTGGTCGACCAGTCCGCGCCCATCCGCATCTCCTGGTAACCGCTCTTGCGCGCGAGGACGACGATGGCGATCGCCACGCCCAGGCAAAGCAACGCCGCGACGAACACTCCGGCGCTGAACTGCGCAAAGACGGCCAGCATGAACAGGCTCGCCATCCCGACCAGTCCCCAGCCGGCGGCGTGGGCGTATTTCGCGATGTCGCCGACCCAGACGCGGGCGGACACCTGCGGCTGGCTGCTGAGGTTGACCAACGTCGGATCGGCCTCGTCGCGATCGGTCGGCGGGAGCTCGGGGTGCCGCAGCGGTTTCCAGCCGGATGGCAATTTGATCTTCACCGCCTGCGTGGCCTGGCCGAGCACTTGGCGCACGGCATCCTCGGGCGTGTATTCGCGATCGCCGGAGCCGCCCGTGATGCATCCGCTGTCGATCACATAACTCACCTCGCCCTTCCCCGCCGAGGCGAGGATGCTGATCGCGCAAACGTCGTCGCCGTCCGGTGGCTGCTGCGGCAGCAGTTGCCGGAGGATTTCCAGAAAACGCTGCGGCGTGACTTTGCCGAGCGAGACTTGATCGTAGCTGCCGTTGGCCCGCAGCGCCTTGTCGGCACCCTGCAACTTCACCGTGATGCTAGCCTTCGTTCCGGAAAATTCGGCGGGTGCCGCGGCCGGAACGGGCGCGGCAGCGGGCGGTGGGACCGGGACGCTGGCCGGCGCGGGGGGCGCGTAGACTGGAGCGGCCGGCGCAGCGGGAGCAGGCGCCACAGACGCGGCGGGCGGAGTCGTCGCTCCGGCGACCGGCTGACCGCAGCCGGTGCAGAATTTGGCATTGGCGGGGAGTTGCGCTCCACATTGGGTGCAAAACATGGCGATGGGGGTTGTGGTGGTTGAGCGGAGAAATCACTCCTCGGAGCAACGCTGACCGAGGACTTGCCGCAGTATGGGTTTGAGTTCCTTGAAGAAGTTTACCTCGGTCTGCAGCTCGCCCTGCGCGCATTGCAGCACGAGCGTCGCCGGCGTGACGAAGCCACGCTTGCGGAAGATGCACCGCGTGAGTTCGTCGAAACGAAACTCCACGGCGCCGTCGGCCTTGTCGCGGAATTCGTCAATCTCATCGATCGACACCACCGGGGCATCGTCGTATTTCGGCGTCTTCACTTTGCTCATCCCAAAATCGAGCGAATAGAGCGTGACGGCCGCGATGGCGTTGACGAGGCCGCCGGCCGCCGAGCGCGCCATGCCCTTGGTGAGATTGCCCTTCCAGCCGGTCTTGCGGGCGATGAGCCGCCGCTCGGTGACGAGAATGTCGTGATTCCAAAAAAGCTTGCCCGGCACCTTGGTGCGGACGGCGCTCTCGTAGTAAATCAGTTTTTCGGCCGTCGGCTCGGCGGCGGGCGGCGGCGCGACCGGCGGAGGAGCCGCAACGGGCGCAGCCGCGGGCGGCGCATACGCGACCGGCGGAGCGGCTGCGGGCGGCGGGCTCCAATAGACCGGTGCCGGCGCGGCTGGCGGTGGCACGGGCGGCGCATAAGCCCGGGGCGGTGGCGCCGGTGGCGGCGGCGGTGCCGCTTGCGATGGCGGCGCCGCGCCACCGGCGACCGGCGTGCCGCAGTTGGCGCAGAATTTTCCGCCGGGCGGGATTGGCTGGCCACATTGGTAGCAGAACATGGGGTTTCCTTTCGTCTTACTTCCGAATCTCGATCCCGCGCTTGTCCTTGTCGGCGTTCATCCACTTGAGCGACTCAAGCTGGCTCGCGAGCTTGTTCATGAACTCGTCGAGATTCCGATGGCCGGCTTGGCGCAGTTCGCGTTCCGCGTCGGCGATCGCCGCGGGATCCCGACGGTTGGGATCGGCTTTCAGCCGCTCGTTCACGCGGGTGATCACCTCGATGCCGTCGCTGATGGCCTTCGGGATCTGACCGATCTCGCGGCCCTGCACGTTGTAGGTTGTGCGCAATTCGACCAAGGCCTTGGTCGCCTTGTTCGCCTGCACAAACTTCTCGTGCGGGAAGTGCGCATCGGCGACTTTCTGCTGATACATGCGCCCGAGCGACTGCGGATCCGCGAGGTCGAGCCCCTCGCGCTGCTGTTTGGCGACTTCCTCGAAATTGGAGGTGGCCTCGATCTTCGTCTCGTATTTGCCGGTCGCCTTGTTGAGGACGAGTTTCTCCGACACCAATTGCGACTGCTCAAACTGCCTGGTCGTGGCATTGAAGACTCTTTTCTGATCGGAAAACGCCGCGCTCGCCTCGGCGTGATCCTTGTCGGTGGCGAGCTGCTGGTGTTTTTCGGCATGGGCGCGAGCCGCTGCTTTGTCATCGGCCGGGCCGCCGGTGAGGCGGGCAAAGGTCTCGTAGGACTTGTCTTCCCAATGCTTGCGCGGCACCTCGATCCACTGGTCGGCGCCGGTCTTCGGATCGCGGCCGGCGTAGTAGCAGACACGGTAGTCGCGATCGGTGTTGATGTCGCGGCTCGACGCGCCGGGCGTGCGAAACTCCATCACCTTCACCTTGCGGCCGCGCAACTGGGCGAGTGCGGGATCGGTCGCGGCTCTATCGCGCAGATAGAGTTCCACCGCGGCGTCGTGCGCCCCGTAAATCGATTCGCGGGTGTTGGAGAACGCGTCCTGCACCTCGGGCGGGGCGTCCTTCAACGCGCGCACCTTCGAGGGATCGCGCATGATTTCCAGCACATCGTTCTGGTGCGCGAACTTCTTGCCGTCGTAGGTCTCCGCGGTGCGGCTGCGCACCAGCACTTCGGCGTCGGACTGCGTCTTCGCCGGAGAAGGCGCAGACGCGGCCTTCGTGGTGCCGGCGGCCGCGACGACGGCAGGTTGGGCCGGTCCCGTCGCCGGACGAGCCGTGCCCGAGGCCGCCGTGCGCGTGGGCGCCACCGCTTCCTTGATCACACCGGCGGTTTTCGCCGCGGCTTGTCCGGTTTCCTTCGCTTTGTCGCCCGCCCACGCGACCGCGGATCGGTTGCCGTGCTTCGCCACTTCGCCGTTGAGCCAGCCGGCGAGCATGTCGTTGCCAACGGTCTTCGCGGTGTTCTGCAGCGCCTCCACCACGCTCTGCCCATTCCAGAGATTCTTCAGAAAATTGTAGCTGATGTAGAGCGCCCAAGCCTTGGCTTTGCTCTGCATGCCCCACTTCTGAAACGTGTCGGGGTCGATCACCTTGCCCTCGAGCATCGCGGGCAGCATCGCAAACTGATCGCAGAGCCACTCGTCGGGCTTGCGGCCCTCGTCGTAGGCGTTGATGGCCGAGATGACGCCTGACTTGAGCATCCCGGCGCCCGCCGCGCCATAGGGACCGGTGAACGTGCCGATCACGGCGCCGAACGCGAGGTCGCCGGCCCACTGCGTCCACTCCAGCGCTTCGGTAATCGTGCCGGCCCACGCGGCTTCATCGGCATAACCCTTGCCGCCCTCGCCGAGCGTGAGTGCCTCGGCGGCGCTCCAGATCTTTTTGCGCAACTGGAAGAGCCCCTCGGCGCCGAGCGTCTGCTTGCGGCGGTCGAGCATCGCCTGCATTTTCGGCGTGTAGGCGGCAGGCACGAAGCGGTTGATGATCTCCTGGCAGCGAGCGAGTTCACGCTGCCATTCCTTGCCGCCGGGGCCGTTGCCGGTGGTCGCGATGCCGAGGGTCACGATGGCGGAGAAACCGGGCTCCGCGCGGCCCGTGTAGGTGAGCCGGAAATCGCACGGCACCACCCGGCCGTCGCTTGGCAGTTCCTTCGCCAGTGCGAGACGGAGGACGCCCGCGGGTTCGTTCGATGCGCGCACGCCGCCGGACTCCTGTCGGAACTTGCCGGTCTCCAGCAGTCGTCCTGCCACCGAGCCTTTCGGCTCCAAGCACTCCACTGTTACATTTCGCACGCCCCCCGCGTCGCGGGTGAGGTTCACGATCCGCTTCGTCTTCGGATCGAATGCGAAGACGCGAAACGCGATCTCGGTGGGCTTGCCGGTGCCATCGGCCGACAGCAGATACTGGTTCGTGCGTGGATCGCGGCCGAGCGCGTCGACGAACAATCCCTCCTGCGCAACCACGACACGGATGTCGCGCTCGACCGGCTGGCGGCCTTTCTGCTCGGCGAAGATCTTGAGCGTGGCGCGCTCGTCGTTGGCCCCGTTGGGCAGCGGATCCAGCCCTGCCTCCTTTAGCGTGAGCGTCGCGCTCTTCGCGTCGTCCTGCTTGACGGTGACCTTGGCGAGCGCGCGATCCTTCTTGTCGAATTCGGTGCGGAACTCCCACTTGTCCGGACCGGCGTTGTCGAGCGCCACCTTGACCTGCGTCGTCTGGCCCGACTGCGCGGTGAACTCGATCAGGTCGGGCTTGGCGTTGAGCAGGGCGTTGGGTGTGACGTTGAGCTGGAGCGTCTTCGTGTAGCGCTTGCTGCCATCCTGCACGCTCGCGGTGACGCTCAATTTCGCTGGCGGTTTGATATCGGGTGTCGTCGGAGTCGGATTCGAGGCCCGCACATAGATCTGTTTCCAGCCACCCGCGACCTTCTGCTGCCCGAGGTCCAGCCAGTCGCTGCCGGTGCCGGTAGCGGCAAAGGCAAGGTTCTGTGTTAGCTGACTCACCTGAGCGGCGGTGATGCCGTCTACCGGCTTGGCGCGCGCGAGGATCCAGAGTCCGTCACGGCCGTCAGCCCGCAACTCCTTGCGCCCAGCCGGATCAGTGCTGAATTCGATCGGCCCCTGACCAGCGAGCAGATCATCTGCGCCGGAGCCACTGACCCAGCGATAGTAGTAGCGTGCCGCGGGTCCATGCTCCACATCCCCGACGGTGATGTGAATTTCCTTCGGCTCGCCTCGCAGGAACCAACTGTCCAGCGGAATTGACTCGTCTCCGACCGGAGTCTCACGAGTCCCCGGCGGGTCGCCGGCCTGGATTTCCGGCCACTTGTCGCGCATCCGCACCACGACTGGACTGAGGCGATTCCGTTCGGCTGCAGTCGCCTTGGAAAGATACTCGCTCATGCGCGCCCCCAGATCGGCAGGAAACTTCGTCGTGAACGAATCCGATGCTGTCTTCGTCGGACCTCCCGGCTTGGACGCACCTTCTGCCACGGCCCGCGTCACATGGCGGACGCGGTCAGCGAACAAGATGGTGATGCGCACATCCTGTCTCTTTCCGGTAACGCTCCCACTTGTCTTGAACGTCACCGGTTCACCTGGAACGATCTTGTCCGGCACGCTCCACGCCAAGGTATGGGTGAAGGTCTCGAACGTCCACGCGTATCTGTCCGCCATGTTCTGGGATTGTGGGTTAATCACGGCACCGGCATGCTTGAACGTGAGGACACGAGTGAGCGAAGAGGCGGGACCCTTGGGTCCGTAGGTGATTTCGCTTTTCCTGTTGTCGGTCTCCCAATTGACGCTGGGCCATTCCGTGTTAACCAACTTGTAGTAGCCTGCGGCCGGTGTCGGCGTCGTAGGAACGGACTCAACCGTCGCCTTGGTCGCAGTCACCGATGGAGCCACCGCCTTTGGCGCCGATTCAGGGCGCGGCGTTGGCGCCGCCACTGGTTTGGCCTCGGTCGTTGTCGGCGACGTCGCCGCCGATTTTGATCGCGTGGCGTCAGCGACCGGAGCACTCGCGACGGAAGCCGTTTTGGTGCCGGGCGCCGCAGCTGTCGGTCCGGCCGCCGGCCTCGCCGTTGATGCCACCTCGGCGGACCTCGATTTTGGGGCAGCCGTCGCAGCTGGCGTCTTTGCCGTCGCGGTAGGTGCAGTTTGCGGCGTTGGTCGCGCGGTGGCCGGCGCCGTGGTGGCAACGGGCTTGGCCGGCTCGGCCTTCTTCGCGACCGCGGGCGGCGGGCCTTCGTCCATCCTCGCCGGCATGGCGCCCGCGGCGGCCTGTTTCGCGCCGGCAATCGCTGCGTCCGTTGTCTTCTGCAGTTGCCGCAACTCGGCGAGGCGCGCTTTCACCTGAGCATCGCCCGGTTTGAGGTTCGCCAGCGCTTCGTATTCGGCGGCCGCCTCACCCACGCGGCCGAGCTCAACGAGTTTCGTGGCCAGAATGGTCCGCGCGTCGGTGTGCTTCGGATCGATGGCGATCGCCTGGCGCAGCGCGGCCACCGCCTTGCCGTCGTCGCCCAGTTCCGAGTGCAACAGCGCCTGCGCGAGCGGCCAGTTGATCTCCTTCGGGTCAAGCTTTCCCAACGCCTGAAAATGCACCAGCGCCTCGCGGGGTTGTTTCAGGCTTTGGCAGGCGGAGGCGGCTCCGTAATGCAGCGCCTCGCTGTTCGGATTTTTCTTTAGTCCGCCCTCGAAGGTGGCGAGCGCTGCTTGAGTCCGCTGAAGTTTCAACAGCGCGCGGCCGCGTTCGTAGAGCGCCATCTCGTGCGACGCATCGAGCTTGAGCGCGGCTTCGGCCAGCGCGAGCGCCTCGGCCGGGCGGCCGTTGCTGCTGGCCGCGGTCGCCTTGGCCACGAGGTCAGTCACCTGTTGCTGCTGCTGGAGCGTGTTGGCGACACCCGCGCCAATGGCCTGGCCGACTTGGGTCTGGAGGTTCTTGTTGGCCGATGGCGCGGTGGCAGCCGTGAGGCAAGGCGCCGGCCCCACCAATGCAGTGCAAAAGAAAGCGGTCGCCGGCAGCAAAGTCCGGAGCGCTCTGGGGTAAAGGAGCCCTCGATTCATGAGAATTACCGTGCTCAGTCTCGGCTACTTGCGGACGGAAAACATGTAAACCCCCAACGGCTTCTCACCAAAAGCAGTCGCTTTGGGACTGAGCCGTATTAGGCGAAATTGTGGCGCGGGCCGCGGCCAGTCGGTCGCGGGCGGCGCGCGCAGCGGCGGAGCGCACGCCGCGGCGCGCGCGATTCCGCTGTATGAAATCGGTGAAACGGTTGAAATTGGAACGGTGTCACCGCCGTCTGCGACCTCGACCCCTCGCGCCGCAACTCCGGTCAACTCGACGCCAATTTCAACTTCAATGAAGCCACCCCATCTTCCTTTCGCGAAGGAACCGTTCCGTTTCCTCTCGCTATCGCTCTTGATCGTCGTCCCAGCGCTGGCGCAAGGCGAGCGGGCCGTGATCGACGCCGGGCGCTACCGCAGCGACGCGGAGGCGCAAGCGGCCTGGCAGCCGATGCGCGGCACCGCGTCGGCCACCGTCGCGACCGCGCAAGGCCGCGCCGCGCTCCGGCTGCCGTGCAATTTCGCCGGCACGACCATCGAGCGCGCGTCGTGGGACCGCGCCGTCAACCTCGACCTCACCGCCTGCCGCGGCGTGCAGTTCGACCTCCTCGTGACCGACCTCACGCCGGTTTCGCATTTCAGCTTCTTCTTCCAGAGCGGAGGCGGTTGGTATTCCGCTTCGTTCTTTCCCGAGAGCACGAATGGCTGGTGCACGGTGACGGTGAACAAGTCGGCCACGCGCATCGAAGGCCAGCCGGCCGGCTGGGGCCGCATCACGACGATCCGCGTCTCGGCGTGGCGCGGGCGCGATGTTTCGACGGAGCTGTTTCTCAGCAACCTCCGCCAAGTGGGCGGCCTGGGCGTCGACGCCAGCATCGCCGTCATCCGCGGAGAATCGGTCGCGCGCGCGAGCGCCAGCGAAGCGCGGAGCGTCGATCAGTTCAACGAGTCCGTGACCGGCGGGTTCGAATCTTTCGGCCTGGAGTGCGCCTCGGTCAGCGACCTCTCGGTGTCGGCGGCCATGTTGCGCGCGGCGAAACTCGTCGTCCTACCCTATAACCCCACGCTCCCAGCTGAGGCGGTCGCCGCGATCCGCGACTATTTGGACAACGGCGGCAGGCTTTTGGTTTTCTATGCACTGCCGCGTGAACTGCAGTCCGCCGTCAAGATCACCACCGGCCAGCTCCTGAAGGCCGAGGATCGGACCGGGCGTTTTGCCGCGATTCGTTTTCAACCGGACGCGCTGCCGGGTGCGCCCGCGGTGGTGAAGCAACGCTCTTGGAATGTCCGCGAGGCGAAGCCTGTGGCGGGCGAAGGAAGCGTGCTGGCCGAGTGGCTCGACGAGCAGGGCCGCGCGTCCGGCGCGCCGGCGGTCGTCGCCACGGCCAACTGCGTGATGATTACGCACGTGTTGCTCGCCGACGATCTCGTCAATCAGCGGCGGATGCTGCTGGCCGCGGCCGGCCGACTGACGCCGGGCCTGTGGTCGCAAGCTGCCACCGCCAGCCTTGCGAAGCTCGGCCGGATCGGCGGCGCTAAAGACTTTGAGGACGTCGCAGCCCTGATCACGCGACAATCCGCGGGCCAAGGTCGCGCGCGGGCGGCACTCGCCGAGGCGCAGGCGTTGCGGGCGCGTGCGCAAAAACTCAGCGAAGCCGGACGTTTCGCCGACGCAATGGACCAACTGCCGGTCGTGGCGCAGCGGTTGATGGAGGCGTTTTGCCTGGCCCAGCGCTCGCCTGCGGGCGAGTTCCGCGCCTTCTGGTGCCACGATGCGTTCGGCGTGAACGGCCTCGACTGGGACACCGCGCTCAAGCGGCTCGCGGACGCCGGCTTCACCGCCATCTTGCCGAACATGCTCTGGGGCGGCGTCGCGTTTTACCCGAGCAAGGTGCTGCCGGTCGCGTCCGACATCGCCGCGCGTGGCGATCAGATCGCGCAGTGTGTGGCCGCCGGGAAAAAATACGGCGTCGAAGTGCATGTCTGGAAAGTAAACTGGAACACCGGACACCGCGTCCCGGCTTCCTTCCTCGAGCAGATGCGGCGCGAGGGGCGGCTGCAGGCGAGTTCCAAGGGCAAGGAGGAGCCGTGGCTGTGCCCCTCGCACCCGGCCAACCAGCAGTTGGAAATCGCCGCGATGGTCGAGGTGGCGCGCGACTACGACGTGACGGGAATTCACTTCGACTACATCCGCTACCCCGACAACGACCACTGCTTCTGCGCCGGTTGCCGGGAGCGGTTTTCGCAGGCTGCTGGCACCGCGATCAAGAACTGGCCCGGCGACGTGCTCGGCACCGGACCACTGCGGACGCAATGGCTCGATTGGCGCCGCAGCAACATCACCGCCGTGGTGCGCGGCGTCAGCGAACAAGCGCGCGCGGCCAAGCCAAAGATCAAGATTTCCGCCGCCGTCTTCCGCAACTGGGCGCAGGATCGCGACGGCGTCGGCCAGGATTGGAAGCTCTGGTGCGAACGCGGCTGGGTCGATTTCGTGTGCCCGATGAACTACACGGACAGCGACCGGCAGTTTGAGACGTGGGTGGAGCAGCAGAAAGCCTGGGCCGGAAAAGTCCCGGTCTACCCGGGCATCGGCGTCAGCTCGTCGCGCTCGCGACTGCCAGCGGATCGCGTCATCGGCCAGATCGAGATCGCGCGCCGCCACGGCACGCAGGGTTTCACGCTCTTCAACTACGGTGTCGTCGAGAGCAGCGAGTTGCTGCCGCTGCTCGGTCTCGGCGCCACCGCAAAACCCTGACTTCGTCATGACATCACATCCGCTTTGCCTCGCCGCCGCGCTCGCGACGCTGGTGGGCGCGGTTCACGCCGCCGACCCGGTTCCTTTTCCCGTCAATTGGAAAGCCACCACCCCGAGCCCGGTCGATCTGTCCGGCTTGCTCGATGCGCCGGCGGGGCACACGGGTTTCGTCACCGCGAAGGACGGTCACTTCGTCAAGCCCGACGGTTCGCGCCTCCGGCTCTGGGGCATCAACGCAACCGGCGCCGGCGCACTTCCGAGCAAGGAAAACGCCGAGGTGCTCGCCGCCGGTCTTGCCCGCCGTGGAATCAACTGCGTGCGGCTCCACATGCTCGACAGCCGCTGGAACGGACTCTTCCCGAGGAGCGCCGGCGACACGCTCAGCTTCGATCCCGCGCAGCTCGATCGGCTCGATTTCTTCGTGGCCGCACTCAAGCGCCGCGGAATCTATGTCGACCTTAACCTGAATGTCGCACGCACCTATCGGCCCGGTGACGGCGTGCGCGATGCCGACCTGCTCGGCTTCGCCAAATCGGTCACCTACTTCGACGCGCGCCTCCTCGAACTCCAGCGCGATTACGCCCGCCAACTCTTGACCCACCGCAACCCCTACACGAATCACACCTATGCGGAGGAACCAGCCGTCGTTCTCATCGAATTTGTAAACGAGAACTCGCTCGTTGAGGCTTGGTTTGGCGGCCGGCTCGAAGGCAAGGGCGCGCAGAAAAACCCCGGCACGTGGGCCGACATTCCGCCGAGCTACGCCGCTGCTCTCACCGCGCAGTTCAATACCTGGCTCCAACGCAATGTTCCCGCGCCCACCGTCGCCGCTTGGCGCACGCAGGTCGGCGTCGCCGACGGCACACCGCTGCCGCGTCTCTCGACCAAGGAAATCGCCAGGGCCGATCGCGAGCGCTTCCAGGCCGAGGCGCGATTCTATCTCGAGCTCGAGCGCAGCTTCTTCCTCGGGATGGCGACATTCCTCCGCGACGAGCTCCATGTCCGCTCGCTCTTCGCCGGCAACAGCGACCACGGCCACTCCAAGACCGGCTACCCACAGCTCGCCGGCACGTCGCTGCTCGATGTCGTCGACAGCCACACCTACTGGCAGCACCCGAATTACATCAACGATCCCGCCACCGGAAAAAAGACCGGCTACACCATCGGCAACTCGCCCATGGTCGACGATCCGCTGCACTCCTCGGTTGTCGAGCTTTCGCGTTCCGCGTTCGCCGGCAAGCCCTTCACCGTCTCCGAGGTCAACCATCCGTTTCCCGCCGAGTTTGCCGCCGAGGGCATTCCGATCCTCGCGGCGTATGGCGCGCTGCAGGATTGGGACGGCATCTTTTGGTATACGCTCATGCACGCCGATCTTGATCAGATGGACGCGTCAGTAGCCGGCCATTTCGATTTCGCGAAGGATCCCGGCCGCATGGCGCAGCTCGCGCCCGGCGCGCTGCTCTTCCTGCGCGGCGACGTCGCGCCGGCGCGCGCCACCCTCGTCCGCACTTACACCCGCGAACAGGTGATCGACAGCATCCGGCTCGATGCGCGCGAGCATCGGCCGTATTTCACCCCGGGCTTTCCGCTCGCGTTACCACTCACGCAGGCCGTGCGCATCGGCTCGTTCGACGGCCCGCCGACCGGCGTGTTTCCCGCGATCGCCGGCAGCTCCTCGCTGTCCAGCGACACGAACGAACTGCGGTGGCAGTTCGGTGACAAGCGCAGCGGCCTCGTCACCGTCGACACCCCGTGCTCGCAGGCCGCCATCGGGTTCTGCGGCGCGGATCGCGTGCGGCTGCGTCACCTTCTGCTCGCTCTGGAAACGCCCTTCAGCGCCGTCACCTTGAGCGCGCTCGATGCCGCGCCGATCGCGCAGGCCCGTCGGCTGTTGCTCACCGCCACCGCCCGCACCGCCAACACGAATCAAACCTGGAACGCGAAACACAACTCCACGGAAAACTGGGGCACCGCGCCGGCTGGCACCGAACCCGTGCGCGGACAAGTCACCCTCAGCGGCCTCCTCGGCGCCAAGAAGATCTCCGTCACCGCCCTCGACAGCGGAGATCAACCCGCTGGCACGATCACGCCGCAGTTTTCCCGCGGCGATCCCGGTGGCTGGAGGATTGAGCTCAACGCCGCCGGCCCGGCTCCCGCCATAGCGTGGGTCATCGAGGTTTCGCGATGAATCACCCCACTCACGCTTCGCCCGTGCGCGATCTCCGCTACCTGCTACTCGCCGCCATCTCGCTCGTCTCCGCCGCCGCTGGCGCAGACTCCGTGCGCGTGCGGTTCCGCGAAGTCGACACCCTCTTCGCCAATCCCGGTCAGGGCTGGATGAGCCAGCAGCGCAGCCCGCGCAGTGAGCCGCGTTTCCCCTGCTCCGTCGTTTACATCCGGTTCGGCTGGGCCGATGTCGAACCGGAGGAAGGCCACTACAACTGGAAGCTCATCGACGACACCATCGCCGCATGGAAATCGCGCGGCGCAGCCGTCGCCATGCGCGTGATGACCTGCAGCGCCCACAGCGCTGGCTACTACACCTCACCGAAGTGGCTGTTCGATGCGGGCTGCAAGGGCTTCGAGTATCTCGTCGGCGGCGACGACCCCACCAGCGGCGGAAAACGGATTCCGCGCATCGAGCCCGACTACGCCGATCCGATTTACCTCGAGAAACACGGGGCGTTCCTGAATGCGCTCGGCGCGCGCTACAACGGCCACCCGAGCGTCGAGTTTCTCTACATCGGCTCCTACGGCGTGTGGGGTGAGTGGCACACGAAGCACCCGGCGCCGGTCGCCGTGCGAAAACAAATCGTCGATCTCTACCTGCGCGCGTTTCCCACCACGCCGCTTGTGTTCATGTCGGACGATGCCGAGGTGTTGAACTACGCGCTCGCCCACGGCACGGGCTTCCGTCGCGACGGCGTCGGCTCGCCGTGGCATGAGCAAAACTGGATCGGCTCCAAGAAATACGCAGGCGTCGCCGGCATGGCCGACACGTGGCAGCGCGCGCCGGTCGTCTTCGAGTGGTTCGGTGACTACGCCTACCTCCAGTCGCGCCAGTGGTCGTTCGATGCGGCGGTGGAGTTCATGCTTCGCAACCATGTCACGCTGATCAACGACAACTTCGGCCGCGTGCCGCCGGAAGCGATGCCGCAGCTCGAAAAACTCGCCCGCCTCGCCGGCGCGCGTTTCGTTCTGCGGGAGCTGACGCATGACAAAACCGTCAAGCCGGGATCCTCGCTGAACCTCCGAATGATCTGGGCCAACGTCGGCGTCGGCAAACTCCACCATCCCTACGTGCTCCGGATTGCCCTCGTCGATGCGCAAGGCCAGACTTCGTTTGCCGCCGACACGAAGACCGACGCGCGCGACTGGCTCCCGGGAGAACACATCGTGGCCGAGTCAGTGCAACTTCCCGCCACACTCGCAGCCGGCAACTACACGGTGGCCATCGCACTGGTAGTTCCTGATGGCCGCCTGCGTCCCTTCCGGCTGGCCATCGACACGCCGGAAACCGACGGGCGGTATGAGATCAGCAGAATCACGATCGATTGAAGGCGAATACCCAGGGATCTTGAGCGCGAGCCGGGCGCGTCGGTTCCGCGCTGCGTCGATCATGCAAAGCCGCGCATTAGGGTTCCGACTGCTTCAGGCGACGGTCGCCTACTGAGTGCGGACGCGCGGCGCGCGGGATTGACCCGCATCGCGGAACACCAAGGAATGCAGGCTCTCCCGTCCGCTGGTTCGTCGCTTCTTCGCCCTCCCATGAATGCTGCCCAGACACCCCGCCCGCTCACCCGCCGCGAATTCATCCGCTCGTCCTCCGCGCTGGCCGCGGTCGCGCTCGGCGGACCCTTCATCGCCCCCGGTTCCGTCTTCGGACAAAACGCGCCCAGCAAACGCATCACGCTCGGCGTGATCGGCTGCGGCAACCAAAGCACCGTCGATCTGCCGGAGTGGCTCAAGCTCGACGACTGCCAGATCGTCGCCGTAGCCGACGTCAACAAGGCGAGTTTTGGCTACCGGAACGACAAGCAGTTCCTCGGTCGCGAGCCCCAGCGCGAATTCATCGAGAAGGCCTACGCGCAGAAAACCGCGAGCGGCACGTTCAGGGGTGTCACCGCCTACGCCGATTTTCGCGACGTGCTCGCGCGCCGCGACATCGACGCCGTCGCGATCATCACGCCCGATCACTGGCACGCCGTCATGACCGTGCTCGCCGCGCGCGCGGGCAAGGACATCTATTGCCAGAAGCCGATGACACTCACGCTGCGCGAGGGCCGCGAGATGATCGCCGCGGTTCGCCAGCACCGGCGCATTCTCCAGACCGGCAGCCAGTGGCGCTCGACGGCCTTCGTCCGCGAGGCGTGCGAATTCGTCCGCAACGGCCGCATCGGCAAACTCCAGCACGTCGAAACCTACCTCGCGGAAAACAACTTCACGGGCCCCGGGCCGGGATGGAAAGAGATGCCGGTGCCGGAGGGCTTCGACTACGATGCCTGGCTCGGACCCGCGCCGAAGGTGCCGTTCCACAAGGACCGTTGCTTTTACCGCTTCCGTTTCATCCGCGATTATTCGGGCGGCCAGACCACCAATTACGGCTGCCACTCCAACGGCGTCGCCCACTGGGCGATGGGCATGGACGCTTCCGGCCCGACGGAAATCGAAGACCTCGGCGCGGAGTTTCCGCCGGCGGGCGATTTGTTTACCACGCCGACGAAGATCGCGTTTCGCGCCAGCTACGCCAGCGGCGTCGTGCTCGAGTGCCGCACCGACAAACGCAACTTCGGCGCCACGTTCACCGGCACCGGTGGCTGGCTGCGCGTCGGCAGCAAGGGTCTCGAGGCCAGCTCGCCCGAGATTCTCAAGCAGCCGCTCGCCGCCGGCGATCTTCGCCTGCCCGTGAGCGCGAACCACTATCGCAACTTCCTCGACTGCGTGAAATCGCGCCAGGACCCGGTCGAGCCCGTCGAGGCCGGCCACCGCACCGCGAGCCTGTGCCACCTCGGCAACATCGCGATGCTCCTCCACAAAAAGATCCGCTGGGATCCGAAGAAGGAAGAGATCGTCGGCGACGCCGAAGCCGCCAAAATGACCGCGCGTCCGATGCGCGCCCCGTGGAACTACGATTTGCCGCTCAAGACCTGAGCCGGCTCACAGCCTGCCTCCGCAACTCCCCTCAATGGAAATCCGCCGCACCGCCGAACAATGTCACTTAATAGGTGACATTGTGTTGGGGTGTTTTTCGCGAAAGAAGCGGCAAAGCAGCGCCAATGCGCAGCCACATTGGGCTATACCCATCTATGTAGATTCGCCGCTGCCCGGAGGCAATGTCACTTAATAGGTGACATTGAGTTTCAGCCTTTCCTGGGCGGAACGTCCCAAAGTAATGCCCGCTCTGAATCCCCCGCCATGAACCGCCGCCACTTCCTCGCGCAATCCGCCCTCGCAGGAGTTGCGGGCACGCTCACGGCGCCGCTCTCCGCCGCCAGCGCCAGTCCGACTGCACCGACGAAGCTGCCGCCCGCCACGGATGGCGCCGGCCAGGCGTTTCACCGCGACTACGTTTCCTACCGCGCCGGTCTCGAATACTTCGTGCTCGGCAACGGCCTGATCCAAGCCGTGCTCCAAACCGCCGCGACGCCCGAAGCCGGCACGCATGCCGGGCTCTTCGTCATGTCGCCCGAGCATTTCAGCCGCAAGGCGAGCAGCTTCCTCTATCACCCCGAGCGCGGCGCGGAAAACACGCGCGTGTTTGTCACCGTCGACGGTCGCGGCTGGGTGCCGGAATTCGCCATGAGCCGGGCCGCGTGGACGTTTCCCGACGGCGTGCCCACGGTCCGGCTCGAATGGACCGCGGGTGGCGTCGCCGTCGTGGAGGAATTCACCACGCCCGCCGGCGTCCCCGCACTCGTGCGCACGGTGCGCCTCCGCAACACCGGCACCGCACCCGCCACCGTTTCCGCCCGCGCCCTGCTCTACCCCAATCTCATGCTGTTCGACGAGTATGCCGTCGATCGCGCGAAGCGGGAGCTCGCCGCCCGCGGGTTTCTCACGATGCATCTCACATCGGCCGAGGCCACGGGCGCAGGCGACCGGCATTTGGAACTTAACCTCGGTTCGATCGCGCCAGGCGCCGAACGGACCTGCACGCTTGTGTTGTCGCTCGGCCGCGAACCCGTGCGGGTTAACCCCGCAGGTGCAGCCGCGCTTCACGGCGCCTCTGCCGTCCACTGGCGGCGCACCACGCAACTCGACACTGGCGACGCGACGCTCGCCCACCTTTTCGCCGTTTCCAAATCCGGTCTGCGCGCCGCCGTCGCCACCAGTGGCAAGATGGATGGCGGCATCTGGCAGTATAACCTCGAGTGGGTGCGTGACCAGAGCATGCTCGCCGCCGCCGCCGCGATGTGCGGCCTGACCGATCCGCGCGCCGACGATCCGGCGCCCCGCCTGCTCGAGCGCATGCTTGCAAACTGCGTCGACGATCAAGGCGGCACGGTCGACAGCAGCCGCACCCGCCCGCCGGCCCTGATGGAGCTGGATCAAAACGGCGAGTTGCTGCACGCGCTGTGGACGCACTGGGTGTGGACCGGCGACGACAGCCTCATCCGCCGACATCTCGCGAAAATCACCGCCGTCGGCGCGTATCTGCAGCGGCCGGAATTCGCCGATCCCGACTCCGGCCTGCTCCACAACACCCGCGAATACTGGGAACGCGAGGCGGTGCACGGCGTGCGCGACGGTTTCGAGAACAGCTACCAATGCTGGAGCATCGTCGGCTTCGAGGCGCTCGCTGACATCACCGAACAGATCGCCGGCGATACCCGCGGGGCGCGGCGCTGGCGCGAGGCGGCGCAGAAGATGAAGACCGCCTACCTGTCGCACCCGCGCCACGCGCTCGTCGATCAGGGCGTGCTCATCAAGCGCCGGCTGCCCGACGGCTCCGTGCAGCGCACCTTCGAGCCGCCGAATCGGGCCATCCTGCCCCGCGGCACGCCGCTCGCGACCGAGCGCGAAAGCCTCAGCGATCCTGACACCGGCAGCGTTCTGCCGATCATCTACGGCGTGGTCGACCCGCACGGGCCCGTCGCCCGCGCGACGCTCGACGCCATGGAGCTTCTCTGGAACCAGCGTTGGAGCGGAGGCGGTTATGGGCGCTATCACGTAACGTCCGAGCCCGACTCGCCGGGCCCGTGGCCATTTCCCTCGATGTTCGTCGCCCGCGCCAATCTCGAGGCGGGCAATCACGAACGCGTGTGGCGCGTGCTGCGGTGGATGGCCGAGGTGCAGGGCGGCCGAGGTGGCGCGTGGTGGGAATTCTACGGCGCGCGCACCACGCCGCCGCTGCCGCCCGTCGGCCTCGTCGTCTGGACGTGGGCGGAGATCGTCATGTTTTTCGTGCACCACCTGCTCGGCGTGCGTCCACAGCCGCGCGAACTTGTGCTCGCGCCCCACCTGCTGGCGGGGCTCGACCGCGTCCGCGCCGAACTGCCGATTCGCGGCGCGCGCACGACGCTCATTCTGCAGCGGACGACGGGCGAACCGCGCGCCCTTGTCGATGGCCGCGAGATCCGCTCGCCGTCCGGCGTTTTCCGAGTGCCCTACGCCACCGCCGCCCGCACGATCGAGTGCCACGTGCGCTAAGATAACTCCGTTAAGTCGATCACCAAAGACATGCCAATTCCCGGAGGGAGTGTCATCTAATAGATGACACTTTTGGGGTGGTGGTCTTTGGGAGGAACGTGTCTGGGTAATCGATACCGCGATTGGCCGCCTCGACGACGACGCGGAAGCCGGCGTTGAAGACCCGCTGCCACGCCGGGTAGTCGAGTCGCGCGGCGCTGCGACTGCGGCGGGGCGGATCGTAGAACGAGCCGCCACGCACGACGCGGCGACCGGGCAAATCGATCGCATTGCGGCCGTCGTCGTCGCGATACGGATAGGGGCGGTAGGCGGAGAGCGTCCACTCGGCGGCATTGCCGTGGAGATCGAACAGGCCCCAGGCGTTGGGCCGAAAGCTGCCGACTGGGGCGGTCACAACCGCGTGGTCGTTGCAGCGCCGGTCGCTCAAATCGGCCCCGTCGACCCAGAGGTGCTCGACGCCGCCGGAATACTGCCGCGAGCCATCCGCCAACAGCGCGGCGCCGAACGCGGCATCGGCGAGATTGGCCCACGGCGCGAA